>Ga0164294_10002575_pt1 | contig 16378 bp, 9 predicted proteins | sample GEODES005metaG_FD_111479 | JGI IMG/M metagenome (GOLD analysis project Ga0164294, IMG submission 111479) | Oligotrophic lake water microbial communities from Sparkling Lake, Wisconsin, USA - GEODES005 metaG | ecosystem: Environmental > Aquatic > Freshwater > Lake | place: USA: Sparkling Lake...
GAGGCGCGACAAATCGAGCATCATGCCGCCGTCGCGAATATGGTTCTGCGCCCAGCTGTGTCCGCCCGAACAGATGCCGATGGTCAGGCCGCGGTCTTTCGCTTGCCGAACGGCAGCCACAACCTCGGTGTCGTCATTGGCCTGGACAATGAGCGCCGGGCGGCGGCCCGGGTCCTGCGCGTTGAAACTGGTGCCGAGGAGCGCCGCTTCAAAGCCCGCCTCACCCTTTGCGATGATCCGGCCCTTGCCGGCACTTCGCTTCATGGAACTGAGCCAGCAGGGGGCTGGATCGGCGGCAGCGCCAGCCAGCGCATCGGCAATGCTGGGGTGAGCGGAAATGGAATCGGTTCATGGCCCAGTGCTGCCGCGACAACCGGATCAATCCCGAGAAATTCGAGCAAACGCGTCGTGGCAGGATCGATGGCAGTCAACGACAAGATGCCACGATGCAGGTCGAGCGCGAGGCCGCTGATCGCTCCCGAAACCATGCTGGTGGTCAGGTCGAGGTCCGAACGACTGAAGCGGCCATCTTGCATGCCTTCGGCAAGATCAAGTTTCAGCCGCAGCCGAAGTACCGAGACAAGGCTGTCGGGGGGCAGGCCGACATCAAAAATCAGGCGTCCAAAGCCTGGCTCTTCAGCCACCATTCGCAGCGTCTGGCGGGTTACACGGGCAAAGCGAAGCGCCGGATCCGCAAATGCTTGATTTAAGCCGGCTATTGTCGCCGCGTGGTTGGTGCCGAGAAGCTCGCCAAGATCGGCAACCAGGGCGGCAACATCCTGATAATAATTGTAGAATGTCGCATGCACCACGCCGGCATGATCGGTGATCTGCCGAATGCTGAGCGCTGCCGCCGTGTGCGTCATCAAAAGCGATTGCGCCGCCACCAGCAGCTGGTCACGTGTTCGGGCGCGTTTGGAACTGCGCAAATTGCTGATCTCGACAATCACAATCTGACGTAATCCCAAATTTGAACTTTCGTCAAATCAGATCTTGAGTGCTGAGCCCTTACCCGTCCCCTTGCGGGCCCCGCGGGCGGCCTCCCAAGACACGCGCCGCTCATGGAGATGCTCCGATGGCTTTGCGCGCAGTCAACCGGGTGCGCAGACCTGTCGCCTCTGTGCCTTTGCATTTTCAGGCAATCTTGCTCGAGCGACCCGCCCAATAAGGGTCGCGCAGCTGGCGCTTGTAGAGCTTGCCAGTCGATCGAGCGCGGGCATTTGATGTGCGCCAGATGCTCCCGGCAAAACGCTACCAGTTCGGCGGAAAGTTCAGCGTCTGCCAAGACGCCCGGCGCGGTCTGCACCACAGCCTTCACTTCTTCGCCGAGATCCTCGTTGGGTACACCAAACACGGCAACATCGGTCACCTTGGGAAGGGTGACCGGCAGGTTTCCGCACGCCTGCGGATGCACGTCGACGATTTTGGGACAGGCTTGCCATTTTTGGCCGGGTCGCGGTATGCATGATCATCACAGAGGTCGACAGGGGGGATGATCTCGCCGTCCTGGATTCCCTCGATGCCATTCGACCGGTCAACTCGGGACCGCGCGACTGTGAGGAGCCCGCATGGCCATCTCCCCCGTTTCCACTGCACCGCGGTCGCTGCGACTGGCACTCTGCCTGACGGTCATGGCGACCGCATTGCAGGCAGCGGCCGCAGCACCGGAGCCGGCCGATGTGGTGATCCGCGGCGGCGCGGTTCATGATGGCAGCGCCGACGCGCCCTATGTTGGCGATGTGGCGATCAAGGGTGACCGCATTGTCTATGTCGGCACGCGGGCGCCGATGGCCGCCGCCCGGACGATTGATGCCAGCGGGATGATCGTTACGCCCGGTTTCATCGATCCCCATACCCATGCCGATGGCTTCCTCCGCGCCCCCGATGCGGCGACGCGGGTCAACGCCGCCTGGTTGCACCAGGGCGTCACCAGCGTCATGATCGGGGTCGATGGTGGCGGGACGCCCGATGTTGGCGACGATGCTCGCAAATTGACAGCGTCTGGGGTCGGCACAAATATTGTCCCCTTTGTCGGCTTTGGAGCGGTGCGCCAGCGCGTGCTGGGGCAGGCGGCGCGGGCACCCGACGCCGCAGAGCTTGCCCGGATGCAGGGGCTGGTCGTCAAGGCGATGTGTGAAGGTGCAACCGGCCTTTCAACCGGGCTGTTCTATGCGCCGCAGAGTTTTGCGCGGACCGAAGAGGTCATAACGGTGGCGCGCGAGGCCGCAAAGCGCGGCGGTCTGTATGATACGCATCAACGCGACGAATCGAGCTACAGCATTGGCCTGCTCGGTTCCGTGCGCGAGGTGCTGGCCATCGGCCGTGAAGCCGGGATGCCGGTGCATTTCGCCCATATCAAGGCCCTGGGCGTCGATCTGCAGGGGCAGGCGTCGGCAATCATCACGTTGATCGAGACAGCACGCGCCCAAGGTCAGGCCGTGACAGCCGACCAATATCCATGGCTGGCATCGGGAACGAGCATTGATGCGGCGCTGCTGCCGCGCTGGGCGGTCGATGGTGGTGATGCGGCGCTGCTCAATCGGCTCGATGACCCGCCGATGCTGGTGCGCATCCGTGCGGACATGGCCGAGAACATGCGGCGGCGCGGCGGCGCGGCATCCTTGCTGCTGATCTCCGATGGGTTCGAATGGACCGGCAAGACGCTGGAGAAACAGGCACAGGATTGGCAGGTCGACCCCCGTGACGCGGCGCTGCGCATCATCCGCGACAGCATATCCGGGCGCGCCGCCGGGCGGCAGGGGCGCGGCACCGGGGTCGCTTCCTTCAACATGGCACAGGCCGATGTCGACCTGTTGATGCAGCAGCCCTGGGTGGTCACGTCATCGGACGGTTCCGACGGCCATCCCCGGATGTTTGCGAGCTTTCCGGAAAAATACCGCCGTTATGTCAAGGAGCGCCCTGTCATCACGCAGACCGACTTCATTCACCGGTCCACCGGGCGTACGGCCGACATCTACAAGCTTGCCGGGCGGGGCTATCTGCGCCCCGGCTATTACGCCGATGTTGCGGTGCTCGACCCCGAAAAATTCATGCCGCGCGCAGATTATCTGAAGCCCCGCGAACTGAGTGACGGCGTGATGCATCTGTTCGTCAACGGCACGGCGGCGCTGGCCGACGGCAAGGCGACCGGGGCGCTGCCCGGCCGGGTGTTGCTGCGGCCGACGCCGGCTGAATGTCCCTGAACCAGTCTCGGGTGCGCCCACCCTGGTTCGGTCATCTTGTCCGGAAGCGCACACCAACGCGGAAAGCGCGCCCCAGAATGTCGCTGAACGTCGGGTTTGCCGACAGGCCGCCTTCGGGCAGCAGGATCGGATCCCGATTGAACAGGTTGGTGATGTTGAGGAACAACTGCCCATCCGAGCCGGCGATGCTGATCTTGGCGGTGAAGTTCAGATCCGCATAAAATGCACCGGACACCGAATTATTGTCGATGGTCGGGGCCAGCGCCGTGCTGGTCGGGCAGTTCGTGGTGCAGACGAAGTTGATGTTGCTGTAGGTGCCCGCGCTGACACCGCGGCCCACCGCCGTGATGCTGTAGTGCGGTGTGTCGAAGGTTGCCGAGGCACGGAAGATCCACTCCGGCGTGCCACTCTGTGTGCCGCTGTTCTGGCCGACCGTGTTGATCGGCACCGAAATGCCATTGTCGACGATGTTTTCCATATAGTTGGTGGCGGTGGCGCGCAGCACCAGCGTGCTGGCGCTGCCATCGAACCATTGATCGAGCGGCAGCGCATAGCGCGCTTCATAATCGATGCCGCGCACCGTTATGCGGTTGAAATTGAACGGACTGGCCGACACGACGAAATCGCGCACGCCGGTCGAATCGACGACGATCGCACTGCAGAAATCCAGCCGGCCTTCGGTGCAGCGCTGCGCGATGTCGTTGGCGAAGAACTGGCTGATGGCGCCCTTGACCTTGAAGCGGAACCAATCGGCCGAGAAGGAGAAGCCGGGCAGGAAACGCGGCTGAAGCACGCCGCCAAGGGTCAGTGCGTCGGATTTCTCGGGCTGGAGCGCCCGATTCCCGATGGTGATTTCCTGGAAGGTGCGGCCCGCATACTGACCAAAGGCGCTGCCGGTGCCAAAATTGTTGCTGCGCGAGGTGCCGGACTGGAACAGTTCGTTGAGGTTGGGCGCCCGGATGTCCCGCGAGATCACGCCGCGCAGCCGGATGTCGTCGATGAGCTGCCAGGTCAGACCCGTCTTCCAGGTGGTGACATAGCCCGATGTCGAATAGTCGGTGGCGCGCACGGCACCATTGAATTCAAAGCCGACGCCAAGCGGCACGACGGTTTCGAGATAGGCTTCCTTGACGTTATAGCTGCCGAAGGTTGGCAGGAAGTTGCCCACCGACCAGCCGGTCTGGAACTCCACCGGGACAACGCCGGACACGTCTTCCTTCCGGTATTCGCCGCCAACGGCAACGCTGACATCGCCGGCCCAGGTGGCAAACGGGATCGTCGAGAGGTTGAAACCGGCCACCGTCTGTTTGAAGCGCTGGTTGCGGAAGGGGTTCCCAAGCACATTGGCAAACGCCGCCGGGTTGGCGACGCCAATGCCCAGCCGGTTGAGCGGGATGCAGCCATTGGTTGGCGCGGTCAGCGTTGACCGGCAGACGATGGTGCCGGCCGCGACGCCAAGCGCATTGCCAGCGGGCGCGAACACCGCATCGGTCGCCTGGGCCATGCGCGTGTTGTTCATGATGTCGCGCAACTGCTCGTTGGTGTCGGTCTGGCCATATTGGGCATAGGCGCTCCACACCGCCTTGTTGCCGAACAGGTCGAATCCGCCGCCGGCGCCAAGCGTGTAGCGCTGCACCTCGCGGTCGCTGTTGTTCTTGCGGAACGGCAGATCCTGTGACGAGGTGCCGACCGTCACGCCGGTGACGTTGGTCAGCGCTGCTGTTCCCAGCGCATTGATCAGATAGGCATTATCGCGGGTCAGCGTGAAGGCTACGGCCTGCGGTCCGGAATTGAACAGCGTCTTGTTCCAGTTGTACGACCCTTCGGCATAGACCTCGATCCAGTCGGCCACTTCATAGCTCACCCGGCCAAAGACACCGCGCCGATTGTCCTCGGCATCAAGCCCGATCCGCCGCGACTGGTCATTCAGTTCCCAATCCCCGCCCTGGGTCTGCGTGGCGTCGGTAAGGGCGCCGAAGCGATAGGCACGGGGAGCACCACCGACATCGAAATAGATGCCGCGCAGCGCCGCACCGCCGCTGCCTGTCGCCGACCGGATGATCCCGCCCGGCAGCGTGTTCCAGGTGCCGGCACCCTTTACCACGAGGTTCTGGGGCTGGCCGTTGGTGGCTGTGTAGTTCGGGTTGACGAGCGTGCGGAAACCGATCTGGTTCCAGTCGCGGTCGGTGGTCAGGATGCCATTCCGGCGCGCAAATTCCCCGGCAGCCAGCACATGGCCGCGCCCACCGGCGAACGGAAGGCCCACGGCGGCGGAAAAGCTGTAGTTGTAGCCATCACCCGCTTCGTTGATGCCCGTATCGGCATCGATCTTTATGCCGGTGTATTTCTTGTCGAGGATGAAGTTGGCGACGCCGGCGACGGCGTCCGATCCATAGGCCGCCGAAGCACCGCCGGTGACGATCTCGACATTCTTGACCAGCGCCTGCGGGAAGGTGTTGATGTCCACCAGCCCGGTGATCGTTGATCCGACCGAGCGCCGGCCATCGAGCAGCACCAGCGTGCGCACTTCGCCAAGGTTGCGCAGGTTGAGCGTGTTGACCCCGGCAAGCCCCGAGCTGATCGCCAACCGCGAGTTGGCCGGGCGGGTGCTGCCCGCCAGTGCCGGCTGCTGGTTGATGAAGTCAGCCAGGTTGTTGGTCGGCGACTGGGTCTGGATTTCCACCTGCGACAGCACGGTAAGCGGGGTCGGCGACCGGAAACCGTCGCGGACGATGCGGCTGCCGGTGACAACAATCTGCTCGTCGGTCCCCGTCGCTTCGGCCGTCGAGGTCGTCGTTGCGGTCTGGGCCAACGCCGGAGCGGCGCTGATCAGGGCGATCGCCGCCGCAGCGGTTCCAAATCCGCCGCAATTGCCCAATGAACGACGGATTGTGCCATGATTGCGCATAAAAACCCCCCCGATAAATCCATGCTCGTCGCAGGATCACCACACCGGCTCCTGCATATTGCCCCCTGAACAATCCAGCCGCCGCCACCGGCACGCGCACTGACCCTGTTGCGACAACTCCATTGCAGGGCGACTTCCGGTGGTCAATAGTCCTGCGGGGTGGCCGTTTTCAAACGTATTCAAGGGCTAGCAATGGCGCGGCCGATGGGGGGGCTGATGATCCAGCGACGAGCGTTCCTGTTGGCGTCGGTTGCCGCGCTTGGCCTGCCGGGGCGGCTGGCCGCGCAGGCACAGGCCGTTGCCGTCAGCCGGTCCGGGATCCGAATTGCCGGGGCCCGTGCGCCAATCGAAATCGTTGAGGACAAGCTTGGCATCCCACATGTCCGAGCGGAGTCGCTGCACGATGCCTTTTTTGGCCAAGCCTATCTGGTCGCACGGGACCGGTTGTTCCAGATCGACCTGCAGTATCGCCGCGATCAGGGCCGCATGGCCGAGGCGTTCGGCGCAGCGTTCGTGGCTGCCGATACGGCGGCACGGCTGTTTCATTATCGCGGCGATATCGATGCCGAGCTGGCAGCGATGCCCGATGGCGTGCTGGACTGTGCGCAAGGCTATGTCGCCGGCGTGAATGCCCGGATCGCCGAACTGGAAGCCGACCCGGCACAATTGCCGCTTGAATATGCGGCGCTGGGCATCCGGCCGCTGCGATGGGACCTGCGCGATCTGGCGCGGGCCCGTGGTGTCGAGGCCGGTGATGCTGACGATGAAGTGCGACGGGCCAGGCTGGCAGCGTTGGGGTTGCTCGAAGCCGATCGGCTGATGTCACCGCTGCGCCCGGCGTGGGACTTCAGGATTCCGGATGGTCTTGATGTCGCTGCGGTCACCGAGGCCGATCTGGGCCTGCTGGCGCCATCGGCCCGGCCCCAGCCATTCGGCTCGCTGCAACTGGCCGCGCTGGACCCGGAACAGCGCCATGCCAACCGTTTTGCCATGGGCAGCAACGCCTGGACGATTTCGGCAACGCGCAGTGCGACAGGGCGTCCGATCCTTGCCAATGATCCCCATCTGGGCATCGGCAGCTTCAGCCCTCGCCATGTCGTGCATCTGACCGCGCCGGGGCTGGACGTGATCGGCGCCGGCGCCCCCGGCCTGCCGGGCATCATGCAGGGCCATACCGACCGTTTCGCCTTCGGCCGCACCAATTCGCACATCGATCAGACCGATCTGTTCGTGTTGCGCACCGCGCCCGCGGACCCTGAACTTTATTGGCACAAGGGCCGGTGGAAACGCTTCGAGACGTATGACGAAACAATTGCCGTGAAAGACGCTCCGGCACGGCAGGTGCGGCTGCGCTATGCCGGTGGCCGGCCGATCGTCGCGCAGGAACCGGGCCGGCAGCGCGCCATGGCCTTTGCCACGGCCGACATGCTGCCCGGTGCCTTGATGCGCTTTGCCATCATCGCGATCAACCTTGCGACGGACTGGCCTTCGCTGATGCGCGCCTTCACGCTGCATGTCTCGCCAACCAATTTTCACTATGCCGATATCGATGGCAACACCCGCTGGCAGATCATCGGCTTTGCCCCGCGCCGCCCGCGACACGACGGATTGCTGCCGGCGCCAGGCGACGGGGACCATGATTGGAACGGCCTGATCCCTGTTGCCGAACTGCCAAGCCTGCACAACCCGTCCGCAGGCTGGTTTGCATCGGCCAACCAGCTGAATCTGCCGAAGGATTATCCTTACGGCAAGAAAATCATCGGCTTTGAATGGAGCGATCCCTTTCGCCATGAGCGGATCTGCGAGGTGCTTGCAGCCCAGCCGCGGCACAGCATCAACGACAGCATATCGCTGCAGCAGGATGTCCAGTCGCTGCCGGCGCGGGCGCTGGTGCGGCTGATCCCGCGGCAGGTCTCGCCAGCGGCCGCGGCCGCCGCAGCGATGTTGCGCGCCTGGGACTGTGCAGTGACCGCCGAAAGCGGTGCGGCGCTGCTTTATGAAATGGTGATGCCCGAACTGCTCGCCGCTTGTCGCATGGCGTTGATACCCGAAGCCGCGCGGGATCTGATTCCAACGGTCAATCTGCATGCGATGCTGGCGGCGCTGGGAGCACCCGACGCGCGGTTCGGCCCGCAGCCCGCCGCTGCCCGTGACCAGATGATCGATGCGGCCCTGGCGGCAGGATGGCAGAAGGCGCTGGAACGCGGCGGCCCCGATCCGGCCTTGTGGCGCTGGGGCACGCTGCACCAGGTGGTCATCACCCACCCCTTGCAGGCCGTGCCGCGCATCGCCGGGCTCTTTCCGCGCATCGCAGGCGGCGCCTCCGGCGGCGACGGCCAGACGCCGATGGCGCGCGGCCTCAACGTCAGGAACGGCTATGGGGTGACCCATGGTGCCAGCTATTTGCAGGTGATCGATGTCGGCGGCTGGGACAACAGCCGCTTCCTGCTGCTCCCCGGCCAATCGGCTGACCCGCGATCGGCGCAATATCGGGACTTTTATGACCGCTGGCTGGCCGGTGACATGCAGCCGCTGTGGTTCAGCCGGGCGGCGGTCGATGCCAATGCCGCGCGGCGGCTGCGGCTGGTTCCGGCCTGACGGTTCGCTGCGTCAAAGCGCTTCGGCGATGGCGACCAGCGCCTTGTCGACGACGGCCGTGGCGCGGGCATCCGCACCATCGGGCATGTCGTTGGCGATCGCCGAGAACGCCAGGGTGCGGCCGCTTTTGGTGACGAGATAACCAGACAGGGCGCGCGTCGCGTTGAGCGATCCGGTTTTGGCAAGCAGCTTGCCCTGCAGGCTGCTATTCTTGAAGCGGTTGCGCAGCGTGCCATCGACGCCGGCAATGGGCAGCGTGTCGCGCCAGGCCTGGCCCCAGGGCTGCTGTGCGGCCCAGAGGAGAAGACGGGTTGCGGCGCGCGGGGTGATGCGGTTGTACGACGACATCCCCGATCCGTCGGCAAAGGTAAAACTGTCAGCCGGCAGCCCGGCCTTTCCTGTCATCGCGCGCAGCGCCGCCATGCCGTCGGCGATCGATCCGCTTCCCGCCAGCCGGGCCATGCGGCGCAGCATCAGATCGGAATAGAGGTTCTGGCTTTTCTTGTTGATGATCTTCAAGTCGGTAACCAGATCGGGCGCCGGCAGGCTTGCCAGCATGTCCGGCAGTGGTGGCCGCGGCGGCGGTGCGCTGCCCCGGATCGCCGGGTCATCATACGGCATCAACGGCCGATGCCTTGTGGCGATCCCGCCGCTGACGACAACGCCACGGGCACGCAGCAATTCGCGCAGCCGCCAGGCGGCATGATCGGCCGGATCATCCACGCCAAAGCGCAATGTGACCGGTTTGGCGGCGACGCCGATCGTGCCTGTCAGGCGCACGACGTCGCTGTTGGGCGCGCGTTCATCAACAATCGCCTCACCGTCACCCGCGACCGTGAGCAGCCGGTTGTCGATCCGGTAATAGGCCGAGGTCGCCACCACCGGCGTCGAACCGATTGCGCCCGGTGTGACCGTTGCGGCGATTTCATTGTCATCAAGCGTCAACGCCGAAATGCCGGTGCCGGAATCGGTCTGGATATTGTTCCAGCTCATCCCCGGCCCCCAGCGTTCGGCCGGAAACCAGCTGTCATCCCCGACGACATGGCGCACGCGCCGGGTGTTGGCCGCCACGGCATCGGCCAGCGTCTGCAGGCAGGCGGTGGTGCAATATGGCGCGCTGGACAGCTGCGATTCACCCCGGCCTTGCAGGACGACATCCACCACGCCCGGCCCTGCCGGTTCCAACCGCACGCCGGTGCCCGTGGCCGCCGCCTCCAGAGCCGACAGATTTGAAAAGGCGGCGGCGGTGACAAACAGCTTGGTGTTGGACGCCGGGATGAACCGCCCATCCGGGTTGATGGCGAGCAGCGATTCGCCTTCAAGCGTCGTCACCATCACGCCATAGCGTGTGCCGGCGGGACCTTGCGCAAGGATGGCTTCGACAACGGGCTGCAGCGGCGGTGCGGGTTGCGCGGCGACCATGCCGGTTGGGGCAAGAAGGGCGAAAATCAAGGCAAGGCGCATCCCCTATCATAAGCCGAAGGACCATGGCGTTGGCAAGTGACGTCAGCAGGCGGTCGCCGCCTCGGCAAGCGCCTGCCCGACCGCCGGGCGCAGCGTGAAGATGCCGCTGTCGGTGTGGCGGCTGGGGTGGACACGATTGGTCAGCAAGGTCCAGGCCAGGCCGCGCCCGAAATCGATCCACAGGCCGGTGCCGGTGAAGCCGGTATGGCCGATGGTATCGGGCGAACAGCGGTCGCCGCCCGACCATCCCGGAAAGGCGCGTTCCCAGCCGCAGGTGCGATGGCCGAACTGGGGCGTGCGCACCTGCGCCATCATCGCCGGCGACAGCAGCGCACCCTGCAACAGGGCATGGGCAAAGCCCAGCACACCGTCGACGGTGCCGAACAGCCCGGCATGACCTGCTGCCCCGCCCAGCGCGTGGGCATTCTCGTCATGCACCTCGCCCTTCAGCATGCGGCCGCGCCACTGGCAATATTCGGTGGCCACCGCCGGCCCGGGCACCTGGCCAAAGCCCAGGCCGTCGCCCAGGCGCCACGCCGACAGCGGTGCGCCGGTGATGCGTTCGATGGCAATGCCGAGCAGGATGAAATTGATATCGGAATAGACTGGGGGCGTCCCGGGCGGTGGTTGTCGCCATTCGCGTTGCAGCACAAAGGCGCGCAACCGGGCCGGATCATCGCCATAGGTGTAGATCGGCTCGACAGCGGGCAGGAAGCTGCGATGGGCAAGGCAATCCCGAAACGTCAGTTGGCGTTCGGCGGCGTTCGCCACGTCATATTGGCGAAGATCGGGGATGGCATCGGTCAACGGCCGGTCAAGATCGATCCGCCCCTGTTCGGCAAGTTGCAGGATCATCGTCGTGGTGGCGATCACCTTTGAAACCGACGCGAGATCGAACCAATGGTCGCGGGTCAACGGTTCAACGGTCGGCCGCAGCGCCGCTGCCCCGGCCAGCCGCACCGCGCGGTCCCCGTTGGCGCTGACGACCCCCAGCGTGGCACCCGGGATTTCGCCCCGTGCGACGGCCAGACGGGCGGGGGCGAAGCCCGTTTCGCAAATGGTCTCAATCATGGCGTCCTCAACGCGTCCGCGGCCGCAGGTGCATGACAATCGGCAAGAACAGGATGGCAGCAAGACTGAGCGTACCAGCCATCAGGAAGAACCCATCATAACCGATGGCTTTCTGGATGGCCCCAGAGGCGCCGCCGACCAGCCGCGGCAACAGAAACGCAAAGCCGGACAGAAACGCGAACTGTGCACCGGGAAAACGCGGACTGACCAGCATCGACAGATAGACAACGAACACGGCCCCGGCGACACCGTGGCCAAACTGGTCAACCCCGGCAGCAACATAGAGCACCAGCGCCGATGGCTCGGCAAACCACAGCCAGACGAACACCCAGTTGCCGATGGCGGAGGCAATGGCCCCGATGACCAGCGCCAGCGTCATCGACAGCCGCGCCGCACACAGTCCGCCAAGCCCCACACCTGCCAAACTGCAGCCAACCGCCACCAGCCCGTCAGCCATGCTGATCTGATCGAGGCTGTACCCCGCAGCGTTCCATAACGGGTGCGAGAGCGTCAGCGTCAGCACATCGCCCATCCGGTAAAAGGACACGAAGGCAAGCAGCGGCAACACCCCATGGCCAAAGCGCCAGAAGAGTTCGACATGGGGTGCCAGCACGCGTGGCAAGTTCGCCCACGCATCCAAAGGCAGCCGCTTGATCCGCGGCAGTGCGGCAGCCAGCGCCATGAACGGCAACAGCGCAATGCCCAGCACGATGGGCGTGACATTGGTTTCGGCCGACAGACCGGCGCCGCGCACCGCCGACAACAGTGCAGCCCCGACCAGCGCTGCGGCCAACCCGATCAACGCAAAAGCGGCGAGGCTGACCAGCACGCCCTGCACCAGTGCACTGGTGCGGCCCATGGCATCGTGGGATCCGGGGGGGCGTTCGGGCCGCATGGCTGCCAGCAATGGGAAGGGCACGAAGGCGGCGCCTGCAATGACCAGATAGGCCGTCGTCCAGTCCGCGCGGGCCGCGACCAGCGCCGCGCCGCTGCCGGCGGCAATCATGGCGCTGCGATACCCCCACAAATTTGCCGCCACCACCGGCGCCTGTTCAACCTGCGAGGGCGCCAATTCGATCCGCCAGCCATCGGCCGCCACCTCCAGCGTGGCCGTCCAGAAGGCCAGCAACAGCGCAAACAGCGCCGTCAGTGGCAGGCTCTGGTCATCGGCGGTGCCGGCCATGGCAAGAAGCGCCAGAAATATCCCGAGCTGTGAAATCATGACCCAGCCCTGCCGCCTGCCCCAGAAGCGCGAAAAGCCGGGGACGCTGTAATTGTCGAGCAGTGGCGCCCAGGCAAATTTGAAGGTCGGCAGCAAGGCGATCCAGGCGAAAAAGCCGATGACAACGATATCCACATCATGGCGCGCCAACCGCAGCAGCAGCACCGCGTTGAACATGTAGAACGGCAGGCCGGCGGAGAAACCCAGCAGCAGGTAAAGCCGCAACAGTCGCGAAGGCGCCGGCGCAATGGGCATCGTTTCCGTCATCGCGGCGCGTTCCTTGGCAGGCAGCACTGCCCGATATGGCTCGATACATCAGGCAGTTGATGCAGTCCCAAAAGCTTCAGTCGCCGCCCGCGGGATGACCGCGGCGCGATGGTTCGGTTCGGAACTGGGTCGGCAACATGCGTCCTCTCGCTGACGTGAACTGACCCTGTCCCGGGATTGTCTCCGGCCAGAATGAGAGACCTGGCGCTTCATCGGCCGGGGTCAACCCCGACCGATGAAGCAAATTCGATCGGTGTCGTGAACCCCAGTGATGTGCGAGGCCGGGTGTCAATGAAGTCCCGGCACCGCGCTTCGCGTCTGGCGCGGGCGTCGTCCCCAGACAAGAACCAATGCGTGTTCCGACATTCGTCGTGCAGCCGGCCGTTGAAGGATGCCACGAACGCGTTGCCCGTGGGCTTCCCGAGCCGACTGAAGTCCAAGGTCGCCCGATCGACATATGCCCAGTGATCAAGCGCCCGCCCGTGTCCCCAATCGATTGACCTTCGCGGCCAGACCGGCAATGTTGCGCGCCCGGGACGGCCCCGGGGCCATCGTGCTGCACGGACCGGTCCGGACACTCAGCTATCGGAGTATCGCCTTGAAACGACGTGACTTTCTCGCCCTTACCGGGCTGGTCGGTGGCGGCTTCGTCGTCCCGTCGAGCTTCGGCCGGTTGATCGCCGCCGAAGAATTGCAATCCAGCATCGATGTGGCGGTGAAGAAGGCGCTGGCCGTCGCCGCGCTGGGGGCGGCCACGTCGGCGGGCGCCACCTATTGCGATGTGCGCGTCGGGCGTTATCTGCGCCAGTTCGTCATCACGCGCGAAAATCGCGTCCAGAATGTCGTCAACACGGAATCGACCGGCATCGGCGTCCGCGTCATCGCCAATGGCGCCTGGGGCTTTGCCGCCACCAACGAGATGACCGCCGATGCCGCCGCCAACGCGGCGCGCCAGGCCACCGCCATCGCCAAGGCCAACGCCACGACACAAACGGCGCCGGTGCAGTTCGCCCCCACCAAGGGCGTCGGCGACGTCAGCTGGAAAACGCCGATCATCAAGAATGCCATGACGGTGCCGGTGAAGGACAAGGCCGACATGCTGCTCGGCGTCAACGCCGCGGCGCTGGGCGCCGGTGCGGATTTCGTCAATTCCACCCTGTTCCTCGTCAATGAACAGAAATATTTCGCCAGCACCGATGGCTCGTTCATCGATCAGGATGTCCACCGCATCTGGACCCCGATGACCGTCACCGCCATCGACAAGACCACCGGCAAGTTCCGCACCCGTTCGGAACTTTCGACCCCGGCCGGGCGCGGCTTCGAATATCTCGATGGCAATGCCGCCGACAAGTTCGTCTCGCCCAACGGCGTCATCAACTATGGCAAGTCCTACGACATGAAGGAGGACGCCATTGCCGCCGCCAAACAGGCGCGCGCCAAGCTGACGGCGCCGTCGGTGAAGCCCGGCAAATATGATCTGGTGCTCGATCCGTCGCACACCTGGCTGACCATCCATGAATCGGTCGGCCACCCGCTCGAGCTTGATCGCGTGCTGGGCTATGAAGCCAATTATGCCGGCACCAGCTTCGCCACGCTCGACAAGCGCGAGGCGGGTTTCCAGTATGGCAGCGACAAGGTGAACATCACCGCCGACAAGACCGAAGTCGGCAGCCTCGGCCATGTCGGCTATGACGATGAAGGCGTGCCCACCAAGAAGTGGGACCTGATCCGCAATGGCAAATTGGTGGATTATCAGGCCATTCGCGATCAGGCGCATATCCTGGGCAAGACGGAATCCGATGGCTGCTGCTATGCCGACAGTTGGTCGAGCGTGCAGTTCCAGCGCATGGCCAATGTCAGCCTGGAGCCCGGCAAGGCGAAGCTGAGCGTGGCCGACATGATCGCCGGCGTTGAAAACGGCATCTACATCATCGGCGACGGCAGTTTCTCGATCGATCAGCAGCGCTTCAACGCCCAGTTCGGCGGCCAGCTGTTCTACGAGATCAAGAATGGCAAGCTCGGCGCCCAGATCGAGGATGTCGCCTATCAGATCCGCACGCCGGAATTCTGGAACGCCTGCGCCGGGGTGTGCGACGCCAGCGATTATCGCCTGGGCGGATCGTTCTTCGATGGCAAGGGCCAGCCGGCGCAGGTCTCGGCGGTCAGCCATGGTTCGTCCACGGCGCGCTTCAACGGCATCAACGTCATCAACACCGCCCGTTCACTCGGTTGAGCGGCGCAGGAGGCACCATGAGCATCATGACCGAAGACCAGGCCCGCACCATCCTTGCCAAGGTGATCGCGCTGTCCAAGGCCGACGAGTGCACCGCGGAACTGGCCGGCAGCACCGAAGGCAATATCCGCTTCGCCCGCAACAATGTTTCGACCAGCGGCATTGTTTCCGACACCGAATTGTCCGTGCAGGTCGCGTTTGGCAAGCGCGTCGGCATCGCGACGATCAACGAATTCGATGATGCGGCGCTCGCCCGCGTTGTCCGCCGCGCCGAGGATCTGGCCAGGCTCGCCCCGGAAAATCCGGAGTTCGTGCCGGCGGTGGACAAGCAGACCTATGCCAGGACCGACACGTTCAGCGCCGCCACTGCGGCGATCACGCCGGAATTCCGCGCGCGTGTGGCCGCCAGCTCGATCGCGCCGTGCAAGGCCGCCAATCTGGTCGCCGCCGGCTATCTCAGCGATGCCAACCGCTTCAATGCCACCGCCAACAGCCGCGGCAACAGCGGCTATGCCGCCTCCACGGCGCTGAACTACACCTGCACGGTGCGCACCGCCGATGGCCGCGGGTCCGGCTGGGTCGGCCGCAACGTGCAGGATGCCGGCGACCTCGATGCGGCCAGCGAGATCCAGACAGCGATGCGCAAGGCCAGCGCTTCGGCCGAAGCCCGCGCGCTGGAACCCGGCAAATACACGGTCATCCTCGAACCGGCGGCGGCGGCTGGCCTGATCAGCTTCATGATGCGCTTCTTCGATGCGCGTCAGGCCGATGAAGGCCGCAGCTTCCTGTCGAAGAAGGGCGGCGGCAACAAGATCGGCGAGCTGGTCTATGATCCGCGCGTCAACATGACCGCCGATCCCGGCCACCCCGGCGCCGCCGTGCTGCCCTGGGATGGCAATGGCCTGCCGCGCGAGCGCATGGATCTGGTGAAAGACGGCAAGATCGCCAATCTGCAATATTCGCGGTTCTGGGCGCAGAAACAGGGCAAGCGCGCCATGGGCAACCCGGGCAATCTGATCATGGCCGGCGGCACCAAATCCACCGCCGATCTGGTGCGCGGCACGGCCAAGGGCATCCTCGTCACCCGCACCTGGTATATCCGCATGGTCGATCCGCAGACGGTGCTGCTCACCGGCCTCACCCGCGACGGCACTTTCTATATCGAAAATGGCCAGATCAAATATCCGCTGAAGAATTTCCGCTTCAACGAATCGCCGGTGATCATGCTGAACAACATCGACGAACTCGGCCGCCCGGTGCGGGTGGCGGGCGATGAAAGCAGCCTGGTGATGATGATCCCGCCGATGAAGCTGCGCGATTTCACCTTCACCTCGCTGTCGGACGCTGTCTGATCGTGGAGCGCGGCAAACTCCCTCCCCCTTGCGGGGAGGGCGACCCGCGCGCAGCGCGGC
>Ga0164294_10002576_pt1 | contig 16369 bp, 7 predicted proteins | sample GEODES005metaG_FD_111479 | JGI IMG/M metagenome (GOLD analysis project Ga0164294, IMG submission 111479) | Oligotrophic lake water microbial communities from Sparkling Lake, Wisconsin, USA - GEODES005 metaG | ecosystem: Environmental > Aquatic > Freshwater > Lake | place: USA: Sparkling Lake...
ACACCCGACTTCGCCCGCTCAGGATCCATTGGCACTGCGACATCGTAAACAGTCTTTGGATCCTGACCATAATATTTACCGATGCGCTCAAAAACCTCACGCGCTAGTCCTCCGAAAAGTTTTGCTCGCTCGGCCGACCCAACATCGCTCCAACTCAATCCGCTAGCCATCATCCCGCCGAGATGGTTTCCCGGCTCTACGATGATCACACTCTTTCCCATTCGGGCCGCCTGCACAGCAGAGACCACACCACCGGAGGTGCCGCCGAAAACAACGATGTCATAGGACTTTCCGTGCTCGCCTGAAGGCATTGCACGCTCGGAGAGTTGTGCGGATTTTAGACTCGACTTAGACGTATTTTTAGGAGAAGTCTTAGGAGGCATAGCTATTATAGCACGTTTCCCCCCTCCAATATTGGCATCATATTGACCAGCAAAACTCCCACTGGGATCGGCACCATGGTTCGACCATATAACCAGCATTCCTTCCTTTGTGAAGCTTACTGTAGGATAAATATTCTGCCGGTCTTTCTTTTCCATTCCTGAATCATCAATAATTACCGGTTCCCCCCATGTCATCCCTTTATCCTCAGATACAGCATACACGAGTGGTGTACGTGGGAAGAATGCTCCCTGCTTGATAGGTTTAGCATGGTTATAAAAAACAATTAAACGGCCATCGGGTAAGGTTTTAAGCGTTAATGATGAGCATGCAGAAACTAAAGTTGTCGGAGACGGAGAGGACCATGTATCACCTCCATCATTTGAACGTGAACAAAATACACTCCCACTTCCGGTTCGTGCCAGCATCACCAATTGATTGTTTCCTGTCTCGGCAACGCATGGCTCTGCCATACCTCGGCCATCGTTTAAATCGGCTGGCTTTTGCGATTTTCCCCATGTTTTACCCCCATCATCACTAAAAAAGCAAAGTCCAAGATTATGATCGCCTTCGGATTTACCCAAACCCTGAGTCATATGGCTGACCGGTACAATAAGGCGGCCATTACTCAACTGAATTAGACGGTCGTTCATTACATACCAAATTCCTTCGGGCTCGCCAACCAGTTTTGCTGGAGTCCAGTTTTTTCCATCATCTTCCGAAAATGAAATAATGGGTAATCCACCCCCCTTTAAATCTTGCACATGACGATGTGCCAAAAATGCCAGACGGCCATCTTTTAAACGTAAAAACGAAATCCCGCCATCACTGATCATGCCCGGCAAATTCCAGGCCATTTTCATCCGTCCTTCTTCATTCCAGGTGCGTCCGCCATCTTTGCTTCGGTAGAACATGGGTACCGGGAATTTTGCGGCAAGCTGTTCGAAATTAGTTGGAGGTCTACCCCATGGAGCGGCCATAAGGATATCTCCATCGTCAAACAAAAAGCTTCCCGGACCGATAAAAGCACGTTCAGCGGTATGATGAATAAATAGCTCCGGTTCAACAATAAACTCAGCTTTGCGGAAACCTGAATAGTACTTTTGATCCAGAAAGAGGGAATGGTGGTCATTTTTTGAATAAGAATTGCCAGCTTGTTGCTGTGTAATAACTGCCGTCTGTGCACATAAACAAGTGGTCGTTGTAAGAATCCACACATATATGAAAACGATTTTTCTCATTTCTATTTTTATTTAAATATTTTCAAATCCTCTAAATCCTTATTTACTTATACGTCAACCAAGTCGTCGCCTCACAATTTTTGTTAGCCGAAAAACGTATCCAGCGGGCTTGAAAATCAGGCGCAAAGGTATATTCAAACGTTTCGTTTGGCTTAACATCTACTTCTTTGAATAGCATCCAAGGGCCATGACCGATCGCTTCAACCTCAATCTGAAAGGTGACCGTCTGACTTGATTTATGCGATATTTTCAAACTTTTTTTATCATAAAATCCAATTAAATATGGATCCGATTCAGCATTAGCCGTCACTAGCGTATTTTTCCAAGGCCCCCCTTGGCCCGTGGGCTTACCCAATTTCCAAAGATCATCAATCGTACCCGCCCATACTTTTGCTTTGCCATCCGAGGAAGTAATAATATGTTCATTGGCCCCCGTATTTTTATCCATGCCAGTCATGACCAATAAACCCCGATAGGACGCATAATCATGTATGGCCAATGAATGAGAAGCCACGGGTCTGATTTTGGCATAGCCATCCGCATTTTCTGCTGGAAGCTCATAAAAGGTCCCATGTGCATTCATCAAATCCCGCTCGGTTGCCACTTCCCTACAAACACGCATGTAGCCCGATTGGATCTTATTGGTGAAGTTTTCACCCCCCTTAGGTAAACGCCATCTTCTGCCCGCATCGTCAATAACTAAAACAGAGGCCTCGTCTACGCTGATCGCATCTTTGGAAATTTCAAATTTGGAACGAATAAAATCAGCCGTTTTAGGATCCTCTCTTCTGGTCAAATGCATGGCACTATCCAATTCATAATACCCCACTTCATTGAATTTTCCCTTAGAAAAATCACTCGCTAAAATACCTAATTTGCGACGCTTATCTCCCAGCGCATATAAAAGTCCGCCTGATAGTTCATCTTCGCTAATGGCTGATAACCCCTTAAATATTGGGTCTGAACTGGCTACGAACCGAGTATCATCTGTGTAGTTGAAATTTACCGTAGCCGTCGTATTCTTGTCTGATTTAACTTTAATCCACTCGCCTATTTCCGTAGGTAAAAAAGAAATGCTTTTCGATTGGCCAGCGCTAAGTAACACAGTACGAAGTTTTTTCCATGTACCATTTCCTTGTCGATCCACCTCAAAAGTAAAGGTAACATCCTCTTTTCCTGCATTCTGAATCCAAGCCATCCGCTTTTTCCAACCTGCAAACAAGAAAGGTTCTGAACTGATATTGGCATTAATTTTTTCTGAAAGCCAAACCGCTCCCTGAGCCGTATTGGGTCCTAATTGGTCAGGTTTGTTCACCGACGTAAACCACAAATTCGAATTGGATTGTCCCGGTCCTTCGATATTTCCTTTTGCTTTTCGCTTATTCAGGAATTCTTTTTGGGCTGAATCATCGCAACCAAAAACCAATCCATCTTGCCAACGCGTGAAATCGCCAATCACTTTTAGATAGGCCGAACGCGGTCGAATTCCAGCCGTATTGAATGAGGTAAAGGATGCTGGAAAATGCCAAAACATCCCGTGCATGGTCATCAAATAATCAGGTTTCGCAGCCGTACCCACATCTCGAATGCGGGGCCACTCCGTATTCCAACCATGAGCTCCGTCATAACTATGACTCGCCTTTGGCATTCTGAAAAAGGACCATTTCCCTGAATCTCGTACGCCTAAAATGACTGATTTATGATCCCAACCAGTTACCCAAATCGGATCGGTCGCGGGGTTCTTATTGCCATAAATTCCTCCGGGGCCAGTTACTTCTACAAATTGATTCCGGCGAATTACCTTCCAGTCTTTCCCATTCCATTCGGCTAAAACACCCGATTCGATGTCAAATTGCTTTAATGCCTTATCTCCGGATTCACCATTATTGGAATAGACCATCACGCCTTGGCCTGAATAAAGTCCTTTTCCATGTGCACCGGGCAATAAAGAACCGCTCGTATTATTAGCAACATCATTCGTTTTCTTTACTTTTAAATTACCGTCTTCGTAGAGCAATTTGGTACTTAAATTATGGACGTCCAGTTCATAAAAACCTTCCTCCATGGTTGCCAGAAGTAGTTTATCCGTTGGTTTATCGAGTGATCTAGCTAATCCTGTAAAGCGGCCTGGTGCCTGCGTGTAGGGAATAGTGCGCACATTCCCCTGAGCATTAATGGCATAGGGCCCAATCAACAATTGATTGCTCTCCGGGTGAATCATTCGATTCGCTGGAGTTCCACCGATACTTTCAGGTCTAGTTATTCTATTTAAAGAAGGACTGATTTCATATAGCTTATCGGATGAACCAAAGGGTAAATGGGGCCCGTAGGTAACCACCCAAAGTCGATTTGCCCAAGGCACCACGGCTCCCGTTCCACATTCTCCTTCATAATTATAATAGGCTAGATGTGGATAAATACCGCTGAATTGAGGAAATAGTGACTTGGGGGCAACCGATTGAGCTGTGGCATTGGTGATGAATAAACCTATAAATAAGCAAGCCAGTAAAGATTTGGTTTTGGGGATTGGCATAATTTTATATTCAAGATTAAATAACATACAGGATGGTTTATTTAAAGTTAAAATAAAAAATGACTCAGCAAGTCTTTTTATAGACATGGGTGGAGAAGATTTCAATAGCTAAGAGACATTAATAATTCAGAATTACCTAAAAAACTCCATTCTTGGGTATAAAAATTTTTGTCTCCCGAATTTTTCTATAAGGTCAGGAGACAAAAAAACCACCTTAAACGGGTGGTTTTTTATTGTAAGGCTAGATTAGCTAAAGAGATGTTCTATTTCAACGAATTTTTCAGATATTCAAAAAATTGCTTTCGAGCACTTTCTTTTTCAAGCCATGGAAAATGTCCACTTTGGCTAACAAAAAAAAGCTGAGCTTGAGGAATAACTGACTTGATTTCATAAGCAGCAAAACCCACAGGATCTTGATAACCTTGAATCACAAAAGCTTGCCCTTTGAAATTCCTCAAATTGGAAATGCGTTTTTCTTCTTTGGCCGCGTAATCATTTACCATAATGTTATTAATTCCAGGCTGACCTTCCATTTTTGAAAAATCAGTTGTTGCCTTCGATGCCATGCCAGATGAGCGATCAAAAAAATACCCTGGCCAAATACTTTTTAAATCTGACTCTCCGGATAAATCTTCGGGGAAAAGTCGGCTTAAGATGTTATCTGAAAAATAATTTAAAAAATTCATGCTCGGGCTTCCAGAACCCAGCAAAACCAATTTTTCTACCTTTTCAGGATACCTTGAACAATATTCCATGGATAACATTCCACCCCACGATTGCCCAATTAATATAAGCTTATTTAGCTTCAAATGAATCCTCAAGGCTTCTAGGTCCTCCACATAAGTATCTAATGACAGCGATAAAGAATCAATTTTCGGCATGACAGTTTTTCCAGTACCTCGTTGATGCAAAATGATTGAACGATTACTTAAACTTAACTTATCATATATCGGATAAATATAATTTGGATTAAGTCCTGGACCGCCTGCCATTAAAATAACAGGCTTCCCACTACCTTTTTCTTCTATATAAATATTCGTTTGATCGGCACTTTTGATAAAATATCCTTGTTGACCAAAGGACCGAAAAGTAGCGAGCAAAATCAATAAGCCAAATACTATTTTTTTCATATTTTAATTTAACGTGATTGTAATTTAGGTAGGATTGCCAAAAAAAATAGTATCAACTGTTTAATAACATATAGCCCAATTATTTGATGTCAATTTCCCTACAAAATAAAAAAACATGATGGGTTTTATTCGGAATTAAGTCTTAGGTACAAAAACACCTGATCCCAATTTAATCCCTTTATTTTTAGATATTTTGGTAATTTCACAGCATAAAATCTTATTGCATTTCGATTATTTGGGTACTTACATCAGCGTAAAATTAAGCGATATTTATGTACTTGGGTTTGCGCTAATTCATACGCTTTTAGTCTTAGGTTTTCTTTTTCTATGGTGTATTTTAATTCATTAGGTTTTAGTAAAACATATTTTTCAAATTGTCCTTTATAATAAGACCCGTTAGACAATTTTTCAAATTTTTCATGAAAACGTTTCTCCAAATAGGTTTTTACTGAATCCAAATCTTGTCTATTTTTCAAGTCATTCAAATGCCCGATTTCTACCCATCGAATGGTTCTAAGATTGGCTTCGTTTACCCACATGTCCGTCAAGATTTTTCTGACGGCCAAAGCCTGTTGATACTGAGGACTATGAGGGTAAAGAGCTAAATTAATACCTGCCTTGAATTGTTCCGCTGTAAATATCCCAATCACAGTTGTGTCAATCAGGAATGAATAATCACCTTTTTTCAAATCCATGACTTTCAATTCTTCCACATTTAAATCTTGAGTAAATGGCAAAAGATCCAAGGCTTGTTTTTGATTTACTACCGTTGGGAAAGGCAAAGCATTTTCTTTGACAGAAAAACTTAAACCGTTTTTTTCTTTTGAAAAATCGTCAATTTTACAGTTTTCAGAAGACTTTTGACTGTTTTTTATATTTTTTTCGATATAAATTTTAGCAATATAGGTAGAGGATGGCTGCAATGTTTTCAAAAACTGATATGCCATGATCAAATGCCCTGCGGCTGCAGGATGCACCCTATCTGCGCCAATAATGGTGGCCATAGGGTCTTCTTTTTGAAGTCCAAGGTTAATAGAATTAAGTAAAGTCCAATAATCAACGAAGGGTAAGTGATATTTTTGAGCTAATTCTTCGATATAATCCGCACAATTTTTTAAAGCATCATTCACTCCTAAATTATTTGCTGTTTTTAAAATGGCAGTTTGATCATAAATAGTTGGTTTTTGTAAAATGACTCGAATGTTTTTTGATAAAAATATTCGAATAATACTGTCTAAATTAGTTTTATACACCGCTAAAGCAGCTGTTCTTTGCTTCAAAGTATCCGCATCTAGCGTAGGCATCGAGCCATATAAGTTACGTTTTACATCATTCATACCGATCATTAATACGACATGCGATGGTCGGTTTATGAGAATATCCATATCCATTCGATTTAGAATTCCCGCTGTAACATCCCCTGAAATACCACAATTGAAAAACGAAATGGGTTGCTGTGGAAAGCGAGTCACATAATATTGGAAAATATTATGGTGAAACTCCCCATTGTTGGTTATACTATTACCAACAAAAGCGATCCTATCCCCCTTTTGGAAAAGACTATGTTGGGCAAAACAATTTAAACTCAATAAAAAGACTAAACAGAACATCTTGATTTTATGCATCTCTTCTATTTCTAAGGAAATCATTTATGGTTTAGCAAATAATTTAATAACCCATTAAACTCTTTTTGAGAAAGACTATTTCTAAAATTGTCCGGCATGAGTGTAACCTTAGAGGGTATACGTTCTGCAATATCATTTTTAGCCATCGAAAATTCTCGTCCGGCCGCATCAGCAAATACAATAATCGCCCCCTCATCGCGGCGATATAATCCCGCTAACATGTTTCCATCTTTTAACTTGACCGTATAATTTCTAAATGCCTCAGAAATATTTCGGTTTGGGTCGATTATTTTCGTTGCCAATGCAGTAGGCCCCCATTTACTCACCCCATCCAAATTGGGTCCGATATTGGCTCCTTCAGCGCCTATTTTATGGCAATTGGAACAATTTTGAACAAAAATTTTATAGCCTTCATCTAAGGAGGGTAAGGTATTTTTCTTCGAACTAGCCGTGTATAAGCCGGTCATCATGTTGATGGCTTTATTACGTTCATTGTTTACCGGTTCTACATTCGCAGTTAATTCATCGTATTGCATTTTTTGCTTGGGCGAAATATGAAGCAACATCCTCTCGCTTACCTTGGGTTCAATCAATACCCGAGAAAATAGTTGACCCTGCCGCACCTTACTGAGCACGATGTCTTTCCCTTCTGAAGAACTTGCTAATGAGGTGGCTATGGCCGATTGTAACATAGGTGGCGCATTTAGAGTTTCGCCTAAAACACGGTTTACATTCATTAAAACGTTATTGATGCTTAATCCCGAAGAGACGTTAAGGTCACCTAATAAATTGGCCACTTTGATTTTGAAATCTAAACTTGAGGAAGGGTCTTCAAACAATTTAGCAGCCAACCCAATGTGCTGTTCAGGATCTATTTTCAGCAAGGTTCTCAATGCCTCCGTCTTCGTATCCAGGTCAATATTCAGTCCCTCCTGCAAAAATAACTTGACCTTCGGCGCTAGCGTTTGGACCTTGTAAGTTGAGGCAATTCCAAAAGCGAATTTTTGTTTGGCCCATTGATCCTGCGATTTCACCGGACCTCCTGCTTGATATTTATTTAAAATATTCTCTGCGAGCTGGATCCCCCATTGTTTTAATTCCTGCGTTTCTTTTTCTCCTCTTCGGGCTAAGCCTTGTTGAATTCCCTGAAATATCACAAACTCCGTCTCTGGTTCTGCTATTTTCTTTCTTGCCTGAATGACTACCGCATCGATCATATTGGTGGGTATAAACTTGGCTATTTGCTCAAAGGTAATGAGCGGATTGCTGGGTAGCGGGTATTTGCTGAAATGTTGGGCCAGGAACATCGCCGATTCAGGGGATGGAACATCTACCAACACATCCGCGATATTTGCCGCATCTTGCGGTGTCCAATCTTTTGCCAGTACCTGCTTCATTAATTCGGTATTCACTAACAGATCTTTTGTGCAAAGTCTGGCGGTATACATCAAGTGGCTATCATAATCCGGAATCTCCAAACGTGCTGAAAGGACGGCTTCCAGCGATTGAATGCTTGGATATTTTACCAAGTTCTCGATGGCCGCTCGAGCCACATGGGGGTCTTGATCCTTACTTGCATGTAATACCATTTGGTAATTCTGTTCATTAGGTTGCTGCTCTAAAAGTATGCGCATGGTATGTAAGCGAATCAAAGGATCAGCATTTTTTGCGGAGCTTATGATGAGCTTAGCAGGCAAAGAATTTAGTCGATGTAAAACCCATAAGGCATGAACATAGGCAATAGGACTCGTTGAATTTTTTTTAAGCAATGCCTTCAAAGGCTTAATCGCTTGCATGCCGATTCGATCCGATAACTGATCCATCGCCGTCATTCGAACAGACATGTTTTTTAGATCTAGCGCAGCTAAAAGTTCATTGATAGATGCGCTAGTCCAATCTTTGATCTCATTATGCTGGCCTTTGTAGGTGATCCGCCAAATTCGGCCGCGGATTCGATCCCGATGAGGATCATCTAGAGGTACCTCGTAATGTCCGATAATACTATTATAAAAATCAGCGATATACAAGGCTCCATCGGGTCCTAGTTTTACATCTACAGGACGAAACCATGGGTCTTTACTTTTGACAAAATCGATTTCTTTTTTCCCGATGGGCGTTGAACCCTTATTCATATATGAATTTCGATAGACTCGACTGGCTACCACGTCACCTATAAAAAACCCATTTTGATATTCTGCGGGGAATTGTACATCTCCATAATAAGCAAGGCCGGCAAGTGCGGTTGCTTCATTTTGGAGGCGCTTCATATCGGGTGCAAAACCCATTCGGGTCGGCTTTCCAAAACTTGGGTAATCCGCATTTTTAATTAGCTGATAGAGCGGAGAGGTATGACAATCCGTTGAATATAAATATCCCCTTTCATCAAAGGCTAATCCAAAGGGGTTCACTTGTCCATAGGTATTTTGTTCCACCCGGCTGCCATCGATTTTAAATCGGAAGGTGTTGCCTGAGACCATGTTAATCGAGTGCCCGTCGGTGCCCACTGGGGAGGAGGTATTGGTAAAGCCATGATCTGCATAAACCCAGCCGTCATACCCTCGAACAAAGTTGTTAACCATCCCATGTGTATCCGCACTTCCAAATCCGCCAAGTAATTTTTTTTCACTATCTGCTTTGCCGTCGCCGTTTGAATCAGTGAATTTTGAAATTTTGGGGATGCTATAGGCGATCGCTCCATCATTGAGGGGCAGGATGCCTATGGGTATATTTAATGTATCGCTAAAATGCGAATAAGAATCTGCCTTTCCATCATGATCTGTATCTTCTAAAATAGTGAGGCGATCCTTGCCTTTGTTGGGCGATGTGGCAGGAAAGGGATATTCAAAAGATTGGGTCACCCACATACGTCCTTTTGCATCAAAAGCGATATTAATAGGTTTGCCAATCATGGGCTCTGAAGCGTACAATTGGATCTCAAAACCGGGAGGAAGTTTAAATCCTAGCCGTTCTTCTTCAGGTGTATGCGCTGTGGTTGATCTTATGTTATCATTGAATAATGGCCCGCTGTAAAGGCTGTCATTATCCGGCGTAGTTTCTGCTTTGGTTTGGGAGATGTCAACGGTTTTGATTTGTTGTTGGATCGTCTGAATACTACATCCTATTGTTATTAAAAGGCAAAAGCCTAAAAATGTCGGCAAGCTAAAAATCCTATTCATGATTATATATCTAGTAGATGGAATTTTTGGTGGCAAAATATTTCGTTTTGAATCGAATTTAGCAATAATTTCATATTAAATAAAACAAATCCAATGAATACCAACAAGCAAATGAGCGCTCGCTCGGGTGGATGTTTTTATTTTAGGAGTTTGGTAATTGAGCGTAAGGGAAAAGAGGTAATTGGTTTACATAACTACAAAAAACACCTTTCAATTAAATGAAAGGTGTTTTTGTCAAACAGAGAGAAGATTTTTAAACCTTTAGCTTATTTAAAAATTGGACTTAACACCTGTGTCAAAGTATAAGCGAGTCGCTATATCATCTTTACCACCAGGTCCCATTTTAGAAACTGCGTCAGCTACACCAGCCGTGTTACCTGTTCTTTCAGCATTGATGAATGGCATTCTCTTGATAAACTCACCTACCGGAATAACACCCCAGTCTGGGCTTGAATCATTTTTAGCGACAGGTGGAATCTTTGGATATCCTGTTCTTCTAAAATCAACCCAAGCTTCCAAGGTATTGGTAAATGTATTAAGATACTTTTGAGTAATGATTTTCTCTAATTTTAATTCAATATTGTCCGTTTCATCCCAAGCGACAGTAATCGTCGAAGCAGCTTTATTGCTGTTGCGAGCGTCCTTAGGATCCACATAATCAATCGGCTTACTCGTTGCATCCGCTAAATAGGCATCTACGCCTCCTGCACCCCAATCTTCAAATGATAATTTAACCCCATTTCTGTAGTTTGTTTCAGCAGAACCTGCACCGGCCCAACCTCTTAAAGCAGCCTCTGCTTTTAAGAATGCAACCTCAGATGCAGTAAATGCACGTCGTGTTTGTGCACTATTAAAATCATTAGATACTTTAGAATAAGGTACTTTATCAGCTTTAGCTACACAGTATGCCCCGTTACGAATTCCTTTATAAGGGTAGGCAGGATGATCGGCAGCTAATGAAACATCAGACACTGGAGTGAAATATTTTGAAATACGGTTATCTTTCAAGCCAACTAAAAAAGATTCAATAGGACCACCCATACGCGTGTCATCCCATTGCCAGCAAATTTGTGCAACTGGCATGATGTTTCCATTCAATGAAACTAAAAAGTTTTCTGAATTCGTATTAATTAATCCAGCAGGATCTGCCATTGCTTTTTCACCTTGTATTTTAGCAAGGGCAGGATTTACTTTCGACAAACGCATGGCCAATCGTAAGCGCATCGAGTTGACTAGTTTCATCCAGGCGGGGATGCTTCCTTTATAGCTAGGATCAAATTTAGTGAAACCTGTATATGTTTTATTGGAAGCAAAATCTGTTTGGATTTCATCTAATTGTTTGAAAAATTGATCATACAAATCAGATTCTTTATCGTAATTGATTGTAGGCGTAGTCGCGCCATAATTTGAATAAATCACAGGGCCGTGATAAGCAGACAATTTAGAAATTGACATAATCCGAATTAATTTAGCCCAAGTAGCAAACAAGGGTAATTTATTTTCTTCAGCCAATCGAATTACCTGCTTGGAAGGGGACATCACATTATTATACGTACGACCCCAAAAAGAGTTCCAACGAATATAATAAGTGGTGTTATTTACATTACCTACGAAGTCAGTAGGTGTATTCATATAGCCCATCCAAGAATCGTGCAAAAGATCCTCCTCAACTTGACCGCCAAAAAGGTTCAATAACATCCCTGAAAAAGGAGAACCTACCAGGTTAAAGTCTTGTTTTAATAACTGATCAGAAATTTGATTAGGATTCTGGTTTATTTTCTCAAATTCATCAGTACAAGATACTAGCGCAATCAAAAACAGTGACGCAAATAATATTTTTTTCATAATTACGTTATTTTAATATTTTTTTTAAAAAGTTAATTTGACATTAAAGCCCACTGATCTAGTAGAAGGCATGCTGAATACATCGTTTGATTGCATTCCATTTCCAGTACTCATGGATTGTTCAGGATCAAATGGTGTTTCTTTATAGAAGAAAAATAGGTTTCTGGCTACTAAAGAGAAAGAAGCATCTTTGATTGGGAAAGAAGTCTTATTAATTTTTAAGTTATACCCAAAAGCTAATTGACCTAAACGTACATTGGTTCTAGAAAAAACATACGGTTCCATGATTTTGTTTCGATCACCGATCGCTGAGTAATACAGCACTGGATCGATGGAAGTAACCGCCGTTCCGGCGCTTGATACTGCGTTAATGGGAATGGTTGCGTTTAACCGTGCATCTGCAGATCGTTGGCTCGCACCATAAGAATCTAAGAACGCTTCTGTTTTAGAAAAAGCTACACCTCCAAATTTTGCATTAATAAGCGCACTAACAAAGAAATCTTTATAAGTAAGGTTATGATTCCAACCTGCAATTAAATCAGGATTAACGTTACCTACTTTTACTTGCGTAGCCGCTTTTGTTGGAACACCTGCAGGACTTAAAATAATTTGATCCGCACTATTTCTGTTGAATTTAAATATGTACAAATCTTGAAATGATCCCCCTGCTTTAATAATGGAAGCAAATCCCTCATCATCTCCACCTACTTGATAGTTTGGATTGGAAGCAATTAACTCAACAATTTCGTTTTGGTTTCTTGATAAGTTAATGTTCGTGTTCCAAGCAAAATTTTCAGTTCTAAAAGGCTGCGCGTCAATCGTTAATTCAAAACCCTTATTCACAATTTTACCAGCGTTCACAAAATAGGATGAATATCCTGATCCAGAAGGTGCTGCTAATGAGAGGAATTGATTTGTGCTAACAGAATTATAATAAGTAAAATCAAAGCCTAATCGACCATTTAAGAATTTAATATCGGCACCTACCTCATTACTCGTAATAATCTCAGGATTTAAATTCGTAAAAGGAACCTGACTGTTACGGTTTATACCCCCGATTCCACTTGGCCCACCGGCACCACCGATTGAGTTCCAAGGATTAACCACGTTAAAAGGAACCTCATTGCCCGTCATGGAATTAGATGCTCGTACCTTTAGATATGATATAGCTTCTGGCAATTGAATCATTTGGCTGATAACCGCAGATAAACCAAAGGCCGGATATAAATACGATTGGTTTCCTGTTAATGCCAACGTAGAAGCCCAGTCATTACGCGCTGAAACATCTAAAAATAAAACTTCTTTATAACCAATGTTAGCACTTGCAAATACACCTTGCTTGACCGTTTTATTTATTGTCGAGTTAAAAATGACATTATAAGGCATATTTGAGAAAGAGTAGAAATTAGGGTACTGTAATGAAATTGTACCGTTGGCCACATTCATACCATCGTTGAACGTATTATTTTGATAACTAGCTCCTAATAAACCTGTTACACTAAAGTTGCCAAAATTATTATTATACGTCAAGATACCATCCGCATACAAAGATTGATCCTTATATTTCGTGTATGACCAAGACCCGTTCGGGCTAACACTTACGGAGTTACCGCCAGCTGCATATCTATTGTCATACAATACATCATTGTAATCAATATTGGCTCTTGTTTCGAACTTTACATGTTTCATGATATCATATGACAATTTCAAATTCGCAATAACACGGTTATTCGTTGCTAATTTTGAGTTATTGTTTAATTCAAAATAGGGATTATTTTGAAACTCATAGGTTGAATACCAAGATTGTTTGTAGAGATTTCTGCCTTGGTCGAAAACCTGATAATTTTCTTTGTAGGAAGCAAAATCCTTATCACGCGCAAAAGTATACAAACCGGTTAGTGGGTTGTTATAATACCCGGCACCTGGACGATTGTATGATTTTTCGTTTGCAAAAATAACATTTGAACTCAAGGTAATTTTGTCATTAAATAATTTTGTGGATTGATTTAATGTGATGGTATTTTTACCGTAGGTATTCGTTGGCATTGCGCCTTTGGAAGTAATATTAGAATACGAAAAATAAGCAGTTGTTTGATTATTTCCTCCACTTACATTGATTGAATTTGTTGCAATCGAACCTGTTTCAAAGAAATCTTTCACATAATTCTTTTGATAAGTTCCTTTCGTTTTTGACCAATTCAAATCTCCACCTACCGTTCCATAATCAAACTGAAGATCAGGTATCCCTGTTACCTGTTCGAAAACCGTGCTAGAATTAAAGTCAACAACGGTCTTGCCTGCTTTTCCTTTTTTAGTGGTAATTAAGATTACGCCATTCGCTCCTTGGCTACCATATAAGATGGATGCATTGGCACCTCTTAAAATGTTAACTGTTTCGATATCAGCGGGATTGATAGAAGATAAACCATCACCACGGTCATTCCCACCGTAAGAGCCTGGTTGTGCTCCTTTGTTGTTCACCATAGGCACACCGTCGATCACATAAAGGGCCTCACTTGTTCCGGAAAGTGACCTAGCACCTCTTAAAACGGCTTTTGTAGATCCCCCAACGCCTGAAGCACTTACTTTGATATCGATACCGGCGACTTTACCGCTTAAGGCTTCCATGAAGTTAGGACCTGCTGCACGTCTGATTTCTTCACCGGCAAGTTGTTGAGATGCATAGGTTAACGACTTCTTTTCGCGCTTAATACCTAATGCGGTTACAACGACTTCGTTTAAATCAGTTGATTGTTCGACTAAAGAAACATTGACAATTGATTGAGATGCACTTACTGCCACTTCTTTGGATGCAAATCCAATCGCAGAGACTTGTAGCAAAAAACCTCCATTGGGAGCTTTCAAACTAAATGTTCCATCAGCACCGGTTATGGTAGCGGCGTTGCTAGCCTTAACCCTGATGGTTGCTGATACAACTTCTTGATTATTTGTACCCGTTACCTTACCGGTAACTTGTCTTGTCTGTGCAAATGTGGCAGAGAACATGCACATAGCACTACAAAAAATTAAAAGCATACTTTTTTTCATAGGGATAATGTTTGTTTTGATTAATTAATTAGTTAATAGTTTATCGAAAAAATAAATTGTACTGAATTAGGATTTGAAAAAACTGATTTTTAGAAAAATTTTAATTGAAAAAACCAACTAAAGAGAACTCGAAATTCTTCTTTTAATTCAAAAAAAAATAATTATTATCAAAAAAAATAAAAAATAATAACTTTTAAAAATAAATTTATTTCATGATTTAAATAAAAAAAATTAATACTGTAAGTTTTTACCTGTATTAGTTGTGAAATAATTAAAGGTCGTTTATTTGAAAATTGAAGTCCTATTTTTTAATTAATCAAATATTAAGGTGATTATCAATGGCTCTGCATTTCATCAAAATTCTTGACTAATTCGGAACCTTTTTTTTTGAGTAATTAGCTTAATCGGTTTTATCCATATGATTATAATGCTATTTAAGACATATTTTTTCATGGCTTGTTTTTCATTAGATTTTGGGTTATAAATCAGATGAAGACACCATTCATAAAAGGAATAATGCTCTTTCTAGAATTTTACTAACCATAAAATTTTGACTAATTTGAAATCAAAAAGAGCCACGGATGAAATACCAATTTCATTGGAAGATGTGGGCCTTTGAAACGATTAATTGATTTTCATTAAACATGTAAACCATGCAAAAGCGATTCCTATTCCTATGCTTCCTATACGTCCCAAGCATCCTTTTATTTGGACAAAATCCGTTAAATAAAATAAAGGATTTTGGCTTAAAAAATTACAGCTATGTTTCCAAAAAATTACCTCATAGTGAATCCAAAACATGGTATTTAAGTTGTAAGATGCCTTATAATTGTCAATTCCAGGCTTGGATTGAAATTGAGAGCACCCAACCTGATTCCATTACTTTTAGCTCTTCCAATCCGCTGGTTCTATACCTTACGCCCAAAGAAAAAATAAAGACCGTTTCGTCCCAAAATATATATGAGGCCAAAAATTGGATCAGCGGCGAAGGAGCGATTTACAAAATACCGGCTGGGATGAAGGTGAAAAGCGTTCGTTATCGCGAAACCGGCTATGACACAAAAATATCAGGGGCTTTTCAATGCAATGACGAGGACTTTAATGTGCTCTGGAAAAAAGGCGCAAGAACGGCATACCTATGTATGAGAGATTGGTATTTCGACTGCCCAGACAGGGAAAGAGTCGGATTTTGGGGAGATGGCACGCCTGAATTAAATCAGTCTTTTTATGCCTTTGACTCAAAAGCACATGTCCTTAGTAAAGAATTAGTGTTACGAAAACTAGATCCAAAATTTTATCCGGGCCAGCAATTAGAATTTCTAGGGGAATATGGGATTTGGTTTTATTATTTACAAACGGGGGATTTAGAAACCATGAAAACGATTTATCC
>Ga0164294_10002577_pt1 | contig 16366 bp, 7 predicted proteins | sample GEODES005metaG_FD_111479 | JGI IMG/M metagenome (GOLD analysis project Ga0164294, IMG submission 111479) | Oligotrophic lake water microbial communities from Sparkling Lake, Wisconsin, USA - GEODES005 metaG | ecosystem: Environmental > Aquatic > Freshwater > Lake | place: USA: Sparkling Lake...
GCACGGGATGGCGGAATGTAGTTTTAAGTCACCAAATTTCTGATACACGGGCATCCACTACTACACTAGCTCTTGTGCAAGCACTCTAAACGCATGATATGATACACACCACGTTCGGCAGCAATCGAGCCGCCGCGCGGAACAAGCTTCTAATGACACACACGTGCGTCGGTGCGTGCCCACGCCAAGCGCGCTCCGTCGTTATGGTTTATGCTCGAGAGCAGTGACGAGTAGCCCATGGTTGGGCTAAGGTCATGGCACCTCTGCACTTGGTCGAGCACACCCTGCGTTGAAGTAGAGTAGTATTGAGGCCGCAAGGGGGCTGGAACACATACTCGCTTCAGCGCCTCACCTGTTCTTGTTGTGGCGCTTACTGCTGCTTCGGGACGGACGGCGCATCAGGCGTTGCGGATCCTTGTCTTCACTGGTGAGCGAGGCGCTGGTTGGCGATTGCTTTTGCCAGCGCGAGATGACATCGCACAGCGGCTCTGAGTCGGCCCTGTCCTTGTACCTCAGCAGCGGCGCCTCCTTCACGCTGCCGCTGGCCGTGCGCCGATGCCCGCCGTGCGCCGCCTTAAAGGCAGCGATGTCATCCGCCGAGATGCCCTCAGCCTCCTCGGCCTCGTCGATGCCAAAGGCCTCGAGCAGGCGCTGCTCCACATCAAATAAGCGCTCCGCCTCTAATAAGCTCATCGTGAGCCCGACCTTCTGTTGTGAAGTGACGGGCTGGGGTACAGCCTCCTCTAGGGGCGGTGGTGGTGTGGGCGGCGAAGGTGGCTGCGAAGGTGGCTCCGATGGAGCAGGCGATTGCAGAGCAGGCAATGACTCGGGTGCGTGAACTGAGAGCGACGGCACGACAGCACTTTCATGCACGGCCACAGCAGCCTCCGACGGCATTCGGAGGGTTGACACCGCAAACGCGACGATAAACATGGCGGCGACGACCGAGATTAAGCCGCCTTGCGTGCTGGCAGCATGTATGACGGTGATATCGGCGGCGTACACGACTGGAACGAGCCAGGCCATGCCCATGAAGGCGGGAGGGCCCATCTGAGACTAATGGACTGTGTGGGCGTGCGTTGGCGCCACAATGTGGATGGATGCGTTGAAAACAGTGACGAGCGGATCTCGGAGGTTTTGGAACCTCTATTGGGGAAAACGGAATCGTCCGTTTCGTCAGTATCTCTGCGAGCTCATTCGCACCCTGCTCATGACCCTGCTTCACCCCAATTGCCAACCGCTCCGCGCAGGTACTTTCTAACCGTCACCGCCCTCCCCTCAGAGGGAGGGCGTGGCCGACTCCCCACAAGGGGCCCCCGCGCCCCGGTCACGACGTCGTGTCTCACCAGCCACCACGACGCCATTTCCATATGGTGCGACGCCGGCGCGAGCGCGCCAGGCCTCCTTGGCAAAGCCGCCCCGGGTCACTCGGGCAGCCTGCACGGCTGCACCGTCGACGCGCGGCTCGTCGACGTGCAATTGTCGACGCGGCTCGCCGTGCACGTCAGGTACATGGTCCCCGACCGCACTCTCTTCGGCCGTCACCGCCTTCAGATGCCTAGATGGATACGACCGCCACAGGGAGCCGCCAACGCCCTTTGGAGGTCGCGCCGCGTCCTCATCTCAACTCATCTCACGCGCGTGGTTGCGCGTGGCGCACGCGCACTGTGCCGACGGTTAGTGGAGACGCCATCCTCAAAGCACTTGTCAGGCTTGCCGCCCACGCAGCATCCGCCGCAGCCCAAGCTGGTGCACGTGGTCCGTGGTCTGGCGGGACCGGGGTCGATCGGCATCGGGCGCGGCGCGCGCGGGGCCGTCCCTTTCCTTTTGTTATTTCCTTGTGGTGCTTTGAGCAAATGTGATGAGGTTTCGGTGATTTTCCTTTTTAAGTTTGGAGACTACATGCCTGGCGGCTTGGCGACCTTGCGCTTCTCGCGCACGTGACTCACCGGGCACTCCATCTCGCAATATGACACAGGTTTCATCGTCGCTCCTTCCGAGCTCTTGGCAATCACAACGCCGTGGTCGTTAGCTGCGGTGCTCAAGTAGTACGCGCGCGAGTCGCCGAGCGAGAGCACGGCCGCAAGCACCACGTCGCCTGGACGCACGCACCGGTGCATCTCGAGCATTTCAGCGGTGCGGTGCTCTGCGGGACGTACGTCCTCGCGTCGAAGGATACCGGCGCACGGATCACGCAGTGGAGCATCGATGCCAAGTGAGAGGATGTCCACATGTGCCAGCCGCGGCGTGATGCGCGTAATTCGGCCCACAACAGTGTCGCCCACGCTCAGGACAGAGGACGCCGCGGCGGACCGCTTGCGGCTGGCCCGCACGCTGCTGCCTGTAGCGATTCCAGCCACCGACGCACGCAGCGCACCGTCCCACACAAACGTCGAACCGGCGTCAGCCGAGGTACTCGCCGGCAATTTGTCGCCCGGCACCACAATCTTCTCGGCGGCCATTTTCCTCGTGCAGTATTGCGCGCGGGGCCGCTCTGAAGCGTCTTGGAGCGTCGCGGGGCGACGGGCCTCTCTCCCTAATCGGGCAAGTGTCCCGATTGCGCATCGTGTAATGTTCTGGAGGCCTGTTTAGTTTAGACACTGGCATCCGTTGGAGAGGCACGGCGCGGCGGGCGTCTCTGCGTCCGCGCGTCCGGGCGACGTGCGCAAAAGGGGGTTGGGGGGGTGGAACTCACGTAGCCACACCTCTGGACCACCCTTACAGCTTACTATGTTTGACTGATTTCTTCCTTCAGTAGGCTCGTTACGCGTGCGGCCACGACGGCGCGCGATCGAAGTACAGTATTGAAAACGACTTTGGACCTCGTCTCTCGCTCGCTCCTGGAGCTGGACGGGGTGGTCCCCTCGCGGGTGCTCACGAGCTTGGTCAGCCGCTCGTTCGCATGGTCCGTAAAGGAAATACTCGCATCACCGCTCAGGATATTGCCAAAGCTGGAGATGTGCCAACTCTGATCAAAGACCTCGTGAAGAAACTCTCCGATCCTAACAGCAGCATTGTCGAGGGTGGCGCAGCGATGCTCAAGAGCCTCGCGGAGCAAGGCCATCGCGAGCACGCAGACGCGCTCGTTACTTGTGGAGCCGTCGGCCCCCTGGTCCGTGTATTGTCGTCTGGCAGTACGGACGCACAGACGTCAGCCTGCAGTGCGCTGAGCGAGATCGCGCAACACAAGGTGAGCCATCAAGCTGCCATCGTGGAGGCGGGCGCTCTTTTGCCGCTTGTGAAGCTCCTGAAGACGGGCAGCTCCAAGGCTCAGGAGCAGGTGAGCGGGCAACGCCTCGAGATAAACGACTCCAGCCTGAGATAAACGACTCCAGCCTGCTTGCACCTCAGTGTCTCAGCAGCCTGCCGCTCCCAACTCACATCTGACCTGCGCCGTGACTGCTGGTGATTGTGCGTGCGTCCACAGGCTGCCTCAGCCCTTGCTGCGATCGATGATGACATCGGGCACCAAAGGATGTTGACCGACGCAGGGTGCATAACCCCATTAGTCGCCATGATCAAGGGCGGATCCGTTGTCGCACAGGCATCGGCTGCAAAGGGACTCGCTAACATCGCCTCCTTCGACAAGGTGGCAGGACAGGACGCCATCGCAGCGGCGGGCGCGATCCCGCTATTGCTTAATTTGCTGTCTGTCGGAAAGGCTCAAATGCCTGCAGCACACGCGCTGGCGCAACTCGCCCGGAAGAATCCAGCCATCCAAACCGAGATCAGTGCCGCAGGAGGCATTGCACCGCTCCTGTCACTGCTCAACGGAGTCAACACCGACGCTCAGGTGAAAGCAGCAGCTGCTATCGCAGAAATGTCGTGGCATAACAAAGAGGTGCAAGACTCTGTCGCCAAAGCCGGTGGCATCAGTCCGCTGCTCTCGCTGGTTGCGTCGCGCAGCCCTGCCGCGCAGGCACGTGGGATGGGGGCCCTCGCACAACTCGCACACGACAACCGTGAGAATCAGGATTTTATCGCGAGGTTGGGTGGGGTCAAGATTATCATCCCCCACCTCGGCCTCAGCTCTAGTCCAGACGTGCAGACGCAGGCGGCATTCGCACTCGCAGAAGTCTCACGCTCTAACCACAGCATCCAGACGTCGATCGTTGACCATGGCGGCATCTCCCAGCTCGCAGGCCTCATCAAGAACAGCCAACACGCTGAGGTGAAAACTCACGTGGCGGGCGCACTTTGGTCGATGTCTGAGGATCCCAAGATCAAAATCTCCATCGCCGGAGCGTCGGCCATCCAGCCTCTCGTGGAGCTCCTTGGCCTTGGCGAAGGTTTGGCGGTGATGCACGCCGCCAAGGCTCTCGCAAGCATCGGGTTCGAGAACCAAGACAACCTGATACAGATTACGCGGCTGCTCATCGAGCTGTTGTCCCTAGGGACGAAAGATGGGCAAACGCGTGCTGTGCAAGTGCTACAGACGATTCGCGCCGAGAATCCATCCTCACACCAAACGATCGCTGATGCAGGCGAGCCCGAGCCTGTCGTCGATCTTCTCAAGGCGGGCATCCCTGAGGCAAAGGACTATGCACTGTGGTCGCTGAGCCTCTCAATCTGCGGTCCCGTTCAAGGCGTCGTCGCCAGTGCCGGCGGGGTGACGCCGCTCATCAAACAGCTCGACGATTATCGCGTGAGAAACCGAGAGGAGGCGGCAGCTGCTCTGGCCAAGCTTGCGCACAACAACGATGACACGCGGTCGCAGATCACTAAGGAAGGCGGCATCAAGCCGCTTATTCGGCAGCTCGTTCCTGGCCCATCGTCCTCCGAGCTTGTGAGACAGAACGCTGCCGCGGCCCTCGCCGATCTGGCAGTCGACACCGCGGCCCGCGACGAGATTGTCGGTATGGGTGGTATCCGTCCACTCGTGCTCCTCCTCGAGGACGATGGACACCACACCAAGAAGTTCGTTTCGATGGCGCTCGCACGCCTGGCCAAGGAGCACGAGGCGACTCAGACTGCAATCGCGGAGGCGGGCGCGATCGCGCCGCTCGTCGCGCTCCTCGATGGCAAAGAGGGCCTAGAAGCGCAGGAGGAGGCTGCAGGTGCCCTCTTCGCACTCGCTGATCACGAACGTAACCGCCTCGGAATCACAGAGGCGGACGGCATCGGTTGGCTCGTGATGCTGCTCGGCTGCCCCAACCCACGATCAAGAGAGCACGCCGAGGGTGCACTGGTGCGACTGTCGATTGAAACCAGCAATCGCGTGCAGATTATCAAGAAGTTGGTCGACATGCTCCAAGATTCTGGCAACGCAGCTCAGGAGCAGGCCGCCGCAGCACTCGCCAACCTCGCTCGCGAGTCAGAGGACAACCGCAAGACGATTGTCGACGCCAATGGCATCGTGCCGCTCCTCGCCCTGCTCGACGCCGACCGACACGCTAGCCCCAAAGCCAAGGAGAACGCAGTCGGTGCGCTCAAGCAGCTTTGTCGTAGGTCTAAAGAGAACCAAAGCCAGATTGCTAGGGCTGGCGGCATCCCTAAGCTGGTGAACGTGCTGCTCGGATTTTCGGGTGCCACGATGAAGGATTCGGCCATCATCCAGCTTTGCACGCTCGCCGCTGAGGCTGTGAAGGAGATGGCTAAGGGCAATAAGAAGAACCAGGAAGCCATCGCCGCCGAAGGCGCGATTGCTCCACTGGTTGCGATGCTCGGCTCCCCATCAGCTCAGATGCAAGCAAACGCCGCAGGTGCGCTAGCCAACCTGGCGCGTGGCAACCAGCCCAATCAGTCAGCCATTGCAAAAACAGGTGCAGTCGCGCCATTGTGCGCCCTCGTGCGTGAAGGTTCTGCGGAGACCAAAGATCAGTCAGCTTCGGCACTGTGGGCGCTCTCGACTGACAATGCGCCTAACAAGGACACAATCGCAAAGCTCGGTGGCATCGACCCACTTGTTGGCCTGCTTATCACATCCGATAGCGAAAAGTCGCAAATGTGTATTGCAGGTGGGCTTGCGGCACTCGCCTTCAAACATCCAGACAATCGGCAGCTCATCGCCAAGCGTCTGGTAGGCTTGCTAGGATCGTCGCAAGCAAAAGCAGCTGAGAAAGCCACGCGCGTGCTGATGACGTGCTCGTCCTTTTTCAATGATCATCATTCGAATCAGGTTGCCGTTGCCAAGATTGGCGGGATCCCGCCGCTCATTCAGTGTCTCCAGGCCGCGTCAGGCAAGGTTCAGGCGTACGCGGCGCACGCCATGTTCTGCCTGGCGCAGAATAATACTACCACGCAACAGCTAATTGCAAAGTCTGACGCGATTCCACCGCTAGTCGCACTCATGAAGCGGAGCACACCTGCCGCGCAGGAGCATGCTACCCGCGCCATCTGGCACCTGGCCTCGCAGGAGGAGAACCATCCGCTAATCGTCGAGGCAGGATGCTTCAAGCCAATGGTCAGCATGCTGGCTGCTGAGGGTGATATCCTACCAGAATTATCGGCGTTCGTCATGGTCCGACTTGCGCAATCCAACGCGGCAGTGGCCATGGACATCGCGGAGACTGGTGGCATTAAGCCCCTGGTCAAGCTGCTCAGCCACGCATCGCCCGGTGCGCAGAAGCAAGCAGCCTCAGCGCTTGCTGAGATTGCACTCGTATCTAAGACCCGCGACGTGATCGCTAGTGCCGGCGGCATAGAGCCTCTGGTGCACCTGATGGATTCTTCGACGGTTGGCACGCCAGAGACTGCGGCACGTGCGATCGCTCACATAAGTCGCGAAGACGTGGACATGGAGGACGAGTGGATCGATCCAGAGGACAACAGTGAGCGAGCTCGAAATATTCGCAAACGTCGAAAGGCTCTGGTGGAGGACATCAGACCCGAAGATATGATCAACGGCTGCGCGGCGCGGCGTGCAGTGATCCACACCGTGGGCGGTTTGCAGCGGCTCATTGCGTTGCTTGATGGCTCCAACCTGTTCGATAATTCGATCAAGACCACTGAGTTCAAGAAGAAGAAAACTTGGATTATGCCGCCTCACGTCATTGACGAGAAGGACAAGGGCGGTGGACCTCCACCACCAGAGTCTACCCTTCGCAGTGCCATGCAAGAGCATGCATCGGCGGCCTTGGCTGACATTGCTCACGACAATTTCAATATGCAGGACTTAATCATTGGTGATGGTGGAATCCCTCCGTTGCTTGCCTTCATTCGATCGGGGACGCCACTTGGCCAGGAGCACGGTGCGCGTGCCATATGGCACTTGGCTGAACAGAACAGCAACCAGAAGGCGCTTATCAACTGCGGTGCGATGCCTGATCTCGTCATGCTTGTCAAGAGCGGATCACCCAAGGCGCAAGAATACGCGGCCGCCGGCTTGATGGATCTTGGGCGTGGCGCAATTGCGGAGTGGGTCGAGCAGCAGAAGAAACTTGCGGCGGCAGGAAAGAGGAATGCACTCAAAGCCAAGCATTTCCATGCTGAGGCGGCCGAGTACGCTGACATTCTAGCGAAGGTCGCTGCTGAAGCCGCTGCCGCTGAAGCGGCGAACCCTCCGTCCGAGAAGGAGAAGAAGGAGAAGCAAAAGAAGGAGGACGAAGAGGACTTCGGCTCGCCGTACCTTGAGCAAATTGCCGAGGCTGGAGGCATCCAACCCCTCATTGCATTACTCAGCAGTGGCACGGCGCAGGCACGGGAAAATGCCACTGGAGCGCTGTGGCATTTAGCACTGGACACCGGCAACCAGATGCAGATCGCTAAATTCAACGGCGTTCCTTCGCTTGTCACGGTTCTGGACGATGGGACGCCGAAGGCGCACAGCCTTGCGGCTGATGCGCTCGCTCGTCTCGCCATCGACAGCGCTGAAAATCAAGCTCAGATTGCAAAGTATCTCGTCGGCTTGCTGGGCAACCAGAGCGCAGGCGCACAGCGACGAGCCGCTCATGCGGTCTGTGATTTGGCTGCAAACCATCCAGGCTCGCCTGGAATCATCGTCAATGCTGGTGCTATCTCACCCCTCGTGAACCTTTTGAGTAACGGCGTACTTGAGGTCAAAAAGGAAGCGGCAAAGGCGCTGTCAACTCTCTCTCTCGCCTCTCCTGCAAATCAGTTGGCTATCGCAAGTGGCCTCGTGGCGCTCCTTGGGGCTGGATCGATCGAGGCACAGGAGCACGTGACGCAACTGCTCCTTACGTTGTCGTACGATGATGTTAATCGATTTGCCATTTCAAAGGCTGGTGCCATCTCTCGCCTTGTTATTCAGCTGCGAGGAGGCGCCCAGACATCAATGAAGGCGCAGGAGATTTCGGCCGCCGTCCTTGCTCGTCTTTCCGGTGACTCTGATGAGAACGTTGCCGCCATCTCGGCGGCCAGCGGCATCCGACCGCTGGTGGCGCTGCTCACATCAGACTCGACCAGCGGACAGGCTCATGCGGCGACGGTGCTCGCAGATATGGGCCGACATTCCAAGCGCAACCGCAACGTGATTCTTAATGAAGGCGCCGTCGCACCCCTCATTGTCCTCCTGACCCAAGGCACTCAAGATGCAAAGGCAGAGGCGGCAGGCGCGCTCCACAGTCTCAGTGCAGGGAATCCGGAGACGCAGAAGCTCATCGCAGAGGCCGGCGCTATCAAACCCCTTGTGGCTTTGCTTGGTGAAGACCATAACCTCGCTCGCAAAAAGGCGGCGGGCGCCATCGCGGCGCTCAGCTTAGACATGCTTCAGAATCAGGATGCCGTGGAGAAGTTCATGGGTATTGGCAAGCTCGTCGGTCTCCTGGGTGCATCGATCAGCGACGAGGTTCGTGCAGAGGCAGCGGCTGCTCTTGCCGTGCTTGCGCTCGACAATAGGAAAAACCAGGATAAGTTGGCTGCGGATGGAGGTATTGCACCGCTGGTTGGCCTCTTAAAGGAGGACACATCCGAATACGCCAAGGAGCAAGCATCCTCAGCCCTCATGTCGCTCGCGAAGAAGCACTACGAGAACCAGGTGGCCGTGGCTCAGGCGGGTGGGATTGCACCGCTTGTGGCATGTTTGGGTCTGGCTAGCACTCGAGCGCAGGAGCAATCCGCGGGTGCGCTCGCAGCCTTGGCGTTGGACAACAAGGTGAATGAATCCTCGATTGCCACGCTGATCGTTGAGCTGCTCGGCTCAACAGACAAGCAAACTTCTGCCAAGGCTGCGCGTGGCATTTCGCGCCTAGCGCGCGCGCACCCCTCGAACCAAGATGCAATTACAGTAGCAGGAGGTATCCAGCTCCTCGTTAGTTTGCTCGACATCAGAGAAGGTGGCGTTCCCATGGAGTCTAAGCCTCCGGAGTCTAAGCCCATGGAGGAGTCTAAGCCCCTGGAGCCTCCGAGACTCAGGTTGCGCACAGGAACCAGGGAAATCCCGATTCTCCCGTCTGAGCCGGTTGAAGACAAAAGTCTGGCTTTGGAGGCAAAGGCCCTGGAGTCGGCTAAGGTTCAGAAAGAGATGGCCTCTGCGATCTGGTCTATGGCGGTCAACAATCTACCAAATCAAATTGTGATTGCGGAGACGGGTGGCATCCCGCTGCTGATTGCGCTGCTCAAAGGGCATCCAGAGGTCCATCGCGACGTGGCGGGCGCTCTGTCGAGCCTCGCCAGCCACAGTACCAACCAGATTGCCATCGCCCATGCGGGTGGCATCGTTCCTCTCGTGGGATTGCTCTCGACTGCCAGCCGAGAAGCACAGGAGACCGTGGCAGCCGCCCTGCACTCGCTCGCCGAGACCTCAGCAAACCGCGTGGCGATTGCGAGCGCAGGAGGGATCACGCCGCTTGTCGATCTGTTTGACGGTGGCACGGACGACGCCAAGGCGCAAGCTGCCGGCGCCCTGCAGACCCTCGTGGTCGACAACGTCCCCAATCAGGTGGCGGTATCTCAGGATCTAGTTCGCCTGATCAAGACTGGCTCAGCCTTGGCGCAGGAGCACGTCACGGAGTTGTTGCGCAATCTCGCCACGAATCCCGACAATCGCGGCGCCATCGCCAAGGCTGGTGCCATCCCGGAGCTTGTCCGGCAACTCGAGTCAGGGTCCGAGAAGTCGATGGAAATGGCGGCAGCGGGCCTGGTGCTCATCTCGCTCAAATCACAGGCAGAGAAAGCAACTGTGACGCAGGAGCTCGTCAAACTGCTCGCCTCCGAAGCAGAGTCTGTGCGCCAGCGCGCCTCCGAGGCGCTGCGCGGGGTTGCCGACGAGGATAAGTCGGCCACGAAAGCGCAGGCCGTCGGTACCGGTGGCGGCGGACCTCTCGTCAATCTGCTGAAGGATGGTCTCAAGGACGGGCGTGTTGAGGCGCAGGAGTATGCGCTGTGGTCGCTCTCGTCGATCACCAATCAGGCTGCGAAGGAAGCGGTCGTACAGGCAGGTGGTATCAAGCCGCTCATTGCGGCTCTCGTCGGCGGAAAGATAAGCCCGACCGCACAGGAGCATGCTGCGGCTGTACTCTCCGGGCTTGCCCCCATCGGCACGAATGCTGAGGCCATTCGGAAGATGAAAGGCATCGAACCGCTCGTGCGTCTTCTTCTTGAGGGCACCCCTGATGCCAAGGTCCACGCTGCCGACGCTCTGGCCCAGCTCGCCCTGCGTGCCGGGGCGGCGCTCGACATTTCGAGAGCTGGAGCCATCCCAGCGTTCGTGGGGTGGCTCGCTGATCCCACCCTAGGACCGCCGGAAGTTGCAGCGCGGGCTCTTTCCGATATCGCACTCGACAGTACTGACACACAATCTCAGATTGCCGAGGAAGGCGCAATCGCGCCGCTCATTTCCATGGTGGCAGCCGGCACCAAGCTCTTAACTGGTAGCGGACGCCCGTCAAGTGCTGCGGTGACGGCGATGAAACACGCCAATATGGCTGCCTTAGCGCTGGCCACACTCGCCAAGGATAACATTGTCATCCAGGTGACCATCACTGAGGAGGACGGCATCGTGCCTTTAGTCGAGCTCCTGAAGCGCAAAGCTCATATCACGTATCAGTATGCGACCAAGGCGCTTTGGCGCGTTGCGGCGTGCGAGGAGAACCAGACGGCCATTGCTTTGGCGGGAGGGCTTCCGCCCCTCGTTGAGCTGCTCTCCGACGCGAATGAGATCACCCAGCAGTACGCGGCGGCAGCCATAGAGTCGCTGGCGCGTGACCACCTGGACAATCAGGTCGCGCTCATGAAAGGGGGCGCCATCATCCCTCTTGTGGCGCTGCTCGGCACAGACTCGGTTGCAACGCAAGAGCACGCAGTCGGCGCGCTGCTCAACATTGCCTCCAATGACGTGGAATCACGCGACAGGGTGATCTTCCACCTTGTGGAAGTGCTCGACACGCGAAACGCTTCAGCTCAAATGAAGTCGGCGGTTGCCCTTGCCGTCCTCGCTTCGCGCAACGCCGACAACCGGACGGCCATCACTGCCCACGGAGCAATTCAACCACTCATCCGGCTGATGGGCGACGGCAAAAGCGCGCGAACCGACACGCCTCAGGAGCGAGCGGCTGCTGTGCTCTGCGATCTTGCGCGTGGCGCCGAGAATAAGGAGACCATCGTGGCGGAGAAGGGTGTGCCGCCTCTGGTTGCCATGCTCTCTTGCCCATCCCCAGAGGCGCAGACGCATGCAGCCGGCGCTCTGTGGCATCTTGCGCTCCTGGAGAAGAATAGGACGATAATTGCTGGAGCAGGTGGTATCGAACCGCTTGTCGCGCTGCTCGGTAGCCCCATGGAAAATGCTCAAATGTACTCTGCAGGGGCTCTGTTCCATCTGGCCTCTAATGGTGATAACCGCGTGGCCACCGTCAAGGCTGGCGCCATTCCAAGCCTCGTGACGCTCATCCAGTCAAAATTGCCGGACACGCGTGAGCACGCGGCGTCGGTCCTCTCTGCGTTGGCCGTGTCTCGAGGCAACAACAAGAAGATGATTGTGCAGGCAGGGGGTATCCCGGCCTTGATCGCGTTGCTCTCCGACACGCGTGTCTTGACGCAGAGGCACGCCGCGTGCTCGCTGTGGGGCCTGACTGATGGGCCCGACGGCATCTACGACAAGCAAATCATCGAGTACATCGGGCTGCCGCCACTGCTACACGCGCTGCAGAGGGGCAACGACCAAACCTGCGGCTTTGCAGCCGCTTGCCTCACGAACCTCTGTCGCGATCCGGACGCGAAGCGGACCATGATCGAGCTGGGGGCGAGTGATGCACTCCTCGAGCTCGCGCGCTCACCTGCCACCTGGCTGCGCGGCCAGGCCATTAAGATCATCAACCTCCTTGGCATCTCGATTGCCAACTTAGACCACGAGCCGCCCCCTCCCTGGGCATCTCAGCTCTTTCAAAAGTCAGGCGGCAATGACGGATCGCCTGACCGCGGGAAGGGCAAGAAAACCGCGGCAGCTCATTATGAGAAGGAACGCATCCCGACGTCCATCACCGCAAAGCAGAAGTACCACTTCTTTAGTTTCCAGACCAACACGTACAACGGATTCAGGGATGAGTATTGGCCGCCTAACATCTAAGCCATCAATAATAATCGAGTATCGAGAAGCTCAAGCTCCTGCCAGCCACTCCTTCTCTGAGAAAATTGCGTACACGCCGGCCTAACAATCGATTAGTAATGGCTGGCCAGTTAGTCTGAGTGCTCCTGAATTTACGAATTTAGTGTTTTCGAAATCGATACATCGAAACGATCGTAACTCCAAGAAGCATTGCGCACCGTTGCGATCGGAATTGGACAAGACCATTAAACCATGCGATGTAACTCTGCAGACTGTGCCATGCGCCCCGACGGCAGCCTGCCGGGCCAGGAAACGTCATGCTTCGCTTACGTTCGATTTCTGTACGGTGTATGCCACATTCAGGGGGAGCAGACATGCGCGTACCCTTCTGCCGCTCAACGCACCCATGGGCTTGCCTTGAGACCAAGTGCCTTGACGAGTGGGTTGGCCGTGAAGGCATCGGCGAGGGCCTTGTTGACCGCACGTCCCGCGACCACCTGCGGTTCATCGTCGCGGATAGGGATCACTATGTGCTGCCGGCCCATGCCCACCCCGAGGTGGCCGTTGCGCGCGAGCGCATTGCTCGCCTCGAGGCCGCTCACGTAAGCACGCTCTTGACAGAGGCCCTTGGCACCGTGCTCGCGCTCGCCCATACGCACCCAGTCGCCCGCGCAAACGAGGTTGCTCACCGACGTTTGAAGTGGCGGCCTCTTTCGGTAAGAGCCTGGCGAGAACCATGTGACAGCGCCGGGGAAGCGCTGTACGTACGAGTCGACGAGCTTCGCTTCACCAAAAGCGCTCACGGCGACGGGCAGCAGATCCTCCATGAGGATGCGCGTGAGCTCTTCGTCCGGCAGCGCGAGCAGCGCACCCGCGTTGTAGAAATCGCACGCTACCACTGAACCCTGAGGCTCCGCATTTCCCCACAGGAGGGTCGGGTTGTCATCCTGCAGCTGATCGAGCATGAAGAACGTGCCGCCCGCGCCGCGCAGCTCCTCGAAGCGCGAGAAGACGTTGGCCGGCGTGCGCGTTGGCACGGTGCGGTCGAGCCAGAGGCGAACGGAAATCACATCGATCGCGTCGAGAGACGCGGCTGCACAGAGCTCAGGCGCACGGCGTGCCAAGGCTGGGGAGCCTTGCACCACTGACTTCATGCCCTTGGCACCGAGGGCGAGCACGCACCCGGAGAGTCCCTCGAGAGAGCGTTTCTCGCCGGTGGCCCGGTCGGTGTACGTAAGCCCGCTCACCTGTCCAGTGCCCGGGTCGAGCTGCAGCCCGGAGACGAAACTCCCGCCGCGCCGTGGTGAGCACTTGCATGCAAGACAGGTCATCAGTGGCAATCATCGTACCTGCAGCCCGGAGACGAAACTCCCGCCCAGCACAGTGAGTGCCGCCTCCGCCTCTGGAACAGCGACCACCTCGCCGGCCGTACCCGCCTGGGGGGCGGGCGGGATGGGCAGTTTGTATGAGGCGAGCTTGTCGGCGAGCGGCGCGAGGATGAGCTCCGTGATCGACTTGGATTTGATCCAGCGAACGTCGAATGCGGTCTGATGCGCGAGAGCGTAAAAGTAGAGGAGCTCCATAGCGACCGCAGCCGAGAGCTCCTCGGGCGGCTTGAAGAGCCCCACGAGCAGCGTCGGCTTGATGAAGTCGTCCACCATCCGCTTCGAGATGCCCATCTTGATAAAGAGCTGATGCGCCGACATGCGGTCGTACGCCTCAAACGTGGTCTCGTCACGCACGAAGTCGAGCATGCCGTACAGGAGGCCGAGCATCGTGACGCGGTCGGCGATTGGAACGCGCTCGAAGAGGTCCACGGTGGCCACCACCTGCCCAAGCGGCGACGGCAGCTCGGGGATCGTCTGGCCGAAGATCTTGGCACCCTTGGAGAAGACCGGCGCCGTCGCCTCGAGGCCGTCAGGCGAGTAGAAGCTGCTGTTAGTGTAGTCGGTGAAGACGGCGTTCTCATCGAGGCCGAGATCAGAAGTGACCAGGCTGACGATGTTTGGGTAGTCCATCCAGAAGCCACGCGTGCCAGCCTCAAATGGCTTGCCCGTCGGCGTCAGGAAGGGCGTCTTCCCCGTGGGATCCGGCACAGCATCGAGCAAGGTCACTTTGGCGCCGTTCTCAATCAGCGCCTTGGCCGCACCCCAGCCACTCCACCCGCCACCCACGATGGCAACATGGGCCGGCGGCTGCAGCAGCGCCGCAGCGTGCGACGCTGCGTATAGCGTCCAAAACATGAAGATTCCGCAGGGGAATCCTCAGAAGGTATTTTCCAAGAAACTGCGCGGAATGCTCAAAACATTGCACATGTACATGTAGTGGCACAGGACGTTCCGAGGTCAACATGACTGTCATGTTTTCTCACATGCGTTCGCAGACTTTTCCAGGAATCGCGATGATGTTCGTGCTCGGCGTGCTGTGTTTATCGCCTATGCATGCCTACGCGCTTCGCCTGCCGCCGGTAAGACCGGTGATCGGTGCGATCAGTCTCTTCACGTCGAGAGCTGCACATGCCATCGCCGAAGCCAGCGTCGACGCGGCGCCCAAAATGACCTTTGAGCCGCGTGGGATCACCACTGAGGACACCGTGGTCTTCATCATAGGCTGCGTGCCGTTCGTATGGGCAGGCGTGGAGTTCTGGCGGCGCATCGCGGTTGGAGATCCGTTCGGCACTGGGTCCGATTCGGTCATCATCAATGACTCGTCGGGCAATCGGCCGACGCCATTGCGGCGCGTGCTCGGCACAGATGCCATCATCACTGCACGCATCCTGTTTGCGCTCGCGTTTGCATCCGGCGCTTTGGTGCTGATCGCTGGAGTCGAAGTTCTAGGAGTATAGTGACGCTGGTCGTCAGTACCGAGCTGGTACCGAGCTTCCCGGAATGTGACAGATCGAGTGTATAGTGAGAGGTGTCAGAGGAGCGTGCCGAAGAGGAAGAGCGCCACTGGGCACGCACGTCGCTCACGCGCGGATGAACTTAGACTGCACCACTAACGAAAGCTTATCTTTAGTCGCACTCCCAGTCGGAGCCTCCTCGTCGACGACAGATGGATGCCCCCGTCTCTCCTCCAATCTAGTCTCTCTTCGAGCTCTCTCTCCACCGGCTGCAGCGACACGTCAACAAGAACAACGTGGCGGTGGATGCACTCAGCTGAGGTGGCAGACGTACGGAAGACCACGCGGTTCCGCCCGGCAAACGGCAAAAAGGCTATCTGGCTGCCTTCCGCCTGCTCGGATAGCCACGCGCAAAAATCGTCATACGTTCGGACTAGCTTGCCGCAAGCGAGGCGCCGGGTGCTGAACACTGTCGGAAAGACACAGCAGGGGACCACAGCAAACGGCTTGCCAAACCGTCCAGCGGCCGCGACCAGTGCCTCTGTGGCCTCGTCTGAGTGCAGCCCCACAAGCATGGAGCAATCTCGAAGCAGAGCGCGACCCTCGGCCGTCTCCTCAAAGGAAGCATCAAGCCGCGCGCGAACATGTCGGTAGCAGCCGCGTTCCGGATGCTTACGAAGATGCCTTATTTGGTTGCTCTTGAGCTCGACGGCTCGAGGCTCGAGCAGAGTGCTTGGAATGCCCAGTCGGCAGTGCAGCTCGAACGAAAGACCACCACGGCCGCCAGCAACGTCGACGACCCCAGCCCGTGCACGAAGTGCTGTCGCACCGAACGTGGCGAGCAGCCAGCGCGCAAACTCAATGAAACGGCCACCGTGTGTAGATATTTCTGCACTCGAATGCGGGTCATCGGGGTGAACATTGGCCGCGACGTCCGTTTGGCGCTGGGCAGTCGCCTTTGCTACCCGCCTATCATCAGCGGCCGAGCTCGTGTGGTGCCGGAATGGGCATCCGCGATGCCTGCACGTCTCGCCGCGCGCCCACATCTTGCAGATGCGGGCTTGTTTTTGTGGTTGCTCGATACA
>Ga0164294_10002578_pt1 | contig 16364 bp, 18 predicted proteins | sample GEODES005metaG_FD_111479 | JGI IMG/M metagenome (GOLD analysis project Ga0164294, IMG submission 111479) | Oligotrophic lake water microbial communities from Sparkling Lake, Wisconsin, USA - GEODES005 metaG | ecosystem: Environmental > Aquatic > Freshwater > Lake | place: USA: Sparkling Lake...
AGAATTCGATCATCGATCGGCCGATGTTGCTCCACATCGTCCGTGTGGCTTCGTCCGCGTCGAGATCGGGGCGCAGCCGCGCGAAATTGGCCCGTGCGCGCCGGTCCCACACCGGGCCCCGCCATGGCCCGAAGGTCCGTCCCGCCCATCCCCCGATCGCCGAGCGCAGGGCGATCGGCAGCGGCTTCACCGCATAATAGAGGGTCAGGCTCAGCATCCCGTGGAGGACGTCGTCGATCCAGTAGCGCTTCCACGCGGCGCGCTGGGCGGCATCGCCGCGCATCCACGCTAGGGGAGGGGCCTTGCCCTCCTCAGCCATGGCCGAAGGGGCAGCCGGATGGAGCGGCGGACGGAGGTTCGCTGCCGTTCACCGCGAGCTCGCGCGGATGCAGCGTCATCGGCAGCCCGTCACCCTCGGGGCGGAGCGTCAGCCGCGCGACCGGATCGACCTTCGCGCCCGGCCGCAGCCGCAAGGTGAAACCCTGCGCGAGCGTCGCGAGGCACAGCACCGATTCGGCGATGCCGAAGGCCATGCCCGCGCAAACCCGCGGTCCCATCGCGAAGGGGACATAGGCATATTTGTCGATCGGCCGGCCCGCACTCGGCAGGAAGCGTTCGGGGATGAAGGCATCGGGCTCGTCCCAGAACAGTTCGTGGCGGTGGAGCAGCCATGGCACCGCCATCACCAGCGATCCCTTGCCGATCTTGCGGCCGTGGATGTCCATCTTGCGCACCGCTTCCCGCGCCAGGATCGGCACCGGAGGATAGAGCCTCAGCGTCTCGTCGATGATTGCCCGGGCGTAGGGCAGGCGCGGCAGATCGGCGAGAGTCGCGGTGCGCGTGCCCAGCACGGCGTCGATCTCGGCATGAAGCTTCGCTTCCACATCGGGTGCCTGCGACAGCAGATACCAGGTCCAGGCCAGCGTGTTGGCGGTCGTCTCGTGCCCGGCCATGAAGATCACCGCGGCCTCGTTGCGCACCGCTTCGGTGGTCAGGGGCTCGCCCGTGTCGGGATCCTTGGCCTCCAGCAGATGGCCGATCATCGCGCCTTCGGACGTCTCGCCGCGCTGGCGGTAGCTCTCGATGATGTCGTCGAGCACGTGGGTGATGCGATCGACCGATCGATGGATCGCGCGGCTGTGGAACCGCGGAAACCAGTCGGGCAGGCCGAGCATCGAGGTCACGGCGGTCTGCCCGATCCGGCTCTGATAATCGGAGAAGGAATCGACGATCTCGTGCGCGTGGCTCGCACCCAGTGTTCGCCCGAAAATGGTGCGGCAGATGATCTCGGCGGTCAGTTCCGCCATTTCGGTGAGCGCGTTGATCTCCTGGCCCGCCGGAACCTCCGTCCAGCGTTCGCGCATCTCCAGCGCCGTCGCGACCATCGTCGGTACGAATTCGGAGAGGCGGGAGGCATGGATGATCGGCGCCACCAGCTTGCGCCGCTTCGCCCACACCGGCCCGTCGCTGATGAACAGGCCGTCGCCGAGCAGCGGCTTCAGCGCATGGCGCATCTGCGGCGACTTGCGCTCGATCGCGTCATTCTGGACGACAAACGCCTCGCGCACCCAGGTCGGCCCGTTGCAGACCAGCACCGATCGATTGAGCACCTTCGCGCGCATCATCCGATAGCGGAAGGATTCCTGCGTCCAGATGCCGAGGAAATTCTCGGCCAGTTTGCGGAGCAGCTTATGGATGGGCAGCCGCTTGGCATGGCGCGGCGGGTAGGGCGGAATGAACGGCACGGCGTCACGTTAGCATAACGGGGAGTCCGCGCTACGGGCGATTGGGAACCCGGATGTTACAGCAGGCCCAGGCTCCGCAGGCTGGCCTGTCCGCTCGTCCCGACGATCAGATGGTCGTGCAGCTGGATGCCCAGCGGCTTCAGTGCCGCGATAAGCTCGCGAGTGAGGGCGATGTCCTGCTTGCTGGGGGCGGGGTCGCCGCTCGGGTGGTTGTGGACGATGATCAGCGCCGCCGATCCGATCTCCAGCGCGCGCTTCGCGACCTCGCGGATGTAGATGGCCGACTGGTCGATCGAGCCTTCCCACGCGGCTTCGTCGCGGATCAGCATATTCTTGCTGTTGAGATGGATCACGCGCACCGATTCGGTCATGCGGTGCGCCATCGTCGCGTGGAGATAGTCGGTCAGCGCCTGCCAGCTGCCGAGGACGGGGCGGTTCGCGATCTCGCCCTTGATCAGCCGCAAGGCCGAGGCCTGGGCGATCTTGATCGCGCCGATCGCGCCTTCGGACAGGCCGAAGCGCAGGAGAGCAGGGGCATCGGCGGTCAGCACCGCGCCGAGGCTGCCGAACTCGTCGATCAGGCGGCGCGCGGTCGGCTTGGTATCGCGGCGCGGGATCGCCAGCATCAGCAGATATTCGAGCAGTTCGACTTCGTGGAGCGCCTCGGGGCCCTCCTCGATCAGCCGCGTGCGCAGGCGGGCACGGTGGCCGCTCGCATCGAAGCCGGGATCGATCGGTTCCTTGTCTGATGTGTCCGCTCCCATCGGCCAATCCTATCGAGCCGCACCGGGCGGTGTCGAGCCGTCATGTCCGCACGCTCGCAGGCGCGGCAGGAAAGCGCGGCAACCATGATAAACCCGGCGAAACCCCCGTTCGCAGCTGCACAAATTCCCTCTTGTACTTTGGTCCAGCTGCGTCATTCTCAGCCTGTCCGATTGCTTCGGCCGAGGGGGGCTATGGCAGCGAAGGCCAAAAGCTATCCGTTCCCGATCGTCCTCGCTGCCATCGCAGCGGGGATCGTGGTGCAGATCGCGGCCTACTGGCCCGGCATCATGATCTGGGATTCGACCTACCAATATACCCAGTCGCTCAGCGGCCATTATGACGACTGGCACCCGCCGACGATGAACTGGCTGTGGCGACAGCTGACGGTCTTCCATCCGGGGCCGGCGCCCTTCTTCATCCTCCAGATGCTGCTTTATTGGGGCGGGTTCGCGTCGTGGAGCGGATGGGCGGTGCGGCAGCGGCGGCCGTTGCTGGCGATCGGCATCGTGCTGTGCGCGCTGATCCCCGTCGGCTTCGCGCTGATCGGGGCGATGATCAAGGACAGCCTGATGACGGGCGCGCTGCTCACGGCGTCCAGCCTGCTCGCCTGGCTGCAGGTAGCCGATGCCCGCGACCAGCGCCGGATCTGGGTGCTGCGCGGATGCGCCGCGCTGCTGGTGCTGTTCTCTGCGACTCTCCGCTTCAACGCCTTCGTCGCGGGCATTCCGCTGCTGGTCGCGCTGATGCCGCCGGCGTGGCGATCGACCCGTGCGCGGATGGCGATGGTCTCGACGCTCGCGGCGATCCCGCTGTTCCTCGCCGTTCCGGTCGCCAATCGGCTGCTGCAGGCGAAGAGCAGCGGCGTGGAATTTTCGCTGATCATCTTCGATCTCGCCGGCATTACCGAACATAGCGGCGTCGACGTCTTCCCGAAGATGGCGGTCGACGATCCGGTCGAGGTCAATTCGGATTGCTACATTCCGGAGAAGTGGGATCCCTATGCGTGGTGGGATGCCGAGCATTGCGCGATCGATTTCGGCAAGGTGCGGGCCGCGATGAAGGCGACGGGCCAGAGCCCCTATCACTTCTGGCTCTCGGCGATCGTCGCGCATCCGCTGGCTTATGCCGAGCATCGCCTGCGGCATTTCAACAGCAACACCTACTTCCTCGTCCGCGACGAGGATTATGACGAGGATGATTCGCCGGCCTTCAGCCAGTCCGATCCCAATCCCTGGCATTATCAGATTCGGCCGAACCAGATCGAACCGGTGATCGAGCAGATCGTGCTGACGACGCTGGAAACCCCGCTCGGCTGGCCGATCTGGTGGATGGCGATGGCGGTGGGTGCCCTGATCCTCAGCCCGCGCCTGCAATCGCGCGGGCTCATCGTGCCGATCGGGCTGTCGGTGCTGCTCTACGGCTTTGCCTATCTGGTGGTAAGCGTGGCGTCCGAGATGCGCTACCATTTCTGGACGATGACGGGGGCTGCGATCGTGATCGTCATCGCGGCGAGCGATCTGAGGAAAGGTGCACCGGTATCGCGGTGGCGACTGGCGGGCGCGTTCGCCCCGGCGCTGCTGGTCGCGCTGCTGGGCACCGGCTGGCGATTGCTCCCGCTGATCTGATCCGTGCGTGGCGCCCGATCCCTCCGTTATAAGGGGGAGGAGGGCTAAAGGATGATGCCGGGGGCGGCACGTCCCCCACGCATCAAGTTGACTCAGGCACCTCGCTTGCTAAAGGGGCCGCGCCTGACGGGATTGCCCGCCGGCATGGCCAGGGCTGCCGCAGCGATGTGGGAGAGATGAGCCGTGCCAGTGGACGATACCGGGCAGGATCCGATCGGTGAGGATGTCCGGCTGAAAGCGCTGGACGCGCGGCTGAGGGCAGCCGTTAAGACCGAGAAGATCAGGACTGGCACCGCTCAGCGAGCCCCCGATAAGGGCTATAAGCAGGGCAGTCGTGTGCTGGCGGAACTGATCGGGGGTCCTGTTGGCGGGGGTTTGATCGGCTGGTTGCTCGATCGCTGGTTCAACACCTCCCCCTGGCTCCTGCTGGCCTTCGTGTTCCTCGGGTTCGCGGCGGCCATCTGGAACATCGTGAAGATTTCGAGCCAGCGTCCGGAGTGATCCGGGCGCTTGCAGTATAAGCAGAGGGAAGCGACGAGAGTGGCGGCGGAAGGTCCAGGTATCGATCCGATGCACCAGTTCAAGGTGGAGCCGTTGTTCGGCCACCACCTGACGCTGGGCGGCTACGACATCAGCTTCACGAATAGTGCGCTGTTCATGGTGATCGTGCTGGGCGTGCTCTGGGCTTTCATGCTCGGCGGCATGAAGCGCCAGCTCGTCCCCGGCCGCTGGCAGGCCGCCGTCGAGGGCATGACCGGCTTCATCAGCAACATGATGGATACGAACATCGGGCCGAAGGGTCGGAAGTTCACGCCCTATGTCTTCTCGCTTTTCATGTTCATCCTCTTCGCCAATCTGATCGGCCTCGTGCCGCTGGGCATCGTCCCCGGCTGGCACCCGTTCACGGTGACGAGCCACATCACGCTGACGGCGGTTCTCGCCTTCTTCAGCTTCGCGATCGTGATCCTGGTGGGCTTCGCCAAGCACGGCCTGCACTTCTTCTCGCTATTCGTGCCGCACGGCACGCCTTGGTACATCGCGATCCTCGTCGCGCCGATCGAGTTCATGAGCTTCCTCGTGCGCCCGTTCAGCCTGGGCCTGCGACTGTTCGTGGCGATGACCGCCGGCCACATCCTGCTCGACGTGTTCGCCAGCTTCGTGGTGCAGGGGCTCAATTCCGGTGGTCCGATGGGCTGGGTGGTCTCGCTGCTCTCGTTCATCATGATCATCGGCGTGTCCGCACTTGAGCTGCTGGTTTCGGCCATCCAGGCTTATGTGTTCGCGCTGCTGACTTCGCTGTACCTTAACGACGCAATCAATCTTCACTGATACCATACACTTAGAAGGGATATTTAAGATGGACGTCACTTCCGCCAAGATGATCGGTGCCGGCCTTGCAGCCATCGGCGTCGGCATGGCCGCGCTCGGCGTGGGCAACGTCTTCGGCTCGTTCCTCGAGGGCGCGCTGCGCAATCCGGGTGCCGCCGACGGCCAGCAGGGCCGCCTGTTCATCGGCTTCGCCGCCGCCGAGCTTCTGGGCCTGATCGCGTTCGTCATCGCGATCCTGATCCTGTTCGTCGTCAAGTAAGTCGGGTGTAGCGCGCGGGCCTACATGGGCCTGCGCGCAATCCTCAACTTCCTCAATTTAACTGCGGACCACCGATGCCCCAAATAGATCAGATCGCCTCCATCTACGCGAGCCAGCTCTTCTGGCTCGTGGTGGTGTTCGCGCTTCTCTATTTCGGCATCGGCAAGGCGATGCTGCCCAAGATCCAGCGCACGGTCGACGACCGGGACGCGAAGATCAGCGGTGATCTCGCCGTTGCCGAGGCGGCCCGCGCGTCCGCCGACGCGGCCGAAGAAGCCTGGACCGCCAAGCTGACCGCCAGCCGCACCGCGGCGCAGGCCGAGACCAACAAGGCCAAGGCCGCTGCGACCGCTGCTGCCGAGGTTCGGGTCAAGGCCGCCGATGCGGCGATCGCCGAGCGGACGGCGCATGCCGAGGCGGCACTCGCCGCCGCCCGCGACAAGGCGATCGTCGAGATCGAGGCTGTCGCCGTCGAGGCGGCACAGGACATCGTCCAGCGCGTGACCGGGAATCCGGTCGACCGGGCTGCGGCGTCGGCCGCCGTCGTCACCGCAATGGCTCAGGGCTGAGGATAGACCATGGCTGATATCGCCACCCCCCAGCTCAACGCGACGACGGCTGCGAATACCGAAGCGCTCGAGCATGAGATGAACTTCTACGGGATCACGCCCGGCGCGTTCGTCGCTCTGTCGATGATCGTCGTCATCGCGCTGATGATCTGGAAGAAAGTCCCGGCCGCGATCGGCGCGTCGCTCGACAAGAAGATCGCTTCGATCAAGGCGCAGCTCGACGAAGCCTCGAAGCTGCGGGCCGAGGCGGAAGCGCTGAAGGCCGAGTATCAGGCGAAAGCCTCGGCCGCCGACAAGGACGCTGCCTCGATAGTCGAGCATGCCCATGCCGAGGCCGCGGCCATTGTCGCCAAGGCCAAGGACGATGCCGAAACGCTCGTCGCGCGCCGCCAGAAGATGGCCGAAGACAAGATCGCGGCTGCCGAGCGTAACGCCATCGCGGAACTCCGCACCAAGGCCGCGAACGCCGCCGCCGCTGCCGCCGCGGTGCTGATCGCCGACCGCCACGGTGCCGACGCCGACAAGGGCCTGGTCGACAAGACCATCGCCGGCCTGGGCCAGCGCGTTAACTGATCTCCCGTCATCCCAGCGAAAGCTGGGATCTCGCGCGACAAATCCAGCCTTCTATCGATGGAGACGCCGGCTTTCGCTGGGATGACGGCTTTCTGGCTCAGGTCAGGAACCCGATGATCGCATCCGGGTGAAGCGGCAGCTGCGCGAAGCCCGCGATCGCGAACAGGATCGAGAGGCCGCCGGCGCCCCAGGCGAAGAACAGCAGCCCCCATAGCTCGACCAGCGCCGAGATCGCCGTGCAGGCGAGCGTGATCGACGCGAGGCCGTCCGACAGGTCGAACTGATCGTCGCGGTAATTGTTGTGATTGTAATCGTCGTCGGCAGCGAGCGCGGCTTTCTTCAGCTCGGCCGATTCCTTCGTATATTTGGCGATCTGCGCCGGCGCCTTGGCCGCTGCAGGACCGCCGTTTCCGAGCGCCATTTCCTCCATGTGCAGCTTCAGCCGGGTCGCCTGATATTCGTTCCAGGTATCGACCTTCGTCGCCTGCGCAGCCTGCATGTTCTGGACGATGTTGCCGTCCTTGATGTTCACCAGCGCCATGTTGACGCTCATGATCACCACCGTCGCGGCGACGAAGCGGTTGAGCCTCTTGTCGTGAACCAGGCTCTCGTCGATCTCGGGCAATTCGGGCGCTTCGCTCATCGGTCTCTCCCAGACTCAACGCGCTGGGCTCTAGATCAGAGCGGCGCGACAGGCCATAGACCTGCCGTCGGCGAAGCGTGCGGGTGCGACCGGCGGGGGTCTTAGGATGACGGCGAAGACGGCGGTTTCGGCCGCTCATGCGCGGATCGCGTGGATCGATGCTGCCCGTGGCATTGGCATCATATTGGTCGTCTATGGTCACGCCCTGCGGGGGCAGATGGCGGCCCATCTCTATCCCACTTCGGCCGCGAGCCTGTGGCAGGATCGGTTGATCTATGCCTTTCACATGCCGCTGTTCTTTTTCCTGTCGGGCCTCTTCGCGAGGATAGGCACGAGCCGCAGCGGCTTCGTCTTGAAGCGCCTGCGCTCCTTGGCGTGGCCCTATCTCCTCTGGTCGTTGGTCCAGGGACTGATGAGCATGGCCGCGGGCCGATATGCCAACGCGCCCATTCGCTTCGACGAATTGATACGGATCGGCTGGCAGCCGATTGGGCAATTCTGGTTTCTCTACGCCCTGCTGCTTTGCGACTTGCTCTTGCTGCTTCCGCGAATCCTGTTCTTCACGCTGGTGCCTGTATTGGTGATCGGCTCCGCTCTTTCAGGGCGGGCCAATATCGCAACTCTTGCGGCCGCCGATCTGCCCTATTTCGCACTCGGTGTGCTGATCGGTGCGCGCCGCCTTTCCGAATGGCTCGCGGGAAGGGGGCGCGCGGCAGGATTGATGCTTTGCGGCTGGGGGATGTTCGCGAGCTTGCTTTTGTGGAGGGATAGCATCCCGACGGCGTTGTTCACGTACCTGATCGCCATCGCGGGAATAGCCGGAACGATCGGGCTTGCGGTTCTTTCGGCGCGCGCCGGGTGGCTTGTCGCGCTCGGTGCCGCCTCCATGCCGATCTATTTGATGCATGTGATCGCCCAGGCAGGCATCCGCGCGTTAGTCGCGCCGCTCTCGATTCCGCCCGCCGTGATGCTCGGGATCGTCGCGCTGTTCGCGCTGATCGCGCCGGTCGTGGCGTGGAGGCTTTTGTCATGGCTGGGGCTCGCCGAAGTGCTTGGTCTCGGTAAGTCGGTCGCTCGCGTCGGTGCCGACAAGCCCGATTCAAGTCGGGCCACCCTAGGCATCGGGAAGCTGCGCGCCTAGATTTGGGGCGTGTCCGAACCTCCCGTCGATCGTTTCTCCGAAGAGAAATCCACCTACGCCGTTCGCGGGTCCGAGACCCCCGATATCGAGGCGGGCGTCGCTGCGATTCGCAATGTGCTGAAGACGCTGCCGGCGCGGCCGGGCGTTTATCGGATGCTCGATGCGCGGGGCGACGTGCTGTACGTGGGCAAGGCGCGGGCGCTGAAGAACCGCGTCGCCAATTACACGCAGGTCGCGCGGCTTCCCAAACGCCTCAGCCGCATGGTCGCCCAGACGCGCGGCATGACTGTCGTTACGACGAATACCGAGGCCGAGGCACTGCTGCTCGAGGCGCAGCTGATCAAGCGCTTCCGCCCCGCCTACAACGTGCTGCTGCGCGACGACAAAAGCTTCCCCTTCATCCTTCTGCGCGAGGACCATGCCTTCCCGCGCGTCCAGCTTCATCGCGGCGCGCGGCGGGCGAAGGGGCAATATTTCGGGCCGTTCGCGGGGGCGGGGGCGGTGCGCAAGACGCTGACCGCGTTGCAGAAGCTCTTCCTGCTGCGATCCTGCACCGACAGCTTCTTCGCCAATCGGACGCGGCCGTGTCTGCTCTATCAGATCAAGCGTTGCTCGGCGCCGTGCGTCGATCGGATCAGCAAGGAGGATTATGCCGAGCTCGTGGGTGATGCGGCGGACTTCCTCTGCGGCAAATCCACGAAGGTCCAGCAGAAGCTGGGCGCGCAGATGCAGGCGGCGGCCGAGGCGATGGATTTCGAATCCGCCGCGATCATGCGCGATCGGCTGCGCTCGCTGACCTTCATCCAGGGCACGCAATCGATCAACGCCGAGGGGGTCGAGGATGCGGACCTGTTTGCGCTCGCGGCCAAGCAGGGCCAGATCGGCATCCAGGCCTTCTTCATCCGCGGCGGGCAGAATTGGGGCCATCGCGCCTTCTTCCCGACGCACACCGCCGAAGTGCCCGAGGAAGAGGTGCTGACCAGCTTCATGATGCAATTCTACGAGGAGGTGCCGCCGCCGCGCCTCGTCCTCGTCGACCGCGCGCTTCCCGAGGCGGAGCTCATGGCCGAGGCGCTCGCCGAGAAGGCCGGGCGCAAGGTGGTGCTGAAGGTCCCGCAGCGCGGCGAGCAGCGCCGTTTGCTGGCCCAGGCCACCCGCAATGCCGAGGAAGCGCTCGACCGTCGCCTCGCCGAGGGCGCGACCCAATCGAAGCTGCTGCGCGAAGTCGCCGACCTGTTCGAACTGGAAACGACGCCGAACCGCATCGAGATCTACGACAACAGCCACATCATGGGCACCAACATGGTCGGCGCGATGGTCGTCGCGGGGCCGGAGGGCTTCCGCAACGGCCAGTATCGCAAGTTCAACATCAAGCGGCCCGAGACCGCCCCCGGCGACGATTTCGCGATGATGCGTGAGGTGCTGGAGCGTCGTTTCGCGCGGCTGGAGACCGAGGACCACGACAGGAAGTCGGGCGAATGGCCCGATCTGCTGCTGATCGACGGCGGCAAGGGCCAGGTGTCGGCGGTGTACAAGGTGATGGAGGAGATGGGCGTTCACGACGTGCCGATCGTCGGCATCTCCAAGGGGCCGGACCGCAACGCCGGGCGCGAGCATTTCCACATGCCCGACGGGCGCGAATCGATGCTGCCGCCAGGGTCGCCCGTGCTGTTCTATCTCCAGCGCCTGCGCGACGAGGCGCACCGCTTCGCGATCGGCGCCCACCGCACCCGCCGCGCCGCCGCAATGACGACGAGCAGCCTCGACGAGGTCCCCGGCATCGGCCCGGCGCGCAAGAAAGCGCTGCTGATGCACTTCGGCACGGCGAAGGCGGTGAAGGGCGCGGGGCTGGAGGATCTGCAGAAGGCGCCCGGCGTCTCGGCGGCGGTGGCGCGCGCGGTCTACGATCACTTCCATCCTGGGGGGTAAATGCTCCGTGGCATCACGGGCGGGCATCTTCACTCTTCTGTCACCGATGGTGGCTAGAATGTGGGGCTGTCCGAGTAGCGTAGCGAAACCCTGTTCTTCATCTATTGTGCTCCAGCGCAGGCCGGAGCGTTGGCATCCAACAACCCGCTCATCCCGAGCGTAGTCGAGGGACACGCAGGGTCGAGCGCAGTCGAGAACCGTCTGGCTGGACCCAAAGCCTTCGCATCTCGACTTCGCTCGATGCTGTCCATCCCTCGACTTCGCTCGGGATGAGCGGGTTGTTTGGGGGTGCGCACCAATGAGGGAAGGAGGGATGACCCTCTCCCCCGCTTCCCCTACCATCCGCCCATGCACGTCGAGAGCGAGGCGATCATCTGCGCGGTCCGTGCCCATGGCGAGCATGGCGCGATCGCCCGTGCGCTGACGCCGTCCGATGGCCTGCTGGCGGGCTATGTGCGTGGAGGGCGCTCGCGGCGGCTGCGGCCGGTGCTGGTGCCGGGCAATCTCGTCCGGGGCGAATGGCGTGCGCGCACCGATGAGCAACTCGCCGCACTGACCGTCGAACTGACCGACAGCCGCGCCGCCTTGCTGGGCGAGCCCTTGCCCGCCGCCGCGATCGACTGGGTCACCGCGCTGACCGCCGCGACGCTTCCCGAGGCGCAGGCCTATCCGCGGCTGTTCTCCGCGCTCGACGGCGTCCTTTCGGCCGTCGTCGCCGCCCCGGCCGCACGCGGATGGGCCGCCGCGCTGGTGCGCTACGAGATGCTGCTGCTGTCCGAACTGGGCTTCGGGCTCGATCTTTCAGGATGCGTCGCGGGCGGCAGCGGCGACCTCGCCTACGTCAGCCCGAAGAGTGGCGGCGCGGTCAGCCGGGCGATGGGCGCGGCCTATGCGGACCGGTTGCTGCCCTTGCCCCCTTTCCTCATCGAGGGGGGATCACCGGAATGGGGCGACATTCTCGACGGTCTGCGGCTCACCGTCTTCTTCCTCGAGCGGGACCTGCTCCACGGCCGCGCCGCCGATGTCCTCGCCGCGCGGGAGCGGCTGGTCGACAGGCTCAAGCGGATCAGCGGGCACGCTCCGGCTTGAAGTTCCCAAATCGTTCACTAAATGAACAGATATGACACGCATGATTTTACGAGCGACTGGCATCAAGTCGACCAAGAAGCGCGTAATATTATTACGCCAACGCGCAATGTTGAAGATGCGAATATGATGACTTTAATGACTTTAAGGCCCTGAGGCGGATTGCGTCGCCGCGTCACCCACCGCAATGACGCGCGGAAGATTCGTCAGGAGATGTCATGCTGATCGCCTTGCTGCCCGGAGACGGGATCGGTCCCGAAGTCGTTGCCGAGGCGCGGCGCGTGCTCGATGCCGTGTGCGGCGATGCCCTGTCCTATGAGGAGGCACCGGTCGGCGGCGCGGCGTACAAGGCGGCCGGGCATCCGTTGCCGCCGGCGACGCTCGATCTGGCGAAGCGTGCCGATGCGATCCTGTTCGGCGCGGTCGGCGATCCCGATTGCGATGCGCTCGAGCGGCGGCTGCGGCCGGAGCAGGCGATCCTGGGCCTGCGCAGCGCCCTGGAGCTGTTCGCCAACCTGCGCCCCGCCAAGCTGTTTCCCGAACTCGCCGACGCGTCCGCGCTTCGCCCCGAAGTCGCCAGCGCGATCGATCTGGTCATCGTCCGCGAACTGAACGGCGACGTCTATTTCGGCGAGAAGGGCATGCGCACCACGGCGAACGGCCGTCGCGAAGGCTATGACATCATGTCCTACAACGAGGACGAGGTCGCCCGCATCGCCCGTGTCGGCTTCGAAACCGCGATGGCGCGGGGTCGGAAGCTGTGCTCGGTTGATAAGGCCAATGTGCTGGAGACCTCGCAATTGTGGCGCGACGTCGTGATCGAGACGGCAGCGGCCTATCCGGACGTCGAACTCAGCCACATGTATGTCGACAATGCCGCGATGCAGCTGGTGCGCAATCCGGGCCAGTTCGACGTGATCGTCACCGGCAATCTTTTCGGCGACATCCTCTCCGATCAGGCGAGCATGTGCGCGGGATCGATCGGCATGCTGCCCTCGGCCTCGCTCGATGCGAACCAGAAGGGGCTGTACGAGCCGATCCACGGCTCCGCGCCTGACATCGCCGGGCAGGGCAAGGCCAATCCGCTCGCGACGATCCTCTCGGCGGCGATGATGCTGCGTTATTCGCTGGGCAAGCCAGCCGAGGCCGACCGGATCGAAGCAGCGGTGGCGAAGGCGCTGGCGGGCGGGGCGCGCTCGCCCGATCTCGGCGGCACGATGACGACGACGGCGATGGGCGACGCCGTACTCGCCGCTCTTTGAGCCTGATCGACGAAGGCCTGATGCGCGCCTGGCTGGCGGCGCGCTCGCTGTCGCGGCGGCTGCCGATGCCGGTCGCCGATCGCGGCGGCTGGCGAGTCGACAGCGGCCAGCCGGAGGAGCGGCGGCGTTACCTCTTCACCCAGCCGCTGCCGGGCCTCGCCGAACTGGGGCGGGAGATCGACACGCCGTTCGTGGGGCTGAAGCTCTGCGGAAGTGGCGAGCAGCTCCTCGCCCAATTGCCCGAACGCTGGCAGATCGTTTCCGACCCGATGACGCGGGTGATGGTGCGCAGCAGCCCGAACGCGCCACAGCCGCTGCCCGATGGCTTCGGGATCGCCATCGACCAGCGCGGTTCGGTGACGCACGCCCGCATCCTCGACGGCGACACGCTGGCGGCGAGCGGCTATGCGGCCGAGATCGACGGCGTCCTCATCTACGATCGCATCCGCACGCAGGACGCCTATCAGCGCCGCGGCCTCGGCCGGGCCTTGATGGCGGCGCTCGGCGGCATGCGGCGCTCGTCGCGCTCCCGCGAGGTGCTGACCGCGACTCCTGCCGGCCGTTCGCTCTACCTGCAATTGGGGTGGCGGGATTATTGCCCTTATTCGACCGCGATGATCCCGCCGCCCAGCGTCGTCACTCGCTCGCGAAGAGCTCCTTCTCGATCGCGCTGACCAGCGCATCGTCGTCGGGCTTGGTATCGGGCGAGAAGCGCGCGACCGGTTTGCCATCGCGGCCGATCAGGAACTTTTCGAAGTTCCACAGCACTTCGGGCGCCGGGTTCGGGGTCATGCCGAAGCCGGCGAGCTTCTCGCGCATCGGGCCGTCGCCGGTGGCGGCCGGGATCGCCGTCGTCAGTTCGCGGTAGAGCGGGTGCTTGTCTTCGCCGACGATCGACATCTTCGAGAACATCGGGAAAGCGACGCCGAAATTGGTGGTGCAGAAGGCCTGGATGTCTTCTTCGGTGCCCGGCTCCTGCCCGGCGAAATCGTTGGCGGGGAAGCCCAGCACGGCGAAACCATCGTCCTTGTACTTCTCGTACAGCTTCTCGAGTCCCTCGTACTGCGGGGTCAGTCCGCACTTCGATGCGACGTTGACGACGAGCAACACCTGGCCCGCATAATCGGCCAGACTGCTGTCCGCCCCGGTGATGGTCTTGAGGGGAACGTCCTGAATCGCAGTCATGTGTATCTCCTGTCGCCATTGACGGCGCGCTCCGCCTTTTCCAAGGGGAGCGCATGAAGCGCAAGGCCGGACAGGATCGATCGATCACGCAGCACTGGCGCCCCGCCACATTGGCGGTGCGTGGCGGTACGGCGCGCTCGGAATGGGGCGAGACCAGCGAGGCCTTGTTCCTGACATCGGGCTATGCCTACGATTCGGCCGCCGAAGTCGCGGCGCGTTTCGCCGGCGAAGCGCCGGGCATGACCTATTCGCGGCTCCAGAACCCGACGGTGGAGATGCTGGAGCATCGCATCGCCCTGCTGGAAGGCGCCGAGGCGTGCCGCACGATGGCGACGGGCATGGCGGCGATGACTGCAGCCCTGCTCTGCCAGCTGAGCCAGGGCGATCATATCGTCGCGGGCCGCGCCGCTTTCGGATCGTGCCGCTGGCTGACCGATACGCTGTTGCCGCGCTTCGGCATCGAATCGACGATCATCGATGCGCGCGACACCCAGCAATGGGCCGATGCGATCCGCCCGAACACCAAGCTCTTCTTCTTCGAGACGCCCGCCAACCCGACGATGGATGTCGTCGATATCGAGGCGGTGTGCGGCATTGCCCGCAAGAACGGCATCCTCACGGTCGTCGACAACGCCTTCGCGACGCCGCTGCTGCAGCGGCCTATGGACCTCGGCGCGGACATCGTCGCTTATTCGGCGACGAAGATGATGGACGGGCAGGGGCGCGTCCTCGCCGGGGCCGTGTGCGGGACCGAGGAATTCATCGAGAAGACCCTGCTCGCCTTCACGCGCAACACCGGGCCGACGCTCTCGGCGTTCAACGCCTGGGTCGTGCTGAAGGGCTTGGAGACGCTGGACCTGCGCATCCGCCGCCAGAGCGAGAATGCTCGGAAGGTCGCGGACTTCCTCGAAAGCCGGGTGCCGACCCTGCTCTATCCGGGATCGCCCAGCCACCCGCAGCACGAACTGGCGATGCGCCAGATGGCGGCGGGCGGCACGATCATGGCGATGGTGCTCGATGGCGGCCGCAGTCAGGCGCACGGCCTGCTCGATGCGCTGGAGCTCGTCGACATCTCGAACAACATCGGCGATTCGCGTTCGCTGATGACGCATCCGGCCTCGACCACCCACGCCGGCCTCTCGGCCGAGGTGCGCGAGGATATGGGCGTTGTCGAAGGGATGCTCCGCCTCAACGTGGGCCTGGAAGACCCGGCCGACGTGATCGAGGATCTCGATCGGGCGCTGCGGGCCGTCGGGCTGTGAGCGGCGCGCTCGACATTCTGTTTCCCTATCAGGCGACGACCCACGACATCACCGTGCGCGTTTCGGTCAGCTTCCTCGCCGATCAGTCGGAGCCGGAGAAGGACCGCTGGTTCTGGGCCTATCACATCCGCATCGAGAATCACGGCCAGGGCCCGACGCAGCTGATCAGCCGCCGCTGGATCATCACCGACGGGCGCGGCGATCGCCACCGCGTCGAGGGCGAAGGCGTGATCGGTGCGCAGCCGATGATCATGCCCGGCGATTGCTATGACTATGTCTCGGGCTGCCCGCTCGATACGCCGATGGGCGCCATGGAAGGCAGCTACCGGATGGTCGACGACGAGGGCGAGGGCTTCGACGTCCGCATCCCGCGCTTCGACCTCGTCGGCCCAGCGGTGGCGCCATGAAGCGGACACTGCTGCCCTTGAACGGCCTGCGCGTCTATGATGCGGCGGCGCGGCATTTGTCGTTCACCCGCGCGGCGGACGAGCTGGCGGTGACTCCGGCTGCCGTCGGCCAGCAGGTCCGCGCGCTGGAGGAGACGCTGGGCGTCGTCCTGTTCCGCCGCACCGCCAAGGGCCTGGAGCTGACGCCCGAGGGCGAGGCCGGGCTGGAGGCGCTGCGGCGCGGCTTCCTGGAGTTCGAGGAAGCGGTGCGGGCGATGCAGGCCGGGCAATCCTCCAAGATGCTCACCATCGCCGCGCCGCGTGACGTCACCGCCAAATGGCTGGGGCCGCGCCTCGCCGCTTATGGCCGCACCGATTCCGATCTGCGCTTCAAGATCGTCTCGTCCGAAGTCGGGCTCGATTTCACCGAGGCGAACCTCGATCTCGCCATCTGCCATGCCGAGACCAAGGGCGAGCATGAGGGCGTGGCGCTGAGCGGTGCCGAGCTGGTGACGGTCGGGCTTGCCGGCGGCGTCGATGGCGGTGTAGCTGTCCTCGGTGCGCCACTGCCCTGCGGCGTCGAAGTTCTCCAGGCCGAAGCCGAT
>Ga0164294_10002579_pt1 | contig 16361 bp, 16 predicted proteins | sample GEODES005metaG_FD_111479 | JGI IMG/M metagenome (GOLD analysis project Ga0164294, IMG submission 111479) | Oligotrophic lake water microbial communities from Sparkling Lake, Wisconsin, USA - GEODES005 metaG | ecosystem: Environmental > Aquatic > Freshwater > Lake | place: USA: Sparkling Lake...
CTTGCGACCTGCGGTGTTTAAACGCTATGACTACGCCCATGAAAACTACACCGAGCTGTTGTGGTTCTTTGAAGGCTTCACCAGCTATTTCGACGATCTGCTGTTGTGCCGTGCCGAACGGATATCTCCAGCGCACTACTTGAAGCTTTTGAGTAAAACCATCAACCAAGTGTGGCAAACACCGGGGCGCAAACAACACAGCGCTGCACAAGCCAGCTTTGAAGCTTGGACCAAGTACTACCGACCCGACGCCAACAGCGCCAACCTCACCGTGAGCTATTACACCAAGGGGGCCCTGATTGCATTGTGTTTTGACTTGCGTTTGCGTCAAAACGGGCACAGCTTGGACGAGGTGATGCGTGGTTTATGGACACGTTGCCAAGGCGGTCCGATGACCGAGCAAGACTTTGCAACTGTTTTGAAAGAAACCACTGGCCACAGTTGGCAACGCGAAATCAAAGCTTGGGTGCACGGCACAGGCGAATTGCCCGTGCTTGGTTTGCTGCAAGCACAGGGCGTGAGCGTTTTAGAAGATGCGGCCCCCATGGCACAGCAACTCGGTCTGCGGGTGCTCGAAAACCATGCGGTGCAAATCCAAACTGTTCTGAATGGGAGTGCCGCAGAAGCAGCAGGGTTTGCACCGGGCGATGAATGGTTGGGGATTGAACTTCGCACCAACTCCAACACAAACACGGCTTGGCGTTTGAAAAAACTAGACCAATTGCCTGTGCTCTTGGGTCGCGCCAAACAATGCACGGCGCTGGTCTCGCGTGATGGTCAGTTGCTGAAATTGCCTTTGCGCTTGCCCAGCAAGCCCGTGATGCAAATTCGCTTAGGCTTGACCAACCCTGTTCGCGTGGGTCAGTGGTTGGCCAACAAATAAGTTCAGCGCGCGCGCAAATCCAGCACCCGCTTGGCTTTGCCTTGGCTGCGCTCTAATTCGCCTTCCCTGCAAAGTTGCACGGTCAGGCTGCTGCCAATATAGGCTTTGGCATCGTGCACCACAGCTTGCGCCGCCGCTTGGGCTTCGGATGATTCGGGGGACACGCCAGCTTGTGTTTCCACTTTCACACTCAGGTTGTCCAGCGGACCTTCTTTGCTCAGCACACACACATAATGCGCACTCAATACAGGTTGGCGCAAGATGAGTTCCTCAATTTGCGAGGGAAACACATTGACACCTCGCACGATCATCATGTCATCGCTGCGGCCGGTGATTTTTTCCATGCGCCGCATGGTGCGTGCGGTTCCGGGCAATAGGCGCGTGAGATCTCGGGTGCGGTAGCGAATGATCGGCAAGGCTTCTTTGGTGAGGCCCGTCAAAACCAGTTCACCGAGTTCACCATCCGCAACCGGCTCGCCCGAGTCGGGATTGATGACCTCGGGGTAGAAATGATCTTCCCAAATGGTGGGCCCGTCTTTGGTTTCCACACATTCATTGGCCACGCCTGGTCCGATGATCTCCGACAAACCATAAATGTCGACCGCGTCAATGCCCATGCGTTTCTCAATCACTTGTCGCATGTCGTTTGTCCAAGGCTCGGCGCCAAAAATACCAATCCGCAAACTGCTCTCATCGGCTGAAAGACCCTGACGTTCGAATTCATCGGCCAAGGCCAGCATGTAACTGGGCGTGACCATGATGATGTCGGGCTTGAAATCTTGAATCAATTGCACTTGGCGCTCGGTTTGTCCGCCGCCAAACGGTACGACGGTCAGGCCTAATTTTTCAGCGCCATAGTGTGCGCCCAAACCGCCGGTGAACAAGCCATAGCCGTAGCTGATGTGCACCATGTCCCCCCGCCTTGCACCAGATGCGCGGATGCTGCGGGCCACGCACGTGGCCCAGGTGTCAATGTCGTTTTGGGTGTAGCCCACCACCGTTGGTTTGCCGGTGGTGCCACTCGATGCATGCACACGCACCACCTGTTCGCGTGGCACAGCGAACATGCCGAAGGGATAACTGTCGCGCAAATCGGCCTTGGTGGTGAAAGGCAACTTGGCCAAGTCTTGCAATGACTTCACATCATCCGGGTGCACACCTGATGCATCAAACTTGGCGCGGTAAACAGTTGAGTTGGCATATGCATGTTGCAAGGTGGCTTTGAGGCGTTGCCATTGCAGTGCCCGTAATTCATCGACACTGGCTTTTTCAATTGGTTCGAGGGGCAGGTTCATGTCGCGACCACCGGGCCTTGAATTTGCGCGCTTTTCCCCCGAAACAAGGCGATCACTTGGTCGTGCTGGTTGCAAACTGTCATGTCATAAACGCCATGCCGGCCACTCATGACTTGTTCCAGGCCGACACAAGTGAGCACATCACCCAAATACGCAGGTTTTAAAAACTCAATGCTGGCCGCAGACGCCACTGTCGCTTTGTTGTGGCTGTTGCAAGCAAAAGCAAAAGTGGAATCTGCCAGCGTGAAGATGAAGCCACCGTGGCACATTTTGTGGCCATTCAGATGTTTTTCATGAATGGTCATGCGCATGCTGGCCTCACCTGGTTTACAAATGAGCAATTCCATGCCCATGGTGTCTCTTGACGCCGTATCAGCCGCAAACATATGCACGCCCACTTGCTGCGCCAACGCCACAGCATTGCTATCGTTCATGATTATTCGCCAGTGAATTGGGCGGGACGTTTTTGTAAAAACGCGCTCACGCCTTCGATGTAATCATGGGTGCGGCCCAAAGCGGATTGGGTGTCGCGTTCGGCATCGAGTTGCTGATTCAAGCTGCGTTGGCCAGCATCTCGTAAGAGTGCGCGTGTCGCCACCAAGGCCTTGGTGGGCATGGTGGCCAAACGCTCCGCCATCTGCAAGCCGGCGGCCATGTAATCGTCGGCCACATCCCAAATCAAGCCCCATTCTTTGGCTTGAGGGGCCATGAGTTTGTCGCCCGTCATGGCCAAGGTCATGGCACGTGCCAGCCCCAAGCGTTCAACCAAAAACCAGCTGCTGCCAGCATCCGGGATCAAACCAATTTTGCTAAAGGCTTGGATAAAACTGGCGGTTGGTGCAGCGATTGCCACATCACAAGTCATCACCAAAGAAGCCCCTGCACCTGCTGCCACGCCATTGACAGCTGCAATGGTGGGCATACGCAGGTTTTGCAAGCGACGCGTGGTGGGGTTGAATGCTTGGTCGATGATGGGGCCGGGGTCGGCACGTTCTACCAAATTGGGACCTTCAGCAAAATCAAATTCGGCCAAATCAGCGCCTGCACAAAAGCCGCGACCTGCGCCAGTGATGACCAGTGCACGGATGCCTTTGTGGGCTTCTGCTTGGTCCAAAGCGGCCCACAATTCGTGGTGCATTTGACGCGTGAAACTGTTTAAAGCTTGGGGGCGGTTCAAGGTCACCACCCCAACAGCCCCACGCTCTTCATACAAAACCGTGCTTTCACTCATGTTTGTCTCCTCTTTCTTGTAATTTAACACCCTGCCCTGCACCGATGCTTGGGTATAGTTGAGCGCAAATGCCATAACCCGGAGCCAAGATGTCTTACGAATTTATTCAAGTGTCTACCCAAGCCGACCAAGTGGGCGTCATCACACTCAACCGACCCAAGCAATTGAACGCGCTGAATGGTGAATTGATGGTGGAGTTGGGCGTTGCGCTGAAAGCTTTTGAAGCGAACAGCCAGGTTGGTTGCATCATCATCACAGGCAGCGAAAAAGCCTTTGCAGCCGGCGCGGACATTGCGGCCATGGCCAAGTTCAGCTTCTCCGAGGTTTATAACCACGACTTCATCACCCGCGATTGGGAAACCATCCGCAGCATTCGCAAACCCGTGATTGCCGCAGTCAGTGGTTTTGCATTGGGGGGCGGCTGCGAATTGGCCATGATGTGCGATTTCATCATCGCCGCAGACAACGCCAAGTTTGGCCAACCTGAAATCAAAATCGGCATCATTCCTGGTGCAGGTGGTACGCAGCGTTTGCCTCGGGCCATAGGCAAGGCCAAAGCCATGGACTTGGCACTGACAGGTCGCATGATGAACGTGGAAGAGGCCGAACGTTCTGGATTGGTTAGCCGGGTTGTGCCCTTGGACAAACTGATGGAAGAAGCATTGGCTGCGGCCTTGGTGATTTGCAGTCATTCGCAACTGGCTGTGAAAGCAGCCAAAGAATCAGTGAACCGCGCTTTCGAGAGCGGTTTGTCCGATGGCGTGATGTTTGAGCGCCGTATTTTTCAATCGCTGTTTGCAACCGACGATCAAAAGGAAGGCATGGACGCCTTTTTGAACAAACGTACACCACACTTTAAAAACCAATGAACACACGCAACTTATTTGTCTCACCCCAGCGCGCATGGTTGCGTTGGTTGGCCAATGGTCTGGCTGCACTGCTGCTCGTTGGCACGGTGGTTTTTTTCATCGGTCCCTCCAACGAATTTGGTCCCAACACCCCTGCTGCGCGTGAACCAGCGCCTGCGCAACTCAGCCAATTAGACGGCTGGCTGACCCAAAGCGAGGCCAAAGTCGCAGGCCTTAAACCCGGCACCGCCAAAGGCATTGTGTGGGCGCACGCCGACAAGCAAGCCACTGAATGGGCCGTGGTCTATGTCCATGGTTTTTCTGCCAGCCGATTGGAAACCGCGCCCGTAGCGGACAACCTGGCCAAAGCCTTGGGTGCGAATGTGTTTTACACGCGGCTCACAGGCCATGGATTGCCAGGGGAGGCGATGGGTGAAGCCACCGCGCAAGACTGGTTGGCCGACACCATGGAAGCCGTGCGCATTGGCAAAACACTGGGGCGCAAGGTGTTGCTGATCAGTTGTTCGACCGGGTCGACACTGGCCACTTGGTTGGCCACATCACCGGACGCGGCAATGGTAGATGCGCATGTCTTTATCTCACCCAACTTTGGCTTGAAAAACAAAGCCGCTGAATTGGTGAATGGTCATTGGGGGCACCAAATTGCCTATGCCGTGACGGGCCCGCAGGTGGTTTACACCTCCGACAATCCGCGAGATGCCGAGGGTTGGACACAGACCTACCCAACCAAAGCCCTCTTTCCAATGTTGGCCCTGATCAAAAAAGTGCGCGACACCGACTTGACCACGTTCAAGACACCTGTCCTGGTGCTTTTCAGCGAGCAAGACCAAACAGTAGAACCCGCTGAAACCAAATCGGCATTTGCGCGTTTTGGATCCTCACAAAAAGTCCTGCTACCCGTGGACTTCAGTCAAAGCAAAGGTCAGCATGTGTTGGCGGGTGACATCCGTGACCCGCAAGCCGTTGCACCGATGGTCGATCGCATCTTAAAGTGGCTTGGAAGCTTGAATTCATGAACCAGTCCACCCTCGCCTTTCTTTCAAGCACGCTCATCATGAAACACCTGAATCCTTTCTCCGGCAAGAAATCTTTCCTGCTGGTTTTGCTGACTGTGACTTCAATTTCAAATGCACAATTGACTTCGCCCGCACTCACCTGTGGTCCGGTTTTTTCTGGCGCTTCTTTCACCATTCAATATGACGGACAGCAAGCGACATTGCGTCTGAAAGATGAAGAACACCTTTTGCAATTTGTGCGTGAATGGCAAACCACCATGGGTGACCGATGGGTAGACTATCAAGATAAAAAAATGGTGGTGTCCACCAGTTGGCCGGCTGAACCCTATGTGGCCATCAGCTTGCAAAACGCAAAAAACTCCATGGCCGCATGTGATGTGATTGAAGTCAAGCCGCAGTAATTGGCGGGACAAAATCTTTGCACAAAGCCAGCAGGTCGGCCAAGTTATCGACTTCCATCTTGGTCAACACTTGGGCACGGTGCTTCTTCACGGTGTCTGCCATTAACCCACTAACCGCCGCAATATCTTTGTTGCCGTTCCCTAAAAGCATCAACTCAAAGATGCTTTGCTCCCGAGGGCTCAATCCTTTGTGGAGTTCATAGACGCGCAGCAAGCGCTGTTGATTGGCGTGCCGCTGCGCATCCAAGACCAGCGCTTTGTCGATGACTTGAACCAATTGCGCTGAGGCGAATGGTTTCCACAAAAAATCAATGGCACCCAACTTCATCGCATCAATGATTTCTTGATTTTGACTGTCACCGCTCATGTAAATGACAGGCAAAGTCCAATTGTGTTCATGCATGGCTTTCTGCAAATCCAAACCACTCATCTTTGGCATCCGCATGTCTAAAACCAAAACAGCAGGTGAATGGCGTTGTGCCTGCTCCAAAAAAAGAGAGGCACTTTCAAAATCGCTCACGCCGTAGCCAAGCTGCCTCAACACATCGCCCAAGTTATAGCGAATGTCATGGTCGTCATCTACCAAATAAACATGGCCCTTTTTTGTCATGGTGTGAGCAGTTGTTGAACTGGTTATTGTGAAGGCATGTAAACCACTGGCCACATGGAAAAGCAACCCAAGGTATTAATTTGAATAAAAATTATGGTGTCGAATGTGCGTCATTCCCTATTTGGGGATATGTTCTTAATGTAATCAATGCCATATTTCGGTGCATGTTCTTCCCATCATCTTCCTAAACATGGCGCTTCAGTTTTCTGCAGATTCGAACATGCTGATGGAGGCGGGTCGCCTGTTGTGCCAGGCGCGTATCAAACGAGGCTTATCGATGGAAGACATGGGCAAAAAACTGGGTATGCGTGCAGAACAAATTCAAGCCATCGAAGAAGGTAATGCGGCATTTTTTCATAAAAGCACACAACCCCTGATTTGGTATGCACGGCTCTATGCCAAAAAAATGGGTGTAGATTTGCCAGAATTGGTGTTCAATAGCATCCAGCTTACGCAGCGTGCATCTTCTCAAGCTCCAACGAAGATTCCGGCATTCTTAATGAAGAAAAAACATTCAAATAATGAATGAATGGTTGAAATCATCATCGAAACAATTCGACAGATGAAAGATGACATCAATAATGATTCTGGACACCCGAACCACCATCTTCATGATTTGCTTTGTGTACCTGATCTTGCACGGTGCCATCTGGTTGGCCTTGCAAGAGTACAGAAGCAATCAAGTCAAGCTGTGGTGCGCTGCGGGCAGCTTCAGCGGGAAGGCGGTGGTGCTGTTTGCCATGCGCGGCAAAGTGCCTGATTTTTTATTTTTATATGTGGCACAACTTTTGATGCTGGTGGGCAACTGGGGACGCATGGTGGCATTGCACATGTATTTGCCAGCGCGTCACAAAGATCGCACAAATTGGATATACGCACTGGCACACATTTTTTACTTTATGGTGTTTGTATATCTCACCTACTATTTACAAGCAGAGTGGGAAGCTTTGATGTTATTCAATGCTTTTTATGCAGTGATGTGTTTTGAATATTTCCGAATGGGCGTTGAACGACATCGTTTGCGCGCATCTCTGGGCGCCAGATTGCTCATGTGGGGTGGATTAAGCTTGAGCAGCACCTTGGCTGTGCGCTTTGTGGGCGTTGCCATGGCTGGTTCCATTGATGATATTTATGCCCCCAGTTGGCATCAAGCGGTCATGGTGATCGGTCAGTTCTTGGGCATCACGCTATGCAACATCGCGTTTTTAAGAATTTTTTTAGAAATTGCTGAACAGCAAAAAATGGCCGTGTCGCACGAGTTAATTTTGACCACTGAACGCGCTGATGCCATGCAGCGCGCGAGCATGAACCTCAAGCAGTTGCTGGACGAACGAGAAGAAATCATTCGTCAACTCACATTGTTCAATAAAACAGCAGGAATGGGCGCATTGGTAGCCAGTTTGGCCCATGAATTGAACCAACCACTCACCGTAATCCAGATGAACAAAGACATGATCGAGTTGGTTTTGAATGATCATGACAAAAAGCCAAACCAAGACAACGGCATTGAGCGAGCCATGACCAGTTTGCGCAAAGCCAACCAACGTGCGGCCACCATCATCTCCACCTTGCGCAACATGTTTGGGTCTGGTCGGAAATCACTGACTGATTTTGATTTCAATGAAATCATCAATGATGTGTTGATGATTTGTCATTCCACTTTGCAACGTCACTCTATCAATGTCATCTTTCATTCCGATCCAAATGCATTGCGTATCACAGGTGACAAATCACAGTTGCAACAAGTAATTCTGAACTTGATCACCAATGCCAGCGAAGCATTTCCAGAAGGATTTCAAGGCGTCAAAGAAATCAGCATCCAAACAAGTTTGGAAGGCTCAGATATTTGTTTGACAGTGACTGACAATGGAATGGGCATCGAACCCGATATTCAAACCATGGTGTTTGAATTGCTGAGAACCAATAAAAAAATGGCATGGGTATTGGACTGTGGCTTTCTAAAACTATCGTCGAAGCGCACCAAGGTTCTATCAACTTCACTACGGCTATGCACCAAGGTACCGTCTTCAGGGTGCGGTTGCCAGCCCACACTGAGCCCTTGTATTTTTAAAGATCATTATTGTTTTAGCTTTTTATCCTAGTTTGGCTTGCGGGAATTAATCCCTACAAATTCATTCCTTATTCAGATTAAGTTAAATACCCAACTTGTGAATATCTGATTCGCAACTTCGAAGGAGCTTGAATGATCAAAATCATGTTGGTGGATGACCATGCCATTGTCCGTGAGGGCTACGTGCGTTTGATCAATGCACAGCCCCATTTTCAAGTCGTCGCGCAAGCCAGCACTGGCGATGAAGCTTATGAAGCCTTGAAGCATTTCGACACCGACATTGTCATTACCGACTTTTCAATGCCAGGAATCTCAGGCTTGAAGTTTGTCGAAAAGGCACTCGTGAGAAATCCGGAATTGAAGATCATCATGTGCAGCATGCACTCTTCATTGCACATCATGAATTTGGCCATGAAGCTGGGTGCCAAAGGCTTTGTCTGCAAAACTTCCCACCCGCAAAATATTCTGGACGCGATTGAAGCTGTCTCTGAAAACAAAATTTATATCACTGATGATTTGCTTAAACTTGCAGACAACGACGTGATGAAAGAAGATCGATTTCTTCTGGAAAAGCTTACGAATTCAGAATTTGAAACTTTCAAAATGCTGGCCAAAGGGTTGGCAATCTCCGACATCGCCAATCACATGAATCTTTCAGAAAAAACCATCAACAACTACCAAACGCAGGTTCGTTTGAAATTGAATTTAGACACACCAGCGCAACTTGTCCACTTTGCACTTCGTAACGGCATCATCATGCCAACGCTCTCGGTACACCACTGAATAACCTGATTTTCAAGATGAGAATTTATGTTTTCGTTTCTGTAATTTAGGAAATATTCACAACATCGATATTCATAGTACTTCTACTGAGCGCTACAAGTTTTCTACGACAAATAATGAAGTAGAAGCCCAATTGCAAACTGGCAATCATGAAAGTTTTTGTCTGCTTCAGTTGGATTTCGAAAGTTTCTAACAACATTTGGTGTTCTTGGCTCACAGGTTTCACCGTTTCAACACAACATGGAGATTGCATGAATTTTTCAACAAAACTGAAATCAGGAATGATGATGGCCAGCTTGGCTGCAGCAGGACTGATGGGCTCACAAGCTGCTATGGCTTTGAACGTCACTGCTGACGTTTTCCAAGCAGCCAAAGACCCTTGGGACATGGCTTTCTTGCAAGATGGAACCATGTTTTTCACAGAAAAATGTGGCGGCTTGTCTGTTCGCATGACCTCTGGCAGCGTGAATAAGTTGTTGGGCGTGGGTGGCAGCTCCGGTTATTCATCTACAAAGAATGACTTGTTCTGCGACGGACAAGCCGGTGTGCAAGGTGTAGCCGTTGATCCAGATTTCGCTAAGAATGGTTTCGTCTACCTCTACTCCAGCTCCAAGGGCAGCAACCGCACTTATGGTGGCTACAACAATATCGTCATGCGCATGAAAGTGAGCTCTTCACTGAATGCGGTGTCTGACATCACCGAAATCATCAACGACCTCGGCTACAAGCCCATGAAATCCAACCATCCCTTCGGTGGACCTGGTGCCCACAACGGTGGCCGTTTGCGCTTTGGCCCTGATGGTTTCCTGTACGTCACGATTGGTGACAACCACAACGGTGCTGGCCCACAAAGCCCCAAAGAACTGCGTGGCAAATTGTTGCGTGTAGACCGTGACGGCAAAGCCGCAGCAGGTAACAAACCACCTGCAGGTTTTGATCAACGTATCTTTGCCTATGGCTTCCGTAATCCTCAAGGCATTGCGTTCCGCCCAGGCTCAGGTGATGTCTACTTGTCTGAAAACGGCCCATGGCATAGCGATGAGGTCACCAAAGTCGTCAACGGCGGCAATGGCGGCTGGGATCCCCGTGACAACGTGAACGGACGCCCTGCGTGTCCAGATGGCTACTGCGGCTACTCACCCAACCAAATGGGTGCATTGCCACAGAAAGAGCGCGCTGCATTCATGCCCATGACCGATACGAAGGCCTACCCCAATGCCATGAAACCAGCTTGGAACAACAACGGATTGTCACAAGGCATGTGCGGTAGCGTGTTCTTGGTTGGCAAGCAGTGGAAAGAATGGGAAGGCCGTTTGGCTGTTGGCTACGCAGGTATTGGTATCCACGGTACACCTACAGGCAACCGCATTGACATTCTGGACATCGCCAAAGACGGCTCTTCTGCCAAGCGTGAAGAATTGCTGTGGCCTACATTTGCTGGCCGCTTCCGTCACCTGTCACTCGGCCCTGATGGTGCCCTGTACGTGGCTGATGAAGCCAGTGGCAGCATTTACCGCGTAGCACCTGCCAAGTAATGTCTTCGCTGTAAATCTCACTAAACGCGCTGCATTCGTGCAGCGCGTTTTTTTTCATTTGATTGGCTTTTCTGATGACTCGTTGTCGAAATGCTTTGTGTTTTTTGAGTATCTAACATGTCTATCTCTCGATTCATTTCACCCCTTTTCACATTACCCGGCTTCACACGATGGATACTGCTTGCAAGCACTGCGGTTGTTTCACAAACTGCACTCGCTGACAGCGAACAACTGAAAAAGTTGATGCAGGCCAATAATTGCATGGCTTGCCATCAAATTGACAAGCGTAAATATGGCCCGCAGTTTGATGAGATTCCAGCGAAATATGTCAGTGACACTTCAGCCGTCTCCAAATTAGCCACCAAAATCAAGGCAGGCGGCTCGGGTGTGTGGGGTGAGGACATGATGCCTCCACAACCACAAGTTTCAGAGGCCGATGCCAAGCGCATGGCGGAACTGATCATGGGTTTGCAGCCTGGCAAATAAACTTCATTTTCAGCAACAAAACCAGCGCATGTGTGCTGGTTTTTTTATGGCTTGTTCACAACTTGATCCAGACCCATTCAAAAGTGCTCCGCTCATTTTGGATAAAGTCAATCATCCATCAAATGATGGCTGACAAAACCACCTCGACCATGAAGGGAACGCATGCATGTTTGCAAAAATGATCTGCATCGCGGGTGTGGTTTTGTCGACCGCGGTCTTAAGCAGCGACGTCATGAAAAACACATCCGCCCATTTTGATGGAACGCATTTCTTCAACCAACCCGCCGAGCCGGCGATGTCAAGCCCATGGAAAATTTGGTGGTATTTCCTCACTGAACCGCGGGTCGACACAGTGCCTGCACAACCCTTGCCCGTGCAATTTTTGACTTGGTCGGCATGGCAAGACTTGCCTACAGACAAAGTGCATGTGGTGCGTTTGGGGCACTCCTCATTGCTACTGAAATTGCACGATCAACAATGGTTGGTTGATCCCGTCTTCAGTGAGCGTGCTTCCCCGGTTGGTTTTGCTGGCCCGAAACGCTTTCATCCTGTACCCATCGATCTGGACAACATGCCGATGATGGATGGATTGCTTTTGTCACATGACCATTACGACCACCTCGACGCTGAAACCATCAAACGCATACACCCCAAAATCAAACGATTTATCACCACCTTGGGGGTTGGGAAACGACTCCAAGACTTTGGTGTTCCCGCTGAAAAGATCATCGAGCTTGATTGGCAACAATCTGCACGATTTGCGGATGTGAAAATCACCGCCGAACCGGCGCAACATTTTTCGGGCCGCGGATTGTTCGATCGCAACACCACCCTGTGGGCCTCTTGGGTGATTCAAAGCGCATCAAGCAAGCTGTATTTCAGCTCGGACTCTGGCTACTTCGAGGGCTTTAAGAAAATTGGTGAAAAACACGGCCCGTTTGATTTGGCCTTGATGGAAAACGGCGCTTGGGACAAGATGTGGGCTGGCATACATATGACGCCCGAGCAAAGCGTACAAGCGCACATTGATGTTCAAGCCAAAGTCATGATGCCCGTGCACAACAGCACTTTTGAATTGGCCATGCATCCTTGGTATGAACCACTTGAGCGTGTGACTGTGGCTGGTCAACAGCGCGGCGTCGTTATGTCAACGCCCATGATGGGAGAGGTCTACACAGTAGGCACAGCGCCCGCGCTCAATCCTTGGTGGCGCAAGCACATGCGCTGAACTTAAGGCGTGCCCAAATAATCTCGTTTGCCAATTTCGACACCGTTGTGCCGCAAGATCGCAAAAGCGGTGGTGATGTGAAAGTACAAATTGGGCATCGCATGGCCCAGTAAAAACTGCATGCCTTTGTAATGCGTTTCTTTATCGCCGCGTTTGGTCACGATGGCTTTGTCTTCTGTTCCATCAATTTGTGCTGCTGTAAAGCCTTGCACGTAGGCGATTGTTTTGGCGACTCTTTCCTTCAATTCGGCCAAACTTTGTTCATTGTCTTCATACACCGGGGCTTCAACACCGGCCAGGCGGGCCAACACCCCTTTGGCTGTGTCAGAAGCGATTTGGACTTGCTTGGCCATCGGCAACATGTCTGGATAAAGACGAAATTGCGTTAAGGCTGTTTCATTCCATTTTTTTTCCTGAGCGTGCTTTTCGGCTTTGTCCAAAATATGCAACAAGCTTTTGAGCATGTTTTCGATGCGCGGTACGCTGGCGTGGTACATGGAGATGGTCATGAGATTCTTTCGTTGTGGATGAGTCCAAATGATTGAAGTTTGGCGCTGTTGGCCAATGATACTTGTGATCTGCGCATCGCTATGATTGATTCAATTGACAGTCCCCGATCTGCAGGAGCAACGCATGCGTTTTATTCTTCGATTATTGAAAGCTTTTCTCACCTTGGCCTGGGCAGGCAGTGCCACGGTTTGGGCGCAAAGCTTGGACAAACCGTTCACAGTCATCGAACCAGAACAAGTGCAATGGACCGAGGCCAGTCAGGGTATTCGATTCGCTGCGATTTCTGGCGACCCCAGCAAGCCCGGCCCCTATGTGATTCGCGTGTACTTCCCACCCGGCATCATGAGTGCGCCACACTACCACCGAGAAGATCGCCATGTCACAGTGATGCAAGGGACTTGGTTGGCAGGCAAAGATGACAGCTGGGACCCTCAATCGACGCAAGCCTTGAAGGCGGGAAGTTATATGCAGCATCCCGCAGGCGCAATTCACTATGACGGCGGGGGCATGGAGGGCGCCATTGTGCAGATCATGGGTATCGGCCCGAGCAGCACAACTTTCTTATTTCCACAAGTGGGTGATTTTGGAGCGCCTCACAAGCTCAAGTAAGTCCCTTGATTTGAGCAAGCCAAAGGGCATCCATTCAATCTTCCTGTTTGAGAGCCCAACACCCTGAATCAGATCTTGATGGCGCTCATCGTCCCAACAAATTGACCACCCCGATCAATATCAATTTCCGAGTAGCTCAGTTTCCCTGAAACTTTTCCTGTCTTGTGAATTTTCATCAAGCCTTTGCAATTGATATCGTTATCCAGTTTGCCGTGAACCTGGATGCCTTGCGCTTGAACTTTGCCGCGAATATTGCCTTGTTCGCCCACTTCAAGTTCTTTGCAAGTTATTTCACCTGAAATATCACCATTGATCTGGGCAAAACCTGGAACATTGATGGAGCCCACAAAAGTGACGCCCTCAGGGATCAACAAATCATTGTTGTGGTTTGATAAATTAGACATGTTGATTTTTTTTAAAATGAATAGTTGAGATGATATGGCATATTGAATATGTCAGAATTAAATGACCATTAATATCACCGTTAACACCACCGTCCAGGCGCCCATTGAGCGCGTGTGGGATTCCTACACCCATCCTGAGGACATCATGCAATGGAATGCGGCCTCAGAAGACTGGCACACCACGGCGTCCCATGTCGATCTGCGCGTCGAGTCAAAAATTCATCGCCCCTGACACGACTTTTTCATCAGCAGCCTTCTCTTATGCCGTTCGTCATGAAGCAATCGAGGTTGATTCAAAAGCAACCATGCTTAAGCCGTCAGATCAATCCGTGAATGGGTTGTTGTCTTGCTGTTTGAATCGTAAAAGGCCACGTTCTCCACGTTTTTGAGCTTCGCTGTGACTTGACCGTTTGTGTAAATTTTCTGATTTGCTTCATCTGTCAGTGTCCAATCAGATGAATTGCCAGCCAAATAAACCGTATCGGTGCCCGCGTTACCGTCAATTTCTACATTCTTATTGCTGACGTACACCACGTCTCTTGAAGTGCCGCCCATGAGGCTGCTGATGGACGCATCGTAGGCCAAGCCCACATTATTGAAGTTGAAAAAGGATTGAGCCGTTTTTCCGCCTATTCCGTAGTTATATGTGGCGTCTTTGATATTGATCGAGCTGAACGCCCCAGCACGCAAGTCCACAATATTTGATGCGCTGACGTCCGACAGGTCCAGATTGAGACCTTCTTGCGTTGAGCTGATGGTCTGCATGCCCAGCCAACTGGATGTGAATTTGGTCGTCTGAAAATCGGCCAGACTTTTGCTGCTGTCACTCAAACTGATGCCGGTTGTGTTCTTGCCGTAGAGGAACTGCAGCGCCAAAATATCCAGCGGCATGAAGGTGTTGGCATTGACACCGGAGTTGCTGTAGCTGTTGCCGTTTTGTTTCCAGTTGATGGAAGCGTCACTTGCTTTGTAGTAAGACATCACGGTGTTGCGTTGATTGTCATCTGTTTTTGATAAGTAAGGCCCTGAGGCGCCACCACCGCCAGCGTTGTAGTTTCCGGGGTGTTTGAGACCCAGCGTATGACCAATTTCATGAACGATGGTTTGCCATCCGTAGTCACCCACTTGAGGATTCGTGTTGACTGAAGATATTTTATTTATCATCAAATTAACCGTGCCTATGGACGAATTCGCGCCAGTGGCGTATCCACCGCTGGTGGTTCCTTGGTCATTGGTGCCAAAGTTGATGTCAGCTGAACCAATGGATTCGCTGAGTTCGAAATTGATATTCACCAGTGAGGAGATGTAATTCAGTGCTTTTGTGACGGCGGTTTTTTGGTTGTCACTCATGGGGGCAAAGCCTTTTGCGTCACCAACACTGAGGTTTCCGTCACTCGTGCTGCTGAGAAATTTATAGCTGATGATGGGGTTGGCGCTGTCACTGCCAAGTGAGAAGACGCCGGGCTTGAGCTCGTAGCTCGAAGTCCCAGCTGTGGCTTGATCAGGATTTTGTTGCCATTTATAAGTTCCCCCATTCAATAACGCATTGAGCTTGTTGTCGCCAGAATCGAGGAACGTGGAGGTTGTTCCTAGTTTGACAAAATTCACGCCTTTATTGAGCGTGATGGCGGTTCCAAACTTTCCTTTGGTGAAATCCCATACTTGCACCCCATACCCGCCAGTGGTGTTGGCTGTGGTTTTCAGTGCATTGCGTAAATTCGCTTGAGTGACGTTGACCGGTGGTGTTCCAAAATCCACTTCTAAAGCATAGTTTTTCGGTGCAGAAAAAACAGTTGCAGCATATTTTGTATAGGAGGCTTGGGCCACCGAGACCAACGATCTTGAATTGCCTTCAATATTGATACCGGTGATGATGCCCTTGGTTTTTTTCATCAATGCGTCAATAGAAACAAGGTTTGTTGCATTGGTTAGATTGGCCGCACTGTCATTGATGGCAATGGATTTAACGCGCTTGTCGTTACCGAGGGCGGTGAGGTTTGCAATTTTTGCATTGGCGACGGAAATCGACGTGATTTTGCTGCTTTGCAATGCGGTGTTGACGGCTGCATCACTGGAGGTGAGCGTGCCGTCATCCACGCTCAATGAAACTGCATTCACATTGGTGTTTGCAAGAACACTGACGATGTTGGTTTTGTCTGCACCTGAGACGGCCAATTTGTATGACGCTGGATTGAATTTGCTCAGGAATGATGTGAGCGATTCACTCGTGAGCTGGCTTTGCTTCACGGCAATATTGCCAACGGCTGTTTGGGTGATTTTGGTGATCTTGGCGCTGATCGCCATCAGGGCAGAAAGTTTGGTAGAAATGTTGGCGCCACTGTCAGCTACGGTCAAACTGAGTGTCTCGTTTGATACTTTATCCAGGAGCGTTTGACCTGCCGTGGCTTGGGAAGCCGTGAGCGTGAGGGC
>Ga0164294_10002582_pt1 | contig 16347 bp, 13 predicted proteins | sample GEODES005metaG_FD_111479 | JGI IMG/M metagenome (GOLD analysis project Ga0164294, IMG submission 111479) | Oligotrophic lake water microbial communities from Sparkling Lake, Wisconsin, USA - GEODES005 metaG | ecosystem: Environmental > Aquatic > Freshwater > Lake | place: USA: Sparkling Lake...
CACTAATTCCTCCCCCAAGACCTGGACACGGTCCTCCCAATTGAGGCCGGAGTGCGAAAGCGCTCCGGCCTTTTTCTTTGGTTGATCGTCATTCGTCATTCGTCATTGGTCATTCGTCATGCCTACCTATCACGTCCTTCCTGCCGCCGAGCACAATGCCCTGATCAACGCCGCCTACCTGCATCGCGGTTACTTGGCGGATGAAGCGGAAGACGCCACGCGCTTCTGTGAAATGGCCGCCCGTCATGGCATCCGCACCCACAACGGCATCAAGGCCCTGCACCTGGACCACGCCTTTGGCAGCGTCACGGGCGGCTGCAAACCCGGAGCCGAGATCGAGATCATCAAGAAGCCCTTCGCCGCCAGCGAGATCTGGGATGCCAAGCTCAAGCTCGGCCAGTCCGTCGCCTTCCGCGCCATGGAGACCTGCATGAAGCTCGCCGACCAATACGGCATTGGCCAGGTCAGCGTGGACAACGCCTTTCATTATCTCTGGGGCGGTGGCTACGTCATGGAAGCCGCCCAGAAAGGCTACATCGCCTACACCAACTGCACCTCGACCTTGGCGGAAGTCGTGCCCTTCGGCGGCAAATTCCCCACCCTGGGCACCAACCCACATTCTTGGGGTCTGCCCACGACGGATGCCCTGGGCTACCCTATCGTCATCGACTGGGCCACCAGCACCGTCGCCATGGGCCGCGTGCAGCAGTTCAAGCGTGAGGGCAAGCAACTGCCGCCCGACGCCGCTGTGGACAAGGATGGCAACGACACCACCGACCCAAATGCCGTCGTGGCCCTGAAGACCTTCGGCAAGCACAAGGGCTACGGCCTGGCGCTCTACAACGAAGTCATCGCCGCACTCATCGGCGGCTCCCTGCCCACGCTGCGCGGCAATCCCGTGCCCGCTGGTGAGAAGCGCACCGGTGTTTTCTACTTCCAGGTCATCCACCCCGACGCCATCGGCTCGGGCTTGTTCGCCAAAGGACGCAATCAGACGGAGAATCTGAAGGCCGTGCTGGACGACGTGTTCGCCCATGGCAACGAGACCGCCACACTCCCTGGCCAGATCGAAGCTCAAGCCGCAGCCCATAGCGCCGCCGCTGGCGGGCTGCTGTTCACCACTGCGGAAATCGACGCCTTCAACGAGATCGCACGCGAGTGTGGCCGCGCCGAGATCGACGCGAGCAAGCTGGCCACGCACGAGGCTTGAACTAGCTGCTCATCGCTGCGTCACGCCCCACCGCCTCGCGCAGCCCGCGCAAGGCGTGGTTGAGGCGTGACTTCACGGTGCCCACGGGAATGCCCAAGTTGCACGCAATCTCTTGCAGACGCAGCCCTTGGTAAAAGTAGAGTTCGATCACTTGGCGATGCTTTGCCGAGAGAGCGGACATCGCGGCTTCGACATCCACGTCACTGTCAGGAGCTTCGTCGGGAACTCGCTGCCGCGCACATTCATCCTCATAGGTCAGGTAGGCACGGCTGCGGCGTTGAACCCGGCGCCCATGGTCCAGCCAAGCGTGATGAGCGAGGGTGAACAGAAAGCTGGAGAACTTGGCGTCCGGGCGGTAGCGGTTCCGATAGCGATGCAGCCGGATGAAGGTCTCCTGCACTAGATCCTCGCTTTCCGTCTGCGCGCCCTGGCGATAAAAATAGGTCAGCAGCGGCTGGCGGTAGCGGGTCACCAATGAAGTGAAAGTCCGTCCGCAAGTCGCTGCTGTGGCCATCAAGCGTGCATCCGGGTCGGAGCCGCTCAAGAGAGCGTCCGCTTGGGGCTGGTCTGCTGGTGTCATATTTTTATCCGAAAGTGGTGAACCTTTGCTGGCTGGCAGACGCTTCACTTCTCCCGGTGACGGATTCAATCACGACACATGGGCGTGTTTTGCCCTCTCCAACAACTGCCATGGCCAGATTTCATCCATCCCGGCGCGGCTTTACATTGCTCGAATTGATCCTTGTCCTCGTGATCATCGCCTCCGTGGCCTCTCTGGTGATCGCCACACTCGACTCCTTCCCTGAGCAAGCGGAACTTACGGTCGCACGGGCCAACTTGAGCACCGTGCGCGAGGCCATCCTGGGCTCCGCGACAGCCCCAGGCTATCTGGCAGACATGAAGTATGTGCCTGGCTTCCAAAAGGAAAACCTGCGCATCCATGACCTGCTGTCCCCGTCAAGCTATCCCAACGACCTCTTCGACCCCGTGCTGGGGCGCGGCTGGCGCGGTCCATATCTGCAGCGCGCACCAGGCATCCGATACCCCAGCCCAGACCATCCCCAGCGCTTTCCCATGGATGTCGAAGTCCGGTTCTTGGGCGATACCACGTTCTTCCAGCGAGGCTTCGTCAAGAGCGACGGCACCAGCTGGTATGGAATCCCGCATAATCATGACACCCTCAATCCCGAGCAGGGAGACTTGGTGATGGGCGATCCCTGGGGCAATCCCATGGTGCTGCAAATCCCGCCGGAAGAAGCTTTCAGCACGCCCACGCCGGCCAAGCGCTGGCGCTATGCCCGTGTGGTGAGCGCAGGATCTGATGGCGTGCTTTCAACGCCCTACTACGACCTCACGGTGATGAATTCCACCATCCGCATGACTGAGGCTCGTCTCGCTGGCAGGCGTGATTCAGACACGGTCACCGCACGAGGCGACGACCTCGTGCTCTTCCTCAACCGCCACGATGTATATGAAGACGAGGAACCTTGATCATCGCCCCGCACGCGCAGCCTTCACGTTGCTCGAACTCGTCGTCGTGTTGGCGATCCTCGCGCTTGTAACCACACTGGCGTTTCAGTCGCTGGATCAAGTCGAGGATCAGCGGCGGTATGAGGCGAGTCGGCAGATGCTGACCGATCTTGAGAAAGCGGTGCTGGGGGATGGCGACATCGCGGGTTTCGTCTCGGATATGGGACGGCTGCCGGAAGCTGTCTTGGTGTCGAATCCGAAGACGAGCCTGAGTGAACTCGCTCTCGCTGAGTTGTGGACTCGGACCTTGCCGACCGAAACCTTGCCGGTTCATGCGGTGATCCGGAACACAGCGATTGATCCTGAAGTGGTGGTGCCCGCAGGCTGGCGGGGCCCCTACCTGTCTCTTCCCATGGATGCTTGGAACATCCTTGATGGTTGGGGTAATCCGATGCGCTCGCTTCCTACGCCCGTAGCTCCAGGTGCCACCGATGATTATCGCCTGCGTGATTCGGCAGATAGTCCGATCACATCAGAAGGTGCTCCCGTCTGCCTTGTTCGCCACCTTGGCGCAGACGGCGCGCCTGGCTCCGCCGGGGGACCATTCGACCAAGACTTTGCTGTCACCTTCGAGTCAGCTTCCCTGAACCAATGGACCGCCAGTGTCAGTGCCTCAGTTCAACTGGTGGAACGTCAGGAGAGACCCGCACCAGTAAATGGGACTGTCATTGTCAGAGCTTTTTATCCTGACCCGGCTGATCCTTCATTGCTAAGCGTGGAATCGCAATCGACGTCGGTCACCATTCCATTGGGCTCTGATCCGTGGTCTATCGTTGTTAATTCGACGCTGGCCGGGTTGCCTGGAAAGCCACTCTCGATCGGGCAGCGCGCCGTGCGCGCTTACCTATACGAAGGCGATCCCGCAACGACAGCTCCAACAGCCAGAAGCACGATCAAACACGTCACGCTCCGTCCCGGCGTGAACTTCATTCCTCTGACCATCTACCGCTGATGAAAATACCCGGCATCAACACCTTGCTTCTCATCACCTCCACGCGCTGCTGCCGCGCGGATGTGGGAGCGCGGGGAGAGGTGACGGCCTTGTGGAGTCAGCCTCGGCGGGCAGGACTGTCGTTGGCGGAGTCGGCGCGATTTGCTTTGGGGCTGGGTGTGAGCACGGGAAGGCAGGTCTTGGTGCTGACGACGGAGGTGTGGACGCAAACGCTCAGCTTGCATCGCGGTCAGGTGTCTGGTCTGGCGCGGGCGGAGCTGGAGCAGGCGCTGGCGTTTGAGGCGGAGCCGTTCTCGGGATTGTCGCCACTGGACAGTGTGCTCGGCGCGAGTGACAGCGGCGCACGCGATGGCTCGGCTTCGTTCTGGGTGGTGCAACTGGCGCGCAATGATCGCGATGGCATCGGGCGTGCAATCAAGGATTCTGGCAGCAAGCTGGCCGCCATCGGGCATCCCGGCGCGGTGCCTTTGCCGCTCACGAGCGTGGCTGGCGGTGCTGCCTGGCGGCGCATCGAGTGCTGGGATGGGGCGTGGTTGCTGGCGACCTGCGAGGATGGCCGCAACGTGCAGACGAAGGTGATTCCCTCCGCGCCGAATGTGCGTGATCTGCCTGCGCATGGCGTGATCGAGCGCCTTCATGCGCGCGAGTCAGCAGTGTTTGCCAACGATGCACTGCCACTGAGCGATGAGAGCACGTTGCGTCTTTGGTTTGGCAAAGCGACGCTAGCTCTCGCGCAGAATCCGGCGGCGCTGCCCTTCATCATCGCCGATGCGCCGACGAGTTCGCGCAATGTGCCCTTCGTGATCGGTGCCCTGCTCACGGCGGCAGTGCTGGTGTTCAGCGTGGCGCAGTGGTTTTGGTTTGGAGCGCAAAAGCGTGAACAGGATGAGAAGCGCGCGGAGCAGGCCGCGATTCAGCCGCTCATTGATGCCGCGAACAAAGAGATCGCCAAGCTGAACGCGGAGATCACCGACGCGCAGAAGAAGCAGCAAAACCTAGCGCGCTTGGAGCAGCAGCGCGGGGCCTTGCTCTTGCTCATGCAGCAGCTCGCGAAGCATTGCTCGCAGGACGTGGTGGTGCGCAGCATCAAGGCCGAGCGCGGCACGATGATCCTCGGCGGTGTGTCTTTGGAAGCCGCCTCGGTGGATGAACTCGGCATCGTGCTTACCTCCGTGCTGAAGCCTGTCGGGCTGGTAGCACAGCCACAGGAGAAGAAGGCGCGGCAATCTCTGGCCAATCGTGGTCCGTGGGATTTCACGATTGCAGTGATGCCGCTCGAACTCGTCACCAATCGCACCGCCGTCGCGCCGGTGATTTCTGACAACTGAACCCACGATGAAGATCTCCTCCCGAGAATCCTGGCTGCTCGTCATCGCCGTGCCTTTTCTGGTGCTGGTCATCAGCGAGCTAGCCGTGCTGCGACCGCTGCGACAAAAGGTGTCGGAGTCGCGGCGTGAGATGGATGCCAAAGGTGACCGCGCTGTGTGGCAGGCGCAGTTGCAAAAGGCGCAGACGGAGACGGGCCGGTTGCAATCGCAGTTGGACACGCTGAACCAGTCCATCGGCAAGACCAGCGTGCCGTTGAATCATGCGGCGGCGTTGAAGGAAGTGTCGCGGCTGTGCGCAGAGGGCGGCTTGTCCTTGATGTCATCCAGCCAGGACTCCGGCGCGGCACTGACGCCGCTGTTGCTGAAGGCGGTGCCCTTGCTAGCGGCGCAGAATGGAGACGTCACACCCGAGGCATGGCGCATCGACGTGCAGGGCAGCTATGCCCAGATGCGCTCGCTGCTGCAGGCTTTCACTTCGTCTCCATCCTTCATCGTGCCGCTGAGTCTCGCTATGAAGGTGGATGAAGAAGGCATCGCTCCCACCACCTGGACCCTCACCCTCTGGCTTTGATCCAACTGAACTGATGAGCCTCACTGACAGCCAACTTTTGGATCAACTGCTTCACCGTTGCGTCACGGAGGACGCATCTGATCTGCACCTCACGCCCGGCTTGCCACCCCATCTGCGTTTGCATGGCGAACTGAATGAGATCGCCGATGCGCCGACGATGACGGCTCTGCAAACTCAGGCATTGGCAGCGGAGCTGATGCGCCGCATGACGGGTGGCGAAGTCTGTCTCGAAACAGCGATCAAGGCGCGTGGCTCGATTGACGGTGCGATGACTTCATCGGGCGAGGCGCGCTTTCGTTTCAACATCTTCCGCCGCCAAGGCGAGTATGCCATCGCCTTGCGCCGACTGGAAGATCGCTTCCGCTCGCTCGCTGAGTTGGGTATCCCGGACAGCCTCTACGCTTTCTGCCAGATGCGCGATGGCCTCGTGGTCATCAGCGGGCCGACCGGTGCAGGCAAGAGCACCACGCTCGCCGCGCTGCTGGATCATGTGAATCGCAATCGCACGGGCCACATCATCACCATCGAAGACCCGATCGAATACATTCACAAGCGCGTGCGCTGCGTGGTCAATCAGCGTCAGGTGGGACTCGATGCACCGAGCTTTAATGATGCGCTGGTCGCTTCGCTTCGACAGGATCCAGACGTGGTGCTCGTGGGTGAGATTCGTGATCTCGACACCATCCGCACCGCCATCACCGCAGCGGAGACGGGGCATCTCGTTTTCACCACGCTGCACGCGGGTGATTGCGTGGGCTCGATTGAACGACTCGTCTCAGTGTTCCCATCGGATGAGCAGGAAGGCATTCGTCGTCAGCTCTCGCTCGTGCTGCGTGGTGTGGTAGCGCAGCACTTGCTGCCGGGTGCCGATGGATGCAGTCGCGTGGCTGCCACGGAGGTTTTGATGGTCACGCCCGCCGTTTCCAATCTCATCGCCACCAGCAAGAGTTCGCAAATCTACTCCAGCATCGAGCTTGGCACCGGCCAGGGCATGCAAACGCTGGAGCAAGACCTGGCAAGGCTCTGGGCCACAGGCCGCATCACCGAGAACGCCGCTGTGGCAATGGCGCGCAATGTGCCGGTGATGCGTGATCGCGCGGCGATGCTGCGGCGTGGTGGCAACGGACATCGGAACGGAGGTGCGGCATGACCGACGTGCCCGACAGCATTGATCTCGATCAAGTGCGCATTGATCCTGCCTGGGCGCTGCGGATTCCTGCGAGCCTTGCTTTGCGCAAGCGCGTGCTGCCTTTCGCTGTGTTGAAAGGCAAGGTCTATGTGGCCTGCCTTGATCCGCAAGACAGCGCTTCCTTTGATGCGGTGACGCGCTTCACAAGTCACCAGGCCGTGCCGGTGCGTGTGGATGCGGATGCGCTGCAACGAGCGCTGGCTCGCGTCTTCGGCGATGGGGCTCGCAGTGCGCCGTCGGCTCGCCCTGAGAACCATGATGCGAGTGACGACGCCATCGCGATGAGCGAGGAACTGCTGCGTGCGGCGGTGATGCGTCAGGCGTCGGACATTCACATTGATCCCTCGCGTGAAGACGTGCGCATTCGTCTGCGTGTCGATGGAGTGCTCGAAGATTATCGCCGCCTGCCCATCGCGCAGCATCCGGCGCTGTGCAGTCGTTTGAAAGTGCAGAGCGGCATGGACATCGCTGAGCGGCGCGCGCCGCAGGATGGAGCCTTCACGCATCGCTTCAGCACTCAGAACGGCACGCATGAGATCGATGTGCGCGTAGCCTCGCTGCCCACCAAACATGGCGAGCGCATGACACTGCGTCTGCTCGCCGCGCATGACCAATGGCTCACGATGGAGACGCTCGGAATGGAGTCGGAAGACCTCGCCACGCTGGAGTGGATGATCTCGCAGCCGCATGGCTTGATGCTGCTCACGGGTCCGACCGGCAGTGGCAAGACGACTACGCTGTATGCTGCCATCCGCCGCCTCATGGCCTCCGCGCCGCTGAACATCATTAGCGTGGAAGACCCGGTGGAGTATGAGATTCCCGGCGTGGCTCAGGTGGAAGTGGATAGCGCGGACAAGATCAGTTTCGGCAAGGCCCTGCGCTCGCTCTTGCGGCATGATCCCGACGTGTTGGTAATTGGTGAGATTCGCGATCTGGACTCGCTCGACATTGCCATCAAGGCCTCGCTCACTGGCCATCTCGTCTTCTCCACACTGCACACGAACAACGCCGTGAGCGTGGTCACGCGACTCAAGGACATGGGCATGGCCCCGCATCTCATCGGTGCCACGCTGCGACTCTGCATCGCACAGCGGCTGGTGAGAAAACTCTGTCAGCACTGCCGCAAGCCGGTCACGTTGAGCGATGCTCACGCGCAGATGCTTGGTCGGCCTGAAGCAGCGGGCAGCACCGTGTATGAAGCCGCTGGTTGCCTCTACTGCGCGGGTCGCGGCTACTCGGGGCGCATGGGTTTGTTTGAGTGCGCGTCGTTTGATTCCGCATTATCCAGCCTCATTTCCAAAGGCGCGGATGAACTCACCCTGCTCACGGCCTTGCAGGAAAGGAGCTTCCGCTCGCTGCTGCACGATGGCGCGGAGAAGGTCATGAGCGGCCTCACCACGGTGAAGGAAGTGTTCGACGCCACCTCTGAATACTGATCATGCCCGCCTATACCTACAGCGCACGCGACAGCAGCGGAGCCTCCCAGAGTGGGACGCTCACGGCGGCCAGCGTGGAGCTGTTGAGCGCTGACCTGCGCTCGCGCGGGATGCTGGTGTTGAAGGTAGAGCCGGTGGCGGAAGAGGAGCGCGGCACGGTCAGTCTCGATCCGCGCACCTGGCTGCCGATGACGAGTTTCGATGTCGAGATCGGTTTCCAGCAAATGGCTTCGATGATCACCAGTGGGCTGAGTTTGCTACTTTCCTTGCGCACCGCGGCCGAGCAAGCGCGACGTCCGCGTGCGACTCTTATTTGGCAGGATGTCAGCGAGCGCATCGAGCAGGGCTCCACCTTCTCTGATGCACTGGCCGAGCATCCGGGCGTGTTCAGTCGCAACGTGATTCAGCTCATTCGCGTGGGCGAACACTCGGGCAATCTCGACACCGCCTTGCTGCGAAGTGCAGAGCAGTTAGAGCGGCTGCGCCAAATGAAGCTCACCGTGGTGAATGCACTCGCGTATCCTGCCATCGTCGTAATCCTGTCCATCGGCGTGACCATGTTTCTCGTGCTGGGCGTGATCCCAAAGCTTGAAAAGTTTCTCAGCGGTCGCGGGCGTGCGCTGCCAGCGATGACGCAGACCTTGCTCGACATCACCAACTTCGTGCAAGCGTGGTTGCCGCAGCTTGTCGTAGGTGCGGTGTCGCTGATCCTTGCGCTAGTGGCCACATGGTTCTGGACGCCGGGCCGACGTTTTCTGGATCGTGTGCTGCTGCGTTTGCCAGTCGTGTCGGGCGTGTTGCGGCTCAGTGGCACGGCAGTGTTTGCACGTGGGTTGAGTTCGCTCTTGGAAAGCGGCGTCACCTTGCTCGACAGCCTCATCACGGTGGAGCATCTCGTGAGCAATCGCGTGCTGCGTGAGAAGATCGCCGAGGCGCGCCAGTCCGTGCTGCGCGGTGAATCACTCGCCGCTGGGCTCACAGGCAGGAATCGTTTCCTCCCCATGCTTTCGCGAATGGTCGCCGTGGGCGAGTCCGCTGGCTCGCTGAGCACCGTGCTGGCCGAGGTCGCACGCTTCCATGAGAACCAACTGCTGGTCGTGATCCGCCGCCTCAGCGTGCTGATCGAGCCCGTCGTCATCCTGGTCGTCGGCGGCATTGTTGGCTTTGTCTACCTCGCCTTCTTCTCCGCGCTGTTCTCCACCACGGGCGGCATACGATGAATTCCTCACATCACGTTTCATGAAAACAATTGTTACCCTACTGCTGGCCACCTTCGCCCTTGTCGTGCAGGCCCAGGATACCGATCCTACGCAGCTGAGCCCGCGCATGAGATCAGCCATGATGGCCAGGGGTTCATCCATCCCGGCACTAACGGTGAAAGGGATTGTGTTGGGTGCTGGCAAACCCGGAGTCGTGCTACTGGAAGCGCCCGGACCAGCGACCGTGGTAGCGCGGCCTGAGACGCCGTTCAATCTGGTGGTCGATGGTATTCGCTGCCAACTCACGGTGAAGTCCATTGATAGCAAAGGCATCGCTGTGGAGAACACCGAGGCCAAAGAAACGGTGCTACTGCCGATGAACAGCGAGGTGCCTGCAAATACAGCCACGGCCTCAGCGGAAGGCATGATCACTTACATAGAGCTGGAAGGGGCAAAGATGTCGGACGCACTGCGCATGATCGCCGACCAGAGTGGCGGCAACTTTACCGCCTCTGCCACCGCAGGCAAAATGCTGGTCAGCATCTTCCTGCGCGATGTGAAGGCCGAGCATGTGGTGCAGGAGATCTGCCGTGCGCACAACATCGGCTTCAAGATGGATGAAGCGTCCCACATCTTGCGCGTGATGGATCTGGAGGAGATGAAAAAGAACCTAGCGAATAGCCTGGACGGTGAGAAGAGCGAGGTCTTCACCCTGCTGTATCCAAACGCCGTCGATACGGCGATTGCCATCGCGGATATCTTTGGCGACCGCGTGGAGTTGTCGCTTGGCAACGAAGATCTCAATGACGATGCGCGAGACCTGCAATCACGATTCAACCGCTTCAACGTCATCGGCCAGGGCAACCTCACAGCCAGTGCGTATCAAAACAGCAGCACTACCTACAACGGCAGCGGTGGTGTGAACGTGGTGGGAGGCGGCGGAGCCTATGGGATCAATCAAGGCGGTGGATTCATCGGCAATGATGCCACCACCAACACCGCCGCCCAACGCTACCGAAACCGCGAACGATCCAGCGACAGTGACGAACTGAGAGACATCACCAACCGCCTGCTCAACACCACAGCCGACACCTTCGTGGGGTTGGATAGCGATGAGAAAAAGAAGGCCTATGCCAATGAGCGGCTCGCTCCATCAATCTACGTCTCCGCCAGTCGGCGAAACAACACCATCGTCGTGCGCACGGCCGATGCTGGCATCATGGAGGAGATTCGCGCCTTGATACGCAAGCTAGACGTGCCCACGCCCCTCGTGCTGCTGGAGGTCAAGGTGCTGCGCATCTCATTGGGCGACGGCTTCCAGTCCGCCTTCGATTATGCTGTCACCGATGGCACGCTCGGCGGAGGCTCGATTGGTGGCAGTTTCACGACGGGCGCGATCAATCCGGGTATCGCTCGCGATCCGATCACTGGCAATGCCCAAGGGCTAACTTCTCTACCCGGCGAGAGCAGTTCAGGATTGAGGGACGGGCATATGGTCTTCCAATACCTCAGCGAGAATGTCCGCGTGCGCCTCCAGATGCTGGAGACTAAGAACCGTATCAACACCGTTGCCTCCCCCACCCTGCTGACCAGTCACAATGAAGTTTCTCGTCTCTTCCTCGGTGAGGAGCGTCCTGTGGTCCGCAACATCAGCAGCCAAACCATCCTCACCGACAACAATGCGGCCACCACGCCAAACACTGAGATCGAATTTCGATCCGTGGGCACCACGCTGCTCATCACGCCGAACATCAACTCCGACCGCACCGTCACGCTGCGCCTCCTGCAGGAGAACTCCTTCATCAACAAGAACGGTGCGAGCATTCCAGTGGTGACAACGCAAGGGCCGGATGGCTCTGCCACGGGGGTGACGAATGTCGCGGTCGATGTGGTCGCCGCACGCTCCGTGAGCGGCACCTTCGCAGCGGCAGATGGCCGTGCCGTGGTGGTCGGCGGTTTGATTGAAGACGAAGACAGCGACCAACGGGAGCAAGTGCCGCTTCTCGGACGAATCCCAGTGCTCGGCACGCTGTTCCGGCGCACCGATCGCAGCAAGGGGAAGACGGAGATGATGGTGATCATCAAGCCGCACATCCTCAGCACGCCGAGCGACGGTCAGCGCATCAGCGAAGACCTGCTGCAATCTTTGTCAGACACGGCCAAGCAGCGCCTGATCGAGCATGGGCTACTGCCTCCGCCGCCCGTGGAATCGCCACCCGCAGCGATCTCCCCTACCGCAGAGGTTTCACCAGTCACCACTACATCCGACGAAAAACCCAAGCGCCGCTTTTTCTGGCAGAAGAAATGAACCTTTACTCCATCGACGGCGCTCCAGTTAGCCGAGAAAGCTCTCTTTCTTCTAACATCAAGCCAACCGCCATGAAACAACCGCACCCCGCCACCCTGCGTCGCCAGGGCTTCACCCTCATCGAACTGCTCGTCGTGCTCGTCATCGTCGCCGCGCTCGCGGCCCTCATCGTGCCGAACGTCGGCAGCTACGGTCGCTCCGCCGACATGGCCGTCAGCGCCAAAAGCCAGGCCGACATCGCCAACCAGTGCAGCCTGTTCTTCGTCACGCAAAAGCGCTTCCCACAGGGTCTTGATTCACTACTCGATACCACGGGTGCCTTGTATTCGGCCGACACCACCAGCGGCGACACTCAGACTCGCGGTCTGCCTTACTCCGGTGCTGATGGCACGCGCCTTCAGTCGCAGCTCACGGTCGGCGCGCTCACCAACGCCACCGGCGCTGAGTATCTGCGCTCGCTGACCCGTGCCGGATTTGACTGGGTCTATGACCATGACACCACAGCCGTGAACTCCAACCTCTCCAACACCACTTTCCGCGCCGTCACCTCCGGCATTGACGATCCGACGACCTCCGCAGTTGAGTCCAGCGCTGCCGTCTCGTCTGCTCCTGTGGCCGAGCTGACTGGCAGCGCCCTTCTCATCAAGCTCAACGGCGGCCTGCTCAAGGCCAACGAGCGCGTCGTGGCCTTCGGCTTCGGTCAGAAGAACACCGCCATCGGCAAGTTCACCACCACCAGCCCGCTGTATCCCGGCGCTGACAAGACCTACTACGGCCGCTACGTCGTTTACTTCAAGGTCTATGCCTCCGGTGAGCGCGCCACGCTTCTCGGCGTGACCGACAGTTATGGCCGCCACCCCGACTACACGCAGCAGCAGTTCAACGAGTCGCTGCCAGACGGATCGCGCCAGGGCTGATCATGATTGGAGCTGATCATTGAGCCTTCCCTCAAGCGGGCCATGGCATAATGCCGTGGCCCGCTTTTTCATAGTCGTTCAGGTGCCAGCAAGTTACGCCTCTTCGTCCCGCTGCAACCCCGCGCGACGCAGCTTTTGCCGCAGTGTCGCGCGGTTCATGCGCAACGACGCAGCTAGGTGCGTGGGCTTGTTCTCAAAGCGGTTGAGCAAGTGCCGCAGCATGGCCGCCTCCACATGATCCAGGAGCGCATCATAGCTAGGCAAATCAGCGCCTGTGCCCAACTGCGACGTCAACCAGCGCTCCAGCGTGGAGTCTAACTCGCCCGAGGTCGGCGTGATTGCCGGATCGCGAGCCATCGCGGAGACGTGCGAAGGCAGATGACTCAAGAAGATCGGCCCGCCACGCCGCACACTCGCCGCGTAGTCCAGCACGTGGCGTAGTTCGCGCACGTTTCCTGGCCAGTCATAGGCTTGCAGCGCCGTCAGTGCAGGCGGCTTGATTTCAGCGGCCGAACCGCCTTTGATCCCCAAGAAGTAACTGCTCAATGCCGAAATGTCCCCTGCCCGCTCGCGCAAGGGCGGCAGCGGAATGGTCAGAGTGCTGAAGGCGTAAAACAACTCCGCCCGCAGCGTGCCTGTGGTCACCGCCTCGCGAGGGTCCGCGCTGGTCGTGGCCAGCAGCCGTGCGTGATGCGCTGGCGGCTCAGCGAGCCAGGCTGCCAGGCGTATTTGTGACTCAGTCGGCAACTGCGTGATCTCCTCCAGCACCAGCGTGCCTTTGGCCATCTCGTTCAAGGCCTTGTCTAGCGCGCTTGCATCCTTCACCCGTGCGCATTCCAGACTCTTCAAAGGCTGGGCGCTGCGCAGTCCGTGAGCGTGAATGACCGCCGCAGCCAGACTCTTGCCCGTGCCTGTGGCCCCCGTGATCAAGGCGGGAACATCCCCCGCGCAAGCCCGGGCAATGCCCACAAACACCTCCTGCAAACAAGGTGCCGCGCCAATCAAGGTCGCCGCTTTCACCGTCGGCGGCGGACCGCTAGGCGCTAAGGGCACGCCTTTGGAAATCAATGCCGAAAGCGTGTGCTCGAACTGCCGCAGGTCCAGCGGCTTGGTCAGATACTGCGTGGCCCCCAGCTTCTGCGCGCTGATCGCATGATCCAGCGTGGCATGGGCCGTGATGACCAGCACCGGCAGCGCGGCGCTCTTCTCGCGCAGCTTCTCCAGCACCTTCAACCCGCTCACATCCGGCAAGCCAATGTCCAGCACCACGGCGTCGAACGACTGCTGCTTCAAGGCCTGCAAGCCCGCCTGGCCGGAAGCCACCAGCGTGGGAATGTGACCTCCGCGACGCACAGCGAAGGACAAGGCGGTGCCAAGGGCGTGTTCGTCTTCGATGATGAGGATGGCTGGCATGTTCTAAGGGCTATGGGCTATGGGCGCAGAATGGACAGGGGGCAGTTCGATAATCACACATGCGCCGCCTTGATCGCGGTTCATCGCTTTCAACGTGCCGCCATGCGCGCGGCAAATCTCCTGGGAAACAGCGAGGCCAAGCCCCATGCCGCCCTCCTTCTCGGAGTAGAATGGCTCGCCCAGCTTTGCCAATGCTTCAGCGCTGAAGCCTGCGCCTCCATCTTCAACGAGGATGCGCACCGTTGCTTCCTTCGCTTCGACAAGGATTCGCACATCACCACCCAACGGCATAGCTTGAACCGCGTTCGTGAGCAGATTGCTCATCACTTGCAGCAGACGGTGCCGGTCCGCATTCACCACCAGTGCCGCGTCGACGGTTGGAGCGCTCAGGTGCAAAGTCACTTTCGCATGCTTCGCCTGCGGCTCCATCACCCGCAGGGCCTCCTGGACCAGCACCACGACATCCACAGGCGACATCACTGGCGGGGCAGGCCTGGCAAAACTCATCCACTGGCCGACCAGCGATTCAATGCGCGCCGCTTCACTCTCGATGATCTCACGCGACACGGAGAACTCTTCCTGCGAAGCCCCCTCCAGCAGTTGCGCGTGCATCTGGATGGCCGCCACGGGATTGCGCACCTCATGCGCCAGGCTCGCGGTCATCCGCCCCAGCAAGGCCAGGCGCTCTGCCGCACGCCGCCTTTCCCGCTCGTCATTCAAGGTCTGATGCGTGGTGATCAAGGCCCGTGCCAGCTGGCCAATCTCATCGCGACGATCCGAAGGCACCACAGGCAGCGGCTTCTCGGTGCCAAGATGCGGTAAGGCACCTGCCAGAAGACGCAGCGGCCGCGTCACCCGCTGTGCCAGCCAGATGCCCAGCGCTGCCGACAGGAGCCAAAACACGCCCAACGCCCCCCAGGTCTCCGGGCGGTTCAGCGCGATGATCCTGTCCGGCGCGGGCCGCAGGAAGAACACCCGCGAATCATGGCGATGCTGGTGGCCGATCACCCATTCGCCGTCGGGCATGAGATGAACACGGCCATCGGCAGGCAGTTTCATGACCGCAGTGCTCACGCTGTCCCCAGGCTTTCCCACGATACCCGAGGCGCTCGCGTGCCAGAAGAAAACCCGTGCCCCCATCACCGCGCCCAGCTGGGCCGCCATCTGATCGCTCTGCGGCAGCGGCGTGCGTTCCAGAAACGCGGCATTGGCACGGGCCAGGGCTTCAAAGGCCGCACGCTCCTCACGATCCGCCAGCACCTGAAATACCAGCAGCAGCGCCAGCGACCCAACCAGCACGAACACCGCCACGCTTGCGGACATCCACAAGGTCAGGCTGGAGTTGCGAGGTGAAGACATGGACGAAGAGTGGGGCAATAAACCGGCCATCGAATCAAGCACGACTGGGGAGATCGCCAGCCTGGCTTAGTGGACGATTTTTATCCATCGCTTTTGATGGGGGAACAACACTCGCCCTCCAGACAAATTGCTTCGTCCCGACTCAGCCTCTAAAACCATCGGCCTCTATGCGAACCTCTCGTTCTCTCAACCGCACCGCCATTGCCATCGCTGTCGCGATGACCTGCCTCGCAGCCAGCGCCGCAGAACCTACGAAGCCTCAGGCACCAGCCACGACAGCGACCAACACCGCGCCCGTGGTGGCTACGGAGGTCGTCGTCACCGCCACGCGCACCGGCTTTGATCCCCATGCCGTGCCGCTGCAAGTCGAGGTGCTGGGTCAGCAAGATCTGGAAGAACAACTGGTGCGCACCCTGCCCGAGGCCTTGTCGGAACTGCCGGGCGTGATGGTGCAGAAGACGTCCAACGGCCAAGGCTCGCCCTACATCCGCGGCTTCACTGGCTTCCGCACGCTGGCCTTGATCGACGGTGTCCGCTTCAACAATTCCATCTTCCGCGACGGCCCGAACGAATACTGGAACACGATCGACTCGCTGGCCATCGACCGCATGGAACTCGTCCAGGGCCAAGGCTCCGTGCTCTATGGCAGCGACGCCATCGGCGGCACGCTGAACTTGATCAGCAAGGGCTCGGACTTCATGGCCCATGCCGAGGGCCAGTCCTTCATCGGAGGTAGCACCTTCCACCGCTACTCCACCGCTGAGCAGAGCTACGTGGGCCGTATTGAGTCCGACTTCGGCGTGGGTGGCAAGTGGGGCCTGCATCTGGGGGCGTCGCTCAAGCGCTTCGGCGATGTGGACGCTGCCGGAATTGGCAAGCAAGCCAACACTGGCTATGACGAGTGGAGCTATGACGTGCGCTTCGACGCCAAGCTC
>Ga0164294_10002584_pt1 | contig 16343 bp, 14 predicted proteins | sample GEODES005metaG_FD_111479 | JGI IMG/M metagenome (GOLD analysis project Ga0164294, IMG submission 111479) | Oligotrophic lake water microbial communities from Sparkling Lake, Wisconsin, USA - GEODES005 metaG | ecosystem: Environmental > Aquatic > Freshwater > Lake | place: USA: Sparkling Lake...
GGCGCGATTAGGTGACGTACGTCTGCGCGATGGCTCTCCAAGCCCTGATGGCGGCATCATCGGTGTCTCGTGTGCAGATATCGACGATCCTTACGTCACCGCGGCTCGTCTAAGCGACGACCCCGGCGTCGTGTCGCACGGACTCTTCCCGCCGAGCATGGTCTCCACGGTGATCATTGCCCGCGGTCAGGATGTTGAAACGCGCTAGTTGCTGGGGTTAAGCACACCGCTCAGGATGGACTTAATCATCTCATCGCCCTGCGGGCTGTCGGGCGTCACGCCCCAAGACTTCAACTCTCGAGAGACCGCCTCGCGAGCACGCGCAAGTTGTTCGGTGACGACTCGCTTCTCTGCCCACTCCAGTTCGCGCCGACGCAAAGCCTCCCCCATGCGCTCCGTCTGCGGTGCGGTCACGGGCAGGTCAAAGATTTCGGAAACGAAGTGCGGGATGTCTTCGCGGTAGTCGTGTCCGCGTCGACCGAAGTCACCCGGAATGACCTCCATCGCGTTGGTGAGATCGACGCCGGTGAGCACAAATGTCGTCGCAGGGCGCCACGTCGTCGACTTGGGAACACCCGGTGGACGCTGATCAACAGGGCCGAGCCACCAGGGCTGGCGTACTAACAGTGATGGACCGAACTTCGGGATCGGGTCGTCATAGTGACTCAGCAACACATGTCGCACAGATGCGCGCTGCTCCGGCGTCAGGTCGAGGTACTCACCAAAGTTGTCGACTTCGATGAGTTCATTCTTTGGATCAATGCGCTCCGGATTAACGTGCCACGACGCGGCAAACTTCGTGCCGGCTGGAGTCCCAAGGAACAGCGAAGAGTGCACGAAGTCTCGATCAAGCGCCTCGACAGTGCGGTGAGCAAAAACATCTTGCATTGTCTGCGCACCAAGACTCTCGCCAAAGAGGATGAATCGCGGTCGCTTTTCTGGGTCCATACCTCTCAAATAGCCGGTGATCGCGTGCATGAGTGCACGGTTTTGGTCTACACCAAGTTTTGCCCGATCAAGAGACAGGAATGACGGCAATAGGGAGTACTGCATCGTGGCAATGCAGCTATCGCCACGCGTGAGGTACTCGAGTGCTTCGGCCATCACGTAGTTGATGTAGCCCGATCCGGTGGGCGAAGCAAAAACGAGCACTTTGCGGTCGAAGGCACCCACGCGTACGAGTTCGTCCATGACGGCATCGACGCGATCCTCGAGCTGATCGGACTGGGCCAGCCCGACGAAGACTCGGGCAGGATCCTTCAATGCGGGTTCACCCATGACGGATTCGATCTCGGCTGGGGTCAACACCATGTTGACGAAACGCCGGCCTTCTCGCGAGAGCGACTCGAAGGTCACTTCGCTCCCAGGACCGCCACTCACTGACGTGGATGTGGGCGGCACTTCGTATGCGGGCTCGATCGCCACACCACCTTGCTCGATCTTACGCAGCATGTATTCGTAACCCGCAGCAAATCCGCCACCGAGCATCGCAAGCGCGACGAGGTGACCGATCGGAGCGGCGATGGGTTCATATCGCGGTGCGACCTTGCCGATGCTGCGCGAGACACCGTGTGCGATCAGACGTTCACCTGCCTGTAGTCCGATCACTCCAACGCCGATTGCTACACCTAGTCCGGTTGACTTGCCGGTGGACACCTGAGCAATGGTCTTGTCACCATTCGCTTCCGCCGCGCGATGCACCTGACGAATCTTCACCGCAGAAACCGCGATCCCCGCGGGAAGTGCGATCGGGATCAGATTCATCCACCTCAACTTCGGCGAAACATTCGACAGTCCATCTAGTACACCGAGTGTCGCGGCGAGGCCAGTTGTCATGACTGCTGCACGGCCAGTGCGATCAAGAGCCGTGCGGGCCAGACCGCGACGAAGACTCTCATCGGGACGCGGGGGCAGAAGTCGAGCAGCACTTATGCACGCACTCGCAGCGACAGCATTCACGCCGATGTTCACCACGGTGCGGAAGACCACCGACCCACTGTCCGTGCGGTCGCGCGTGATCAGACGACCCAGCGATTCGATTGAACTCTGCGACACCGTCACGGCTCCCAGAGTTGCCGCTGACACGACGCCAGTGGCCAGGGCCTGATGAATCGTGCGACGCGGCTGAAGGCCCGGCTCGAAAGTTGGCCCCACCACAGCCGCCGCCGCGAAGAGTGCGGTGCGCTCGGGCAGGGATCGGTTGGGGCCGAGCGATCCCATGATTCGCGAAAGTGACGCACCAAAAGACATGCCCACATCCTCTCAGGCAACCTAAATGAGCGATAGCGTCACCTTACGAGGCAACAGGAGGACCCTATGGCAATGGCCGTTGGCACTGAGCGCTACCGCACGGGGCGAGTGGTAGGTCTAGCGAGTTCTGCCGCCTTGGGCGGATTCCTCTTCGGTTATGACTCGGCAGTGATCAATGGGGCGTCAAGCGCTATCAAGTCCACTTTTGGTCTCGGCGACTTTGCCATTGGCTTCGTCGTGTCTATTGCCCTGATCGGCTCAGCAATTGGCGCCTGGTTCGCAGGCGGGCTCGCCGAACGCTACGGCCGCCGCCCAGTCATGGTGATTGCGGCGGTGTTGTTCTTCGCCGCATCCATTGGACAGGCGTTCCCGGTCGGCATCGTCGACCTATGCATCTGGCGCTTCATCGGTGGCGCAGGCATCGGCGTCGCCAGCGTGATGGCTCCGATGTACATCGCCGAGATCGCCCCTGCCGCCCTGCGCGGCCGCATGGCGTCGCTCCAGCAGTTGGCCATCGTCATCGGTATCTTCGCCACCGGACTCGTCAACGAGCTCATCCTCACAGCCGCCGGGGGCGTGTCCACCAACACGTTCTGGCTCGGCCTCGGAGCGTGGCAGTGGATGTTCCTCCTGATGGTTATCCCGGCCGTGGTCTACGCCTTATTGGCCCTGCGACTTCCGGAGTCTCCACGTTTCCTCATCGGAGTCGGGAAAACCGAGAAGGCAACTGCCGTACTCGCTTCGATTTACATCGACGATGTCGTACCGCTTGTCACCAGCATCGCAAACTCCCTCAAAGGCGACCACAAGCCACGCTTCTCTGATCTTCGTGGCAAGCGGCTCGGACTCATGCCGATCGTCTGGATCGGCATCCTGCTTTGTGCCTTCCAGCAGTTCGTCGGCATCAACGCTGTCTTTTACTACTCCAACACGATCTGGCAAGCAGTGGGCTTTAGTGAAGGCCAAGCCTTCCAAACTTCCCTGATCACTACGGCAGTCAACGTTGTATTCACTGTCGTCGCAATTGCGTTAGTCGATCGCGTCGGTCGCAAGCCATTGCTCATAATCGGATCCATCGGCATGATCGTGACCCTCAGCGTGCTCACTTACGTGTTCGGCACCGCGCCTGTTGTAGACGGCAATCCCGTGCTGGGTGACGGGCCCGATATCGCGGCGATGGTGGCCTTCAATCTCTACGTAGCGTTCTTCGCTGCCACGTGGGGCCCGGTCGTGTGGGTGCTCATCAGTGAGATCTTCCCCAATCGCATCCGTGCGGCGGCTCTTGCAGTGGCTACCGCCGCCCAATGGATCGCAAACTTCATCGTGTCGACGACGTTCCCTGGTCTGGCCAGCGTCAGCCTTGGACTCGCATACGGCATCTTCACGACCTTCGCGATCTTGTCGCTTCTATTCGTCATCGCCAAGGTCAAAGAGACCAAGGGCATGCAACTCGAGGACATCGGCAATCTCGAAACGGTGAAGGCCTAACCACCTACCACGGCACGACGAGGCGGTCCTCCCACAGGAGCCCAGTCTGCGCACCCTCGACTTCGCGAGTAGCCAGCCACACAATCGTGTCTGCACCCTCCTCCGCCGATCGAGGTGCATTCGCGCCACCCATGTCTGTGCGACAGTGGCCCGGGCACATCGCGTCGGCCAGCACCCCTCGAGACGAGACCTCAGCAGCTAAATTTTTGGTGAGCGCATTAACTGCTGCCTTTGAGATGCGATAGGGCGCGAGACCACCTGCTGTGCCGGGCCCGCTGAATCGACCCAAACATGCCGAGACGGTGACCACCCGCCCGGCTCGACGCTCGATCATTCCCGGCACGAAGGTGTGGACTGCGTGGAAAACGCCATCGAGATTGGTGGACATCACCTGTGACCACTCGGCCGGATCACTGCGAATTGTGCGTGAAGCCGGACTGCTCATGACACCGGCTGCACACACCAGCACATCTACAGCGGCTAGTGGTCCCAGGTCTTGGGCCATTCGGGCAACCTCATCGGCACTGGACACGTCGCACCCAAACGGCACGGCATCGAGTCCTTCACTCAGCAGGAGGTCGGCTGCGCGTTCAGCAGAGTCGGTGGTCCGCCCCACCAATACGACCGTGGCACCCAATTGCGCCAACCCTCGGGCCGCAGCGAGTCCGATGCCACGTGATCCTCCAGTGACCAGCGCGACCTTGCCATCCATGCCATCTACACCACTCATACCCGCATCGTGGCATGGACTTCACTCACACGCTCGGTCTACGCCGTTAGGACTCTAAGGGCAGATCAGCCGCAAAGTCGACGTCATCGGCGCTCGCCACGTCACCGACCTCCACCAAGATAAGTTCATCGCCCAGAGCATCTAGAAAAACTCGCGCACCGCGGTCACCCTCGGCCGATTGCGCCGCCGCGGCCCAATGAGTACGCGCGAGCATCACCGGGTGACCGCGCGCGCCGTCGTAAGAAGCGGACACCGCCGAATCACCACTCGCCAAAATCCTCGCCACCGCCTCACTCGTCAGACCCGGCAGGTCGACGAGAGTGATGAGTGCACGTTCTGCCGTCGTATCCGTCAACGCATTGAGACCCACGTGAAAAGACGAACCCATTCCAGAGGCCCATCCTGAGTTGGTGACGACTTGGGCATCAGCAACTTCGCCCTGCCAGGCACCAAGCACAACCAGCACGCTGTCGCATCCGCCTTCACGAAGGACTCGCACCGCACGATCAACGAGCCGCTCGCCACGCCACATCACAGGCGCCTTCGGCCCGCCGAAGCGCGAGCCTGAACCAGCCGCGAGGACTACGCCAACTGTTGTCAACGAGGAGCGCTCGGATGGATTGGTCCAGACGCCTTCGCGAGTCCCTTGCCGCTGCCACCCCAACGTGACTGTACGATTTCGGCGACGATCGAGATGGCAGTCTCCTCGGGCGTACGCGCACCAAGATCGAGGCCGATCGGACTATGCAGTCGCGACAGTTCCTCTTCGGTCATGCCAATCTCCACAAGTCGCTTGAGCCGATCCTCATGCGTGCGACGGGAACCCATTGCCCCGACGTAACCGGCAGCACTGCGCAGAGCCACCTGCAGGGCTGGCACATCGAACTTCGGATCGTGCGTGAGCACACAGATCACAGTGCGCTGATCGACTGGCTGTGACGCCAACCAGCGATGTGGCCAGTCCACGACGACGTCATCGGCATCAGGGAAGCGCTTTGCCGTTGCAAACACTTCGCGCGCATCGCAGATCGTCACGCGATAACCGAGCAGCTTGCCTACTCGACATAGGGCTGCCGAGAAATCGATCGCACCAAAAATGATCATGTGCGCGGGCGGAGCAAACACCGAGACGAAGATCTCGAGGCCCTCGCCCAAACGCTCACCCTCGGGGCCGTACATCAAGAAACCTGTTGTTCCTGCTTCGAGCAAACCGAGCACATCGGCGGCGACTGTGTCGTTTAGACGCGTCGTGCCTAGCGAACCTTCCGAACCTTCGGCTCGCACAACGAGGTGGCGTCCAAGAGCTGGCGAACCTGCAGGTGCAGACACCACTTGGGCAACAGCTACCGGGAGTCCGGCAGCCACACTGGCTGCGATACCGGGAATCTCCGGCCACGTTGTCTGATCTACGCGGTCAACGAAAACCTCGAGAATCCCTCCGCACATGAGCCCCACCGTGAAGGCATCGTCGTCACTGACCCCACAGGTCTCGAACCGAGCAACGCCGTCGGCGATGACCTCGCTGCCGAGCTCATAGAGGGCACCCTCGACACAGCCCCCGCTCACCGAGCCGATGGCCTCACCGCCCTGGGTGACGATCATCGAGGCCCCGGCTGGTCGGGGGGCCGAACGCCAGGTCCGAACGACCGTGGCGAGCGCGGAGGCTTCACCTCGCTCATACGCCTCTAGCAGTTCGGAAAGAATCTCTCGCATCACGCCTCCGCTGTGTGGATGCCCAAGTTATATCCAATAATGCTGTGGTGACCGAAGTTTTGCTCAGTGACGTCGTGGAGCGTTCCATCTCCGTCGATGAGGTTCGGCTCGCCGTCACCGGCCCAAGCGCCGGTGCTTATGTCGTATTTTCCGGTGACGTACGCGATCACGATCACGGGCGAGCTGTGACCAGCCTGAACTACGAGGGCCACCCGACCGCCGCAGCCGTACTCGCCGAAGTCGCCGCTGAAGTGGCGACCCGCCACGACATCATCGCCATTGCCGTTCTCCATCGCGTGGGGGCGCTGGCCGTAGGTGACGCCGCTCTGGTCGCTGCAGTCAGCGCTGCTCACCGCGGAGAAGCCTTCGCTGCCTGCAGCGACCTGGTAGACACGACTAAGGAAAAGTTGCCGGTCTGGAAACACCAAACATTTGCCGACGGCACAGAGGAGTGGGTGAACTGCGCATGAGCACTGACCTCCTCACTGATTCATTCGGTCGCGAGCACCGCGATCTACGAGTGTCACTGACAGACCGTTGTTCGCTGCGGTGCACCTACTGCATGCCTGCTGACTTCTCCGACTGGATTCCCACACCCGAACTACTCACCACCGATGAGATGATGCGAGTCGTAGAGACCGCTACCGAGCTCGGCATCGATCAGGTACGCCTCACTGGTGGTGAACCGCTGCTGCGCCCCGACATCGTGGATGTCGTCCGCCGAATCACTGCTTTGCCGAAGGCTCCTCGAGTCTCAGTCACAACCAATGCCCTTCGCCTTGCCGGCCTTGCTGGGCCACTTCGTGATGCAGGACTAGAACGCATCAATGTCAGCCTTGACACCCTCGACCGTGACCGCTTCACCGAGATGACAAAGCGTGACCGCATTGATGACGTGTTCGCTGGGCTTTCTGCGGCGCGCGTAGCAGGTTTGACTCCAATCAAGATCAACAGCGTTCTCATGCGCGGGGTCAATGATGACGAAGCTGTGGCACTCCTTCAGCGCGCTCTCGATGAAGGGTGGCAACTACGCTTCATCGAACAAATGCCACTGGACGCAGGCAACCTGTGGGTGCGTCCACGAATGGTGACGGCTGACGACATTCAGTCCGCTCTCTCCGAAGTCTTTGACCTGTCCCCAGTTCCGGTGCGTGGATCCGCTCCCGCTGAAGAGTTCTTCGTCAACGGGACGACTGCAACGGTGGGCATCATTGCCAGCGTGACGCGGCCGTTCTGTGGGGCGTGCGATCGCTTGCGTCTGACGGCGGACGGTCAATTGCGCTCGTGCCTGTTCTCCCGCGAGGAAACCGACCTGCGTCCGATACTTCGTGGTGAACTCGACAACTCTGCCCAGTCCAGCGCAATCGCTACAGCAATCGGCGGCTGTGTCGCAGGCAAACTTCCCGGACATGGCATCAACGATCCAAGTTTCATCCAGCCCGATCGCCCCATGTCAGCGATCGGCGGCTAACCGCCCGCAAACGGCGGCAGCACGTCTAGTTGGCAGCCCCCCGGCACATCTACGCTGACTGGGTCACCATGAACCGCCACGCCGTCCAGCAGATACGAGCACCTCGGCAGCACTTCAGCGAGAGCCGGCGCACAGACAGCGAGGAGATTGGACAAGACGTCCGCAAGCGTGCCTGGTGCCACCACGACCTCAGCAGACCCTGCAGCGGTTCGCGCCGCGGCATACAGCCCAACCCTGACTTCTTCTCCCACGATGGCAGTCTCCTCTCTCAGGTGGCAAACTAACGGCAGATTTCCTCGGACCTTGGGAGTTACTTGTGGATCCGTGCAATGCGTGATTACCAAGCCGTAGTTATCACGGTGTCCACCCGTACTGCAGCCGGCGTGTGGGATGACCGCTCCGGGCCGATCCTGGTCGCTGGGCTCCGAGACTTGGGATTGCTGGTGGGCGACCCGGTTGTCGTCCCCGACGGCGACTCTGTCGAGGCAGCCCTACGAGCAGCAATCACAAGCGGAGCGCACTTCGTGGTCACTACCGGTGGCACGGGGCTCACGCAGATGGACCTCACTCCCGAGATGACCCGACGGGTGATCGAGCGAGAAGCCCCCGGTATCTCAGAATCCATTCGTGCGTACGGCTCTGCCCAAGGAGTCACAAGCTCGATGCTCTCGCGGGGCATCGCAGGTGTTGCAGGTCACACTCTTATCGTTAATCTGCCCGGATCAACGGGAGGTGTCCGGGATGGGCTCGCCGTTTTAGCGGCCGTGCTCGCGCATGCGCTTGATCAGATCAATGGTGGCGACCACCGCATGAGCGACCCGGGCAGCCGCGATTAGTCTTATCCCGTGACTTCTGACGCTGCAGACAGGCTTTCCACCTTCGGACCCAATGAATGGCTCGTAGACGAGATCTACCAGCAATTCCTCGCCGATCGCAACAGCGTGGATCCGGCGTGGTGGGACTTCTTCACAGACTACGTCCCAGGCGACGCGGCGATGGTTGCAAAGGCCGTCACACCTGCAGTCACACCGGCCCCCGCCATCGCGTCGACACCTGCCGCGCCCGCATCCGCATCCGCAGCTGCGACACCCATCGCCGCGCCGACATCTGCACCAGCAGAGGCATCGACCATGGTCATGCGTGGTCCGGCAGCACGACTCGTAGACAACATGGAAGCCAGCCTCGGCGTGCCAACTGCCACCAGCGTGCGCGCGGTGCCCGCCAAACTGCTCACCGACAACCGCAACGTGATCAATCGCCATCTCGCGCGTGGACGTGGCGGCAAGGTGTCGTTCACGCACATCATCGGTTTTGCGATCGTCAAGGCAATCGCAGCGCAGCCAGCGATGAACAACTCGTTCGCCGAGATCGACGGCAAGCCCACCGTGGTCACTCCCCCGCATGTCAACTTCGGTCTTGCGATAGATCTTCAAAAACCTGATGGCTCGCGCACGCTCATGGTGCCGAGCATCAAGGCGGCCGACACAATGGACTTCGCGATGTTCCACGCGACGTACGAAGATCTCGTCCGCCGAGCACGCAACAACAAACTCGGTGTTGATGACTTCGTCGGCACCACGATCAGCCTCACCAATCCTGGCACGATCGGCACCGTTCACTCCGTACCCAGACTCATGCAGGGCCAAGGCTGCATCATCGGTGCGGGCGCGCTGGAGTACCCGGCCGAATGGCAGGGGGCTTCTGCCGAATCAATCGTGCGCAATGCAGTGTCGAAGATCCTCACGCTTACGTCGACTTACGACCACCGCATCATCCAGGGCGCTCAGTCTGGCGATTTCCTGGCCAGAGTGCACGCTCTCCTGCTCGGCGAAGAGGGCTTCTACGACGACATCTTCCAGTCGCTACGAGTTCCCTACGAACCGATTCGCTGGGCGCACGACATCTCCGCGTCGCACGAGACAGACCTGGACAAGAACGTCCGAGTGCAGGGAGTCATCCATGCCTACCGCGTCCGCGGTCACCTCATGGCAGACACCGATCCACTCGAATACAAGCAGCGTGCGCACCCAGACCTCGACGTTCTCACCCACAATCTGACCCTCTGGGATCTTGATCGCGAGTTCGCCACCGGTGGGTTCGCCGGCAAGCCTTTGATGAAGCTTCGCGACATCCTCGGGGTGCTACGCGACTCCTACACGCGTTCTGTGGGCATCGAATACATGCACATTCAAGATCCCGATCAGCGCAAGTGGATTCAAGATCGTGTTGAGGTGCCGCACCGTAAGGTCGATCGCGCCGAGCAGTTGCGAATCCTGCACAAGCTCAACGAAGCAGAAGCCTTTGAATCATTCCTGCAAACGAAGTACGTCGGCCAGAAGCGGTTCTCACTCGAGGGCAGTGAGTCACTCATCCCGCTGCTTGATCAGATCCTCACCGCTTCTGCGCACAACAATGTTTCTGAGGTTGCGATCGGCATGCCGCATCGCGGACGCCTCAATGTACTTGCCAATGTGGCTGGCAAGTCATACGCCCAGATCTTCCAAGAGTTCGAGGGCCACTATGGCGAGGAGTCCGTACAGGGCTCCGGTGACGTGAAGTACCACCTCGGCACCAGTGGCACCTTCACTGCTGAGGATGGTGCAACGACAAAGGTCTACCTCGCGGCTAACCCCTCACATCTCGAAGCAGTTAATCCCGTACTTGAGGGCATTGTGCGCGCCAAGCAGGATCAGCTGCCCAAGGAGGAGATGTCGTCAATCTTGCCGATCCTCATGCACGGTGATGCTTCGTTCGCTGGCCAGGGCATCGTGCAGGAGACCTTGCAGATGTCACAACTCCAGGGCTACCGCACGGGTGGCACGATCCACATCGTCGTCAACAATCAGGTCGGTTTCACCACGTCGCCGAAGTACAGCCGTTCGTCGGTCTACCCCACCGACGTCGCCCGCATGATTCAGGTCCCGATCTTCCATGTGAATGGTGATGACCCGGAGGCTGTCGTGCGCGTTGCAGAACTCGCCTTCGAATTCCGACAGACATTCGCCAAGGATGTTGTCATTGACTTGGTGTCTTACCGCCGCCGCGGCCACAACGAGGCCGATGACCCCTCGCTCACGCAGCCGAAAATGTATGAGTTGATTGATGCCAAGCGCTCGACGCGCAAGCACTACACCGAAGCGCTGATCGGCCGCGGCGACATCACGCTCGAGGAAGCCGAAAACGCACTCAAGCACTTCCAAGAGCAGCTCGAGGGCATCTTCCAAGCGACACGCCAGCCTGAGGGCGCAGTGTTTAGCCACAACGCCACAGAGGTCGTACGTGAGGGCCAAAGCACCCTCGCGCCACAACCGCCGTCGTGGGAGGTGCCCACCGGCATCACTCGCGAAGCAGTCGACGAAGTCATCCGCACCCAGATCGAGATGCCTGAAGGCTTCACCGTGCACCCGCGCCTCGCGCCACAGTTGCAGCGTCGCGCGCAGATGATCCAGGACGACCAGATTGACTGGGGCACGGGCGAAGCTCTTGCTATTGGGTCGCTGCTTCTTGACGGTCGTAGCGTCCGACTGTCCGGTCAAGACTCGCGCCGCGGCACCTTCGGCCACCGTCACGCGGTCATCGTGGACAAGGCGACGGGCTGGCAGTACAAGCCACTGAAGCAGTGCTACCGCGATGGCGCGAAGTTGTGGGTCTACGACTCACTACTAAGTGAATTCGCGGTGCTGGGCTTCGAATACGGCTACTCCGTCGCGCGCCCTGACGTACTTGTCATGTGGGAGGCGCAGTTCGGTGACTTCGTCAATGGCGCGCAGACAATCATCGACGAGTTCATCTCTGCCGGTGAGCAGAAGTGGAACCAGCACTCTGCGGTCACACTGCTGCTCCCCCACGGCTTCGAGGGCCAGGGTCCTGATCACTCGTCGGCACGTGTTGAACGCTTCTTGCAGTTGTGCGCTCAGGACAACATGACAGTTGCCATGCCGTCCAACCCAGCGTCGTACTTCCACCTGCTGCGTTGGCAGGTCTTTTCCAAGCTCACGCGCCCGCTCGTGATCTTCACTCCGAAGTCACTCCTACGTGCGAAGCAGGCGAGTTCGCCACTTGAGGACTTCACTCAGGGCACGTTCCGCCCGATCCTTCCTGACACCACCGTCGCGAAAGAAGGTGTTCGTCGCGTGCTGATGTGCGCTGGCAAGGTCTACTACGACCTCGCTGCCGAGCGTGAGCGCACGGGTCGCACTGACGTGGCCATCGTCCGCATGGAGCGGCTCTACCCGTTGGCGACGCGGACATTGCCGAAGGTGTTGGCCGACTATCCGGGAGCAGAGTTGGTCTGGGTCCAAGAGGAGCCGGCAAACCAAGGTGCCGCGAGCTTCTTCGCAGTCAATCTGCCTCCGTTGCTCGATCGGCCGCTTCGTGTGGTGTCACGCCCGGCTTCTTCATCGCCGGCCGTGGGCGCCCATCATCGTCACGACGACGAGCAGGCTGCTCTCGTTGAGGCTGCTTTCCGGATCTAAGGGGGGCACATGTACTTCACCGACCGAGGCATCGAAGAGCTCGTCAAGCGTCGTGGAGACGAAGAAGTCACTATCGAGGTCCTCGGCGACCAATTACGTACGTTTGTTGACCTCAATCCGGAGTTTGAGGTGCCGATCGAGCGACTGGCCACGTGGCTAGCGCGTCTCGATGACGACACCGATGAGGATTAGCGGGGGCTAACATCGGACGGTGACGTCCCCCAGCAGCCTCGAGGAAGTACGCGCCGTTGTGCGCGGGCCCCTGCGGGTGCTGTTATTCGGACGACTGCTCGACTCAATAGGTAGTGGCATGACGTTGTCGCTGCTCATCGTCTATCTCTCGCAGGTACGGTCGTTGTCGATCCTCACTGCCTCGCTCGTATTGACATGGATGGCTGTCGTTGGACTAATTGCCACCCCAGCCGTGGGAAGCATTACCGACCGCATTGGTCCACGCAAAGTGATGCTGGTTGCGCTGCTCATGGAGTCACTCGGCGTTGGTCTTATGGGCTTCGCAGATTCCACAGCAAAAGCTTTTGCCGTGGCTACTTTGATGGCACTCGGCGCATCCGGTGTGTGGGGGCCACTGAGCACCTTCATCGCGCAGGTAGTTCCCGATCATCAGCGCTCGACCGCCTTCGCTGTCAGTTTCATGATGCTCAATCTCGGGCTTGGTCTGGGCGGCTTGATCGGCGCATCCATCGTTGACGTGACGAGACCAGAGACCTTCATGGTGTTGTATCTCGCCGATGCAGCAACGTACCTAATCTTCTGGGTCGCTATTGCGACCCTTCGACGCCAAGGCGGACCCGTCGCACAAGACAAAGATGACATCGAGGTGCGTGGCGGATGGAGCGTCGCATTGCGTGATCGTCGCCTGCTCGGCGTCGTACTCGCATCGCTGGTATTAATCACGTGCGGCTACGGCTCGATGGAGGCTGGGCTCGCGATCTTCATCACTGACACCGCGCAACTCTCCGCTCGCCTCATCGGCATTGTCTTCCTCGTAAACACCTTGACGATTGTTGTGGGCCAGTTATTCGTGCTCAAGTGGTTGCGCGGGCGCTCGCGCGTGCGACTGCTTGGGCTCACGGGGTTGTTGTGGGCTGCGTCGTGGTTCCTCGGCGCACTTGTGCCGGGCTTTCCCACCTGGGCAGCGATCACCGTGCTATTGATCGCCACGCTGATTTTTGCGCTCGGAGAGACTGTATGGAGCCCTACAGCACCAAGCCTCATCAACGCAATTGCACCCGATCACCTGCGCGGGCGATACAACGCTGCGCAGTCCTTGACGTGGTCGTTGGGCCTCATGCTCGCACCCGTTTTCACGGGTGCACTCATCGGATCAGGACGTGGTGTCCTATGGGCTCTTATCATCGGCTGCGGCTGCGTTGCGGCTGGACTGCTCTCACAGTTGCTGCGCCGCGAGCTCACTCCGGCTGAAGACGGTCGCGAAGAGGTTGTTACAGCGTGAGCACGAGTTTGCCGAACACATCCCCACCGGCAAGTATTTCGAATGCCTCGCGCGCCTGACTCATTGGCCGCTCGCTGTCGATCAGCGGTCGCACCCCGGTCTTCACGCACAGATCAACAAGCGCACGAAGTTCTTCTATGGTGCCCATCGTTGACCCAATAATGCTGAGCTGAAGGAAGAAAACTCGTGCGAGATCGGCTGGCGGATTGGGACCGCTCGTCGCACCAGAGATAACGACCGTGCCACCGGGCCGGAGTGACTTAAGCGTGTGACTCCACGTGGCGGCACCCACTGTCTCCATAACCGAGTCCACGCGCTCGGGGAGTCTGGCACCAGGTTCGAAGACTGCGTCTGCACCGAGTTCGAGAGCGCGTACACGCTTGGATTCGTCACGTGATGTCGCCCATACACGAAAGCCCAGAGCCTTAGCCAGCACTATGCATGCCGTCGCAACTCCGCCGCCTGCTCCTTGCACCAGCACCGTGTCTCCCGGCTTGAGCCCAGAGCGCGTCGCGAGCATGCGGTAGGCCGTCAGCCATGCGGTCGGCAGACATGCAGCTTCACCCCACGTGAGTTCGGCTGGCTTGGGGACCAAGTTTGCGGCTGGCACTGCAACGCGAGCAGCGAGAGCGCCCGGGTAGATCTCCGACAGCATGGACCGACGCGGATCGAGTGTCTCGTCACCATTGCCCGCTTTGGCGTCGGCTATGACCGAGTAGACGATCACTTCGGAACCGTCGGGTGCGATCCCCGCTGCGTCGCAGCCAAGGATCATCGGCATGCGGTCTTCGGTGATGCCGACGCCCTTCAGCGACCACAGATCGTGGTGATTGAGACTCGCGGCCTTCACGTCGACGACTACCCAGCCATCCGGCACCTCGGGCTCGGGTCGCTCCCCTACAACGAGCGCGTCCAGCGGGTTATCGGCATCAATGTGGTCTGCGTAGACAGCGAACATGTCCCTACGCTACCTAAGGCGCGAGAAAGTCCGAGGTTTGGGCTGGATTGCCGGATTAACCTGCAATTTTGCCCCAACCTCCTAGTCGTTCTACTTGCGCGCAACTCCATCGGCGCGCGCGGCCTCGGCCACGGCGAATGCAACTGCCAGCGGCACGCGGCGATCGAACACACCCGGAACGATGAAGTTAGGCGCCAAGTCCGGGCCGACCGCGTCGGCGATGGCTTGGGCTGCTGCGCGCTTCATACCTGGCGTGATGCGCGATGCACGCACGTCAAGGGCACCGCGGAATACGCCGGGGAACGCGAGCACGTTGTTGATCTGGTTGGGGAAGTCACTGCGGCCCGTAGCAACAACAGCTGCGGTACGAAGCGCAACCTCGGGGTGCACTTCGGGGTTGGGGTTCGCAAGCGCAAACACGATCGCCTTTGGCGCCATTGAGGCGACCACCTCATCGGGCACCTTGCCGGCGGAGAGACCGATGAACACGTCAGCGCCGCGCATCGCGTCGTAGATCGAACCCGACAAATTGGCCTTGTTGGTGCGCTCTGCGAGCGACTGCTTGACGGGGGTGAGGTCAGCTCGATCGAGCGAGACCATGCCCACCGAGTCGGCGACCGCAATGTCCCCGATGCCCGCATCGAGAAGCATGTTGGTGACGGCAACACCCGCAGCGCCTGCGCCTGAGACGACAACGCGAAGGTCACCGAGCGAGCGACCGGTGACGGCGCTCGCGTTGAGCAATGCAGCGAGCACGACGATCGCAGTGCCGTGCTGATCGTCATGGAAGATTGGGATGTCGAGTGCTTCTTGAAGTCGCTCTTCAATCTCGAAGCAGCGCGGTGCGGAGATATCTTCGAGGTTGATGCCGCCAAATGCTGGCGCCAAACGAATGCAGGTCTCAATGATCTCTTCGACGCCCTTGCAGTCAAGACAGATCGGCACCGCGTCAACGCCGGCGAACTCCTTGAACAGCAGCGCCTTGCCCTCCATGACCGGCAGGCCCGCGGCCGGACCGATGTCGCCGAGACCCAACACGGCAGTGCCATCAGTCACGACGAGGACAGTGTTGCCCTTCCAGGTGTAGTCGTACACAAGCTCGGGCTCAGCGGCGATCGCCTCACAGACGCGCGCGACACCTGGGGTGTAGGCCAAGGAGAGGCCAGCGCGGTCGCGTACGCGCACCGTCGGGCGAATCTCGATCTTGCCACCCTGATGAAGCGGGAAGGCCGGATCGAGATCCCGGTCGGAGGCAAGCGGACCAGTGAGATCTTGTGAAGACATTGCCCAATCGTCTCAGCCCTCGGGACCTCCGTACAGGCCCAAGGCACGTTAGATGCGCCACTAGAGACGCATCCACTTCCTACGCGCGGCTCGCAACACGCCGAAACCTGTGCCATTTGATTTATTACCTAGTGATTTGATAGACATTGCCTACAAAGCCGCTCCCCGAAGGGAAATCCATGTTCCGTCTGCGCCGAATGGCCCCGCTCGCACTCCTCTTCGCCGCTCCGTTGGCCCTCGCGGCCTGTTCGGGCTCGGGCTCTTCCACCGACTCAGGCGGGGCCGCCATCACCACGGTGCGGATGGGCTACTTCCCCAATCTCACCCATGCGCCGGCGCTCGTAGGCATACAGCAAGGAACCTTCAAGGCCGCCCTCAAGGATCTCAAGATCAGCGTGACCCCCACGGTCTTCAATGCTGGACCCGACGCGGTGACTGCGCTGTTCGCCGACTCCCTCGATTGCACGTACATCGGCCCGAACCCCACTGTCAATGCCTAC
>Ga0164294_10002586_pt1 | contig 16336 bp, 9 predicted proteins | sample GEODES005metaG_FD_111479 | JGI IMG/M metagenome (GOLD analysis project Ga0164294, IMG submission 111479) | Oligotrophic lake water microbial communities from Sparkling Lake, Wisconsin, USA - GEODES005 metaG | ecosystem: Environmental > Aquatic > Freshwater > Lake | place: USA: Sparkling Lake...
ACCCGGGCTGGGATTTCATGGGCTCCAACGGCCTGGTCTACCGCCGCCGGGGCCTGACCATGAACGAGCCACGGCAGTACGACACCTGGGCGCTGCGGTTCGACGACGCGCTCACGCCCCTCTCGACGGTGGTGGCCGGGGGCATGGTCTACTCGCGGGGCGAACCGCCGGTCCGGGTGACATCATGCTTCGGCGGCCTGGGCATCTACACGATGGATGCCTACCGGGCCGGCCGCTACTCGACCGACGATCTCGAACACGCGACCTTCCATCGGGAGCTGATCGCCGCCGGTTTTGGGCAGCTGTTTCTCAACCCCAGCCAACTGGTCGTCTACGGTCGGCGGCATCGGTTTGGGGATCGGGCGATTGGCCTGCTCCTCGACGGCTGGGCCGCGGCCTCGGGCCGTCGCCAGCAGACGCTGTTTCCGCGCGGCTGCCTGCCGGTGGCACCGGCGCCGGTGGCCGCGCTGCGGGCCGCCGCCTAGTTTCCGGCCGCGGCCGAGCGGCGGGGGCTGTTTTGGGCCATACTTGGCCCCGGGAGGTGCGACCGGGTGGTCGTGTCCCGTTCGTCCCTTTCCGGAGGCCCCATGGTGCCCGCGACCGCATCCCCGTCTGCCCCCGACCTTGGTACCGATGATGTCGCCGCCCTCGACCGGCTGCGTGCCGTCTACGGTCGGCTCCGGCAGGAGTTGGCCCGCGTGATCATCGGCCAGGAGGAGACGATCGAGCGGCTGACGATCTGCCTGTTCGCGCGGGGGCACGCACTGCTCATGGGGGTGCCGGGGCTCGCGAAGACGCTCCTGGTGAGCAAGCTCGCTGAGACCGTCTCGTTGAACTTCAGCCGCATCCAGTTCACGCCGGATCTGATGCCGATGGACATCACCGGCACCGACATCCTGCAGGAGACGGCCGACGGCCGCCGCGAGTTCCATTTCGTGCCGGGGCCGGTGTTTGCCAACATCGTGCTCGCCGATGAGATCAACCGCGCCCCGCCGAAGACGCAGGCCGCGATGCTCGAGGCGATGCAGGAGCACAAGGTGACGGTGGTCGGCAAGACCTCGCGACTCGAGCCGCCGTTCTTCGTGCTCGCCACGCAAAACCCGGTCGAGCAGGAGGGCACCTACCCGCTCCCCGAGGCCCAGCTCGACCGCTTCATGTTTCTCGTCGAACTCGACTACCCGAGCGAGGAGGAGGAGGTGGCGATCGCGCGGACCACCACCGGCGAACTGCCGCCGGAACTCAACCACGTGATGACGGCTGCCGAGATCATCGAGTATCAGCATCTCGTCCGCCGCGTGCCCGTGCCCGACCACATCTACCGCTTCGCCGCGAAGCTCGTCCGCAAGACACGTCCGAAGGGGGATTCCGCTCCGGCCTGGCTCAAGCCGCTCGTCTCGTGGGGCGCGGGCCCGCGGGCGGTGCAGAACCTGGTGCTGGGCGGAAAGTCTCGGGCAGCGCTGCAGGGCAGCTACATGGTGCGGCTGGAGGACGTCGAGGCGGTGGCGGCGCCGGTGCTCACGCACCGCCTGATCACCACCTTCGCCGCGCAGGCGGAGGGGATCGACGCCAAGCAGATCGTGGGGCGACTGGTGAAGGAGACGGTCGAGGAGCAGGCGTAGGCGGACCTCGCCGCGCGGGGGAGCCGCATGTTCACCGACCGACAACCGCGCTCGTTTCTCGATCCCGTCGCGCTGGCGCGGCTGGCGGCGGTGCCGTTGGTGGCGCGACGGCCGATGGTCGGGAGCGTTTCGGGCCGCCATGCCAGCCCGCACCGCGGGTCGAGCGTGGAGTTTGCCGAATACCGCAAGTACGTACCGGGTGACGATCTGCGACGGCTCGACTGGCGGGCGTTCGGGCGATCCGACCGCCACTACGTGAAGGAGTACGAGGCCGACACCAACCTCCGGCTGTGCCTCGTGCTCGACACCTCCGGGTCGATGAACTTCGGCTCCGGCGAGGTCTCCAAGATCGAGTATGCGAGACGGATCTCTGCCGCCCTCGGCTACCTGGCGTCGCAGCAGGGCGACGCCGTGGGCATCACCTGCGTGGCCGACGGCATCGTGCGAACGCTCCCGCCCCGCCGCAGCCCCGCGCACCTCCGGCTCGTGTTCGACGTCCTCGAGGAGGCACGGCCCAGCGGCCCGACGCGGCTGCCCGAGGTGCTCCACGAACTCGCCGAGACGATCCGGCAGCGGGCGGTGGTCGCGATCGTCTCCGACCTGTTCTGCGACCCGGCCGCGCTCGCCGCCGGCTTCAGCCATCTGCGGTTCCGCCGGCACGACGTCGCGGCCTTCCACCTGCTCGATCCGCAGGAGATGGCCTTCCAGTTTCAGCGGCCGACGCGGTTTCTCGACCTGGAGGGAGGCGGCGCGATCTTCGCCGACCCGGTCGACATCACCGATCGCTACCACCGGGCGCTGCAGGCGTACCTCGACCAGCTGCGGGCGATCGTGTTGGAGTCGGCCGTCGACTACCACCGCGTGCTGACCGACGAGCCCTACGAGCAGGTGCTCGCCCGGTTTCTCGTGGGCCGTGCGGCGGGCAGGGGGCTGCGATGACCTTCCTGCAGCCGTGGGTGCTTGTCACGCTGCCGTTGGTGGCACTGCCGCTGATCATCCACCTGATCAACCAGCGGCGATTTCAGACGGTGCCGTGGGCTGCGATGCAGTTTCTGCTGGCGGCCAAGGCGCTCGCGCGGGGCTACTCTCGGCTGCGGCACTGGCTGATCATGCTGCTGCGGATGCTGGCAGTCGCCGCCGTGATCCTGGCCGTGGGCCGACCGCTCTCGCGGGGCTGGTTGGCCCTCGCCGGCGGTGGCCGGCCCGACTCGGCGATCGTGGTGCTCGACCGGAGCCCGAGCATGCAGGCCGGCGCCGCAGCGGCGGGTGGCGAATCGAAACTCGACACCGGCCGCCGGCAGCTCGCCGAATCGCTCGCCACGCTCCGCGCCGGGCGGGTGCTGGTGGTCGGCGACGCGGCGCGGGGGCCGGAGGAGGTGCCCGCCGCCGAGGCGCTTCCCGAACTGCCGACGTGCGGGCCGACGGCCGCCGCCGCCGACGTGCCAGGGATGCTCCAGGCGGCCTATGACTTCATTCGTGAGAACGCGGCGGGCACCACCGAGGTCTGGATCTGCTCCGACCAGCGGGCCAATGACTGGCGGCCCGACGACGGCGGCTGGGGGGGCATCCGCGATGCGTTCGCGAAACTTCCGCAGCCGGTCCGCTTCCAGCTCGTGTCGTATGCCGAGCCGCCGCGGGGCAACGTGGCCGTCCGCGTCGGCGGCGTGCGGCTCGAGACCCTCGGCAGGGATCGACGGCTCGTCGTCACCATCTCGGTGTCGCGGCAGGAAGATGGCCAGCGGCTCTCGTTGCCCCTCAAGGTCGAGATCGGCGGCGTCACCAGCACCATCGATGTGGAACTCGCCGGCCGCGAGGCGGTGCTGAAGAACCACGTGATTCCGCTCACGCGTTCGGCCCAGAGCAAGGGCTTCGGCCGCGTGTCGATTCCCGCCGACGCCAATCCCGCCGACAACGAGTTCTATTTCGTGTACGACGACCCGGCGGCGCGGCGGGCACTCGTGGTCGCCGAGGACCCGGCGGCCACACGCGTGCTGGAACTGATCGCGGGGATCGCCCCCGACAAGGGGGCGGCCGGCGTCGACGTGATCCCGCCGGGCGGCCTGGCGTCGGCCCCGTGGGACGCGGCCGCGGCGCTGCTCTGGCAGGCGCCGCTACCCGAAGGCCGCGATGCCCAGCTCGTGCAGGCCTTCATCGACCGCGGTGGGCAGGTGGTGTTTTTCCCACCGGATCGCCCCACCGCCGCGGTGTTTGCCGGCGGCAGTTGGGGCGAGTGGACGGTGCATGCCAAGGCCGTCGCCCCCGAAACGTGGCGGACCGATCAGGATCTGCTCGCCAACACGCTCTCCGGCGGGGCGCTGCCGGTGGGCGACCTCGAGATTCGCCGGTCGTGCGGCCTCGCTGGAGACATCGTGCCGCTGGCCTCGCTGCCCGGTGGCGGACCGCTGATGGCACGGTCGAGCCGCGCCGACTCCGTCACCTTCTGCGCGACCACGCCCGCAGCTCGCGACTCCTCGCTCGCCGCGGAAGGCGTGGTGCTCTACGCGGTGGTGCAGCGGGCGATCGACCGCGGGCTCGCGGTCTTGGCAGGAGCGCGGCAGGTCGATGCCGGGCCGGCCGCTGTGGCCCTCGCTGCCGGCGCGGGCTGGACGAGGCTCGCTGGCTCGGCGGTTGCAGCCTCGACCGAGGTCGGCCTGCATGCCGGGGTGTTCTCGGTCGGCGAGCGGCTCCTCGCCGTCAACCGGCCCGCCGCTGAAGACACCGCGGCGGTGGTGGGCGATGAGCGGATCGACGGACTGTTTCGCGGTCTTGGCTTCGCGCGGATCACTGGCCGGGCGGGCGATGCCGACAGCATGGTGCAGGAGATCTGGCGGGCCTTCCTGATCGCGATGCTTCTGGCCCTGATCGGTGAGGGGCTGTTGAGCCTTCCCCGCCGGTTGGCCCGCGAGCGGATGGCCAGAGACTTTCCGCCGGTGGAGGCCGCAGCATGACCGATATGTCGGGCCTGCGATTCTTCACGACGCCGTGGACGATCGGGCTGTCGGCCGCGCTCGTCGTCGCCGTCGCCGCCGTGGCCTTCCTGACGTGGCGGCGGAGTGGCTACGCCGCTGGCACGGGGCTCGTCGAGCTGCTCAGGCTCGCCGTCGCGGCCATCGTGGGGCTGCTCTTGAATCAGCCCGAGTGGGTCGAGGAGTATCGCCCCGACGAGAAGCCCGTGCTGGCGGTGCTCCACGACGCGTCGCGGAGCATGGACACCCAGGACGTGGTCTCGACGGGATCCACGGCGGCCGCCGGCCCGCGGACCCGTCGCGACGCGATCGCGGCCCTTGCGGGGAGCGAACTCTGGCGGCCGCTGACCGAGCGGTTTGACGTGGTGATCGAGCCGTTCGCGCCGGCTCCGCCGGGCACGGGCACCGACCTGGCCGAGCCGCTCGCCACGGCGCTCGAGCGATTCTCCGCGCTGCGGGCGGTGGTGCTCGTCTCCGACGGCGACTGGAACAAGGGGCGGCCGCCGCTGGATGCGGCGCAGGCCCTGCGGCTGGCGCAGGTGCCGGTCTACGCGGTGAGCGTGGGCAGCGCCACGAAGCTCCCCGACCTCGACCTCACGAGCCTCGACTGCCCGACCATGGGTGTGGCCGGCAAGCCGGTGCGGGTGCCGTTCACGATTCTCTCGTCGCTGCCGACCGAACGCGTGGCGGTGGCGACGCTGGCCACGTCGAGCGGCGAGAAGCTCGTCAAGGAGGTCCGGATCCCGCCGATGGCCACGGTCTCCGACTGGATCTACTGGACGCCTCCGGCCGTCGGCGACTACACGGTGACCCTCGCGATTCCGGTGCAGCAGGGAGAGCTTCTCCCCGACAACAACACGCGGACCGCCCCGATCGCCGTGCGGCAGGAGAACCTCAAGGTGCTCGTGGTGGAGAGCGTGCCACGGTGGGAGTATCGCTATCTCCGCAACGCGCTGGCCCGCGATCCCGGCGTCGACGTTTCCTGCCTGCTCTTTCAGCCCGGGCTCTCGAAGCGGGGCGGCGGCACCAAGGACTCCATCCCCACGTTCCCCGCCGGCCTCGACGAACTCTCGACGTACGACGTGGTGTTTCTGGGCGACGTCGGCGTTGGTGCCGGCCAGCTCACCGATGAAGACTGCCGGCTGCTCAAGGGGCTCGTCGAGTATCAGGCCAGCGGGCTGGTGTTCATGCCGGGCTGGCGGGGCGAGCAGGCATCGCTGGTGGGCACGCCGCTGGAGGAACTCTGCCCGGTGGTGATCGACCCGGCGCGGCCGGACGGCTCGGCGAGCGAGGGGCCGCGGCGGCTCGTGCTCACCGAGGCGGGGAGGAAGAGCCTGTTGACGAAACTCGCCGACTCCGGGCCTGAGAACCTCGCCGTCTGGGAGAGCCTCCCCGGCGGGCAGTGGTACGGCCCCGTGCTCCGCGCCAAGGCGGGCAGCGAGGTGCTCGCCGTGCATGAGGATGCGGCCAACGAGTATGGGCGGATCCCCCTGCTCGTCACGCGGACGTTCGGCTCCGGCAAGGTGCTCTACATGGCCACCGACGGCGCCTGGCGGTGGCGGAAGGGCGTCGAGGACAAATACCACTACCGGTTCTGGGGCCAGGTGGTCCGCTGGATGGCCTACCGCCGCAACATGGCCCGGGGGGAACGCATGAGCCTGTCGTTCGCCCCGGAGCAGCCGCAGCTCGGGCAGACACTCGCGATCGACGCGCGGGTCGCCGAGGCGAGTGGCGAGCCGCTCTCCCGCGGCGAGGTGACCGCCCGCATCACGGTTCCCGATGGCGGCGTTGAAACGGTGAGGTTCACGCCCCCTGGAGGCGACGGGGAGTGGGGTGTGTTCGCGGCGACGTTCACGCCCACGCAGCCGGGCAGGCACGAGGTGCTCCTTGCCTGCAAGGAGACAGGCGACACGCTCGCGGCGTCGATCTTTGTGCAGGGCTCGGCCGAGGAGGGGATCGGCAAGGCGGCCCGCCCGGAGGTGCTCGCCGAGATCGCGCAGGTGACCCGTGGCCGCGTCGTCCGCCCCGAGGAGATCGCCGGGCTCGTCGAGTCGCTGGCCGCGCTGCCCGATCCGCCGCCGGCGGTGAGGCGGCTGCAGCTCTGGAGCCACCCGCTGGTGGCCATCGCGCTGGTGACGCTCCTGGGCCTGTTCTGGGTGGGCCGCAAGCGGCAGGGCCTGGTCTGACCGCACGTGCCGCACGTGCCATGCCGGTTCGTGAAAGCCAACCGGCCGATCCCGCCGCGTGGATGCGGCCAGAACGTGGCGGTACGATAGGACTACCGGATGTAAGCCGGAGGCCGCTGGAGTCGCCGGCATGACCGCACCGCAATCGTCCGTGCCGAAGACCGCGAGCCCGCGCGAGGGCTGGATCGCCTTACCACCTGACCTCGTCCGGCGGCTCGGGGCGTTTCGCCGCCGGGTCCGCCGCATCAAGCTCTTCGAGGCGGCCTGCGCCGCCCTGTGCGGTGTGGCTGTCGGGTTTCTCACGCTGTTCCTGCTCGACCGTGTGAGCGACACGCCGGCGTGGGCACGAGGCCTGCTCTTCGCCGCCGCCATCGCGGCCTGCGGGGCGATCCCGTGGGCGTGGCACCGCTGGGTCTGGCGGCAGCGGAGCCTCGAACAGGTGGCACGGCTGATCGAGCGGCGGTTCCCGGCAGTGGGCGACGAACTCCGCGGAATCATCGACATCGTCCGCGGCGGCGGGGCGGGAGAGTCGAAATCACGAACGCTCTGCGAGGCGGCCGTCGCGCAGGTGGCCGAGCGTTCGGCGCGAGTCGACTTCCGCGCGGCCACCCCACCGTCGCGGCCGTGGCAGTGGGCCGTGGCCGCCGCGGTGCCGCTGGCCGCAGCCGCGGCTCTCGCAGCCCTCGCACCGGATGCGGCGGCCAATGCCTGGGCGCGGTTCGTCGCCCCGTGGCGGACGATCGACCGCTTTACCTTTGCCCGAATCAGTCCGCTTCCCGCGCGGCTCGTCGTGCCCCATGGCGAACCGGCGGAGGTCGAGGTGAAGCTCCGGGACGACACCCGCTGGAGGCCGCAGCAGGCGCAGCTCCGAATCGGCGGGCAGCCACCGCTGGCGGCGAGCCTGGCGGGCGAGGGCTACGCATTTACGATTCCACCACAGACCACGGATCAGCAGCTTGTGCTCTCCGCGGGAGACGTCCGCCAGCGGGTCCGCGTGGCGGCCGTTTACCGTCCGGAACTCATCGCCTTGGAAGCCGAAGTGACGCTGCCGGAGTATCTGGAGCGGCCGGGCACGCGGCGGCAGGATATCCGCGGCGGCACGTGTGCGCCGGTGAAGGGGAGTCGGGTGACCGTGGTGGCGACCGCCAGCCGCGAGCTCGCGGCGGCCACGCTCGACGGCGGCGACGTCGCCGTCGAGGGGGCGGTGATCCGCACGCCTCCGCAGGTCGTCGAGGGGGAAGCGAGGCTCGCGCTGGCCTGGCGGGATGCCGACGGCCTCGCGGGCGCGGCGCCGCTGGAACTGGTGATCACCGCACGCGATGACGAGCCTCCCAGCGTGGTGATGCTCGACGTGCCGCAGACCCGCGGCATTCTCCTCAACACCGACACGCTCAAGTTCAAGGTGGCGGCCCGCGATGATTGTGGGCTCCGGCGGGTGGGACTGGAGTGGGAGGGCCTGAGTGAGTCGTCCGCCGGCGACGCGGCGAGCCTCGAACGGGGGGACCGAGTGCTGCAGGCCGGCGGCGGTGACGTGGAGTCGCTCGACGCCGTGGCGACGTTCTGCCCCGATGCGCTCGGCATCCAGCCGCAGCCGATCGCCCTGCGGGCGTTTGCCGAGGACTACCTGCCGGGCCGCGGCCGCGTGGTGTCGTCGCCGCTGGTGCTGTACGTGGTCGATCGGGCGGAGCACGCGCTGGTCCTCAATACACGGCTCCAGCAGTTTCGCCAGCAGGCCAGCGAGGTCCGCGATCGCGAGATGGGGCTCTTGGCCACCAACAAGGAACTGCGGCAGCTCCCTGCCGAGCAGCTGCTCTCCCCCGAGACGCGGGCGCGGCTGGAGTCACAGGCCGCGGCCGAGGAGGCCAATGCCCGCAGGCTCGGGCGGCTGGTCGATGAGGGGGCGGAGCTGGTCCGCGAGGCCCTGAAGAATCCGGAGTTCGAGGCGACGACGCTCGAGGAACTCTCCGAAGACATCCAGACGCTCGCCGACATTGCCGACAGCCGGATGCCGAGCGTGGCCGAGCTGCTCGCGCAGGCGGCACGCGGGCGGCCCGCCGCCGGAAAGCCGCAGGCCGGTGAGGCCACGCCCGGATCGCAGAAGCCCGCGCCGGCGGCGCCCTCCAAGCCCGGCGGTCAGCAGCCGGCGGAGAGCACGCCCGGCGAGCAGGCCTCGTCGGAGCCGCCGCCGAAGCCCGGCGACATGGCCGGCACGCCGCCGGCTGGCGGCGAACCGCCGCCACGAGCGGGTGAGCAGCGGGAGCAGCCGGGGGGCACAAGCCCTGCCGGCTCCGAGCCCCCGGCGGAAACGCCGCCGATCCCGCAGGTGGTCGACACCGAGTCGTCGCAGCAGCCGAAGGCTGACGACCAGCCCAGTCCGCCCTCGCCGGGCGGCCCCGGGAGATTCGGCCTGCCGACCACGCAGGCGGGCGTGACGCCGCCGACGGAGGCCGCCGAGGCGGGTGAGCCGGCGGCCGAGGAGGCGCTCGACGGCGCGATCGCCGCCCAGGAGGAGTTGCTTGCGGAGTTTGCCCAGGTGGCCGACGAACTGGCCGCCGTGATGGCGCGGCTGGAGGGCAGCACGTTTGTGAAGCGGCTGAAGCTGGCATCCCGGGAGCAGGGCTCGATCGGCAGCCGGATCGCCGGCATGGCTGCGGAGGCGTTTGGCAAGGCCGACGGGCAGCCCGCCCCCGTCAGGCGTGCGCTTGGCGAGGTTCGGGAACTCTCCGTTCGCGAGACCGACAAGATGTCGGCGCTGATGGATGACCTGCAGGCCTACTTCGACCGCCGGCAGCTCCCGGCCTTCCGTACCGTGCTCGAGGAGATGAAGGACCTCGACACGCTCGGCAGCCTGCGGCAACTCTCCGACGACGTGCTCAAGGAAGCAGGTATGTCGATCGCTCAGGCAGAGTTCTGGTCAGACACGTTCGACCGACTGGCCGACGACCTCGTGCCGCCGCCGCAGGGTGGCGGGGGTGGGGAAGGGAGCGGGCCTCCCCGTGAGAGCGTGCCGCCGGAGGTGGTGCTCGAGGTGATGAAGATCCTCGACGACGAGGTCAATCTCCGCGAGGAGACCCGCGTGGCCCAGCAGTCACGCCCGGCGATGGCCGAGGAGGAGTTTCTGGCTCAGGCCGAGCGGCTTGCCGATCGGCAGGATGCGCTGGCGGAGCGGGTCGTCGATGTCGTCGACCGGCTCCTCGAGGAGCCCGCCGGGGAGCAGTCGTTCGGTCAGGAGATCCAGTTGTTCGAGAAGGTAGAGGAGGTGATGGCGGAAGCAACCGACATCCTCGCCACGCCGGAGACCGGTCCGAAGGCGATCGGCGCCGAGACGGAGGCGATCGAACTGCTCCTCGCCGCCCAGGCCGCGGGCTCAAACTCGGGGGGTGGTGGCGGTGGCGGCGGTGCTGGCGGGATGACCCCGGGCGGCGGCAGCACCGGCTCGGCCACCAGCGCCGCGCTTGCCCTGATGGGCCGCGGCAATCGCACCGAGCGGGCCGCTGGCGGAGAACAGGAGCAGGCCACCGGCAGCAGCGGTCGCGTGTTGCCGGAGGAGTTTCGGGCGGGTCTGGATGCCTACTTCAACTCGTTCGAAAAGGAACGGCGGTGATGGAATCGCCTCGCAGGCACCACTCGCGGTGGAAGGCATGTCTCTGGCCGGCATGTCTCTGGACGGCGGCCGCGCTGGTCGCTGCCACGGCACACGCCGCCGGGCCCCTGGTTCGCTACGGCGATCCCGTGCCCCGTGACGTCCGCGAGATGTACGACGCGGGCCTGCGGTACCTGCTCAAGAGCCAGGACGACTCCGGAGCCTGGAAGGATGGCCAGGCCGGCCCCGGCGTGACCGGCATGGCGGTGATGGCCTTGCTCGCCTCGGGCGAAGATCCGAACCACGGACCCTATCGCGTGCCGATCCGCAAGGCGCTGCGGAGCATGATCGCCACCCAGAACGCCGAGACCGGGTTTCTCGGGTCTGGGCAGGGTCAAGACAGCATGTACCAGCACGGCTTCGGCATGCTCGCCCTGGCCGAGGCCTACGGAGCCGTCGACGACCGCATGCTCTGGACCGAGGCATCGGCCGGCGGTCAGCAGGGCCGCCCGCTCGGGCAGGCGCTCGAACTGGCCACGCGGTGCGCGGTGACCAGCGCCCGGAATAATCCCCTTGGGGGCTGGCGGTATTCGGCCGATGCGAAGGACGCCGATACCTCGGTCAGCGGGGCGGTGCTGATGGGGCTGCTGGCGGCGCGGAATGCGGGCATCGAGGTTCCCGACGAGACCATCGACAAGGCCATCAGGTATTTCACGACGATGACGGGACCCAACGGCCAGCTGGGCTACTCGGGCGGACCCGGTGGCGGCAGCGACGCCGTCACGAGCATCGGCGTGCTCGTCTACTCGATCGCCCAGCAGAAGGGCCTGCCGCAGTACGGCAAGTCGCTGGCCTACCTCAGGGGCCGGTCGCTGGCCGTGGAGCAGGGAGGCATGGAGGGCTACCCGACCTACACCCGCTACTACCGGGCCCAGGCGCTCTTCCAGGGCGACGTCGACGTCTGGGAGAAGTGGAACGCCGGGCTCGTCAAGGAGCTCAAGGGAATGCAGGCCAAGGACGGCAGCTTCGCCGGCTTCGCTGGACGTGGCGGCGGCTTCGGTGGCACCGTCGATACCGCGCTCGCGCTGTTGTCGCTCGCCGTCAACTACAAGTTCCTCCCGGTGTACGAACGATGACGCAGCCGTTCATCCTGCAGTGGATCGTCGTGAGCGTGGTCACTACCGCCGCGGTGACCGCGTGGGCCGATCCGACGGCCGAGGCCCCGGCCGTGGAAGAAGCGGTCGAGGTGTGGGAGGCAGCCGAAGTCGAGGTGATGGTCGAACCTGTTCCAGAGAACGGGCCCGTGGGCCCTCCGGTGCTCGAGCGGGGCCTGTTCGGGGCGGGCCTGCGGGCCATCTTCGACGCGATCGCGCCGGTGCCGCAGCCGGCACTGCCGCCGATCCCGGCCGACGAGGCCGAAGATGGGGAAATGCCGAGGGATCCGGCGCAGGCGCAGCTCTGGCAGCAGCGGAAGCAGATCCGACAGCAGGCCAAGCATCTGGAGCAGCTCTTTCAGCCGGTGCTGCGGACCGAGCTCGAGATGATCAGGCAGACGTGCGGGACGCTCGCCCCGGAGTCGCGGCAGCGGGTGCTCGCCGTCGGTAAGGCGGCCGTCACGCAGACGGCGCTGGAGTTTGCCACGCGGCAGATGCTCGGCGGACAGCCGCGGCGGCCGTTCGACGCCCGCCGGAGCATTCAGGAGCCACTGGCCAAGGAGGTCGAGCCCAAGGTCTCCGCCGCCGAGTTCGCCGCCTACCAGCGGGAGCAGCGGCTGCGGGTCGAGCGACGCGGGGAGGCGGCACGCGTGGCGATCGTCGCGAAGCTCGACCGCCAGCTCGACCTGACCGCGGTCCAGCGGGGGGCGATCGAATCCGATCTCGAGCAGCGCTGGGACGACGCCTGGTTAAGGGAACTCGACGACCAGGGCGTGGTGATGAACAACTATCGGCCGGCCCCCGACTACGCCAATGGCTGCATTGAGCCCCACCTCGACGAGTCGCAGAAGGCCGAGTGGCAGCGGTGGCGGCGGGCCGCGGGCATCGCGGTGGTCGGCGTGCACGCCGGCTGGAACTTCGACGGCCAGGGGCTGCACCAGGAGGACGACTGGTGGACGAAGTGAGCCAGATCCCGAAGCACGTGCTGCTCGGCGGCTGGGCCTGCCTGTGGGTCGTGGCCCTGGGTTCGATCGTGCGCGGCGAGGACGACCGGGTGCTCGAGGAGCCGGCGGTTGCACGGACCGAGGCGGAGCAGCAGCAAAACCTCATCGACCTCGGCGCGAACTTCGATGCCAACCTCTTCGAGCAGCAGGGCAATGGCTGGGTGCTTCGCGGTAACAACGTGGGTTTGCAGCTCCAGGGGCGGTTGATCATCAACGGCCGGGTGGTCATGAACCGTGGGAGACCGATCGCAGCGGAGGGTGAGGAGCAGCCGCCAGAATCGCCCACCTTCGCCCGGGCTCGGGCCCTGGCCGAGAAGCGGCTCGCGCGGATCGACGATGCCTGCGAGCTCACCGCGGAGCAGCGGCACACGCTGCGGCTGGCCGTCGAGTCGGATATCCGCCGGTTCGCCGCGGCCATCGATACGATGCGCGGCACGTACGCCGGCGTCCGCGTGAATCTCAACGATCCGGAAGGGCAGAAGAAGTGGCACCAGTTCCAGCAGGATGTTCAGCAGTGCCGGCAGCAGCTGCGGACCCTCTTCGATTCAGGTTCGCTGTTCGCCGGAGTGTTGCCCGCGACGCTCGATGCCCGGCAGGTTGCGGCCATCGAGGCTGAAGTCACCGCCCGGCGGTCGTTCCGCTGGCGGGCGATGGTGATCTCGACGGTCGCCAAAATGGACGACATGCTCGGGCTGAACCAGAAGCAGCACGACCTGATCAAGGAGGCTCTCCTCGCCCGAGCGCCGGCGTTGCGGATCGACGAACTCACTCCCGAGCAGGAAAATGCCCACCTCCAGCTGAACCTCGTGTACATGGTGCTCTCGGGCGTTGACACCAAGGGGCTCAAGGCTGCGATGAGCGACCGGCAGTGGAAGACGCTGGCCCTGCTGATGAATCAGGGCCGGTCGATGCGGTCATGGATCGAGCAGCAGGGCATTCTGGAGCCGAAAGCGCCATGATCCCGCCGTGCCGGTGGGTGGTGATCGCGATCGCGATCGGTCTGCCGGCCGCAGCGGCGGACGGCCCCGCGGTGCTGGAACTGCCCTGCGGCGGCCGGCTGGCCGGCCGCCTTCGCACCGCCACGGACGCCACCGCCACGACGGTGGTCGTCGACTCGGCGTTGTTCGCCCGCCCCGTCGAGTTTCATGCCGACGCGATCGTCGGGACCCGCGCAGGCAATGGCACGGGTGTCGGCGCGGAGACATCGACCCGGGCCGAGCCACGCTTTCACGGCCTGCCGGGTCGCGTGGGGTTGTTGACGTCGGGCGGTGACCGGATGCTCGGCTGCCTGACGGCCTGCGAGGGGGGCCTCGGCTGGCAGCCGTTCGGGGCAGTCCGCCCGGTGCGGTTTGCAAGCCGCGGCCCAGCGGCGCGGATCAGCTACCGCGGCCTCGACGCGATCGGTGGCCTGGGCGTGGTGCCAACCCGCGAGGGGAGCGGCGGAGGGTGGGCCGTGGCCGACCTGCAGGTCAACGGGCCGGCGGCCCGCGACGGGCGACTGCGGGCCGGCGACCGGATCGACGCGGTCACCGAGGGTGACTGGGGCAGCCCTGTCGAGACCGGGCCGCTGAAGGCCGATGCGATTCGCACCCTTCTCCGCGGGCCGATTGGTTCGACCGTGAGGCTGCGGGTCCGGGGCGACTCGGGGGTTGGCGAGGACGTGCTCCTCGTCCGCGACGCGGCGGGATGCGACGACCTGGCAGGCGCTGCGGCCAAAGACGCCCTCGATCGTGCGGTCGCCCTGCAGGTTGCACTCGCCGGCGACGCGAGGCGTGGGCCGACGACACTCCACCTCCGCTCGGGTGAAGCGTTTGGGTGTGCCGTCATCGCTGCCGACGAGCGACAGATCGAGGTGCGGTTCGCCGATGGTCGCGACGGGGCGATCCCCGTCGACCAGATCAGGGCGATCGAACTCTCGACCGCCGCCGTGCGGCCGATCCTCAAGCAGAAACTGGCCCGCCTGCTCACCGTGCCAAGGACGCAGCAGGCCGCGCCGCCGACGCACGTGATTCGCATGATCGGCGGCGACTACCTTCGGGGCCGCCTGCTCGGGATCGACGAGCACCACGTGATCTACGACGTTGCCGGTGCGACGAAGAGCCTGCCGCGCCGGGATGTGGCGCGAATCATCCGGCTGGCCACCGCCAAGGAGCCTCACCCCAGCCTGCTGGCGGCGATGTCACGTTTGGAGGGCATGCCGATCGTCGTGATCGGGGGTGATGGCAGGCGGCAGGCGGTCGCGGCCACTGGCATGGACGAGGGCGCGATCGTGGGTGAGAGCCCGACCCTCGGACCGACCGCGGTGCCGCTGGGGGGCTGTGCCGAGGTGCTCGCCGGTGCAGCGATCGACGAGGTGTCGGATGCCGAACGGCCCTATGCCCAGTGGGTGCTCGCTCCTGCCCCGCCGCCGAAGGCTGCGCCGTAGCCCGCGCCCAGGCATGCTCACAGGGCGATCCCCGCTCGCCCGAGACCGACCACACCAATCCCCGTGCCACGCGTCAGGTCCGCGATGGCGTCGGCAGGAGCTCGGGGGAGGCGGGTTCGAGCTTCGTTCCCGGCGCGGCGGGCAGGGGCGACGAGATCGGCTCCAAGCGAGTGGCAGGGTCGCGGGGCTCGAGCTGGGTGGCCCGGGCATCGGCCCCGAGTTCCTCGAAGTTTTGCGAGATCGCCCCGCGGCTGAAGACACCAGGCCGCGAGTGGCCGTAGTCGAGATACAGGCTGGCGTCGCGCTGCCGGGCCCGCCGGTGGGCGTCGAAGTAGGCCTTGCCGGGCCATGGACCCTCGGCGAGGAACACGCCGTTGTATTCCAGCAGCGAACCCTTGCGGAAGTGCAACTGGGAGATCGAGCGGGTGTAGTCGACCACCGAGCGATAGTAGGAACTCTCGGCCTCGGCCCGCCGCCGCTGGGCATCGAGAAGCTGGTCGAGCGTGACCGTGTTGGCGTCATAGGCCGCCTGCACCGCCTCGACCTGCCGCTCCGCTGCGACGCGGCGGTTGAAGTTGGTCTGCGACAGGGCGAAGTTGGTGTCGACATTCCGTACCGCCTCGACCAGGGCATGGGAAGCCTCGAGTTCCTCGTCCTGGAGCCGGGCCCGCTCGCGGGCGAGCTGGAGCTGGTGATGGCGGACGGTGGCCAACTCGCGGCGGAAGCCGAGCGGCATGAGGAACTGGGCTCCGGCCTGCCACTCCTGAAACTGGCCGCCGAAGAGCGACGAGTAGGCGCCGGTGCCGAACAGCGGATCGCCTGGGTTGGCTTCGTAGCCGCCACCACCGAGCAGATCCTGCCCCATGCCCAGGAACCGGTAGCGGCCGATCATGTCGAGCCGGGGCAGGATCAGGTTCTTGGCGGCGACGAGTTCCAGCTCCCGCTGCTTGATGACCCACTTCTGCTTGCGAAGCTCCGCCGACCGCGAGAGGGCCTCCACGAGCGACTGCTGCCAGTCAAAGGAGATCCGGGCCGTGGTGGGTTCGTCGGAGGGACGGATCAGCCGCCCGTCGCTCGCCGAGATCCCCATCATGTACCGCAGCCGGTTTTCGCAGCGGTAGACGTCGGTGAGTGCCTGCTCGACCTCGCTGCGGAAGAAGAAGTACTGCTCGCGGGCCTGGGCTTCCTTGTCGGCCTCGCCGCCGCGGGACTGTTCGACATACAGAGCGTGGACCTTCCGCCAGGCCTCGAGCGAACTGTCGCGACCGGCCTTGCGGGCCTCGAGGTTGCGGTAGGCGAAGTAGAGTTCCCAGTAGGACTGCTCGGCATCGCTGATGAGATTGCGGACGCCCGCCTCGAATTCCGCGAGCGAAATGTCGGCGTTGATGCGGGCAAGCAA
>Ga0164294_10002587_pt1 | contig 16331 bp, 12 predicted proteins | sample GEODES005metaG_FD_111479 | JGI IMG/M metagenome (GOLD analysis project Ga0164294, IMG submission 111479) | Oligotrophic lake water microbial communities from Sparkling Lake, Wisconsin, USA - GEODES005 metaG | ecosystem: Environmental > Aquatic > Freshwater > Lake | place: USA: Sparkling Lake...
AAAGGAGTTAGATTTAATTTGCTCTACCACCGAAACAATCGTAGATAGTGAACACGACTATTATGTGCCAGATAAAGACGACCACACCAAACTCATACACTTAGACGAAGTTATTTTATTTGGTACTTTGTTTGGTCGAAAAAAAGTATTTAATAGCATCAATTTTAAAACAGGTTTTGCGGCAGATGCCGATTTTTATGAGCAAGCCACAAAATTATTTCGCGTTAAAAAACTTGATTTGCGCACCTATGTTTATCACAGAAATATTCCGACTAGCATTTGTGCCACCATCAAGAATGCGAATCTGATTAATTCATAACCATGGCTATTGAATCGCCTTTTTTGGCGCCCCACACCAATGTTGTAATGGCTTGTTTGATTAGTGGTGTACATGATGTAAACCGCAATACCACGCTGCGTAACGATTCGTTCGATTTGGTGAAAGATTGGGTAGCCTCTATTGCTGCCGCGAAAGTAAAGGGTATTCTTTTTCATAATAATTTCTCTGAAGCAACATGTAATGCGCTTGATACGGATGCGGTATCGTTTGTTAGTATCGACTACGACCCGCAATACAATCCCAATGTGTTTCGATATTTTGTGTACCGGCATTTTTTACAGCAGCATCTCTCACAGATCAACGGCATTTTTGTGACCGATGTTAGCGATGTGGTGCTAGTAAACAACCCGTTTACGGATTCTCTTTTTATAGAAAATCCTGCTGCGCTTTTTTGCGGCGACGAGCCCAAAACATTGCATAACGAATGGATGATCGCGCATGCTGCCCATTTACGAAAATACATACCCGATTATGCCGCTTACGAAAGCACCTTTGCCGCTGAAACCTTGTTGAACTGCGGCATTATTGGCGGTGCCGCTGGTGTGTTTTGTGATTTTTTAGAACAACTTTGTGTGATACATGAACAAGCCAATCGCGCTAACAAATCTGCCTACACCGGCGATATGGGCGCCTTCAATTATTTGGCTCGAACAAAATTTAACCACCAGCTCATTCATGGTGCCCCAGTTAATACCGTTTTTAAACAGTATGAGATCGACCGAAATGATTGTTGGTTCAGGCATAAATAAACGCTCGAAATGGGGGATGCTCGAAACCTTTATTGGCCAGATACTGAGCAAAGATTGGTAGCGTGTGAAAAATTTACTAGCCCGGATCGCAGTGGCATCCTTTTTTTTCTGGCTTTCAAAAAAAAGATAGAACGGAGCGCCGGAATAGCTCCCCCAAAGCCAACGAACGATTTTAGTGGTATAAAAAATGTGTCTTTGAACAATTTAAAGAAATAATTGTTTAACAAAAACAATTTAAAGCCATGAAAAAAACATTTTTAAGTCTTGTCATCGTGTTCGTGTTGAGTATGGGTGCTCAATCGCAAATTAATCTGATCGGCGCTACCATTGATCCAGTTTCTGGCGCCGTAGAACTCGCTAAGTGGCAGGCATTCGATTCTCTTTCCGTACGTGTAATTCCTACGATAATCGATGGTTATTTTTTTACCACCTCAGCATTTGATGCCTTGAACAGCGAATATTATATTACCGGTTTTTCAGGTGATAGCACCGGGTTGTATTCCTATAATACAGGGACTGGTACCGAAAGGCTGATGACCGCTTCCACTTATACTAATATTTCGGAATTTGATATGAGCACAGGAAAAATGTATAATCTGGTGATAGATTCTACAGACTATGTGAATGTTTATGAATATGATGTCAATTCGAATCTAGATACCTTCAGAGGTACGATCTATGAGCCGGGTCTTATAGGTTTGTTTGCCGATGCCATCGGTTTCGATTCGAACAATGGCATTATTTATTATGTAGGGTCTGCCGCTGGCTCCTCTATGTTTCTTTACGCCATATCTGTAAGAGGTGGTTTTTCCTATACCAAAACAACACTCAATACCACAGCCCCTATCAATTATATTTTCGGTATTAATTTCGATAATATAAACGAAAAAATCTATGCCCTGAATGATACATATGATTCTCTTTTTACGTTAACCGGAAGAAATGTGGTTGAAATAAATAAAGTAACAGGCGATGTTATTAGCCGTGGAAACTTGAGTGAGTTCCCATACTATGTGGGAGGTTCATCCTCTTTTGATCAAGCGACCAGTACATACTTGTTGGTAGGTATCGACTCTGCTGGCAACACTAAAATGATTGGTTTTAATACGCTAACCAACACTTATGTGGCGGGCTTTGTTCCTAGTATTGTTTCTGAAATTGTATGCGACAATTCTGTTTTCGCCAGAAGAACTTATGGCAGCACTTCGGGTATCACCCAATCATCGACGTCACCTATTAGCCTATATCCTAATCCTGTTACAGATGTTTTAACGATCGCCAATACCCTTGCTGGGCCGATTAAGATTCAAGTTTTTTCTGCGTTGGGTAATCAGGTATTCGAGCAGGATTGCAACGCCTCCAACAATATCCGTTTGAATTTGGAATCGTTGTCGCCAGGACTTTACGTGCTTAACTTGCGCAGTAACGACCAAACCATCTCTGAAAAGATATTGGTGCAGTAATTATTTTTATACGCCTGGTGTGGAATTCACCTGCGATAATGATGTGTAAATTATTGCTAGCATCATATTTCTTTTTTTACATTGCAAACCAAACACCCTGCCCATGTTTGACAAATCATCGCGATGTTAAATAAATTTCAAATTGAGCATACCAGTCAGTATGTAAATAGTTTTCAAGACTTGGTTGATACGGCATATCAGGGTGAAACCAATGCGATTTGTTGGCAGCGAGAGCTTCACGGCAATTTTGAGGAGATTATACAGAAAATAACCGTACACGAAAACATCCAAGAAATTGAACCAGCAGCCTTGTTGGCACTCCGTTTGAGTGAAGAAGGGCAGTTGGCGCGCCAAATTATTTTACAAGATATAGCGCTATTGGAGGCCTATGGTGCAGCGCCAGTGTTAAATATCATTAAATACTACGAACGCGATAGCAGCCATCCGTTTTTCCCAACCGATGTATATTCGTTTCATGTGGATCGTGCGCCTATTGCTACCGACACTTTTTTATGTACCTACCATGGTGCTGCGAGCGATATACTACCCAATGCACAAGCCGTACAGAAGATTTTATTGCCCGAGATGCGCGCCGAACTGGAAAAATTAGCGACTGCAGCAGGAGAAGAATTTGAAGCATTTGTAAAAGATAATTCTTTCGACCTACATTATCAGGCACTGCCTCAATCAAGCCCAATGAACCTAGGTTTGGGTCACCTTTGGAAGCTGGCTGTAGATCATCCAACCAGTCGAACGCTGCCCTGTATTCACCGTGCCCCAATAGAAACAGATGGAAAATATCGTTTGTTGTTGATCTGCTAGATACCCAACCATAAGTCCTGCGTCAATTGAAAATAGGGGTCTTCGTGTAGCTTGGTGCTTTATTGCAGAAAAACGATATTTTTCTTTTAATTTTGCCATCAATATTCTAATAATTGTTCCTTATGGATAAATTCTCTTATATCTCGAATGCTCATCCTGAGTTTATAGAAAACTTATATAACGATTTTAAAAAAGACCCTTCAAGTGTAGATGAGGAATTTAAAAAATTCTTCGAAGGATTCGAATTTGCCTCTACTAATTTTAAGGAAAAGGCAGGCGCAGGTGGTGCCTCTATCGATGAATTAAAGGTCTTGAATTTAATTATAGCCTATCGAAATCGCGGTCATTTGGTAGCCAACACCAATCCACTAAAACCTCGAAAAGACAGGCACGCCAACCTCGATTTAGCTTATTTTGGATTGAGCGATAAAGACCTTGGCAGAACTTTTTTTGCAGGCGAAGAGGTGGGCATTGGCGCCGCTACTTTGAGTGTTATTATCGACACCTTACAAAAAAGATATTGCAAAACATTGGGTTTCGAATTTAATTATATCAGAGAACCAGAAGAATGGAAATGGTTTCGCGGTAAAATAGAGACCAATCCACATATCGTAGACTTTTCGATTGAGAAAAAAACAGAGATTTTACGCAAGCTGAACCAGGCGGTCGTTTTTGAACAATTTCTAGGGAAGAAATATATCGGCGAAAAACGATTTTCGCTAGAAGGAGGCGAGGCTACCATCCCAGCTTTGCATTACATTATCAATGCGGCGGCAGAAGATAATGCTGCTGAGGTGGTAATTGGAATGGCGCACCGCGGACGTTTAAATGTGTTGGCGAATATTATCGGTAAAACCTATGAAACAATATTCAGTGAATTTGAAGGCAATGAACCCAAAGATGCTTCTACTATGGGCGACGGTGATGTGAAATATCATCAAGGATATTCTTCAAATTATACCACCGATGCCGGCAAATCGGTCTATTTAAATTTAACACCCAACCCTTCGCATCTTGAAGCGGTAGACCCTGTAATGTTGGGCTATACAAGGGCGCAGGCTGAGTCGATTTATCACTCAGATTACGACAAAATTGTGCCGGTGATGATTCACGGGGATGCTGCTGTAGCTGGACAAGGAGTGGTGTATGAAATATTGCAAATGGCCTATTTAAAAGGGTATGGCACAGGTGGAACAATACATTTTGTGATTAATAATCAGATTGGTTTTACCACCGATTTTGATGATGCTCGTTCTTCTGATTATTGTACATCGTTAGCTGCCACTATTCAAGCGCCGGTTATTCACGTAAATGGTGACGACATTGAAGCGGTGGTATTTGCTGCAGAAATGGCGGCTGCTTATCGTCAAAAATTTCATAAAGATATTTTTGTGGATTTGGTTTGTTATCGTAAACACGGACATAACGAAAGCGATGATCCGAAATTTACACAGCCTAGCTTATATAAATTGATTTCTGCTCATACCAATCCACGCGATATCTATTCGGCACATCTCGCGTCGTTAGGTGAAGTGGGAGCAGAAGTTTCTAAAAGATTAGATGCAGAGTTTTGGGCTGATTTACAAAGCAGACTTGATTTGGTAAAAGAAAAGGTGGTGCCCTATGTGATGCAGCCTTTAAAAATTGAATGGCAAAAAATGGCCAAAGCCACACAAGAAGATTTTGAAAAAAGTCCGGTGACCGCCATTGATAAAAAAACAGCTAAATTGATTATTGATGGTCTTTGTAAAGTGCCAGATGGATTTACACCGTTGAAAAAAGTAGATGCCTATTTGAAAGAACGTCGCGCCTTGATGCAAGAAAATAAATCGATTGATTGGGCAGCGGCTGAATTGATGGCTTATAGCTCAGTTTTAGTCGATGGAAAAGATATTCGACTAAGTGGTGAGGATGTTAAACGAGGTACCTTTTCGCATCGACATGCTTGTATTTTCGATGAAAACACGAATGCCGAGTATAATCGTTTAAGTGCGCTCAGTGATAAACAAGGGAAGTTTATGATTTATAATTCGCACCTTAGTGAGTATGGTGTGTTGGGTTTTGATTATGGTTATTCGCTCAGCAACCCTTATACACAGGTGATTTGGGAGGCACAGTTCGGAGATTTCGCCAATACTTGTCAGGTGATTATCGACCAATTTATTGCTTCGGCTGAGAGTAAGTGGAATAGAATGACGGGATTGATTTTGTTGTTACCACATGGCTACGAAGGCCAGGGGCCAGAGCATTCAAGTGCGCGTTTAGAAAGATATTTACAATTATGCGCCGAGTTGAATATGGTGGTGGTGAACATTACTTCTCCGGCTAATTTCTTTCATGCGATTAGAAGACAACAAACGTGGAAATTCAGAAAGCCATTGGTGGTGATGTCGCCAAAGTCGCTATTGAGAGGCGTTTCTGACCCTATCGATAAAATTTTTGAAGGTGGGTTTAAAGAATTAATCGACGATGAAAATGTAGGCAAAAAAGTAAGAAAAATATTGCTTTGTTCAGGTCGTTTATATGTCGATTTACTGAAAAGACAAACAGAAGGAAAGCATACCGATGTGGCGATTGTACGGATGGAACAATTATATCCGTTGGCCTATACACAAGTAGAATCAATTGTGCAAAAATATAAGGGTGCTACATTGACTTGGGTACAAGAAGAACCAGCCAATATGGGCGCTTTAACTTATATCATGTGTAATTTAGGTACTAAATATGCGATGAGTTATATTTCGAGAAAAGCGTCCGCATCGCCGGCAACAGGATTTAAAAAACAACATGGAAAAGAGTTGGAAGAGATATTAACGAAAGCTTTTTCTTAGATAATTTTAAGTGTTCAAAATTCAAAATTCAAAACTCAAAATTTAAAACTCAACATTTAACATTAATAAATATGGAAGTAAAAATTCCCAACGTAGCAGAATCAATCACAGAAGTTACCTTAGCAAAATGGCTAGTGAAATCTGGTGATTATGTTAAAATGGATCAAGCGATTTGTGAAATTGAAACAGAGAAAGCCGGACAAGAATTGTTTGCAGAAAAAGGCGGCACCATTACTTTGATTGCCAATGAAGGTGATGATATACAGGTGGGTGCATTGATTGCGCAAATTGATACCGATGCAAAAGCTCCTGTTGAAGCAGCACCAGCTACTCCTGCGGCACCTGCACCAGCCGTTGCAGAGACTAAAAAAGAAGCGCCTAAGCCAGCGACAGAAAAAAATTATGCCACAGGCACAGCAGGACCAGCCACCACCAAATTAATTGCAGAGAACAATGTAAATGCAGCAGCGGTATCTGGTACAGGACCTAAAGGCAGATTGACAAAAGCAGATATTTTACAAGCGATAGCCAATGGTAATGTGGCCAATGGCGCGATAGCTGCGCAAACCAAAGAGCCACTCTCTTTTTCGAGAGAGCAACGCACAGAAAAAATGAGTCGATTGCGAAAAACGATTTCTGAGCGATTGGTGTTTGCGAAGAATTCTACCGCGATGTTGACCACCTTTAATGAAGTGGATTGCTCAGCGATGATGGCATTGAGAGCTAAGTATGGCGATAAATTTAAAGAAAAACATGGCATTGGATTAGGCTTTATGTCGTTTTTTACCAAAGCATGTGCCTTAGCGTTGATGAAGTTCCCTGCGGTGAATGGTTGTATTGAAGATGAAGCTTTAGTATATCACGATTATGCTGATATCTCTATTGCGGTAAGTACGCCCAAAGGATTAGTGGTGCCAGTGATTAGAAATGCAGAAAGTTTAACGATGGCAGGTATTGAAAAGGCCGTAAAAGAACTAGCGATTAAAGGACGAGATGGCAAATTAACGATGGATGATATGACGGGTGGTACCTTTACGATTACCAATGGTGGTGTATTTGGGTCTTTAATGAGTACCCCAATTATTAATCCGCCACAGTCTGCGATACTTGGTATGCATAAGTTTGAGGACCGTGCCGTTGTGATTAATGGTAAGATTGAAATTCGATCGATGATGTATGTGGCGCTGAGCTATGACCATCGAATTATTGATGGCAAGGAATCGGTTTCGTTTTTGGTGATGGTGAAAGACTTGTTAGAAAATCCACATAAACTATTGTTGGGCGAAGATCCGATTGAATTGTTGTTGCAGGTATAATCACCAATAAATCTTGTTTTTAATTGGATTGACCGTTTATTAATTTGAAATATACAGGTCAAATGTTCTCTTCTTTTTAATTTAAATTTTTGATGTAAAGCGGTGTGCATTGTTACAACGATGAACCCGCGTAAGTGATGGCAACAGAAAGCCCGCAGACCCTGTGTTTTGGGTGGGGCGAGGACTTGCAGTGAACAGCACGACAGGCAGTGCAGGCCTTTACTGCCTGATACGCCCAATAAAAGAAACAGAGACGCAATTCAACGGTGGGTAAAAACAAAATTTACCTCACAATTTTCGATGCAAAAAAAGTGAAAATGATGGGTTTGAACAGCGAACTAAGAACGCATATCGCTATTGTCTTCTTTGGCTACTAGAAGAAAAGTAATACCAGCCGTACAAAGCGCTAAACCAATAATCATCGGCAATACCAAGCCATAGCTCGATGCATGTTCGGGGGCATCTGTTGGGTTATAAGGAAGATAAGCGTTAGAATTTCGGATTAAGAAATATGTATATAGGCTAATAAGTGTTCCTAAAATGGTGAAGATGATACCGACTACTTTTGACATAACGAAAAGATTTGTATGCAAAAATGTAAAAACTTTTACAGACTAACAACTAAATTTAATAAAAACTAAGAAAAAAAGGCGAAAAAGCGATAATCTTGCACCGTGTTAACAGTATCAAATTTATCCTTACATTTTGGCGGAAGAACCTTGTTTGACGGGATTACTTTCCAGATTGTTCGTACCGACAGAATTGGTTTAGTGGGACGTAATGGCGCCGGCAAATCTACCTTATTAAAAGTATTGACAGGTTTTCAAAAACAAGACAACGGCGATATTTCAACGCCTAAGGGTTTTGAGATTGGTTATTTACCACAGGATATCAATAGCCATAGTACGAAGTCGATTTATGAAGAAACGAAAACCGCTTTTAGCAAGTTTTTGGCTTTAGAAAATGAGTTGAAAGAATTGTCGCACCAGATGGAAACACGTACCGATTACGATAGCGATTCGTATATGGATTTGATTACGTTATATGGCGAAAAGGATACGCAATTTCATATGATGGGCTCGCACAATATTGATGAAGAGATTGAGAAAATATTGAAGGGTTTGGGTTTTGAGCCAAAGGATATGCAAACCCCTGTGAATGAGTTGAGCGGTGGATGGCAAATGCGTATTGAGCTAGCAAAAATTTTGTTACAAAAACCAGATTTAATTTTATTTGATGAGCCGACCAATCACCTCGATATTCATTCGATTACGTGGTTAGAGAATTTTTTGCGCGACTATGATGGAGCGATATTGCTGATTTCGCATGATAAGGCGTTTTTGAACAATGTAACCAATAGAACCATTGAAATTTTTAATGGCGATATCGACGATTATAAAGCCAATTATTCGAAGTATATCGACCTAAGAAAAGAGCGCAAAGAAAATCAAATTAACGCCAAGAAAAACCAGGAAAGAGAGATACGTCAAATAGAAAGAAATATTGAACGATTTCGGGCGAAAGCCTCTAAAGCTGCGTTTGCGCAGTCGTTGGTGAAGAAGTTAGATAAGATCGATATAATTGAAGTAGATGCAGAGGATGTGTCGAAAATGAATATTCGATTTCCGGATGCTATACCTTCAGGGAAAATAGTTTTGGAGGTGAAAAATGCATCTAAAAAATATGGCGATAAAACGGTGATTCATCACGAAAGTTTTTATATCGATAAAGGCGATCGAATTGCTTTTGTAGGCAAGAACGGAATGGGGAAAACCACGTTGAGTCGGATGATTGCGGGAGATTTGACTTATGAAGGGGAAATTAAAATGGGCTATAATGTCCATTTGGGCTACTATGCGCAGCATCAAGCAGAAACCTTAGATGGAAACAAAACCGTGTTTGAAACCATTGATGAGGCTGCTACAGGAGAGATGAGAACCAAAGTGAGAACCTTATTGGGTTGTTTTTTATTTAGCGGTGAAGATGTAGAAAAGAAAGTGAAAGTGTTGAGTGGTGGTGAAAAGGGTCGGGTAGCGATGGCGAAATTGTTGTTGGAGCCGATGAACTTATTGATATTAGATGAGCCTACCAATCACTTGGATATGGTATCGAAAGAAACCTTAAAACTGGCGTTGAAAGAATATAAAGGCACCTTGATTTTGGTGAGTCATGATCGAGATTTTTTACAAGGGCTTACCAACCGAATTATGGAATTTACCGATCAAGGAATTAAAGAACATGTTGGCGATATTTATGATTTTTTGGAAGCTAAAAAGGCGGAAGATTTTAGGGCCTACGAACAAGCTAAAAATGGGGTGGTGCCGTTGGCAAAATTAAATACGAGCGTGGCTGCCAAAAAAACGACAACGCCCGTTGCAAAGCCAGATGACAAAGAGGCAAAAGCCTTAAAGAACAAAGCATCTAAACTAGAGAACCATATCGCTGAATTGGATAATAAGATTGAGGAATTTGAGAAAAAGTTAAAAGATCCTGTGTTGTTTAAAGAGGTAGGAAATGATCCTGAATTTTACAAAAAGTATGATGCCATAAAGCAGGAACAACTTTCGTTAATGAAAGAATGGGAGTTGGTGTTAGGTCAAATTGGCTAACGATATAAGCGGGCTAATGCATCGCATAAGGTTGGTTATCGATACCGACCAATTCATGACCTATATCAATAATTTTATGTACTATTTTATCGATATCGTTGGTCATTTCGATATGGTGATTATGGGTGACTTTATCGGCCAACCAGGCGACTAATACATCTACATCAGGTTCTTTTGCTACTGGAATATTCATCTTCTTTAGAATCGACGCATTGGCCTTTTGTTCGGGCTGTCCTTTCATGGGAATGACCATCAATTTTTTATGTAAAAACAGCGCTTCAGAGATGGTTTGAAAACCACCAGCGGTAATGATGCCACTGCAATCGATCATATGTTGGGTAAAGGTTTCAAGATTTAGTGGCATGACCGTAATATGATCTATGGTATACGGATTTTTTTCGGTTTTTGAATAGACAATAAATTTTTGAGATTTAAATGCTTCGTGACGAAACAAGGTCATCAATTCATGGTCGGCGTAGGTCAGTAAATACACTAAAATAAAATCTTTATCTGCTGGCTTGGCATTTCTAATTTCTTTTCTCACCACTGGATAAAATACAAAGTCGTCCATCTTCGTAAAATGCATTCCAATCTTGGCTTTGGTGGGACATAAAATTTTGGTAACAATATTTGTTTTGAGTTTCAAGCCGCGTAGCTGCGGAAAATTTTTGGAGGTTAAGGAATAAATATTACCGATTCCGATGCAAGGTATATCGTACAATTTGGCACCCCAACAAGAAATGGGTTCGTAGTCAGAAACCACCAAGTCGTAGTTTTTGAAGGGGATGCTTCTTATCGATTTGATGAAAGAGAAGAGATCGAGTTTAGCGAAACTTTTGAAATAGGAAATCTTTCCTTTCTTTCCGTATTTAAAACTGATTCCTTTGCAGGTGTAATTAACGATTCTAGGGAATTTGATATCCGCATTATTACCACTTATAACAACATCTATGCTTTCAATTTCAGATTCTAATGCCAGTTCTTCTATGATTTCTATAGAGCGTGTGATATGTCCGTTACCGGTTGCTTGAATGCCGTAGAGTATTTTCATACTATGCAATGTAGTGAAAAGAGTTGAGATGTTACCAATACGAAAACCTAAAGATTTAAAATTACGATATTAAACTGCTTTATTGATGATTGACTGGATGTTAAATTCGGTATTGTCGAGATCGTCTTCGGTGAAGGTGATGGGAAGGTCTTTATAATACACCAGTTTCCATTCGCCTAGGTTAAATTCTAATGAAGAGAGATTCTCTACCCAATCGCCAGAATTAAGGTAATGAATGGTTTCGTTTTCAACTTTAATGTCCTTGATGCAGGGTTCGTGAATATGCCCACAAATTACATATTTTACTCCTTTTTCGTAGGCGAAAAGCGCGGTATTTTTTTCGAAATCGCTAATAAATTTGGCTGCTTTTTTTACGCCATCTTTTACTCTTTTGGAGAGCGAAAGTTTGTCGCGTCCTGTTTTTTCTAATAAATAATTAATGGCTCGGTTAAGAATAATTAAATAGTCGTATCCTTTTCCGCCCAGCTTGGCGAGCCATTTCGAATGTTGCATGGTTACGTCGAAGATATCGCCATGAAAAAACCAAAAGGTATCTTGATTTAATTGTAATGTAAGTTGATTGACTAACTTAAAATTGCCGAGTTGGATATGGCTAAATTTTCTTAAGTACTCGTCGTGATTGCCAGTAATGTAATATACCTGTGTTCCGTTTTGCATCATTTTTAAAATTCTACGCAGCACTTTGGTATGTTCTGTTGGAAAGTAATTTTTACTTAACTGCCACATATCGATAATGTCGCCATTGAGGATAAGTGTACGAGGGCTAATCGATTTGAGATAAGCATTTAGTTCTTTGGCATGACACCCAAACGTACCCAAGTGTACATCAGAAACAACGGCAATTTCAACGAATCGTTTAGACATGAATAAATTTAGTTAGTAAATAATTACAAAGATTACGACAAGCGTATTAATTTAAAAATAGGGTAATGTTATGAAATAAATAAAAAAAAGGTGGTTGATAAACAACCACCTTCATACCAATATTTATCGAAACGAAAAAATATTTTTTGTCTGCAATTTACATTGCGAAGACCCTATTTATTATTTGTTACAAACCAATTTAATTGTTGTTGATTCGTTATTGTTTTGGATTTTAACGAAATAAACACCAGATTGAATATTGCTTGTGTTGATCGTGTATGTGTGCGCACCTACTGATACAACTTCATTGTTGATTTCTTTTACTAAACGACCGCTGATATCAACTAGAGTGATGTTTAAGTTTTCAGATTGAGTTGCAGTGATGTTAAGGGTAAAGTTATTTGTAAATGGATTTGGATAAACACTGATGTTGTTTACATTTTCAACTTCGTTTACAGAAGTATAAGGTGTATTATCTGAATCGAAATTTGACCAACACTCCATCCAGTTAGTAGTACCAAATGCACCACGGAAAGTAACTGTTTTGTCGAAGAAAGGACTTGCAAATTTAGAAGATGTAAAATCTGCGCCAGTTAATACTGGAGATCCAGCTGCAGGAATCGCATTTGGTGCAGTTGCATTGAAAGGATCAGTTAACATAGCACCTGTAGCAGCTGCATAGATCGTATTATTGTTAGAAGCCATTGGAACGAAAGTACTATCGAAAGCAGCTTGGTGATTAATTGTACAACCAGCCCAAACGTTATTTTTAATTTCTGCAGTACCAGTACCAAAATTAGTTTGAGAAGCTGTTCCTTCAATTACTTCACCAATTGGCCATCCCATGAAAATAGTATTGCAAATTGTTTGGTTAGATCTTCTTCTGATATGTGCACCTCTTTTAAAATAAGAAGCTACAGGGAAAGATGTAGTCGGTTTTGGTCCGATTGAAGTTACGTTACTGAATACTGCACTTGTGTATGGTGTAACGTCACTACCTGTTGCGTTGTTGTCAGATTCAAAACCATTAGAAGCACCTGCTGCATCGTAGTAAGCAGAATCTCTAACACCTAATAAAAATTGGCAATTTCCACTGTAGCCAAAGTCAGTATCAAAGTCATCATCAGTACCTCTAAATGCGATTAAGTTTTTACAGTTAACTGTACCACCAAACCACTCGTAGCTATCGTCACCGCTATAAGAAACTTGGATATGATCGATGGTAGTTCCTGCGCCAACACCACCAAAGGTTAAGCCATTGATTTCGTTACCTGGAACAAAAGCGATACCTGGATATTCGATACGTACATATTGCAATGTACCAGAGTTGTCCATCGCATCAGATCCACCGTATTTACCATCACCAGCGGCATTATCAACACCACCTTCGATGGTACCATCGATTAGTGTACCTAAAGTGTCTCTTACGTTGATAGGGGCTTTACCTAAAATAATAATTCCACCCCAATCGCCAGGTGCACGATCACCAATTGGCTCATTAGAAGTAAATACAATTGGGTTACAAGAAGTACCTACTGCATTAATTTTTCCTGTTCTAGTAATGATCAGCGTTGCTTTGCTGGTTTTGTCACCTTTGATTAAGGTACCTGCTTCAATCGTTAAGGTAGCACCTCCTTTTACGTAAACAAACCCATTCAATGCGTAGACATTGTCACTTGTCCAAGTAGTATTGGTGGTGATATCACCAGATACTGTAATAAGCGCTGCGTAGCTGTTTGCACTCCAAAGAACAATCATCGTAAACGCGATAAGTTGTAGTAGTTTTTTCATTTTTTTATAGTTTTTATTTGTGATTTAATTACAACACAAACAAAGAACTATCCTATTACTTAAAACTTATTGCTTTGTTAACAATCTGTTAAATAGTTATTATATAATAAATAAAGTATAATTATATCTAAAGTAAATCTATTTGCTAGGTTAGTGATAAGGTGAATTCATATAGTATTATTGATTGACGACTCAATTAAAAAATTCATATATGTGAAGAGGGACATGAAATTTACCGTTAAAAAGAACAGGTAAAGCATTATATTTGTTAATAAAATTTATTTTTATAATTGTAAATTGCAAAAAAACGAATACATGTTACAACGTAGAAAATTCATCAAATCATTGGCAATCGCCGTACCTGGAATGATATTATTGCCAGAATTTCTTCAATCATGTCGTAAACCAACGGATATCAACCCATCAGATTGGAAAGGAAAAGTTATTATCATAGGTGCTGGAGCGGCAGGGATATATGCAGGACATTTGTTGTTGCAGTCGATGCCCAATGCTACTATTCAGCTATTGGAAGCTAGCGATACTCACGGCGGAAGAATTAAGCCATTAAAGGGTTTTACAGATTTTGATGTGGAGCTAGGGGCTGAAGAAATACATGGAGGAAAGTCGAAATGGCATGATATTGTGGCGAGTACTAACGCTGATTTGTCTACCTCTCCTGCTTCAGAGTTAGATTTTATCATGCTAGGATCTTCTCTTGTAGATGAGGATGCCGCAGCATCAAATACAGATTTTTCCAGCGCAGAAAGCGCAGTGAACGCTGTTGTAAAATATAATGGTGCCGACATCACTTGTGAGGCATTTGCCATTTCAAGATCGGTAGGCGCAGACGGAATGCCTTATTTCAATGCACTTACTGGCAATGAATATGGAACCAGCGCAGATAGATTAAGCGCCGTTGGCATTGCCAAAGAGGAGGATTTATGGACCAGTGGCGATGCTAATTATAATGTTTCTAATAGAAACTATCATTCAATTTTGGAAGAAAAATTGGGTGATGCGATACAGCTTACTAAATTTAACACACAGATCAAATCGATAGATTACACGAGCGACAATATCGTACTAACCGATCAAAACGGTATTACTTATACAGCGGATAAGGTTGTGGTAACAGTGCCACTTACTATTTTAAAAGCGGGAGATATAAGCTTTAATCCCATGCTGCCTGACAGTAAAAAGAATGCGATACAAAAAATTGGCATGGGCGCAGGAATGAAGGTTATTTTAAAATTCAGCAATCGATTTTGGAATGCTAATACAGGCTCTATCTATGGCAAAGGCGTTGTGCCAGAATATTGGTATGTGTCGAAGGGCAGAGGAAGTGACCATGTGCTCACTGCTTTTATCATGGGAGAAAAGGCAGAGTATTTGAGCAGTCAAGGAGCTGGCGCGGTTGATTTAATTTTAGCTGATCTCGACCTGATGTATGGCACAGGAAAAGCTACGGGTAGTATTATCGATAGCCATATTGAAGATTGGAGTAAAAACCAGTTTATCAAAGGGGCTTATTCTTTTGCGGCAGAAGCCGATGGAATAGAATTGAGAACCACGCTGGCAGAGACGATTTCTAAAAAGATTTATTTTGCGGGAGAAGCAACGCACATGGAAGGACATAATGCCACGGTGCATGGCGCCATTGAAACTGGCGAGCGCGTTGCCAAAAACATAATAGATGACTTAAGTGCATAAGTCGTTAAATGGTATGTTTGCCACACGGTTTTGCAATTAATTTATTTTGGTTAGAAGTCACTTATCAATGGTAGGCTAATTATCGTCAAAAGAGCGGCGTCAACCACCCTCAAAAAAACGCTTTACATCCTTTTCATTATTTAATGTTGGCTTAACACTATGGACAAACTTTGTTTTAATTATGAACTTAAGTTTGCACCAATTATAACCCAACCTTATGAAAAACTTCTTTTTTAGTATTTTTTTTGTTTTTGTTTTTACCAATATATTTGCTGGCAATGGCACTATTTCAGGAAAAGTAGTAGACGCTAAAACTGGCGAGACCCTTATTGGTGCCACTGTTGTACTAGAAAATACAACCACTGGGTCTGCCACCGATATCGATGGAAATTATACAATAAAAAACGTAGTGCCAGGTACCTATAATCTTAAAATAACGTATGTAGGATATGTAGATAAAATTGAAAATGGGATTGAGGTAGTTGCAGACAATGTTACAACAGTTAATTTAACTTTAAGTACAGCGGAGAAAGAAATTAAAGAAGTAGTTGTAACTGCTAAAATTACAAGAGACAATACTTCCGCAATCGTCACTATGCAGAAAAACAGTAGTACAATCTCTAGTGGAATATCAGGAGAAGAAATTAAACGATCACCCGATAGAAACTCTGGCGATGTTATCAAAAGAGTGAGTGGCGCCACCATTCAAGATAACAAATTTGCCATCATCCGTGGGCTGAGCGACCGCTACAATTATGCAATGG
>Ga0164294_10002588_pt1 | contig 16331 bp, 16 predicted proteins | sample GEODES005metaG_FD_111479 | JGI IMG/M metagenome (GOLD analysis project Ga0164294, IMG submission 111479) | Oligotrophic lake water microbial communities from Sparkling Lake, Wisconsin, USA - GEODES005 metaG | ecosystem: Environmental > Aquatic > Freshwater > Lake | place: USA: Sparkling Lake...
AACGATCGAAGAAAAAGGTCAGCGCCAACAGCCAAAAAAGAAGAAAAAGAAGAAGTAGACAAAACGGACTTATTACTACAATCCCGACAAAGGGGGCATCATGGCAAAGAGTAAAGTTGAAGAGGCACCTGTTGAAGCAACAGAGGCAGCAACAGAGTTTAAAAAGGCGCCTAAAGGCGTGGCAAAACTTGAGGAAGAGGGCGACATCGCCGCTGACTACCTGGAGGCGCTACTCGACATCGCAGATCTTGATGGAGATATCGATATCGATGTTGAGAATGACCGTGCCGCCTTGGCAATTGTGGGCGGAAAGCTCAGCCACCTCGTGGGTTCAAGTGGCGAGGTGTTGGATGCAATCCAAGAGCTCACACGCCTTGCCGTGCAGAGCTCAACAGGTGATCGCAGCCGATTAATGCTAGATATTGATGGATTCCGTGCTGGCCGCCGCACAGAGCTTAAAAAACTGGCCGAGGATATGGCTGAAGAGGCAAAGACAACCGGCAACTCAATCAAATTGAAGCCAATGAACGCCTTTGAGCGCAAGATCATCCACGACACAATTCAGGAGTTAGGCCTCAGTAGCGAGTCTGATGGAGAAGATCCAAACCGTTTCGTAGTTATCTACCCAGCATAATCTTGTGGAGGTTTCACGTGAAACCCTCATCGCGAGGCATTTTCCAGATGTTGAGCGGGTTCACGCCTACGCCAAATTCCTAGAAACAGCTGGAATTGAGCGTGGGTTGATCGGTCCCCGTGAGGCTGACCGCATCTGGGAGCGCCATATCTTTAACTGCCTCCCTATAACCACCCTTTTCACAGAAGGTGCCACCCTCTTTGACATCGGTTCAGGGGCAGGCTTACCCGGAGTTGTCATCGCCCTAGCCCGCCCAGATCTACAGGTGACCCTGATTGAACCCCTTGAGCGCCGGGTGGAGTTTCTCCAAGAGGCGGTTGAAGGGTTAAACATCGAGGTAATCCGCGGCCGATCCCAGGATGTGAAGGCAACGGCCCACTATGTGACAGCCCGCGCGGTAGCGCCTTTGGAGAAGTTGAAGAAAATCAGCTGGCACCTGTTAAAGACCAACGGCTCATTGCTAGCGATGAAGGGTGAAAAAGCCCAAGAAGAGATGCTATCTGTGCCAAAAGCGATCCTCCATGAGGTAAATCTGGAGGGAATTGAGCTCAGCCGCATAGTTGAGGTCAAAAAAGGTGCTTAACTACCCACGTGAATGATTCACGTGAAACAAAGGTTGTTGTTGGCGTCCGCCGCTTAAAAGAGGCGATGGCTAAACCCGCCTCCCTGCGAATCCTGACTGTGGCCAACCAAAAAGGCGGGGTCGGCAAAACCACCACCTCGGTCAACCTAGCTGCCGCCCTATCAATGGGTGGCCTAAAAGTTGTTGTTATTGATCTTGATCCACAAGGAAATGCATCCACCGCCCTTGGTGTTGAGCACCTTGATAATGCTGGAATCTATGAAGTGTTGATGGGTCAATCAACAATGTCACAAGTAATTCAAAAAGTCGCAGGCTTTCCTTCACTTGAATGCGTGTCATCAAATACCTCGCTTGCACAAGCAGAGATTGAACTTGTTCCAATGGTTGCACGCGAAATGCGTTTGAAAGAGGCTATCGAAGAGTTAGTTGCAGAACGCGCAGCAGTTGGCGAAACAATCGATTACATTTTTATTGATTGCCCACCATCACTAGGTTTATTAACAATTAATGCATTCACCGCTGCAAAGGAAGTTCTTATTCCAATTCAATGTGAGTACTACTCACTTGAAGGCCTATCACAACTATTAAAAACATTTGAATTAGTAAAAAAGCGTTTGAATCCACAATTAAAACTGTCAACCCTTGTATTAACAATGTTTAATAATACAAACCTTGCACATGATGTTGCTAATGAAATTAGAAAACATTACCCAAACGAGTTAATTGATATTCCAATCCCTCGCACTGTGCGAGTCTCAGAAGCACCAGGATTTAAACAAACAGTAATGACATACGATCCCGTTTCACCAGGCGCTGTTGCCTACATGTCAGTAGCCCGCGAACTAGCAGAACGCGGGAAAGTTTTTGATTCAAATGTTGTTTCAATTAATTACAAACGTGAAGGTGAGATCGCTTAATGGCACGTCGTGGTGGACTAGGAACAAATCTAGATGCATTAATCCCAACATCATTAACCGTTGGTGACAAAGAGGTTGGACAACAAAACGAAGTTGCTATTAGCGCGATTTCACCTAACCCACGTCAACCCCGAACACACTTTGATCCTGTTGCACTAGAAGAGTTAATTGCATCCATTAAAGAAATCGGAATCCTGCAACCACCAGTAGTTCGTCAAACATCGCCAGGTAAGTATGAATTAATAATGGGCGAGCGTCGTTTTCGTGCGGCAAAAGCTGCAGGTCTAACAAGTATTCCTGTCATTATTCGTCAAACACCAGATAACGAACTACTGCGTGAGGCGTTGATCGAAAACATCCATCGCAGCCAACTCAACGCACTTGAAGAAGCCGCGGCATACTCGCAACTGCTCACAGATTTTAACTGCACACATGATGAGTTAGCACACAAACTGGGGCGATCACGTCCACTGATTTCAAACACAATACGTTTAATGAATCTGCCAACATCTGTTCAACAAAAATTAGCATCAGGTGTTTTATCTGCAGGTCATGCCCGCGCACTCTTGGGATTAAATGATGCGAGCACAATCGAAAAACTTGCCACACGAATCGTTAGTGAAGGCTTATCAGTTCGTGCAACTGAAGAGATAATCTCCTCGGGAGCACCAAGAGGTCAATCTGCTAAAAAACCAAAACAAAGGAAATCTGCTAGCCCCGAACTACAAGAAATTGCAGAACGAATTGGCGACGCCCTAGACACCCGTGTTTCAATTCAAGGCAGTGCAAAAAAGGGAACGATTGTTATTGAGTTTGCCGGTGCAGAGGATTTGAAACGAATTACAAAGGCGCTAGAAAACTAACCCTTTAATTCAAACCCTTTACGGCCCGACATTTCTTGTTTGATTACTCCACCGAGTGCCTTAACACCTTCTCGAATACGTTCTGGTGTTGGGTAGCAGTAGGACAAACGAAGTGACCATGAGCCAAAGCCATCTGCATAAAACGCGGTCCCTGGAACGTATGCAACCTTTGCAACAATCGCCTTTGGCATCATCGCTGTTGTATCAATCTCTGGTGGCAAAGTAACCCACACATAAAAACCACCGCCAGGTTTTGTCCACTGGGCAGTTGCTGGAAAATGCTCATCTAATGACTCAAGCATCGCATCGCGGCGAACTCTATAGAGTTCACAAAACGATGCGATCTGATCGCGCCACGGTTGATCAGCTAGGTAACTAGAGATCGTTAACTGTGTGAAGTTTGATGGACACAAAATTGAGGATTCACTGGCGATAACAAGCTTTTCTTTGAGTGAAGGTGGCACGAGCGCCCAACCCACACGCAAACCAGGTGCAATTGTCTTTGAAAACGAGCCCAAATAGATCACATTCTCAGAGTCTTCAGCGCGCATCGCATTAGGTGATTGCTTATCAAATCCCAACAATCCATATGGGTTGTCTTCAACGACAAAGATCCCTGCTTCGCGGCAGATGGTCAAGATCTCAGTGCGCCGAGATGCCGGCAATAGAACACCACTTGGATTTTGATAATTAGGAATTGTGTATAAAAACTTAATTTTACGACCTGCGGCACGAACAGTTGTGATTGCTTCAGCAAGTGCTGACGGAACTAATCCATTCTCATCTGTTTCAACATGCACAACCAATGCTTCATATTGATGAAAAGTTCCGAGTGCGCCAACATAAGAAGGTGCTTCAGCAAGAACAACATCGCGTGGGTCTAAAAAGATGCGTGAAATAAGGTCTAATGCTTGTTGTGAACCTGTTGTAATTAAAACATCATCAGGATTACCACGAATTCCTTCAAGTGCCATTACTTCACAGATCTGTTCACGAAGCTTTGGATGTCCTTGACCGTTGCCATACTGCAACGCTTCTTGTCCTTTGTTACTGATTAAATTATGAACAACATCAGCCATCATTCCCATTGGAAGTGCTGAAAGATTTGGCATTCCACCAGCAAGTGACACAATTTCTGGGCGTGATGCAACTGCAAACAGTGAGCGAATCTCACTTGGCTTCATGTGGGCGGCCCTTGATGCAAATCTTTCTTCAAGATTTTGAGGCGCTCCTGTTGAAAAGCGTTGCGTTATCTCCGACATAGCCTAAGTCTGTCATACCCAAGGGAATGCTTGAGCAGTATTTAGCGGCGGATGCCAGCTTTACGAAGATCAGCGATGCGAAGTGTTCCTGTTTTTGCATCATCTTCAGCAGCCAAATACAGCCGCTGGATAGCAATAACCAGCGCTTCAGCAACTACATCGCGGAAATCAGGACGAGAAAGCCGAGCTAAATCCCCTGGGTTACTCAGATACCCCAAATCAATACGGACTGTTGGGGCCACTGTCAGGCGCAATAAGTCCCATGTTTTTGCATGAGTACGGCAGTTTGTTAAATCAGTACGAGCACATAGTTCTCGTTGTACTAGTGATGCAAAACGTTCCCCAACAATTGAATGCACGCCGTGGGCATCGCTGCCATAAAAATATGTTGCTGCTCCATGTGCTTTTTCATTTGAATATGAATCAACATTAAGTGAGATCATCAAATCAGCACCATTTTTATTAGTAAATGAGATTCGGTCCATCTCTGTTGGGTTATTACTAGCACCCCGAGTTAAGAAAACAGAGGCACCTAATGCGAGCAGACGACCTTCGGTGCGAACTGCAACATCATAAACAAGTGGATCAACACCATCAGGGTTTAAAACAATTACCTTATTAGCAAGTGCAGGCCCGCGACTTTGTTGTGTTGCGTTTTGTCGAAGGGTTGCAGGCGCTCCCCCGGAAACAACTCTTGATAAACGGATTAAAGCGATGATGGTTGCTGGACCACACTTACCATCGACCGTTGCACCAACAGATTTTTGAAACTCTTTTACAGCTAACTCTGTGCGATTACCATAAATCCCATCAACACGACCGCAATCAAAACCCATTTCAGTTAATCGAGATTGCAAGGCGGCGACATCATCACCACGCATTAGAGGGAACTCCTGCAGGTATAAAGAACGATCACCAAGCTTCCATCGCGCCTCTTCTAGAGCGCGAGCGGTTACCGCATCAACAAAACCCGTGACATCAAGGCCACGGGTTTGTTGAAATGAGCGGATCTCCGACTCAGTTAAATCTGACATAGATTTATACGAGGAAGCTTTCTAGCTCCTTGAGTAGTGCTGGCTTTGGCTTAGCGCCAACAATCTGCTTAACAACCTCGCCATTAACAAAAACATACATCGATGGAATTGATGTAATTCCATACTTCATGGCAATTGCTGACTCTTCATCGGTATTTAGCTTGACGATCTTTAGCTTTGCGCCATGCTCATCTGAGATCTCTTCAAGAATTGGCCCAACAGCACGGCATGGACCACACCATTCAGCCCAAAAATCAACCAAAACAGGGGTGCTGCTCTTTAAAACATCTGCATCAAATGATGCTGTTGTTACCTTACTTGTTGCCATCGTATTGCTCCTTATTAGTGTGGTAGTTAAAGATTACTAGTGGGCTAAGAACTTTTCAGCATCCAGTGCTGCAGCACATCCCGAACCAGCAGCAGTGATTGCTTGACGGTAGGTGTGGTCAACCAAATCTCCACATGCAAAGACACCCTTAAGGTTGGTGCGAGTTGAACGACCCTCACAGACCACATACCCCTCATTGTCTAGAGTAATTTGCCCAATTAGTAGTTCACTGCGCGGAATATGTCCGATCGCAACAAACAAACCTGTGAATGCCTGTTCTGACTCCGTGCCATCAATCGTGTTTCGAAGTTTTAATCCTTCAACCTTGTCTGCGCCAAGAACATCAATTACTTCTGTGTTCCATAAAAATTCAATCTTAGGATTAGCTTTTGCGCGCTCTGCCATAATCTTTGATGCGCGTAATTCGCCGCGGCGGTGAATCAAAACTACCTTGTCAGCAAAACGTGTAAGGAAGGTTGCTTCCTCAACTGCAGAGTCTCCACCGCCAACAACTGCAATTGTCTGTCCACGGAAAAAGAAACCATCACAGGTAGCACACCACGAAACACCATGGCCAGATAAGCGCTTTTCATTAACTAATCCAATTTCACGGTATGCACTACCCGTTGCAAGGATTACTGACTGTGCTTTAACTGTGTTTCCTGAACCATCCTTTAAAATCTTTATGTCTCCAGATAAATCCATTTCAACAATGTCATCTGTAATTAACTCTGCGCCAAAGCGCTTAGCTTGCTTGCGCATGCTGTCCATTAAATCTGGACCCATCACTCCATCTGTGAATCCAGGAAAGTTTTCAACCTCTGTTGTGTTCATCAGTGCCCCGCCTGCTGTGACAGAACCTTCATAGATCACAGGGTTTAGCTGAGCTCTAGCGGCATAAATCGCAGCGGTATATCCAGCTGGACCAGATCCAACAATGACAACGCTTCTAACTTCACTCATAACGCCCCCTAGACCCCGAAATCTAATCGTTTTCTTCTGTTTTTGCCGAACGCCGACTCATTGAACTGCCTAAGTGGCGAATCATAGAGATCTCTTCAACTTTGAGCAGTTTAGCGGTTAATACAAAGGCTAAGAATGCGACGACCATCACAACAAGGAGCTCTCCAGCCCGCGTTAAATCTGTTGCAAACCAAGAAACATACCGGGTCAGAATAAACAGTGGGAGCATTGCAATCAGAGATGCAATGAGTAAGCGAACATGCTGACCCAAGAACTCTAGGATTGATAACTTCCCAACATGTTTTTTCAATAATCCGAGAGTTACAAACAATCCAACTAAGTAACTCACCGAGAATGCAACACCCAACCCAACAGTGACCCATTGATTTTTCACAAAGAACAAACAGAAGTAGGACACACCAACAGCAATAATGTTAATTACAAGAATTGAAATAACTTGAGTTCTTGTGTCCTCAAATGCATTGAATCCACGAATCAAAATAAGATTGATTGAAAAGGCGACCAAGCCGAAACTAAGTGCCGATAAAACATAACCGATATATCGCGAATCTTCATTAGGAATACCAACAAAAATACTTTGTGTGATGAGGGGACCGAACAGTAAGAAAGCCACAGCACTTGGGATAGTAATAACACCCACTAAACGGATCGCACGAATCAACTGTGCTTTTACTTCATCGCGCTTACCATCAAGTGCTAACTTTGAGATGTGTGGCAAGATCGCAGTAATGATTGATATCGTAACAATCGAATATGGAAGCAGCATCACATAGTATGCGTATGTATATGGCGTGTAACCAACACCAGTTTTAATCCCTGCTTGTGCGCTTCGGACAGCGGCTGATGTTGCAACGTTGACAGTTACCAAATACCCGAGTTGTGAAATTAAAACATAGACAAGGGTCCAGCCAGCTAAATTAAATGATTTGCCTAATCCAGATAACCCCAGCTTTGGCTTTATAGAAATGCCTAACTTTCTAATGACTGGAACCAAAACTAAAGCTTGGACCACCACGCTAAATGTTGTTCCCCACCCCAACAGTGCGACCTGGTTAGAGGTAATACTGGAGATATCAATGCCAGGAGCAAAGAGCAGAAAGCCCCCAAACAATGCAATGCCAACAAGGTTGTTAGCAATTGGTGCCCACATAAGAGGACCAAAAGAACCGCGGGCGTTGGCAACCTGCCCCAACATTGTAAAAAGGCCTAGAAAGAAGATCTGTGGCAAGCAGTAGCGGGTAAATGCAATGGCTATCTCTTGCTCAGTTTCAAAACCAGTTGTAAAAAACTCAGGGGCGTATAAACGCACCAATGCGGGTGCAAAGAACATGCCGAGTGAAACGAGCACAAGCAGAATTAGAGAGATCGTTGTAATCAACCGAGAAGCAAAATCATCCCCGCCATCTTCGTGGTCAAAAGATCTAACAAGTTGTGGAATAAATATTGCGGTCAGTGCCCCACCAACAAGCAAGTTATACAAAATATTAGGCATTGTGTTTGCAACGTTGTACGTGTCGGCAAGCAGTGTTGTTCCAAGGACAGCAACAATTAAAATGCCACGAACAAATCCTGTAATGCGGGAAATAATGGTTCCAAGTGCCATGACTCCTGATGCACGGAAGAGTTCATTAGATTTCATGTCACCCTCCTTCGCACACGTCTCACACTTTGTGCCACACCTGCCAGTAGAAGAAGTATGGCCGCACTAGTGGTAAACCACGCAACCCTTTGATCAATTACAGTTGAATTTAAGTTCAATATCGCCTCAGGCACAACATTATTGCTCTTGCTATCAGTAATTTGTGCAGTGACCGTGGTCTGACCAGGTGCAATTACCTTTACGGCCATCTCCACCTGGGTCTTAGATTTAGCCGGAATTGTTATCCCAACAAAGCTATCAACTATCACGCGCGAATTAATAGGAAGCATGGAGATATCAACTGTCACATCTGAGTTGAACTCATTAATAACTGTCACAGGCAATTTAACCTTTGACGTTGTTATTTGGTAATTACCATTATTAATACGCAGTTTGCGCACCGTTGCATCAACTGATGCTCTTGCACTGTCTGAAAAGAATTCACGAGACTCTTTATCTAATTGCGGTGATAATAACTTTGATAGTTGAGCGCGAAGAGTGATCAATTCAGGATCATCAACAACCCTTGAAAGTCTTGTAAGAGCCTTACGGTTATCTCCGTAGGCCTTTCGTAAGGTGTTACTTAACCCTGATTTACCCTTACTCCATCCACCATTTGGCTCACTGCGAACTGTGCGACCAAGGGCTATCTCTAACTGTGATTTACCAAATGCGTAGTAACTCTTGAGCTCACTCGGTGCAAGTCGTTTTGCAAGCACAACATCAGGATTGCCGTAGGCAAGGGCAACTACTTGTTGCCCCGTAGTGACCTGACGTAGTTTATCTAACCAAGCAACTGCAATTTCTTGTCCAACAGGTTCAGCATCGGTGGCTAGGGTGTAATCACCGCTCATTGTTATCACTTCATCAATAAGTGCGGCATCAATAACCCACGTAGTGTTTTTACTCCGCGGTGTGTAGATAAGAGCTCCCAGCACACCTGCTGGTGTTAACTCTTGTGCCAACTCGTCATTACGAAACTCACCTGTAAATGTTTGATGAGCCTCTGATGTGATTCGAACTATCGACCCCACCCCTTGCGCAGGTGACAAAGGCAGAACAATCAAGAGTGCAGTAATAAGTAGAGTTAGCTTTTTCATAGGGTTAACTCAGCAGTTCTGGCAATTAATTTCTTCTCATCTGGATATGCCAACCGCTCAACAATTTCAGAGAGCGGGAACCAAGAAACCTCATCGACTTCGCTTTCTTGTGCCAGCAAAGTTCCGCCTGTTTCAGTAAAAAGGAAATGGTGTACGGTTTTATGAATCCGTTTACCACCTGCCATAAACCAAAAATCGATAACACCTAAAGGTTTTGTAATGGAAGAGGTAATACCGGTTTCCTCAGCTACTTCACGGATAGCGGCTTGTTCAGGTGTTTCACCCTCTTCGATGTGACCCTTAGGTAGTGACCAGAGAACCCGCTTGCCGCTCTCATCCTTATGGTCATAACGCCCAATTAATAAACCCAAAGCACCGGTTGTATCGATCACCAAACCGCCAGCACTCACCTCATCAACACGCTTTGCGTACGGGCGCTTGGGTTGAGGGCTCTTGTGAGCAGTGCTGTGTGTCTGTGGTTGTGGGCCGCGATTACCGGAACGCTTACGTTTCCGCTTTTTCTTCGTACCTTCGCTGCCCGCACCAGGTGCCGGGATCATGAAGCAAGGGTAGTGCTTTAACCTTACTTATTGTGAGTACCGCATTAGGAGCCGCAGGAGAGCTAGCGATCCGTTCATTAATTGAACGGGCCCCGCTTGCAAGTTCCTTAGCCCAAGCCTTTAAGGCCAAAGGGTTTACTTTGGCGTTGGTTGGTGGCCCCGTGCGCGATGCACTACTGGGCCGTCTTGGAAATGATTTGGATTTCACGACAAACGCCCATCCGCTTGAAACAAAAAAGATTTTGAACGAGTGGGCTGAAAACATTTGGGATACAGGTATTGCATTTGGAACCGTTGCAGGAAAGCGCGGTGACACAACCGTTGAGGTAACAACCTACCGCACCGAAAGTTACGACCCTGACTCTCGCAAACCAGATGTTGAGTACGGTGAATCAATTCATGGTGATCTATCCCGTCGAGACTTCACTATTAACTCTATGGCACTTGAATTAACTGGAGAAAAACCAGAGTTCATCGACCCATTTAAGGGATTACACGATCTAGCTGCCAAAGTGTTGCGCACACCCGGTACGCCAGGTGACTCCTTTACTGATGATCCGTTACGCATGATGCGTGCTGCACGTTTTGCATCACAACTAGATTTTGAGATTGCTCCCGAAGTAATTACCTCAATAAAAGATCTAGCATCTCGCGTAAGTATTGTTTCAGCAGAGCGCGTGCGCGATGAGTTTATTAAGATCCTAATGTCTAATAATCCGCGCATTGGAATAACTGTTTTAGTGGATACCGGTCTTGCAGATTTAGTACTGCCAGAAATCCCAAAGCTGCGTCTTGAAGTTGATGAACACCATCACCATAAAGATGTGTATGAACACTCAATCACAGTTCTTGAACAAGCTATCGACAATGAAGATCGTTTGGGTGGACCAAACCTTGTCATTCGACTTGCAGCTTTACTGCACGATATTGGAAAACCAAAAACCCGCGCATTTATTGAGGGTGGTGGAGTTTCTTTTCATCACCATGAAGTTGTTGGAGCACGTCTTGCAAAGAAGCGATTACAAGCTCTGCGCTTTGATAATGACACCATCGATGCAGTAGAGCTGTTAACAACGCTGCACCTTCGTTTTCATGGCTATGGTGAGGGTGAATGGACAGACTCTGCCGTGCGCAGATATGTCAGGGATGCCGGTGAATTCTTAACGCATCTACATGTTTTAACACGAGCAGACTGCACAACCCGCAACAAGACAAAGGCCGCTCGGCTTTCTGCGACGTATGATTCTTTAGAGGCACGCATTGCGGTGCTCATGGAGCAAGAAGAGTTGTCAAGAATCCGACCAGATTTAGATGGTGCACAGGTCATGCAGATCTTGGATCTGAAACCATCACGTGACGTTGGACAAGCCATGGATTTCTTACTGGAACTTCGGTTGGAACAAGGACCAATTGGTCAAGAAGCTGCTACAAAGGCTCTACTTGATTGGTGGGCTACGAGGTAGCGTAAAACTTTGCTGGTCGCAGAGTAATAAACGCAACCATTAAGTACGCAGCTGTTACCGCTAACGGAACCATTCGGGACAACCCTGAAGGCGGTAGCAAAAGCGCAGCGATCAATCCACCACTAACAATTGCTCCATTGACGATAACGTCATACACAGCAAAAACTCTTCCGCGGTGGTAGTCATCAATTTTTGATTGCACCAATGCATCATTGGAGACCTTTATATTTTGACCAAAAAACGCTGTTAGAAAAGCGGTAATACATAACGCTATTTCTGTTAGTGAGGCGGCAAGAATCAACGGTGAACAGGCACTAGCTATCATTGCAAACTTAATCCAGCGATGTCTTCCAAATCGGGCAACACCGTAAGGTGCCAAGAATGCTCCTAAGAAAACACCGAGGCCTGCAATGCTTAAAGCAATACCAAAACCTTGCAATCCATCCTCTGGTTGTGCTGGATCGTTAAATGAGTTTCGCTCAAGCAGTAGTGCCGCTAAGGTTAAAGCGGTTAATCCGCCACGTTGAACCGCAGTTGCAATAATTCCGCGAGATGCATCAACATGGCCACGCAAATACCTAAAACCTTCCTGCATATCTCTAAAGCCCTGCATAAAAGATGCTGACTCTTTTTCCTGCTGCAAAGGACCAATTTCATTCTTCTTTAACCGAGAGGTAAGAAGTGCAGCGATGAAATAGCCAGCCGATGCAATCATAATAAGTATGGCATCGGCGTGATCTGCAATGGCTGCGCCATCGATTAAAGCTCTGACTCCAACACCAATACCGCCACCAATAACAACTAAAACCGATCCACCTGTCACAGCAATTGCATTTGCTGTCACAAGAGATTTCGAATCAACTAGCAATGGTAGTCCGGCCGAAAGTGCTGCAAGAATAAATCTATTAATACCAAAACCAATCAAAACAACAATTGTTAACTCAACACCTGTAGTTCCACTAAAGACTAAAAAGGCAACAAAGAAAAGATTTGCACTACGCGCTAAGTTACAAAAAAACAGTGCACGTTGCCTTGAAACGCGATCTAAAACAGTTCCGACCATCGGTCCAACTAATGAATACGGCAGTAAAACAACGGCAAAGCCAAGCGCGGCGCTTAATGCATTTGCTTGGCGCTCAGGTGAAAACAAAACAAAGGATGCAAGTGCGCTTTGAAAAATGCCATCAGTTGCTTGTCCGGACCATCGAACAGCAAGTAAACGAGAAAGTCGAGGGTGTCTTAGTAACCCAACAAAACTCATAAGAAAGAGCGTATCCATCTATTTAGGATTATTCTTCTCCTTAATGAAATCGCAACGAGGGTTCATCGACTATTCACTCGACAAGCGAGCCACTTTGATGGCTCTGTTTCGTGGAGTGGTTGACGCCTGCGATGCCGACCCTTATCTGATGCGAGCGGCTAAATGGCACGGTGACACTGTTGCCCGTAACTGTCCGGTCTGTAAAAAGGAGGAGCTGGTTGAACTTCGCTACACCTTCGGTGAGCAGCTGGGTCAGTTCTCAGGCCGGATTAAATCACCCAAAGAGTTAGTGGAAATGGAGCGGGAGTTTGGTGAGTTCACGGTGTACATCGTGGAGGTCTGCAAAAACTGTTCTTGGAATCACCTGTGTGCTTCATACGTACTAGGCGATGGAGTTGAACGAAAGGCCCCGCGCAAGGTTCGCACCTTGGAGGATGAGGATTACGCGAAGGGTTAACATTGCCACATGGTGCGTAAATTACTGATTAGAGCAACAGTCTTTGTGGTCGGCTTTGGTTTCGTTGCCGGCTCTGTGCTATTCGCACTTGCTTACTTCACAGTTGATATCCCAGATGCCAACGCCTATGTCAGTAGTCAATCAACAATTATTCAATACTCTAACGGCGAAGAAATTGGCCGAGTTGGAACACAAAACAGACAGATCGTTCCTCTGGCAAAGATTCCACTTAATGTCCGCCATGCAGTACTAGCTGCCGAAGACAGTGGGTTTTATTCAAACCGTGCATTTTCAATAACAGGAATTCTTCGAGCGGTAATTAATAATCTGCGAGGCGGAGCCTTGCAAGGTGGTTCAACAATCACCCAGCAGTATGCAAAGACAGCTTTCTTAACCCCTAGCCGAACAATTCAGCGAAAGATTAAAGAACTTGTAATTTCAATTAAGTTAGAAAATCAACTATCAAAAGATCAAATCTTTGAGAGTTATTTAAATACCATTTACTTTGGTCGAGGGTCATACGGCGTTATGACAGCCTCACAGCAGTACTTCAATCGAAACGTTGATCAACTGACAGACTCACAAGCAGCCGTCATTGCATCAATACTTCGCTCACCAGGTTTGTATGATCCTTTTTTCAAAGAGGGTAATGCTGAACGTTTAGCAAATCGTTTTGAGTATGTAAAAAACAACATGATTGATGCAGGTTGGCTAACGGAAGAAAAGGCAGCAAAGATGAAGTTGCCATCGGTTGCACCTCGCTCAACATCAGGTCAACTCAGTGGTCCAAAAGGCCATGTCATTGAAGCGGTGCAAAAAGAGTTAGCAAAGCTTGGTTTTAGCCAAGATCAACTACTAGTTGGTGGCTTAGTTATTAAGACAACCCTTGATCAAAAAGCACAACAATCTGCCGTTGACGCTGTTGATAAGTTTTATCCATCAAAAGCACCTGCAGATCTTCGCATTGGATTAGTTGCTATTCGCCCAGGTACTGGTGAAGTCCTTGCTATGTATGGTGGGCGTGATTATTTAGAGCGTCAACTCAATGATGCAACACAGTCAATTGCACAAGCCGGCTCCACCTTTAAACCCTTTGCAATTGCTGCAGCCCTTGAACAAGGCATTCCACTGACATCAATGTGGAATGGTGACTCACCGCAGACCTTTGATGATGCCGGAAAACCGTATGAAGTTTTCAATTATGGCAATGAAGGATGGGGACAAATTGATTTAATGTTTGCTACAAAGCACTCGATTAATACAGTTTTTGTTCCACTCGGAATAAAGGTCGGACCAACAAATGTTGTAGATGTTGCTCGACGTGCAGGAATCCCTGAAACGGTTGCAATGATGCCAACCCCATCAATTGTTCTTGGAACATCTAGCCCCCACGTCATTGATGTAGCAAATGCGTATGCAACTTTTGCAGCTCAAGGTATTAACTCAAAACCCTTCTTGGTCAGCCAAGTTCTTGGAAATAATAAAGGCGTGCTCTATGAAGCAACACCTCAAACCCAAGAGGTCTTTAGTAAAGAGGTAATGGCTGATTTAACCTATGCGCTAAAAGGGACCATTACAGGTGGAACAGGTGCAGCAGCACTTGCCTTAGGTCGACCAGCTGCAGGAAAGACCGGAACATCTCAATCAAATGCTTCTGCCTGGTTTAGTGCCTACACACCACAAATTGCTGCATCAGTTGCATTCTTCCGTGACAATGCAACGCAATCTCTTAACGGCGTTGGTGGAATGACATCTGTAACTGGTGGATCGTTCCCAGCGCGCATCTGGACACAGTTTATGAAGGGCGCCCTCAAGGGCGAGCCAGTCATGGATTTTCCAGCACCATCAAATATTGGTGGCCTTGATCCCATTGTTATGACTTCTGGTGGAAAGCAAAAGCCTAAGCCTTAATGAAAGTTAGAACCCTTGTAGTTCTTGCCATACTGGCCTCGCTGCTTTCTTATGCAAAATTTAGCTACTGCCAAGACAGTGGCTGGGCAACACCAGATCAATATATTCACGCCTGTTACAGCGATTTACCGGCTCTCTATGCAAGCCGTGGGTTAGATGTGCACGCCTGGCCGTATTCAAGTGATGAGAACAGTGTTGAGTACCCAGTCATTACAGCATTGGTTATGTATGTAACCAGCTTTGTTGCCAACTCCCCTGTCTCTTACTTTAATGTCAACATCTTTTTCTTAATCCTTTTACTCATTGCAACGGCTTTAGTTGTGCGAAAGATCCGACCAGAGTTTGCATACCTTGTGCCCATTGCACCTGCGATGATCGCCTCTCTCTATATCAACTGGGATCTGTGGGCGATTGCAACCATGATGCTTGCAATTTATTGGTTTGATCGAAAACAGTATCTGCATAGCTCTTTGGTCTTATCACTCTCGATTTCAACAAAGTTTTTACCAGTCTTCTTGCTCATTCCAATTGGATTTATATTGTGGCGAGATGAAAAAGTTAAAGAGTTAATCAAATACCTCATAGTTGTTGCATCTACATGGTTAGTAATCAATCTGCCATTTGTACTTACAACCCCAACAGGATGGTCGCGCTTCTATAGATTAAATCTAGAACGCGGTGCGGATTGGGGATCTTTTTGGTTAGCATTGCAACAATTAGGTATCACTCTTATAAATCTGAATTACCTATCAGTATTGTTGTTGCTTATTGCACTTACTTCAGTTGCACTGCTTTTGTTTGAATTAAAGTACACACCGGCCCTTGCATCAGTGGCATTTATTGTGTTGGCATCTGTAATGCTGGCAAGCAAGGTGTATTCACCGCAGTATGTTCTGTGGCTAACACCATTGGTTGTTATAGCCTTAACAAACAAAAAAGATCTCCATGCATTCTGGTTATGGCAAGCAACTGAGTTGATCTATCACCTTGCAATCTGGCAACACATCGCATCTATTACCGGCGCACAGTTTGGCCTTACTGCCACCCCCTTTGCCATCCTGACCCTGATCCGAATCGCAGGCACGATCTACCTGATGGCGGTCCTGGCTAGACGGGCTTTACAGGCTCGAAATACGCACAGCAGGCTTCTCGATTTACTATTTGAGGCGGGAAAGCCTTACCCTTAGCCCTCCAGAAACTCCGGTTTGTGGAGAATTTAACCCTCCTGTCACGGAAATACCGTGGCCGTCTTAGTCCAGAGGAGGTCGGGTTAACACATGCGTCATTATGAACTTATGGTCATTCTTGATCCAGAACTAGAAGAACGCACCGTCA
>Ga0164294_10002589_pt1 | contig 16329 bp, 15 predicted proteins | sample GEODES005metaG_FD_111479 | JGI IMG/M metagenome (GOLD analysis project Ga0164294, IMG submission 111479) | Oligotrophic lake water microbial communities from Sparkling Lake, Wisconsin, USA - GEODES005 metaG | ecosystem: Environmental > Aquatic > Freshwater > Lake | place: USA: Sparkling Lake...
AATGTCGGCGATGATGCTGCAAATGAGTGGTTCGTCGTCGACGACGACCGCAGTTCGACGTGGCGACGCCGGCACTCTACTTCTTTCGCGCGGCGGCAATGAGTGCGGTGATCACCTGGTCGGCGGTGGTTCCCGTCTCGGTGGCGCGAGTCCTTAACCAAGCCGCGTTGACGCCAGACAGTGCCACAGTAATTGTTGCGGCGGAGGCAGCTTTCGGCACAGCAAGCTCGACGCCGAGGCTTTTCCGCTGGCTTCGCACGATGAGTGTGGTGACGGGAAGGGCAATCGTAGCGAGCGCATCAAGGATGAGGATGACCCCGAAGAATCGCCAGTACACATCCTGGAACGACATCGGAGGGAATGTCCCGTCGGTCAGGATGACCGGGAGCACAAGCGCGGGGACAATGGTGATGAAGACGAGGGCGACACTGAGTGCCGTCCGAATCCAGCGCAATGAAGAGTTTTGGAGCAACAGCATCAGGTTGGCGTGAGCGAGTGATACCGCAACGAGGGCACTCACCGCAAAAGACTTCGTCAGATTGAGATACAGGTCGCTCGGTTGGTACATCATGTCCGACCAGTTCCACCAGATGAGTGTGGCGGCGAGCCCCAGGGCTACCCCGCTCGTTCCAATCCCGACCCAACCGAAGACTTTGACGTCCCGACCGAACACGGCGAGATGGCAGAGCGCGAGAATCGAGAAGCCGGCTACAGCGAGGGTGGTGAGCATGACCTTGCTCTGAGTCTCTCCGAACTCCCCGCCCACAATCGTGTAAATCCCGATCAGGGCGGTTATGACGAGTGAGATGATGACGGTCCAGATCGCGACACGCCTCACGCCTTTGATGGTGCGTTCTGCGTCCGAAACTTGTGTTGTGCTCATGTCAACAGGATACGCCCGTGGCGGCTCACCCCGCTATAGACGGGGGTGAATCCGATTACTCGACGGGTACTACCGAACGATGGCGAGGCCGGTGAGGCCGGCTGCCTCTTGGACGCTTCCCGCATTCGTGAGGTCAGTGAAGCCCATCTCGGTCATCGCCGAAATCGCCTGTGTAGAACGGTTGCCCGAACGGCAATAGATGACGTAGGTGCCCGCTGGGTCGAGCTGGGTGATTTCGCTGGCAAAAGTTGCCCCCTGCCAATCTATGTTGATGGCGCCCTCCAGATGACCCTCGGCAAATTCGGCCGGGGTGCGAACGTCGATGACGGCGGTTACGGTGCTCATGGAATTTTGTCCTTTCGATACCCCCTAGGGTATGCTAGAATTTGATCAAACGCAAACCGAGGAGCACCGTGATTATTGAACCGGATGAACTGAAAACAGCACGCGACCGACTTGCTCGCGTCCAGGGCCAGATCGGGGGGATTGTGCGAATGATTGATGAGGGTCGCGACTGCACCGACATTCTGCAACAGCTTTCGGCCGCGAGCACCGCGTTGACCCGGGCAGGATTTTCGATTGTGTCAACGGGAATGGCGCACTGCGCGAACGAACCGGACAACAGCGACAGCCGAGTGGCGCTTGAAAAAGCGTTCATGTCGCTGGCCTAGGCGCACGGATGAAAACGATCATTGTCGGTGGGGTTGCGGGTGGAATGTCCGCGGCGACGAGACTTCGGCGACTTGACGAAACCGCCGAGATCACAATCTACGAGGCCGGACCGGACGTGTCGTTCGCTAACTGCGGGCTTCCGTACTTCATCGGCGGTGTTATTGGCAAACGGTCGAGCCTGCTGCTGCAGACCCCCGAGAGCCTCGCGGCGCGGTTCAATCTCGACGTCCGCGTCAACACTCGAGTAACCGCGATTGATCGATCCGCTCAAACCGTGACGGTTCGCGACGAAGTGACAGGTGTCGAGAGCACCGACCGCTACGACAATCTGATTTTGTCCCCCGGGGCGGCCCCTCGACGGCTTGATGTTCCCGGCTGGGATCGCACACTGACGCTGCGAAACGTGCCCGACGCCGACCGAATCATCGCGGCGGTGAGTGGCGCACCCAAACACATCGTCATTCTCGGAGCCGGTTTCATCGGGGTTGAGGTTGCTGAAAACCTTCGTCATCGCGGACACAAGGTCACCATCGTCCAGTCGGGCCCGAGCATCCTCGCACCGTTCGACCCCGAGATGATTGAGCAGTTCCACGCGAACCTCGAACAGAACGGTATCCGAATCCTGGTCAATGTCACGGCGACCGAAATCACGGAATACGCCGTTCAACTGACCGACGGAACGAGGCTCACCGCGGACGTTGTCGTGTCGTCTGTCGGGGTGGTCCCCGATCACTCGCTCGCGGTGGACGCGCGTCTTCGAATCGGGTCTGCGGGGGGAATTTGGGTCGATTCGCAACAGCGGACGAGCGACCCGAACATCTATGCCGTGGGCGACGCTGCGGAAAAAGGATCCGCTCTCACCGGCGACGACACGATGGTGTGGCTTGCAAATCTGGCTAACCGGCACGGTCGGCTCGTCGCCGATGTCGTCGCCGGACTGGACGTTGCGGCCCGCCCATCAATCACGACTGGAATTGTGGGCGCCTATGCAATGGCGGCGGCCATCACGGGACTCAGTGAGAAAGCCGCCCAACGCGCCGGAATCGACCACCGCGTGATCCACCTTCACCCCGCCTCGCACGCGGGGTACTACCCGGGAGCCGAAACGCTGACGCTCAAAGTCGTGTTTGCACCGGACACGGGACGAATTCTGGGCGCCCAGGCGGTCGGTCGCGACGGGGCTGACAAGCGAATCGATGTCATCGCGACGGCAATCTATGGTGGCCTGACAGTTTCGGACCTCATGAATCTCGAACTCGCTTACGCACCCCAGTTCGGATCGGCCAAAGACGCAGTCAACCAAGCCGGTTATGTGGGGGACAACGTCCTCGCGGGTCGAACGCCGACCGTCCAGTGGCACGAACTCGACGAACGACAGGCCGGCGGCGCCGTCCTCGTTGACGTGCGAACGGCCGATGAACACAGCGCGGGCGCAATTCCGGGTGCTGTGCTGATTCCCGTCGATGAACTGCGTGACCGCCTCGATGAGATCATGGCGACCGACGTCATCGTCCACTGCAAAGTCGGACAGCGCGGACACACCGCCACCCAGATTCTTCGTTCCCACGGGATTTCCGCATCGAATCTCGATGGCGGTTATCTGACGTGGCGGGCGGGGATGGATTCAATCGAACGAGCGAATTCGACAACACTGATTCGAAACAACTAAGGAGACATCATGTGTCAGAAAGTCAAGTGTGACAGCTGCGGCAAGGCCACGTGGTCCGGCTGTGGACAGCACATCGACGAGGCGCTCGCGGGAGTTGCGGACGCCGACCGTTGCACCTGCAACTAATTCGCAGGACCCAAACGACAGGCCGGCCGGCGTAACCTCGGCCAGCGCACCGCGCTAAGGCTTTGTGCGCGCCGCCGACCGTCGTTCGGCGGATTTGCCGAGCGAGAAGCTGGCGACGAGGGCGACAGCAAGGAAGCCGGCCGCGAGGTATGCGGCACTCGTTGTTCCCGCGGAGAGCGCTTGCTTTGCGTCAGCGGCGAACTCGGCGGTTGCGGGGTTCGCCTCCAAGCCGCTGATGGCGCCGCCGGCGGAATCGACGACCGCTGCGACGATGGGCGCAGCGATTTCATCGGGGACGTTTCGTTTCTCGAGAGCCGTTTGCAGGCTGAACTGTGCCGTCGAGAACAGGATTGTCCCGATGACCGCGATTCCGAGGGCGGACCCGATTTGACGCGACGTACTCGATGTTCCCGAACCCTGGCCACTTGACGCGACGGGCACGTCCTTGAGGACCACCCCGGTGAGTTGGGCCGTCGCGAACCCGACACCCATTCCGTAGACCGTGAGGAACGGAACAATCGACCAACCCGATGCGTCCGGTGAAATCATGAACCCGATTCCGGCAACACCGATCATCTCGAGAATGAGGCCAATGCGAATGATCCACGTCGGCGGAAGGCGCGAGCCGAGGCCGGCGGAAATTCCACTGGCGACGAATGAACCGACCGCGAGCGCTACGATAATCAGCCCCGCTTCGAACGGCGTGTATCCCAGAACGAATTGCAGCCACAACGGAAGTGCGAGGATGATTCCGAACTCACCCATGCTCACGATGAGAGCGACGATATTGCCGTTTCGGAAACTGGGCGTGGCGAAGAGCGAGAACGCGATGAGGGTTGATTTGCCGGCGCGTTGACGACTGCGCCCGTGGAGGATGTAGGCGACGACGGTGACCACCGTGACGGCGAACGACACGGGAACGACGGACAGTTCGAACGGCCACTGCCAGTCTCCGACGATGAACGGCGTGTTCACCGTCCACCAACCGAAGTTGCGGCCTTCGATGAGCCCGAAGACGAGGCTGCCGCTGGCCACGACGGACAGCGCCGCCCCGACCCAGTCGATGGCACGCGCGTGTTCGACATCTTTGGATTCGGTCACGAACAGGAAGACACCGACCGCGATGAGAACCCCGAGCGGGATATTGATTCCGAACGCCCAGTTCCACGAGAACTCGGTTGTGAGCCAACCGCCGAGAAGCGGTCCGACGGCGACCATTCCACCGATGGTCGAACCCCACACGGCGAACGCGATGCCACGCTCTTTGCCCTGGAAGGTCGCATTGACGATGGACAGGGTCGTGGGCAGAACCATCGCCCCACCGATTCCCTGGATGACCCGCCAGGCGATGAGCGCGCCAGCGGTATCGGACGTCGCGGCAAAAATTGACGAGACCGTGAAAAACGCCAGACCAATGATGAGCATCGAACGGCGTCCCCATTTGTCCGCGAGTGCACCGAAAACCAGGAGCAGTGCGGCGAACACCAGGGTGTAGGCCTCCTGGATCCACTGGACGTCGGTTGACGACGCATCAAGGTCGACCACGATGGCGGGAATCGCAACATTGATGATGGTCGAATCGACAATCACCAGCGCCACAGCGAGGCTCACAAAGAGCAGAGCGAGCCAGCGATTCTTTTGCGTTGTCATGAGGTACAGCATAGGGCGGGTGCAACTCGGGGAATTCCTGTTACTATTGGCAAGTCGGCTCAGGACATGCAGAAGTATTTCTGTGAATTTGTGTGGTTTGTATAGGTTCCGAGTCGGGTTGACAACACCCTGTTGGCAATGGACCCCACTTGTGAATCGAACCCGGTCACTGATAGCTCGGTTTCGTGAGGCACTGTTGTGTGCCGCTATGAGATTTGTACAAGCCAGGAAGCATTCTGATGCCTACTAACACCCCTCCCGCGGCTCGCCGCGGAAAGAACTTCGATCCGCGCGAAGCCGCGGCGAAGAAAAAGAGCCGATTCGGTCGGCCGGATTCGACCGCTGGACCGGCGCGACCCGCTCGCGCGTCTCGTGACGACCGTCCGGTTCGCGATGACCGCCCCGCCCGTTCCGACCGCCCCGCGCGTGATGACCGAGCTCCTCGAGCGGACCGGGCTGACCGTGCTCCGCGCAACGAGTTTGCCTTCCGCGACGGTCGACCCGTCCGCGAAGGACGCCACGTCGATGCCAAGAGCAAGTTTGACCGTCCCGTTCGCACGACCCGCGACGAGCGACGCGACGACCGCCCTGCGCGGGACCCCCGTCCCGTCCGTGATGATCGCCCTGCGCGCGATGACCGTGCTCCGCGTACCGACCGTTTTTCCCGGGATACTCGTCCGGCACGTGATGACCGACCAGCTCGTGATGACCGTCGCCCCGTGCGTGATGACCGTCGCCCCGTGCGCGACGATCGCCCTGCACGGGATGATCGTCGCCCTGTCCGAGACGACCGCGGACCGCGGACCGATCGCTTCTCTCGTGACTCGCGACCCGTTCGCAATGACCGTCCGGCACGGGATGACCGTGCCCCGCGTAACGATCGTTTCGCTCGAGACGAACGTCCTGCCCGCCGCGACTCGGACTTCTATCCGTCGCGCGACGAAAAAGCGTTTTACGAACCCGGCGACGACGTCGTGCTCGATCGCCTGCAGGCGATGGCCACCACTGCGGAGGATGTCGACGGCGTAACCTTCGGCGACCTCGGATTGGGTCGCAACATCGAAACCGCTCTGCTCGAACTCGGCGCGATTGCACCGTTCCCGATTCAGGCCGCGACCATTCCCGACGTCCTTGCTGGTCGTGACGTCCTTGGACGTGGACGCACGGGTTCCGGAAAGACCATCGCGTTTGGGGCTCCGCTCGTCGAGTTGCTCATGGCCAACGGCGGCGGAAAAAAGCGCAGCCAGGGCCGCGGTCCGCGTGCGCTGATTCTTGCTCCGACCCGCGAATTGGCGATGCAAATCAACCGAACGGTCATGCCGATTGCGAAATCCGTCGGTCTCTTCACGATGACCATCGTGGGTGGCGTTCCCCAGGGTTCGCAGGTCATGAGCCTTCGTCGCGGCGTTGACATTGTCATCGCCACACCCGGTCGTCTCGAAGACCTCGCTCGTCAGCGCCACATCGACCTGTCGCAGATTCAGATCACGGTTCTCGACGAGGCCGACCACATGTGCGACCTCGGATTCCTCGAGCCCGTGCAGCGCATCCTTCGCGACACCGCCGAGGGCGGACAGCGCTTGCTGTTCTCTGCGACGCTCGACAAGGGTGTGGCCTCGATCATCGACGAGTTCCTGCCGGAGCCAGCGATTCACGAGGTCGCCGGCGAGGACCAGTCATCGTCGACGATTGATCACCGCGTGTTCATCATTGACCACCGCGACAAAATCCCGCTCATCGAGCACCTCGTTCGTCGTGACGGAAAGACCCTCGTGTTCACGCGCACCCGTGCGTATGCTGAGCAACTCGCGGACGAACTCGAAGATGCGGGTATCCCGGCGACCAGCCTGCACGGTGACCTCAACCAGTCACGTCGTACCCGAAACCTCGAGCGCCTCACCACGGGCCGCGTCAACGTTCTTGTCGCGACCGATGTTGCTGCTCGTGGAATTCACGTGGACGACATCGACCTCGTGATTCAGGCCGATGCGCCCGACGAGTACAAGACGTACCTGCACCGTTCGGGTCGTACCGGTCGTGCCGGAAAGACTGGAACCGTGGTGACACTCATCCCCAAGCAGCGCCAGCGCCGCATGACGGATTTGCTCAACCGCGCCGAGATTCAGGCGGTCATGGTCCCCACGCGCCTCGGAGACCCCCACCTCGACAACCTCGTCTAACGACAATTCCAATGCCCACTCAGCTCTGTGCACGCGCGCGGAAGTTAGAGTGGGCATTGTGATTCGTCGACTAATTGAAATCTCCCGTCCGGTTCTGTGGATCAACACGATCGGCACGACCGTCGTCGGAATGTGGTTGGCCGGATTCCTGTGGACGTGGGAAATCCTGCCGATCCTCATCTGGGTGACCCTGCCGTTCAACCTGTTGATTTACGGAATCAACGACATTTATGACCAGGACACCGACGCCGAGAACGACCGCAAGGGTGGGTTCGGCGGAGCAAAGATCAAACCGTCCGAGGTTCGAATGATCAACTGGGGCGTCGTTGTCCTCAACGTGCCCTTCCTCGTGTACTTCGTCATCACCGTTCCACCGGCCGCGTTCGTGTGGATGCTCGCCTACGCGTTCTCGTTCTGGCAGTACTCGTCCACCCCGTTGCGCTTCAAGGCACGCCCGGTGTGGGATTCGGTCAGTAACGCTGATTACGCGTTCCCCCTTGCTTTCGTCCCACTCGCGCTCGGTGTCGAACCGATGTGGCCGGCTGTCATTGGTCTCATGGCCTGGAGCATGGCCAAGCACGTGTACGACGCGATTCAGGACATCGACGAAGACGCCTCGGCGGGAATCGTCACGACCGCGGTGAAGTTCGGGGTCAAGGGATCGCTCATCTGGTCTGGTTCATGGTGGGTTGTGTCCACCGTCGCTTTCGCCCTCGTCAACTGGCCCGTCGCCATCGTCTCGGGGTTGATTTCGGGGTGGTTGCTTCTCGCGAACTGGCGCACCCCGACGAGCGCCGAGGCGAAGCGTTTGTACAAGTACTCCGTCGCCTTCCCCTACGTTGCGGGCGCGGTCGCGGGCGTCCAGCTCGTCACCGGCATCACCCTCGGGCTGTATCCGTGACCCCACGACGCATCATCGTCATCGGAGCCGGTCTCGGAGGGCTCGCATCGGCCGCACTTCTCGCCCGGGCTGGTCACGACGTCACCGTTCTCGACCGCAACGAGTGGATTGGCGGAAAGAGCCGCCGTATCGATGTGGCCGGGCAGCGCATCGACACGGGACCTTCCCTTGTCACTTTTCCCGCGGCGATTGACAAAGTCCTCGATCGTTTCGACGAAATCGGACCGCCGAGCGCGCGAAAGGCGCGCGACATCGCACCGCTCGACCTGCAGCGCCTTCCCGAAGTCGGACGCTATTTTTTCCGCGGCGATGTGGCAAATCTGCCCGTCGAAGCGGGGCACGCGTGGAAGCCCGCCTGGGATCGATTCGAGGCCGAGCACGGACCGTTGGGTCACAACATCACCACGATGTTGACGAACGACCCGTGGGACTCGGCGATTTACCCCGCCGCGGCGGGACTTTTTCGCCATTACGGAACGCGACTGAATACCGAGCGCTATTTGAACGGGCTCGACTGGATGCCGGAAAACCTGCGCGAAGTCATCTCGATTCACACGCTCAACGCCGGGGTCGCTCCCGCCAAAACGCTCGCCCTGTTCGCGACGATGCCCGCCGTCATGTCAACGGACGGTGTGTGGGTTCCAACCGGCGGTGTGAACGAGATTCCGCAGATGCTTGCTCGACTCGCGACCGAATCGGGCGCTACCATTCGCCTCGGCGAACGTGTCACGTCGGTGTCGCGCGGTCGTGTCGTGACTGACATCGCGGAGTACACGCCCGACATCGTCGTGAGCGGACTCGACGCTGATGTGCTGGAGGGACTGCTGGGGCGACGCCCCCGAACCCCGACTGCTCTGTCGTGTTCGGGGATTGCGGTCTTTGCGGTGCTGGACGAGGAACTTCCGGATGACGTCGTCACGCACTCGGTGATCATGCCGGACGACCCCGCCGACCTGTACGAGAGCATTCGCACGAAGACCCTGCCGAAACAGACCATGGCGTTCCTCAACTATTACCGGGCCGGACAGATTTACCCCAACGCGCGACCCACCGCGGCCATCCTTCTGACCGCGCCACCGGACGGCAAGCGTTACGGAATCGAACACGAGTGGTTCCAGCGAGAAATGCGTCGCATCAGTGAGGTCATGAAACTTCCCCGACAACTCGGTGACATGATCACCGACCACACCGTGTTGCACCCGGAATACTTCGCGGGGTTCGGTGCCGTGGGCGGTGCACTCTACGGCGAGGGCCACCCGTGGTGGCAGAGCGGGCCGTTCCACTCGCCCGCCTACAACTCACCGCTGCGACCGTGGCTGTGGCGCGTCGGTGCATCCGTTCACCCCGGCGGCGGAATCCCCGCGGTCCTGGGCGGAGCGCTTATCGCGATGAATCGACTGTTGGCGAAGCTCGGAACCTAAGCCGTCGCGTCGGGGTTGCGCCCGTCTAACACCGCACGAACCCCGCGGGCGGCGTCGGCGAACGTCTGAGCGGCCGCCTTTCGGCTCAACCCCATCACGTGCGGGGTCATGACGACGCGCGGGTCAGACATGATGGGGTGGTAGTCGGTGGGTTCGTCGTCGAACACGTCCAGACCGACCCCGCCGAGCCGGCCAGCGGTGAGTGCTCGGTGGACGGCGTCGAGGTCGACGAGAGGCCCGCGCGCACAGTTGATGAGCACACAGCCCTCTTTCACGTGCGACAACGAATCGTCGTTGATGAGGTGACGTGTCGTGTCGAGCAGGGGTGCGTGAAGCGACAGGAAATCACTGACCGCGAGTAACTCGGGCAGAGTGTTCGCGCGAATGTGATCGGGTACGTCGGCGACCGGGTCGAACGCGCGAACCGTCCCGCCGAGCACATCGACGAGGCTGGCGAGCCGTTTGCCGATCCGCCCCCAGCCGACGATTCCGACGGTCGCCCCTTCGATGTCCCCGAGCGGCAACGAATCGCGCTCGTTCCAGCGGTTGTCCCGCACCAGTTCGGTCAGCCGTGCGAGGTTCTTCGTGAGGTGCAGCATCATCGCCAACACACCTTCGGCCACGGCGTTAGTGTTGCTGCCGGGTGTGATGACGACAGGGATTCTGCGTTCACGAGCGACGTCAAGGTCGACGCGCTCCGTTCCGACACCGGTTCGAGCGAGAACCCGCAGATTGGGCATCGCGTCAAACATTTCGCGGTCGACGGTCACGTTGCCGCGAACAATCGCACCAACCGCGTCGGTCAGGTCCGCCGGGGTTGGATTGTTGACGAGGCGGTGCGAATCCCCCAAAATCGGCGCGACGATGTCGACCTCGACCGGCCCGAGTGCAACGACAATAGCCACTCAGCAGGCCTGTCGAACTGCACACACGGCACTGGATAACCCGACCAAGGTCACGGGCGCGGTCCCCTCACGATGTCGAGGTTCCTGCGAATGGCGGTGGAGAGGAGAACCGAATCGGATGACAGCGCGATAAACCGGAAACCGCGATCGATGTGGCGCGCAGCCGACTCGGCATCGGGTGCCAGTATCCCCGCTGGAATGCCCGCAGCGGCGGCCGCCGCAACAACGGCGTCGAGAGCCGCGAGAAAATCGGGGTGGTCGTATTGACGAGGGCAGCCGAGTGCGTAACTGAGGTCCAACGGCCCGACGAACACTAGGTCAACCCCGTCGAGAGCGGCGATGTCGGTGACGGCGTCGAGCGCTCCTCGCGTTTCAATCTGCACGATGGCGCAGGCGTGGACCGCCCCGTCGAGTGCGCCGAGGTCCGCCCCCCACTGATTGGCGCGGTTATACGTGGCGACGCCGCGGTCGCCGCGGGGTGGGTAAAAAAGGTGGGCAACAGCGTCACGCGCCTCGTTGACACCGGTCACGCGCGGAATCATGATTCCCGCAGCACCCGCATCGAGTGCGCGACCGATGCGGATGCGGTCCGCCGATTCGACCCGCACCAGCGCGGGGACGCCGTAGGCGCTCGCGGCAATCACGGTCGGAGAAACAACATCGTCCCCCGCGGCACCGTGTTCGCAGTCGACGAGAACCCAGTCGACACCGGCGGCGGCGGCGACCTCGGCGGCGAGCGGTGATCCGAGGCCGAGAAACGTTCCGACCGTGAGTTCACGACTGTGGAGGCGCTCGCGAAACTTTCCGCGGTCGAGTGGATTCGTCATGGTCTTAGCCGTGCCACTTCTGGTTTTTCAACCCTGCCGCGTATTCGTCGCGCGCTGCGGCCAACCACGGCTGATCGGACACTTCGGCGGGCGCGACGTCCCACCAGACGTTCGATCCCGGCAGGTTCGCGTGGGGGATGGTGGCGACCACAATGACGACGGGACGCGTCTCGTCGCGCGTGTCATCCAGCGCCTTTCGGAACTCATCGGCGGTTCGAACCCGCTGGGCCCGAGCCCCGAGCCCGCTCGCAATCGCGACGAGGTCGACATCGAGGTACGCCCCTTCCATTCGGGGTGCGGGCGTCGACGCTGATTGAGCGATGTTGGTCGACGGTTCGCGGTAGCGGAATTCGTTGCCGAAGTGATGCCCGACGCGCCACATCTGTAAACGGCGGATCACCTGGTAGCCGTGGTTTTCGGAAATGACGATGGTGATGGGCAAACCTTCTTGCGCGGCGGTGACGATTTCGGTGGGCGACATCAGGAACGTGCCGTCGCCGATGAACGTCGTCACGCGGTGCGCGGGGTCGGGGTCAGCGAATCGAACACCGATCGCCGCGGGCAGCTCATAACCCATGCACGAGAAACCGAATTCGAGGTGGGCGAAACGACCGTTCGTTGCATCCCACACCTTTTGGACGTCACCCGGAGGGCCGCCCGCGCCCGCAATAAGTGTGTCGCCAGCGCGCGCGTGTTCCTGGAGGACTCCCAACAGTTGTCCCTGGGTAATCACCGCATCCGTGCCGTCGGGGTCGGTGGCGGTCGAGGTTGGGAAGAGGACGTCCGGATCAATGGCCGCGTCGCGCGCTGCGCGCCAGGCCGTTTGTCGCTTTGCGACTTCGGCGGACCACGGCGGCGGGACGCGGTGCGGACCGAGTGCCGTGAACAGGGCTTCGAGTCCGGTGCGCGCGTCGGCGACGATGGTGGCCGCGCCCTGCTTGACGCCGTCAAACTCGCTCACGTTGAGCGAAACGAATTTCACGTCGGGGTTCTGAAACAGCGACTGCGAGCCGGTCGCAAAGTCTGTAAGGCGCGTTCCGATGTGGAAAATCACGTCGGCTTGTTCGACCAGTCGGTTTGTTTCGGGCGATCCCTCCAGCCCGATTCCCCACACATGCCAGGGTCCCGGGTTCTGAATTGCACCTTTGCCGCCGAAGGTCTCGGCGACGGGGATTCCGGTCGCGTCGGCGAATCGCTCGAGAGCGGTCGTCGCGCCCGAATAAATCACGCCGCCACCCGCAATAATCAGTGGCTTCTGCGCCTTTCGGAGGATCTCCGCAACGCGGGTTACGTCGTCCGCCTCGGGTTCCGGGCGGCGGATTTTCCAGTCATGTTCGGCGAAAAACTCGACCGGGTAATCAAATGCGTGGGATTGGATGTCCTGCGGCAGCGACACGACGACAGCCCCCGTTTCGACGGGGTTGGCCAACACGCGAAACGCCCGCGGAAGGCTCGTGAGGATCTGTTCGGGGCGGGTGATGCGGTCGAAGAACCGCGAGATGGGCCGGAACGCGTCGTTGACCGAGACATCGGGGGCGGTCGGGTCTTCCAACTGTTGCAACACGGGACCCTGTCGGCGCGTGGCGTAGATGTCGCCGGGCAACAACAGCACGGGGAGTCGGTTGACGGTGGCGAGTCCGGCCGCGGTCACCATATTGAGCGCGCCGGGCCCGATCGACGCGGTGACCGCGAGTGTCTGGCGGCGGCGTGACGCCTTGGCGAACGCAATCGCCGCGTGGGCGAGCGCTTGTTCGTGTCGTCCCTGAACGAACGGCAGGTCGTCGTTGTATTCGTCGAGCGCTTGACCCAACCCCGCAACGTTCCCGTGCCCGAATATTCCCAGCGCGGCGGGAATGAATCGAACGCGAACCCCGTCGGTGACGGTGTACTGCGCGGCGATGTATTTGACGATCGCCTGGGCGACGGTCAATCGGATGGTGCTGGGTTGACTGGCCATGATTCTCCTGGTTACTTGTCCCACGGTGTTCCGTGCAGAATCACCGTTTTGATTTCCGTCATTTCATCCACTGCCGAGCGCGGACCTTCTTTTCCGATTCCGCTCGACTTGAAACCGCCGTAGGGCATGAGGTCGGCGCGCCACAGTTGCGTCCAGTTGACGTGAACGACGCCTGACTCGATTTCACGGATGGCGCGAATCGAACTCGCCAGGTTGTTGGTGAAAATCCCTGCGCCGAGCCCATAGGCGGTCGAGTTGGCGAGCTCAATCGCGTGCGCGACGTCGCGCGCGGTGCTGATGGCGACGGCGGGTCCGAACAGCTCGTCCTGCGCGAACGGCGAGTACGGATCAACATCGGCCACGATGGTCGGCGCGATGACGGTTCCGTCCTGCTGGCCACCGGTGACCAAACGGGCACCACTCGCGACCGCTGCGGTGATGGACGCCATCACGCGGTCGGCCTCGACCCGCGAAATGAGGCTGCCGACGTTAATCCCATCGGCGAGCGGGTCACCGACCCGAATCGCCTCGACCTTCGGCTTCAGCGCGTCGAGGAAATCGCCGACGACGTTTTCAGACACGATGACGCGCTGCGTCGAAATGCAAACCTGCCCGGCGTTGATGTAACCACCCAGTGCGATGGATGCAGCGGCGGCCTCGATGTCGGCGTCGTCCATAACGATGACGGGTCCGGACGCGCCGAGCTCGAGCGAGAGTTTTTTGATACCAGCGACCGAGGCGATGTGTTCCCCGACAACGGTGGACCCGGTGAACGAAATCTTTCGGACACGGGAATCGCGAACGAGCGCATCACCGATGTCGGAACCGCCACCCGTGATGACATTGAGAACTCCGGCGGGGAGCCCCGCGTCGAGGAAGCACTGGGCGACGGCGAGAGCGGTGAGCGGTGTGGCTCGCGCGGGCTTGAGAACAACGGCGTTTCCCGCGGCGAGCGCTGGTGCGATTTTGTGAAGCACGAGAAGGGCCGGATAGTTGAACGGCGAAATCGCGACGACGACACCAACCGGTTGCCGAATGGTAAAGCCGATCTTGTCGAAACCGGTGCCGCGATTGGCGTCTAGCGGAAGTGATTCGCCGTACAGTTGCGAACCCTCGAACGCAGCGAGTCGAATGATGTCGCCGGAACGACCTGCTTCACCGCGGGACTCGACCAGCGATTTGCCATTCTCGCGGGACATCAGCTGCGCCATTTCTTCGGCACGTTCGTCCGCGAGCCCGGCGGCGCGGGTCAGTATCGCGAAACGCGCGTGTGCGGGGGTTCGACGCCACACCTCAAAACCGCGAACCGCGGCATCGATGGCGAGTTCGGCGTCCGCGGGGCGTGCAAGAGCCACTTCGCCAACAATCTCCCCGTTGAACGGCGAGGTGACGTGCTCTGTTTCGCCGGCCAGGGCCGAAACCCATTCACCACCGATCAGGAGGGAATGAGACGTCATCGGTGACCTCCGTCAAGTGTGTGGAACATTCCACAATTCGGGGCAACGCTACCACGCGAACGATTGACGCAACAGGCGGTAATTGACCGACAAGGGGTTAGGCCAGTGCTGCGACGATGCTCGTCAGAATCGGGGCGACGACGAGCGCGGGCAACATGTCGGCGACGGACACGGCACGGAGGTTCAGCAGTCGCAGACCCACACCGAGCAAGAGGACACCTCCCGTGGCTGTGAGTGCCATGATGTGGGAACCGGGCAGAATCGACCCGAGCGCGAACGCAGCGAGCGTCAGGAGCCCTTGCCAGATTCCGACGGGCAACGCGGCGAAGGCGACACCCCAGCCAAGCGATGCGGCGAAGGCGATGGACGCAAAACCGTCGAGCACGGATTTCAACACGAGTTGGTCGATTCCGAGTCCCATGCCGTCGCTGATAGAGCCGAGGATGGCCAGCGGCCCGATTGCAAAGATGAGCGATGCGTCGACGAACCCCTGGATGAATCGTTCGCGCCCGGAGGATGCGTCGGATTTCGCCCCCATCTTGGCGTGGAGGAAGGACCCGAAGAGTTCGAGCCGCGATTCGATTCCGAGCAAAGACCCGATGATGCTGCCAATCAAGAGCGATCCGATGACGATGAGGAACGGTGCGGCTGCGCCGACGGCTCCAACGAACGCGGGGTCGCCGAGGGCGGCCAGATTGAGCCCGCCCATGATGAGGGTGATGAGCCCGAGGGCGTCGGTGACGACGCGGTTTGTGCGTTCGGGGAGTTTTGACCCGATAGCGACGCCGACCGCAGAACCCGTGACAATCGTGCCGATGTTGATGAGTGTGCCGAGTCCGATCATGTCTCTCATTATCCCGAACGACGCCTTCACTGTGTTCGCGTCGATTTCCGGGTCGCCGCTTTCGCAACAATTTTTTCTAATCAATTTTTAACGGCAAACTTGGTCTGTGCCCACAACAACCTCTTCCGAAAAACTCGCCGCTGAAACCGTTGAACTCGTGCGGCACTGGCTCACCACGGCAGAAAAGTTCCCCGTCGATGTCAGTGCGACCCGACTCGCGGGCATCCTTCGAGACCCCGACGGACTCGCGTTCACGGTTGGTTTTGTCGATGGGGTCGTTCGGCCGGAAGATCTTCGCGTCGCCGCCCGGAAGTTACGAGCGATTGCGCCAAACGTGCCCGCGTTCCTGCCATGGGTGATGCGTGCCGCGGTTCGATTGGGCGGATTTTTTGCACCAATCGTCCCCTGGGCGGTCATTCCCATCGCCCGAGTTGTTTTACGAAAGATGGTCGGACACCTCATCGTCGACGCGACTCCGTCGAAATTGGGTTCCGTTATCGCGAAGCTGAAAAAGCCGGGCGTCAGGCTCAACATCAATCTCCTGGGCGAGGCGGTGCTCGGCGAACGGGAAGCGGCGAAGCGGCTCAAGGGAACTACGGACCTCATCGAGCGCGACGATGTCGATTACGTGTCAATCAAGGTGTCGGCGACGGTCGCACCGCATTCACCGTGGTCGTACGAACAGAATGTGGCGCACGTCGTCGAGCGCCTGTTGCCCCTGTACAAACTCGCTGCGAAGGGGAAGAACCAGACGTTCATCAACCTCGACATGGAAGAGTTCAAGGATCTCGACATCACCATTGCGGTGTTCACGCAAATCTTGGACCGAACCGAATT
>Ga0164294_10002590_pt1 | contig 16326 bp, 9 predicted proteins | sample GEODES005metaG_FD_111479 | JGI IMG/M metagenome (GOLD analysis project Ga0164294, IMG submission 111479) | Oligotrophic lake water microbial communities from Sparkling Lake, Wisconsin, USA - GEODES005 metaG | ecosystem: Environmental > Aquatic > Freshwater > Lake | place: USA: Sparkling Lake...
TGAGCAGTTTAATATAGCGGTTAATCCTCAAAATGGAGATTATATTGTACTGGCAAAAGATAGTTTTTATTTATTTAATTTGTCAGTATCAGGAGATTGGAGACCTTATAAGTACAAAAAGAACGACCTGGATACAGTATTGAATCAACCTGTAGAATTGAACTTCATTCACGATGCAAAACAAGTTCTTTTCTTTGCCGGCGGCGGAGGTCAGGTATATCTTTTTAAGGATTCCTCTATTCTTCGGCAGGATAAATCATTTCTGCAAAAAAATCAATTTGGTGCGGCAAGCTTTGAGTTTAAAGATAAAATCATTCTTTATGGCGGGTATGGTTTTTATTCGTATAAACCATATATGACGGAATATTCTGACAAAACAAATGAATGGTTCTTAAGACCTTACGCTGCTAATCAATACCTACCTGAAGGTAGGCAAGCAGTCGTTTATCAGATAGATAAAAAACGGGGTTATTTTTATATGTCTTCGGGATATACTTTAAACAAGCCTTATTTTGAAGATGTGGAAAATTTGGATTTAAATGATGTCTGGAGGTTTGACCTGAACTCTAACAAATGGAAACAACTTGGTTACATAGACGACGACAAGAGAATTAGAAATCTTCGGTTTCCTTTCTTTGCCGGGGGAAATTTCTACGCGATTGAAAAAGGACCGAATAATGCTGTCGTAAAAATTAATATAGCTAAGAATTCATTTGAAAAATTTAAAACAGAACATCTGGTTGATCAATCTTTAGTAGAATATGGGGCGGTCTATAATACTAAAGATGGAAACATTTTATTGGTAACAAAAGGTAAGGACCAAAGGGATAAACCTGGTTTTATAGTAAGTATAGTACCGCTCAAGGAATTAGAAAAGAACTTAATTATTTCTAAAAAGTATTATTTCACTGTATTTGATAAACTATGGCCCTTTTTCTTGATGATTGCAGGGCTTGGGAGTTTAGTCTTTTTCAATAGGGCGTTTAAGAAAAGAAAAAATATTCAACGAAATGAAAAACCAGTCATTCATTTTAATCTAACTGAAAACGAAGTTACTTTTAGTGGTAGCAGAATTCCTTTTGAGGAAGAACAGATTCAGTTTCTACATTATCTGGTGGAAAACGGGGGAGAAATTTCAAACAATGATTTATTAGACTTTATAAAAAAGGGGCAAGAATCATTAGATACATTAAAGAAAAGGAAGCTAAAGTTAATAATGGATATAAATCAAATTTTCAAAATTTGCACTGGATTGAGTAAACCGTTTTTACTTGAGCTAAAAGATGATAACGACAGGAGGTATAAAGACTATCTTATCAACCCAATATATGAAGTGAGGGTATAAAATACAAAAAGCCAACCTCTTCAGATTGACTTTTTGCGCCTCAGGTAGGGCTCGAACCTACGACCTACGGATTAACAGTCCGCCGCTCTAACCGGCTGAGCTACTGAGGCAGGTTAGATGTACCTTCAGATATTTTCAAAAGGCGACTGCAAAAATAGTAGGATTATTAAATAAATTGCAATATTTACACAATAAATTTTAAAAAAAATCACAATGAAATTATTAACCGTTGGTACTGTGGCATTTGACGATATTGAAACGCCATTTGGCAGAGCTGAAAAGGCTATTGGTGGCGCTGCAACTTACATATCATTAGCCGCTTCATACTTTGCTGAGCAGGTTAGAATCGTTTCTGTGGTGGGTGACGATTTTCCTGAAAGCGTTTTACAAGACTTAACAAGTCGCAATATCGATTTGGCAGGGTTGGAAGTAAAAAAAGGTGAAAAGTCGTTTTTCTGGGCGGGACGATACCACAATGATATGAATTCCAGGGACACCCTTGAAACGCAGCTTAACGTTTTGGCCGATTTTAATCCTATTCTTCCGGAAGAATATAAAAGTTCAGATTTTTTAATGTTAGGAAACTTAACACCAGACATTCAATTATCGGTTATTGAACAAATGGTGGGTAAGCCGAAATTAATTGCGTTGGATACCATGAACTTTTGGATGGATATTGCGATGGAAAGTCTCAAAAAAGTCTTAAAAAGGATTGACATGCTTATTATCAATGATGAAGAAGCCCGGCAACTGGCTGGTACCTATTCCTTGGTGACAGCGGCGGCAATGATCCATGAAATGGGACCTAAATTTGTTGTGATTAAAAAAGGAGAACACGGTGCCCTTTTATTTGAGGGTGAAAATATATTTTATGCTCCTGCATTACCATTGGCGGAGGTTTTTGACCCAACGGGTGCCGGCGATACATTTGCCGGCGGATTGATGGGGTATTTAGCTATGACTGGAGAGGTTTCTTTCGAAAATTTAAAAAGAGCCATTATCTACGGTTCAGCAATGGCTTCATTTTGCGTTGAAAAGTTTAGTACGGAAAGATTGCTGAACCTTTCTAAAGTTGACATTGACGCGCGGATAGAAAAATTTGTTAAACTGGTTAATTTTGATTCTATACCCGTGTAAATTATTCCTGATTGGCTAACTGTCCGCATGCGGCATCAATATCTTTTCCCCTGCTACGGCGGACAGTTACCATGATTCCTTTTTCCCGCACAGTCTTTGCAAAAATATCTATTTTATTGCCACTGGCTTTTTCAAAAGGGGCATCAGGGATGGGGTTGTATTCAATAATATTTATTCTTACTGGAAAATTCCGACATAGTTTAACCAGGTTTAAAGCATCGGCAACGGAGTCATTAAATCCTTGGAAAGCAATATATTCATAACTAATTCTATTCCCTGTTTTTTCATAATAATAGGAAATAGCTTCTAAGATTGCCTTCAAGTTGTTTGATTCATTAATGGGCATTATCTGATTTCTTTTTTCGTCATCAGCTGCATGAAGAGAAAGGGCTAAATTAGTTTTTGTCCCATCATCGGCTAATTGCCGAATCATTTTGCCAATTCCCGCTGTACTGATGGTAATTCGTCGGGCTGCCATGTTCCAGCCCGTCGGCGATGTTAGCTTTTCAATACTGTCCATAACGGGTTTGTAAGCTAAAAGCGGCTCGCCCATACCCATATAGACAACGTTTGTCAGTTTTTTATTAAAATGCTCGAGGCATAAGTTATTTATAGCATTCACCTGACTTATAATTTCACCTGCAGTCAGATTTCTTTCTCTTTTCATTTTTCCCGTTGCACAAAAACTGCAAGTTAAACTACAACCAACCTGACTGGAAACGCAGACGGTAAATCGGTTTTCATCTAATACAGGAATAAGTACGCTCTCTATGTTAAATCCGTCATGTAATCGGAATCTGGCTTTTATTGTCCCATCTTCACTAATTTGTTGTTTGTCCAACGTGATGTTAAGGAATATATAATATTCATTTAGTTTTTCACGAAGAAGAATGGGTAGATTAGTCATTTCCTCGAAGGACTGAGCGTTATGTTGCCAAAGCCAGGCATATATTTGTTTGGCACGAAAAGATGGCTGGCCCCAGGAGCTTAGTAATTCTGATAAACCGGGAAGAGAAGCCTCTCTAATATCTTGTTGTTTCATAAAAAACGAAATATAGCAATGATAGGGGTATTTAAATAGGAGAACACTGTTGTTGCAGCCATACTTTTTCATCATCGGAAATAAATGGGGATAAACCATTCCAAACCAAACGATGGTAATTGTTTAACCATTCTTTTTCATCCTGGTTCAATAGAGATGAATCAATTAGTTGTAGAGAAATGGGAAACAGGGTTAAATCGTCAAAAGAAAGAAAGCCATTTCCAAGATCTTTACAAAGCAGGATGTTTTCAATGCGAATGCCATATTCTCCTTCCAGATAAACTCCAGGTTCATTGGTGGTAATCATGCCAGGTTTTAACGGGGTAGTTCCCCTACTAGTTGTCGGGTTTGTTGCAAATCCTTGTGGACCTTCATGGACTGATAGAAAAAATCCTACACCATGGCCGGTACCATGAGCATAATTCAAACCTTCCTTCCAAAGAGGTATTCTGGCTAAAGTATCGAGTTGCATACCCACGGTGCCGGAGGGAAATTGAGCAGAGGCTAATGCAATAAATCCCTTTAACACTAAAGTAAAATGCTTTTTTATTATTAATGGAGGATTGTTTCCAATATATATGGTTCTGGTGATATCGGTTGTTCCGTCAAGGTATTGCCCACCGGAATCAACTAAAAGTAATCCACCTTTTTTAATGATAGATGCTTTTTTAATAGTAGGATGGTAATGTATTATGGCACCATTACTTTTATAGCCAACAATGGCATTAAAACTTTCTCCCCTGTAATCGGCCTGTTGTGATCTATAAAAGGCACATTTTTCTGCAAAATCAAATTCAGAGACTGTATGCTCAATTTCTATTTCACTCTCTAACCACCTAAAGGCACGAATCAGGGCTATACCATCTTTGAGCATTGCCTTTTGAATATGCGTTATTTCATTTTTTGATTTGACCGCCTTGAGTTCCATAATCCAATTGGGGCTCGTCAAACACTTTTCAGGAGGTATAATCTTGTAAATGGCAGCATTTATCGATTCAGGGTGTACGATAAAGGTGACATCACTCCCTAAATAAGCTATTGACTCCATTATATTATCATAAGGTAAAATAGTGATATTTTCCTTTGATAAGGATTCCTTTATCTGGGAAGGTATTTTCTTTTCGTCGATAAATAAAAAACAAGATTCTTTTCCCAATAATAAATAAGCATAGAATAAAGGATTAAACGGAATATCATCGCCTCTTAGATTTAATATCCAGGCAATATCATCTAAAGTGGACAGGACAAGATAATCTGCATCTAAAGAAATCATTTTAGTTCTCAATACATTCATTTTATTTTCTCTGCTGATAGACGTAAAATGAATATCATGTTCAAAAATAAGGGAAGCAGGCAAGTTAGGTCGGTTTACCCATAGTTTGTCAAAAGGGTCATATTGTGGAAAAAGAGTTAAATGATGTGTAGTAAAAAGGGCTGTGATATGGTCAAGCTGATGTATGGAGAAAAGGCGGGAATCCAAACCGACCTGCTTACCTGGAGTTAGTTGTTTAACTAACCAGGGTAAATGTTCGGGTGCATGAGGTACTTTTTGTTTGTGAAGGGTTATTCCTGAGCCGGATAACTCAATGTCGGCTTGTATAAAATATCTGGGGTCCGTCCAAAGTGCGGCATAATCTGCCAAAACAATTAAGGTGCCAGCGGAACCTGTAAAGCCACTTATCCATTCTCTTACGGCCCAATGATCTGCAATATATTCACTTTGATGCGGGTCACCGGAAGGTATAATCACCGCATCTATTTTGTTTTTATGCATATCAATCCGTAGAGATTGAATTCGGTTCTTTATAACATTGCTCATCCTTGATTAATTTTTATTACATAAAATTAATCAAAAGAACCTAATGTAATGTTTAAAGTAGAGGTGTGTTTGTGTTCAGCTAAGAATACACATATAATAAAAAATAGTTATATTTGCTTAATAAACAAATAATTCGGAACAACAAGGTATGCGGACAGGGTTAAGTCAGAAGCAGATACAGATTCAAAAGCTTTCACCTCAACAGATTCAACTTATGAAGCTGCTGCAGGTTCCTACTGCCTTGTTGGAACAAAGAATTAAAGAGGAGATTGAAGAAAACCCAGCGCTTGAAGAAGGGGAAAATATAGTAGAAACGGACACACAGGACCAAGATCCTGAAGAATCTGTGGAAAGTGATATAGAATCGGAGGACGAGCCTGTCATTGACGACGAAATGGAGGTGGTTGACTATATCCAGGAATACCTTGATAATGAAGACGATACTCCGGACTATAAGTTACAGGGAGATGGATATAATCCAGAGGAGGAAGAAAAATCTATGCCTGTAGTGCTTGAAAATTCTTTTTACGATTTTTTAGTACAACAGATAGGCTTGTCCACTTTTTCGAATGAAAAAGAAAGGATTATTGCCAAGCAGATAATCGGAAGTATTGACGAAGACGGTTATTTGAGAAGAGATACCTTTGCTTTAGTGGACGATTTAATTTTTTCGTTAAATGTCATTGTAACGGAACTGGAGATTGAAGAAGTATTAAAAAAAGTCCAGAGATTTGATCCACCGGGTATAGGTGCCCGTGATTTACAAGAATGTTTGTTGATACAATTAGCACTTCGTGTTGAACAAACAGGGAAGGAAAGCCAGACAAAAGACGCTTTGATATTGGCTTACAAAATGGTGGATAAATATTTTGATGCATTTTCAAAAAAGCACTATGAGAAGTTATTAAAATCTCTCAATATATCTGAAAAGCAGTTAAAACAAGCTGTAGAAGAAGTGTTGAAATTAAATCCAAAACCATCAAGTGGTTATATTGGCGATGCCAAATCGAGTAATAATCAATATATTATTCCAGATTTTATCATAACAAACCGCGATGAAGAGCTTGAAGTTATTTTACATTCCAGGAATGCCCCTGAATTAAGAATCAGCGATCATTTCAGGGAAATGCTCAGGACTTATGGTGTTGATAAGTCGAAAGGTCTGAGTGCCCAGTCTGACAAGGAAGCCGTTAAGTTTATACGACAAAAAATTGAATCTGCCCGCTGGTTCATAGACGCTATAAGGCAACGTCATGAAACCATGTATAGAACGATGTATGCCATTTTGGAATATCAATATGAGTTTTTTCTAACGGGGGATCAGAAGAAGCTAAAGCCCATGATATTACAAGATATTTCAACGGCTACTGGACTAGATGTTTCAACCATTTCCAGGGTAGCCAACAGCAAATACGTACAAACAGAATTTGGGACCAAACGATTGAAGGAATTTTTCTCTGAATCTATGCAAATGAGCGACGGAGAGGAAGTTTCTACTATTGAGGTGAAGAAGATATTAGGGGAATTAATCGTTGGAGAAGACAAGAAACTTCCTTTGTCAGATGACAAACTAACGCAGATATTAGGAGAAAAGGGTTACCCAATAGCTCGTAGAACGGTGGCAAAATATAGGGATCAATTGAATATAGCTAAAGCATCATTAAGAAAAGAACTTTAAGGAATTACTTCATTCAGACATTTCATCAAAATAAAGCAAGCCTCGTCAATTTCCTCAAAGGTAATGGTCAAAGGTGGTGCAATCCTTAGGGAACGATCATTAAACAGAAACCAATCGGTAATTAATCCCTTTTCAATAGCGAGGTGAATCACTTTTCGAACCAAGGCAGCATTATCCAGGTCTAAGGCCATGAGCAGGCCGGCATGTCTGATTTCTTTTATGAAGGGGTGTTTTAGGTTGGTAATAAATCTATTTGATTTTGCCTGAACCAAAGAAATCAGGTCACTTTCTATTAAAAATTGGAGCGTAGCGAATGCTGCTGCGGAACTTACCGGGTGTCCACCGAAAGTAGTAATATGGCCTAGCACTGGATTTTCAGAAAGCCCGGACATTATTTCTTTTGAAGCAATGAAAGCGCCGATAGGCATTCCACCGCCTAAACCTTTGGCCAATAGGAGAATATCAGGAATAACATCATATTGACTGAAAGCAAAAAGACTTCCCGTTCTGCCCATACCTGTCTGAATTTCATCAAGAATGAGAAGTGTTCCCGTTGATTTGCAACGGGCTGCAACTTGTTTTAAAAAATTTCCATGGGGAAGGCGCACCCCAAATTCAGCTTGTACCGTTTCAAGAATAACCGCCGCCGTTTTGTTGGTAATACTATCCAAACAGGAAAGACAGTTAAAATCGATATGATTAATGTGAGGAAGTAAGGGAAAAAAGGCTTCTGTAAAGGTCGTTGGAAACATAAGGGATGCCGCACCTTGAGTACTGCCATGATAGGCAAATTTTGCTGAAATAATTTCAGAACGGCCCGTATATTTTTTTGCGAGTTTCATGGCTCCTTCAGTTGCTTCGGTGCCGCTATTAACCAAATAAACGGATGATAAATTTTCAGGTAATAAAGAGGCGAGCAGGGTTGCCAGTTTAATCTGCGGACTTAATACAAATTCACCATAAACGAGGGTATGCATGTATAAATCTACCTGTTTTTTAATAGCATCAACTACAGCTGGGTGTCTGTGGCCTAATACACTAACACTTATTCCAGCAATAACATCCAAATATTTTTTATCATTGGTATCATACAGATAAACACCTTCTGAACGGACAATTTCAAGTGCTAATGGCGCAGGACTGGTTTGGGCAAGGTGGTTGAGAAAAAGCTGTCGGTTATTCATATTTTAATAAACTTAGACAAAGTAAATAAAATTTGATTATAAATAAGGATATTTGGATAACACTAAAAAAATGAAGAAGAAAGGTTTCTTAGTCATATTTATTTTACTGATTTTAGTTTGTTTGTTATTTTTTTTCCCAAGAAAGGAGATAATAAGCAGAATTTACCCTGTAAAGGGAATTGATGTTTCTCATTATCAAGAGGTCATAGATTGGAAAAGTATTGCAGAAAATGATATTTCTTTTGTGTTTGTAAAAGCAACGGAGGGCATGTCATTGAAAGATAAATTATTTACCAGAAATTGGGAACGCATAAAACAAGAGGGTTTAAGAAGAGGTGCTTATCATTTTTTCCGTCCAACGATTTCTGCTGAAAGGCAGGCCGCTCATTTTAGTAGGAGTGTGGACCTTGAATTGGGTGATTTTCCTCCGGTACTGGATGTAGAGGTTTTGGATGGTGTGTCGAAAAGGGAACTATTAATAGGGGTTCACGCCTGGTTAGTTCATATAGAAATGGAATATGGCGTAAAACCAATTATATACACAAATCAGGATTTTTACAATAAGTATTTACTGAACACATTTAAAAATTATCCTTTATGGATTGCCAGGTATAGTTTGAGGGAACCAAAATTAAAGGATGACTCAAAATGGTTTTTTTGGCAATATACAAGTACTGGAAAAATTAAAGGTATTAAGGGCAGAACCGATTTTAATGTGTTTTATGGTACTTTAGAAGAGCTGGATAACTTTTGTCTGCAACCCAGAGAAATATTGAGGTAAAAAAAATGAAAATATCTTTGGAAAATAAAGAAGGGATTACTATATTTGCATTCGCTAAGAAAAACGGGTGATTAGCTCAGCTGGTTTAGAGCACCTGCCTTACAAGCAGGGGGTCATAGGTTCGAATCCTATATTACCCACCAAAAGCGTCAGTATTTTATACTGGCGCTTTTTTTGTTTTGGAACATTGGTTTAAATACCATATCTTAGCAAGATGAAAAAGGTAGTATCTATTTCATTTCTTATTGTTTTTTTACTTGCCAATACTGAATTACATGAAGTATTGAAGTTCCCCTTTTTACATGAACATTATTTACTGCACAAACAAAACGAAAGAAACCAATCTTTCGTAACCTTTCTGTATATGCATTACGCATCGGGACAGGAACATGAACACCAGCAGAATGAGCATGAAAATTTACCTTTAAAAACAAAGGACTGTATAAAATATAGTCCTGGCATTATTTCTTTTCTTTTAATACCTTATGTCCGACTTCAGGAAGCTCCATATCAATCAAAGCAGCGTATATTTTTCAAAAAGGTATTTCTGTCCAATGTAAATCAAGGCAATATTTGGCAGCCGCCGCAGATTAGCTGATAAATTTTAACGTAATGTTATTTTATCACTAATGAATAATTATGCTAAACAGAATAATTGCATTTTCAATTAATAATAAATTAATTGTAGGTCTTTTTTTAATAGCGCTTGTCGCTTACGGTAGTCTGCAATTTACCCTCCTTCCAATAGATGCCGTTCCTGACATAACCGATAATCAGGTTCAGGTTATTACCGTAACTCCATCTTTGGGTGCACCAGATGTTGAACGACTTATTACTTTTCCCATTGAACAGGCTAATAGTAATATTCCTGGTTTAAAGGAAATAAGAAGTTTTTCACGGTTTGGGCTATCTCTTATCACCATTGTTTTTGATGATGATATAGATGTTTATTGGGCACGTCAACAAGTAACCGAACGGTTGAAAATGGCGGAAACACAGATTCCCAAAGGGGTGGGCTCTCCAGAACTTGCTCCAGTTACATCTGGTTTAGGGGAAATTTATCAGTATGTGATAAAAGCCAAACCTGGATTTGAGAAACAATTTGATCCTATTGAATTAAGAACTATACAGGATTGGCTTGTAAGGAGGCAATTAATTGGTATAAAGGGTGTTGCAGATGTAAGCAGCTTTGGAGGACGTGTGAAACAGTATGAAATAGCCATTGACGTAAATAAACTGAACGCTCTTCGAATTTCCATTCAGGATATATTTTCTGCTTTAGAAAAAAACAATGAAAATACGGGGGGCGGTTACATTGAAAAATCCTCCACTGTGCTTTACATAAGAGCTGAAGGACTTATTGGAAGTATAGAGGATATAAATAAAATAGTTGTAAAAAATATTGATAACGGAAATCCTTTGCTAATTAAAGATGTTGCAGAGGTTCGCATTGGAAATGCTACGCGTTATGGTGCCATAACGTATAACGATGAGGGTGAAGTGGCCGGTGGTATTGTGATGATGTTGAAGGGCGATAATAGTAGTCGGGTCATAGAAAGTGTAAAAGAGAAAATTCTACAGATAGAAAAAACATTACCAGAAGGGGTCGTGATTGAGCCCTTTTTGGATCGAACGAAGATGGTTAATAGTGCCATAAGTACAGTCTCAAAAAATTTATTGGAAGGTGCTCTCATTGTCATTTTTGTCCTAGTGTTATTTCTGGGAAATTTCAGAGCAGGAATTTTGGTTGCCTCGGTGATTCCACTTTCCTTACTTTTTGCAGTCATTATGATGAACTTGTTCGGGGTAAGTGGAAATCTGATGAGTTTAGGCGCATTGGATTTCGGATTAATTGTGGATGGAGCTGTCATTATTGTTGAAGCGGTTATGCATGGATTGTTGTATAGCAGACGATTGACAGGTATCACACGAATAAATCAGGCAGAAATGGATAAGGAAGTTCAACATTCTGCAAGTAAAATGATGAATAGTGCCATTTTTGGTCAAATTATCATATTGATTGTTTACTTGCCCATTTTCACACTGCAAGGGATTGAAGGAAAAATGTTTAAGCCAATGGCCCAAACAGTTGCATTTGCTCTTTTGGGCGCCTTTATTTTGTCATTGACATATATACCCATGATGAGCACTATCTTTTTGAGTAAAAAAGTATCTCATAAGGAGAATTTTTCAGACAAAATGATGGATTTTTTCATTAACCTGCACCAAAAAACCTTGAAAAAATTGATTAATTATCCCAGGATGATTTTATCAGCTACCATCGTACTTTTCCTTTTTGCCGTTTTCATTTTGTCAAGATTAGGAGGAGAATTTATTCCAGATCTACCTGAGGGGGATTTCGCAGTGGATACCAGAGTTTTAACGGGAAGTAATTTAAATACCTCAACGGAAGCTTGTTTGGCATCGGCACATATTTTATTGTCAAAGTTTCCTGAAGTGGAGAAAGTGGTCAGTAAAACAGGTAGTGGTGAAATTCCAACCGATCCAATGCCTATGGAAGCTTCGGATATGATGGTTATTTTAAAAGATAAGAAGGAGTGGACTTCAGCAAAAACCTGGGACGAGCTGGCCGAAAAAATGAGTGCTGCTTTACAGGATATTCCCGGTGTTACTTATAGTTTTCAATACCCTGTGGCCATGAGGTTTAATGAATTGATGACGGGTGCCAAACAGGACGTTGTTTGTAAAATATTTGGTGAAAATTTAGATTCTCTCTCTAAATATGCAAAACTTTTAGGGGGTGTAGCTAAAAAAATTGAAGGAGCCCGAGATATTTATGTAGAACCCATTGATGGGCTTCCCCAACTTATCATAAGGTATAAAAGAGAGGCTATTGCTCAGTTTGGTTTAAATATTCAGGACATAAATAAAGCAATTAATACCGCTTTTGCGGGCCAAACCAGTGGGTTGATTTATGAAGATGAAAAAAGGTTCGATCTTATTGTCAGGCTTGCGGGGGAACAAAGACAAAATCTGGAGGATGTTCAGCAATTACTCATTTCTACCCCCAATGGAAGTCAAATACCACTGCATCAGGTAGCTGTTGTAACGATTGAAGAAAGTTTGAACCAAATACAGAGGGAAGATGCAAAACGAAGAATAATTGTTGGATTTAATGTGCAAGGTAAGGATGTTCAAACTATTGTTCAGGATTTGCAAGATCAGGTAGATAAAAAAATTAATCTTCCACCAGGATATTACATTACTTATGGTGGTTCCTTTGAAAACCTGATCGCAGCAAAACAAAGACTTTCCCTGGCTGTGCCCATAGCTTTAGCCCTTATTTTTCTTTTTCTATATTTTGCTTTTGGCTCTCTTAAACAAGGTTTGTTGATTTACTCTGCCATTCCGCTATCAGCCATTGGTGGTATTTTATTTCTTGCGTTAAGAGGTATGTCTTTTAGTATTAGTGCGGGGGTTGGTTTTATTGCTTTATTTGGTGTGGCCGTTTTAAATGGTATTGTACTGATTGCTGAATTTAACAGGATTAGAAAAAACGGAGAAGAAGACCTTAAGGTAATTGTTTTATTGGGAACGAAAACCAGGTTAAGGCCTGTATTAATGACTGCGTTTGTAGCTTCTCTTGGTTTTTTACCTATGGCTTTAAGCCATGGGGCGGGTGCTGAGGTTCAACGCCCGCTAGCGACGGTAGTTATTGGAGGCCTGCTTATGGCCACGTTTCTTACGCTCATTGTGTTACCTATTCTTTTCATTTTATTTGAAAAAAATCAAAACATGATTAAAAAATCTAAAATGCCTGTTTCTGTTATTTTAATTTTTTTATTCTTTGGATTTAATGCGGTGGCTCAAGATACTTTGGATGTAAAAAGTGCGGTGCAAATAGCTATTAAAAATAATCTTAGCTTAAAAAGTGAAAGATTAAGAGGGGAATACTTAGAAAAAATGATTGCCAGCTCGAAAGAGATTCCTCCTACAGAGATATTGGGCGAATTTGGACAAATAAATAGTGCTTATCAGGATTCCAAATTTACCATTTCTCAAACCATTCATTTTCCAACTATCTATAAAAGACAAAAGGAATTAAATACTGAAATTTTTAAGGAGAACGCTTTCCAGGTGGCTTTCAAAGAAAATGATTTGATCAAGCAAGTTAAAGAACGGTTTTTTCAACTGGTATATTTAAAGGAAAAGGAAAAATTATTAGAACAGGCTGAAGCGGTTTACCGGGCTTTTTTAGAAAAAGCTACCTTTCGATATACTAAAGGAGAATCGACCATATTGGAAAAGATCTTTGCAGAAACCGCTCTTGGTAAATGTCAAATGCAGTTGAATATGCTCCGAAAGGATTATATGATTGAAAAGTTAAAATGGCAGGTGCTTTTAAATCAGGAATCAGACATCGTCCCCGATAATCAGGTGGTAAAATTACCGATGGAAGAGGTGCCCATTCAGTTTATCCCAGGTTCAAACCCTCAGGTAAAAATACTTCAACAACAGAGTGAAATAGCTAAAGCGACCACTCAGTTAGAGATAAACAAAAAACTTCCCGACCTGACCATTGCTTATAGCAATGTCAGTATTCAGGGAATTGGTGCTGACGAAGTATTTTACAAAAAATCAAATCGATTTAATTCATTACAGTTGGGTGTGGCCGTTCCGTTGTTCCCCGGGGCACAAAAGGCAAAAATTAATGGCTCAAAATCGCTCGAGTTAATGAGTGAAAATAATTTGCAAGTCGCTATTCAGCAACTTTCGAGTGAGTTCAATATTCAGTTTCAGGCGTATGAAAAAATGCTGGAAACATTAACTTATTACGAAAAAGTGGCCTTGCCAAATATCGAAGTAATGAAAAAAACAGCGAATCTTCAATTTTCAACAGGTGAAATCAATTACCTGACCTGGGCTAATTTAATTCAAAATGCGATAGCTACTGAAAGCGAATATTTAGACCTCGTACACGAATGGAATCGCGTAATTATTCAACTTCAATTTTTATCAGCCAATTAAAATTTCATCATGAAAAAATATCATTCTTTATATCTTCTTCCTCTTCTTGTCTTTTCTTTTGCGTGTAATCCCGATAAAAAAGTGGAGACCGAACAGAGCTCAGCATTACCCGAAAACAGGGTGCAACTTACTGCTGAACAATTAAAAAACACGAAAATAGAAACGGGGGTTCTATCTCAAAAAGAGGTGTCAACCTTGCTAAAAATCAATGGGATCATTGAAGTCCCACCTCAAAACTTGATTTCAATAAGCGTACCATTAGGAGGTTACATTCAATCTACTCATTTATTGGAGGGAATGCAAGTCAGGAAAAGTGAGGTTATCGCTACCATCGAAGATCAGCAATATATCCAAATCCAACAAGATTACCTGACGGCTAAAATACGGTTGAATGCCTTTGAAAAAGAATTTGTACGTCAAAAGGAATTGAATGAAAATAAAGCGGGTAGTGACAAAGTGTTTGAAAATGCACAATCGGACTATTTATCCCAAAAGGTTTTGGTCAAATCATTGGCGGAAAAGTTAAAATTAATAGGCATTAATCCAGAAAAACTAAATGAAAATGGTCTTTCACGAAGAATTAGTGTTTTGTCACCTATCAATGGCTATGTTTCGCGTGTTAATACAAATATTGGCAAGTACGTTACGCCCGCAGACGTGTTATTTGATTTGGTAGATCCAGCAGATATTCACTTAGCTCTAAGCGTATTTGAAAAAGATATACACCAGCTTTCTATCGGTCAAAAACTGGTTTCTTTTACAAATAGCGAGCCTGACAAAAAATATCCTGCTAAAATCATATTGATTGGGAAAGATGTTTCTAAAGAGAGATCGGTGACTATTCATTGTCATTTCGACAAATACGAACCCTATTTAATTCCTGGTATGTATATGAATGCAGCAGTGGAGACGAAGGCTAAAACAGGTTATGTGATTCCTGATGATGGTCTCGTCCGATTTGAAGGCAAACATTATATTTATGAAGTGATAGGAGATAAAGGTTATGAATTGAGGGAAGTTCTCACTCATGGTATTGAAGATGGGAGCACTTTAATTACCTTTCAAGACAATTCCAGCCCTGTTGGAAGAACCTTTGTGACTAACGGTGCTTATACACTACTCATGAAAATGAAAAATATGGAGGAGGAATGACCCAGGCGTCGGTGAACTAATAAACTTAAGCTAACTTCAATATTAAAGCCTGGTTTCCTGGTAAGTAGTATTACTCTCTTTTCAAATTAAAATATAGAGGCAGGCTGTATGTCCTGCCTCTATATTTTAAGCTTACTTTTTTAGTCTATAACTTAAGGTAAGGTTAATTTGTCTTCTGACCTGCTGAAAATCACCAACAGTGTAAAAGTTAAACCCTTCTGTAATGTATCTGTTTCTTCTGGCATTTAGAATATCCAACACATTGAAAATTAGCGTGCCACGATCTTTGAACATCCTTTTGCTTACAGAAAAGTCAATGAAATAGATGCTTTTTCTGATTCCCTGTGCGGTGCGTTGTCTGCCCTCGTAATTCCCCCTCAACTGGATATCCAAGCCCCCTTTTGGTGAAAATCTTGAAGTATGCCTGGCAAGGAATGAGCTAGTCTGAGCAGTGTAATCAGCTTGAATATTACTTCCATCAATGTCTGCATGGAAAAAATTGAGATTAAAATCCATTTTCCACCAGGGTTTAAATCTATAATCTGCTGTAAACTCCAGTCCAAAAGATTGTTCACCTAACAGATTAAAAGGACGGGTAACAGAAAAGCCATCTTCATTAACAGATCGAAGGCGATCGATTTTATCCACTGTTTTTCTAAAATAGAAGGTAGAAAAAAAAGTGCCTTTATCATAATACTTTATGTGCCCCAATTCAAAGGCATCTGTAAATTCAGGATCTAAATCGGGATTGCCGCTAAAGAAGTTTCGTTGGTCTGAAAAAGTAACGTAGGGACTAAGGTCATTATATACAGGTCGTCTTACTCTTCTGGAGTAACTTAACTGGAGGGCATTTTCCAAAGAAATATTATAAGTGAGGTGAGCACTTGGAAAAAGATTGGCATAATTTCTGGGATTTACCTCTTTTGTTTCTAAAAGAGTTGTTTTAACATCCGTATATTCTGCTCTCAAACCTGCCTGATAGCTCCATTTTTTAGATTTATTTCCCAGAATAGAATAAGCAGCCAGGATGTTTTCATTGTAAATGAAAATATTGTCTAGGCCGGGTAATGCAAAAAACTGGCCATCAGCATTCTTTTCCTTCACGATATAATCATTTTCCATATTCCGAAAACTAGTGCGGAATCCAGCTTCTATTTTACCCTCTTTGGCAAATGGTTTTGTGTAATCGAGTTGGAACA
>Ga0164294_10002591_pt1 | contig 16324 bp, 14 predicted proteins | sample GEODES005metaG_FD_111479 | JGI IMG/M metagenome (GOLD analysis project Ga0164294, IMG submission 111479) | Oligotrophic lake water microbial communities from Sparkling Lake, Wisconsin, USA - GEODES005 metaG | ecosystem: Environmental > Aquatic > Freshwater > Lake | place: USA: Sparkling Lake...
CTCGCTTCCGTGGTGGTGAAGTTCAACCTGTTCTCGGGTGGCGCGGACCGTGCGGCCTTAGCTGCTTCCAGCGCGCGGCTGGATGAAGCCCGCGCACGCCGCGAAGACGCGGCATTCATGGTGCGCATGGAAGTACAGCAAGCCGTGGAAGATTTTCTGGTACAACGCGCTGCGCTGCGCACTGCTGAAGAACGCGTGACAGCGGCACAAGGCGCGTTCCGTATCGTTGCGCGTAAGCGTGACCTCGGCTCCGCCAACCAAGCTGAATTCATCGACGCCCGCCGCACGCTTACCGAAGCGCGCCTAAACATCGACAACACCCGCCTTGCCGCGCTCGCGGCACTGACCCAGCTGGACTATGCACTGGGCCAAGCAGTTTCGAAGGAAGCCACGCCATGAACGGCCCGTCCCCCCGCTTCACCGCAAGCACGCGCCATGCAAGCTGGCTAGCCCTGCTCCTGCTCGCCGGTTGCCATGGCAGCAGTACACCAGACGCCACGCCGGTTCGCTCCGTGCGCGTTGCCATGGTAGAAACCACTGTACTCACCGAAGACATCCGCGCGGCGGGCTTCCTCGCGCCGCAGGATGAAGCGAAGCTGTCGTTCAAGCTGGGCGGTGTCATCGAAGCTATCCCAGTGGAAGAAGGCCAAAGCATCCGCCGCGGACAACTGCTCGCGCGGCTACGTTCAGCTGAGGTGGAGGCTGCTGTGGCTCAAGCTCGCGAAGGCGCCGCGAAAGCCAAACGCGATCTCGAGCGCGGTCAGCAATTGTTTGCCGATGGCGTCGCCACCCGCGAGAACCTCGACGACCTGAACACGGCTGCCAGCGTTGCTGCTGCGCAGTTACGCTCGGTGGAGTTCAATGCTTCGTACGCGCGCATCATTGCACCGGCCGACGGCATGGTGTTGCAAAAGCTTGCTGAACGCGACGAACTCGTCGCGCCGGGCCAGACCGTGGTCGTGGTTGGCGGTACCCGTCAGGGCTGGGTAGTGAAGGTGGCCGTGGCGGACCGCGAAATGGTGCAACTGCGCACCGGCCTTGCGGCGAAATTGTACTTCGATGCCTTCCCTACCCGCGACTTTGCGGGCGTCGTTCGCACGGTGGCCCGCTCCGCGGACCCGGCCACCGGCAGTTTCCAAGTGGAGATTGCTGTTCGGGAAGCAGCGCCGGGCTTCGGCCGCGGCATGGTAGCCAGCGCCCTCCTACCGCGCGTGACGGAAACCGCCGCCGCTCCCGCGATGGTGTTGCCGAACACGGCACTGCTCGAAGCCAGCGGCGACCGCGCCACCGTGCTGGTGGTGGTGGGCGACCGCGTACAGCGTCACGACGTGCACATTGGCCGCATCGTCGGCGACCGGGTGGAGGTGCTGGATGGCCTGAAGCCCGGCGACCAAGTAGTGGTTGAAGGTGGCTCATTCGTGGCGGCGGGTGACCGCGTCACGGTCCAGCGTTAGGCCGCCGCCATGCGCATCTGGGCTTTTGCTGTCCGCCAATGGCAATTCACGTTGGTGCTGTTCGGCCTGCTGGTGGCCATAGGTGTCAACAGCTATATCAACATGCCGCGCGCGGAAGATCCGTCTTTCTCGCATCCCGCGGTCACCATCACGCTCGGCTACCCGGGCGCAGACCCGGCTGAAGTAGAGCGAATGCTCATCGACCCCATCGAAGAGGCGATGAACGAACTCGACGATGTGAAGAAGGTCGTCAGCGTGGCCAACGACGGCCTTGGATTGGTAGCCATCGAATTTCACTATGTCGGCGACCCGGAGAAAAAGCAGGACGATGTCATCCGCGAGTTCAATCGGCTGCGCCCGCAACTGCCAGCTGACCTGAGCTACATCGACCTCCGTCGTGCGGGGCCCTCACGCGTCAATATTTTGCAATCGGCGCTGGTCAGCGACACCGCCCCATGGCGCGAGCTGGAGAAGTGGGCTGGCGAACTGGAAGACCGCCTTGAGCGGGTGCCGGGAGTACGGCAGTCGGAAAGCTGGGCTTACCCGAAATCCGAGGTACGAATCGCCGTCGACTTAGACCGCCTTGGCCGCACGGCGGTAACGCTGCAACAACTCGCCACCGCAGTACAGGCAGAAAACACCAGCATTCCCGGCGGTGCCGTGGATGCCGGCGCGCGCCGGTATGACCTTAAGACCACTGGCGCTTACCGTTCGCTGCAACAGATTGAAGATACCGTGGTGGGCGCCTCCCGCGGCCGCGCAGTGCACTTGCGCGATGTCGCCACCGTCTCCTGGACTACTGGCGAGCATACCTATCTCGGGCGCTACAACGGGCACCGCGCCGTTTTTATCACCGCTAGCCAGAAAGACAACCAGAACATCTTCACGGTGCGTACCGGTATTGACTCCGTGTTCGACACTTTTGAGAAAGACTTGCCGCAGGGCATACGTCTAGAGCGCGGGTTCGACCAGTCCCGCAACGTAGACCGGCGTTTGACGCGGCTCGGCCACGACTTTGCCATCGCCATCGCGCTGGTGCTGGTGACGCTGCTGCCACTCGGCCTGCGCGCCGCTGGCGTGGTCATGCTATCCATTCCGTTGTCGCTTGCCATGGGCTTATCGGCGCTTTATTTCTCGGGTTTTTCACTCAATCAGCTGTCTATCGCCGGGTTCATCCTCGCCCTCGGCTTGTTGGTCGATGACAGCATCGTGGTCGTGGAAAACATCTCGCGCTTCATCCGCATGGGCCACAGTCGACGCGAAGCTGCCATCCTCGCCACCGACCAAATTGCGCTCGCTGTGCTCGGCTGCACCGCCACGTTGCTGCTCGCCTTCCTGCCCTTGGTATTCCTGCCGGGGGGCTCGGGCGTCTTCATCCGCTCGTTGCCGGCGGCGGTCATGTTGACTGTCATCGCCTCGATGGTGGTCGCTTACACCATCATTCCATTCCTTTCTTCGCGGCTGCTGCGCGAAACCGGTGCGCCTACAGGCGGGCGTATGGAGCGGTTTGACCTGCTAGCAGACCGTCTCCTGCACGGCACCATGCAGACCATCCATCGCGTATATGGGCCGGCATTGAAATGGGCTCTCAGTCGCCCGAAACGCACACTGACGGTAGCAGGTGTGGTGTTCTTCAGCTCCATCGCGCTCATCCCCGTCATTGGCGTCAGCGTCTTTCCGCTCGCCGATGTCCCGCAGTTCCTCATTCGCGTCAATGCTGCCGATGGCGCCAGCCTGGCGGATACAGACCGCGCGTTGCGTTTTGTGGAAGCGGAGTTGGGCCAACACCCGGAGGTGAAGCGCTGGTTCACCAATGTTGGTCACAGTCAGCCCTTCATTTACTACAACACCTTCCCGCTTGGGACCGCTGCCGACCTGGGCGAAATACTGGTGGAACTCGACAGCTATAGTCCGCGCCACTCGCCGCAGTTGCTGGACGAACTCCGCAAGAAGTTCCGGTCATACCCGGGCGCCCGCATCACGGTGAAACAGTACGAGAACGGCCCGCCTGTCGATGCTCCCGTGGCCCTGCGCATCACGGGTCCGGAACTCAACACGCTGCGGCGCTTGGGCGGCGAGATAGAAGCGCTGATGAAGCAACAGCCTGGCCTGCGCGACGTTAACAACCCCCTCATGTTGCGCCGCACAGACATCAACCTTGGTATCGACTCAGCCAAAGCGGCGCTGTTGGGCGTGTCTTCCGTCGAAGCGGACCGCACTGTTCGCGTGGCGGTCGCCGGACAGACGCTGGGACGCTTCCGCGAATCGGACGGCGACGAACATCCCATCGTGTTACGCCTGCCCATGGACGAGCGCCCCACACTGGCCTTGCTGCAAAAAATTCGGGTAAACACGGTAACGGGGCAACAAGTGCCACTCGCCGCCATTACTTCCCCGCACTTCGAGGCTGCGCCCAACGTCATCAATCGCTACAACCGCGAACGGCAAGTGACGGTTTCGGCATTCACGAACACCGGGTACACCACCGACAAGGTAACGCGCGCGCTGTTGACTCAGGTAGAGGAAAAGTTCGCGCTGCCTCCGGGCTACCGGCTTACTGTGGCCGGCGAGGTTGAATCACGGCAGGAAGCATTTGGTGGCATCGGCACGGCTTTCCTCGTGGCCGCGTTCGGCATCATGGCCGTCCTCGTGCTGGAGTTCGGCAGCTTCCGCTCCACGCTCATCGTGGCCACGGTCATCCCACTCGGTGTCACCGGTGCCTTGCTCGCACTGCTGATTACCGGCTACACCTTGTCGTTCACCGGCCTCATCGGCTTGCTGGCACTGCTGGGTATCGAAATCAAAAACTCCATCTTGTTGGTGGACTTCACCAACCAACTGCGCGCTGAAGGGGTAGGCCTCGACGAGGCCATCGAGCAGGCCGGTACCATTCGTTTCTTCCCCATACTGCTCACCTCGGCTACGGCCATCGGCGGTTTGATGCCGCTGGCAATCCAAGGCTCGCTGCTTTACTCGCCGTTGGCTATCGTCGTCATCGGGGGGCTGCTTTCTTCCACGCTGCTGGCACGCCTCGTGACGCCAGCCACGTACAAGCTACTCCCGCCCGAAGTGAAGCTGAAGACGCTGGCGCCGTAAAGCATGAAGAGTCGCGAGCAAGCTCGCTCCTGCAAGCACGACCGCTGGTGGGAGAGAGCTTGCTGCCGACGGCAACAACTGTGGCAGGCAGCTTGCTCCCGATTTCACCTCAACGCTGGCGAATATCCACGCTCTGCGTAGCAGGGTCGTAGGCAATATGCGCCTCGCCTTTGCGTAATTGCTGCTCTACATGAGCTACTTTCTCATCGAGCGTATAGTCACGCGCGCCGTACTCGGTTCCCTCGCGGAGCACAAACGCTTCGATGACCGCGCGCAACAATTCCGCAGGCAGGTCCTCCGGCGGTACGAGCACCGGTTCCGCTGGAGTGTCATCCGCAGAACCCGCGACGCCATAACCCGGTACACCGTCGTCATCGTCTGAATCAGGCGCTTCGTTGTTCACGGCTTGGTCGCCACGGCCTTGGCCAACACACTATTGACCATCTCGATGGCGGGTCGCCGGGTGGAACTGCGACGCCACACAGTACCCACGGACCGCCCCGGCTGCGGGTGGGTGAACGGTTTTGTCACCAGCGTCTTGCTCGCCGCAAATGGGCCTTCCGCTGCCAGTTTTGGCAACAAGGTAATGCCAAGCCCGGAGCCCACCATCTGCCGCAACGTCTCGAGACTGGTAGCGCGGAAGTCCGCTTCCTCGTCGACGGCCAGCAGGCTACACACTTCCAGCGCTTGGTCGCGCAAACAGTGCCCATCCTCCAGCAACAGCAATTTTTCGCCATGCAGTTCGGCAGGCTTCACCGCTTTTTGCTTAGCGAAGCGGTGTGTGGCGGGCATAGCGACCAGAAAAGGTTCCTCGTAAAGCGCGCAGCTATCGAGGCCTTCCTCTTCGGTGGGCAAGGCCAACACAGCTAAATCCAGTTCGCCAACGCGGAGTTTCTGCAGCAGCGGACGTGTTTGGTATTCAAACAGCAGCAACTGCAGCTTCGGCAAGGCCTTGCGCAGCTTCAACATTACATGCGGCAAAAGATAGGGACCGATGGTGGGGATAAGCCCAACGCGCAACTTGCCGGCTAACGGGTCGCGCGAAAGATGCGCCAAATCGACAATGTCATCGGTGTCGCGAATAACACGCCTGGCACGCTCCACCACTTCTTCCCCGGCAGCGGTCAGTGCCACATTGCGCGGCTGTCGCTCCACCAGGGCCACCCCGAGATAGTCCTCAAGCTTCTTGACTTGCGCCGACAGCGTGGGCTGGCTGACGAAGCAGCGCTCCGCCGCCTTGCCGAAGTGGCGGGTATCTGCAAGGGCCACGAGGTATTTCAGGTCACGCAAATTCATGGGCAGGCTCCGGCGGCGCTATATGCACAGCCTATCGGTGGAATTAAAACAATCGATTGGAACGATAACCAGCGCCGCGGGATGATGCAACCACTGGCCGGGCACCTTCCATCCCCTTTAGCCTGGCCGCTTTCGCCCGTGGGTTCCTGCATCGCGCAAAGGCGCAGGGGCGCCGCGGGTTTTTTTTGGGCGTCGCGAGCAATGTGGGAGGCAGCTTAAGTGCTGCCAGTCGCGAGCAGGCCCACTCCCAGAGGCAACCTGCCCCTATCGGCAGCCGTCTCCCGTCAGCAGGCGAGCTTCGCGCGCAGGTCGTAGGTGTCCGCGCCCGTAATCTCCACTTCCATGAATTCGCCGACGCGGGCCACAGCCAGTGCGCGCGAACCGCGCACGCGCACGGTACCGTCGATATCCGGTGCGTCCGCATAGCTGCGCGCAATGACAGTACTGCCCTCAATGGCATCCACTAGTACCGTGAGTTTGCGACCCACCTTCTGCTGCAAGCGCGCCGCGCTAATCGCGGCTGCCTTGGTCATGAAGCGCTCGTAGCGCTCTTGCTTCACTTCCTCTGGCACCGGGTCTGGCAGCGCATTGGCGGGCGCGCCTTGCACGGGCGAATACTTGAAAGCACCGACGCGGTCGAGTTGGGCCTCGTCCAGCCAGTCGAGCAGGACCTGGAACTCTTCTTCCGTCTCGCCGGGGAAGCCCACGATGAAAGTGCTGCGCACGGCTAGGTCCGGCACTTCACGGCGCCAAGCCTTCAGGCGTTCCAGCGTGTTTTCGGCATGGGCGGGGCGCTTCATGCGCTTCAGCACGCTCGGGCTGCCATGCTGAAACGGAATATCGAGATAGGGCAGCACCTTGCCCGCGGCCATGAGTGGAATGACTTCATCCACATGCGGGTACGGGTAAACGTAGTGCAGTCGCACCCACAGCGGCTGACCATCGCTGCCGGGGCCTTCGGCCAGTTGGCCCAGTTCGCGGGCCAAATCGATGAAGCGGGTGCGCACTTCGCGGCTGCCCCACTGCTCAACACGGTACTTCACATCTACGCCGTAAGCGCTGGTGTCCTGGCTGATGACCAGCAACTCGCGCACGCCGGCATTACGCAAGCGAATGGCCTCATTCAAGACATGCGGCAAGGGACGGCTGACCAGGTCGCCACGCATGGACGGAATGATGCAGAAGCTGCAGCGGTGGTTGCAGCCCTCGGAAATCTTCAGGTACGCGTAGTGGCGCGGCGTAAGGCGAATGCCCTGCGGCGGCACCAAGTCCAGAAACGGGTCATGGGCGGGAGGCAGGTGCTCGTGCACCGCGTCCATGACCTCGTCGAAGGCGTGGGGGCCGGTAATCTTCAGCACCTGCGGGTGACGCGCGAGAATCTGCTCCGGACGCGCGCCCAAGCAGCCGGTCACCACCACCTTGCCGTTCTCACGGAGCGCTTCGCCAATGGTGTCGAGGCTCTCGTGCACGGCATCGTCGACGAAGCCGCAGGTGTTCACTACCACCAAGTCTGCTTGGTCGTAGGTGCCCACCACCTCATAGCCCTCGGCGCGCAGCCGGGTGAGGATCTGCTCGCTGTCGCTAGTGGCCTTGGGGCAGCCGAGGCTGATAAACCCGACTCGCGGGATGACCCCTGCTGCGCCTATCCGGTATCCTTCGCTCATGCGACTGCCCTTCGTGAAAATGCATGGCCTCGGCAACGACTTCATCGTGTTCGATGAAACGCCAGGCGCCCCTCTGCCCGGGGCCGACCTCCTGCGTGCCTGGGGAGACCGGCACCGCGGAATCGGCTTCGACCAGGCCTTGGTCCTCTCGCCCCCCCGTCAACCGGGGACGGCAGTGTACTACCGCATCTTCAATTCCGACGGAAACGAAGTGGAACAGTGCGGCAATGGGGCACGCTGCGTAGCCGCTCTGGTGGCCCGCCGGCAGGGTCTGGGCCCCGGCGAACTCACTATGGACAGCCCAGCCGGCCTCATCCACGCCCGCCTCACCGGGGACGGCGAGGTGTCCGTGCGCATGGGTGTGCCGAATTTTTCCCCCGCCGCCCTGCCCTTCACGGCCAGCGCCGAAGCTGCCTTCTACGCCTTGGAGGCGGGTGGCAGCAAGGTGGAGATAGGCGCGGTGAGCATCGGCAACCCCCACGCGGTCCTGCGCGTGCCCAGCGTGAAGACCGCTCCGGTGGGCCGTTTAGGGCCGGTGATCGAACACCACCCCCGCTTCCCTCGTCGTACGAATGTAGGGTTCATGGAGGTGGTGGACCGGGGCCATATCCGCCTGCGCGTGCATGAGCGCGGCGCAGGTGAGACACTGGCTTGTGGAACCGGCGCCTGTGGCGCGGTGGCCGTAGGCCGCCGTCACGGCCTGCTGGAAGCCACCGTCCGCGTGGATTTGCCGGGCGGCACCTTGCAGATTGGCTGGGAAGGCGAAGGCCACCCCATCTGGCTTACCGGCCCGGCCACGACGGTTTTCGAAGGATTCATCGAAACATGAGTACCGCCCCCGCCAGCCCACTGGCGGACCTCACCGAAGCGGACGTCGCGGCCTTCTTGCGCAACGACATCGACTTCTTCGCGCGCCACGAAGCGCTACTGGCACAGTTGCGTTTGCCCCATGCGCGAGGCGGCACTGCCGTGTCGCTGGTGGAACGACAGGTGGAAACCCTGCGCGAGCAGAAGCGCGAGGCAGAGGCCAAACTGCGCGAATTCGTCGCTGTCGCCCGCGACAACAACGCCCTGCAGGAACATATCCACCGCTTCGCTTGCGCACTCATCGGTGCCCGCAACCTTGAAGCCGTTGCCAGCGTATTGGAGCGCAGCCTGCGCGAAGATTTCCAAGTGCGCGATTTCACGCTGGTGCTGCTGCAGAGGCCCGTGGCAGGCCTCGCCTCCAGTCGCTTGCGTTTTGCCACCGTGGCTGAAGCCGCCTTCTGCGGCCTTGACGCGGTGCTGGCGCAGGCCGCCCCGCGCTGCGGCAATCTCCGCGATTCCCAGCGCGATTGGCTGTTCCCGGCCCACCCGGGCGCCATCGCCTCAGCTGCCGTGGTGCCATTGGGCGGAGGCCGCGCCGGCCTGCTGGCCCTAGCCTCGCCAGACGCCGGGCGCTACCACCCCGGCATGAGTACCGATTTCTTGACGCGCATCGCGGAATTGTTGTCGGCAGCGCTGGTAAATGTCACCAACGGCCAATCTGCGGTATAACGGGGTATGTCCGTTCTTCATACCGCCTTCGACCACGACCTGCTGCACCGCTACCTGCGGCACCTGTCGCATGAACGGCAGGTCTCCCCACACACCAACGACGCCTATTCGCGCGACTTGGGTGCCTTGGTAGCCTTTGCGCTGGCGCAAGGTCTGGGCACACCAGACACCTTCACCGAGGCGCACATCCGCGACTTCGTGGCAGAAAGCCACCAGGGCGGCCTGTCGCCGCGCTCGCTGGCCCGGCGCCTGTCGGCGGTACGCAGTTTCTGGCGCTGGCTACAGCGCGAAAGCTTGGCCAAGGGCAACCCTGCGCTGGAAGTCCGTCCGCCCAAGGCCGGCCGGCGCCTGCCCGCCACGCTCGATGTCGACCGCATGACCCGTTTACTGACGCCGCAACTGGCGCCAGCGGCAGAGCCTTCCATGGCGGCGGATTCCATTCTGGCCACGCGCGACCTCGCCATGATGGAGCTGTTCTACTCCAGCGGCATCCGTTTGGCCGAACTAGTGGGGCTGAATCTCGGCGACATCGACTTCAACGAGCAACTGGTGCGCGTCACCGGCAAGGGTCGCAAACAACGCATCATTCCCGTAGGCGGTCCGGCCCGCCGCGCCGTGCTGGCATGGCTGGCGTTACGCCACGAATATCTGCCCCTTGGCGAAGAAGCTGCGCCGCGCCCGTTGTTCATCGGGCGGGTTGGCAATCGGCTCACCCCGCGCGCCGTGCAGTTGCGCGTGGCTGCCTGGGCCAAGCAGCAGGGGCTGGATGTGAACGTGCATCCGCACTTGTTCCGACACTCGTTCGCCACGCATCTGCTGGAAAGCAGCCGCGACCTGCGCGCCGTACAAGAGCTACTGGGCCACTCGAACCTTTCGAGCACGCAGATTTATACCCACGTGGACTTCCAGCACCTGGCCCGCGTGTACGAAAGCGCGCACCCGCGTGCCCAGCGCAAAAAGGCTAGCGGCGAATAGCCCATTCCAGCTCGCGGCGCGCTAGCGGCAATACCGCGCTGGCGTTCAATTGACGCGCCGTGCGCCTTGCCAATACTGCTCGCGCAGCCGGAACTTCTGGAGCTTGCCCGTGACCGTGCGCGGTAAGACTTCAATGAAATCGACCGAGGTGGGGCATTTGAAGTGCGCCATGCGTTCGCGGCAGAAAGCGATGACTTCTGCTTCTGTGGCTGTCATACCCGGCCGCAGTACCACGATGGCCTTCGGCGTCTCGCCCCACTTTTCATGCGGCACGCCAATAACTGCGCATTCGGCGATGGCTGGGTGGCGGTATAGCGTGTCTTCAATGTCCGGCGAACTGATGTTCTCGCCACCGGAAATGATGACGTCCTTTTTGCGGTCGACGATGTGTACGTTGCCCACCGCATCCCACACGGCGAGGTCGCCGGTGTAGAAATAGCCATTGCGAATACAGCGCGCGGTTTCTTCAGGCTGTTCCCAGTAACCAGCGAACACCATGTTGCCGCGCGCGCAGATTTCGCCAATGCTCACGCCATCTTGCGGCACAGGATGGCCGTCGTCGTCGAGCAACTGTAGCTCCACACCAAGGCCAGCAACGCCTGCCCGCGCCCGCCGCGACCAGTCGTCTTTCGCCGTGCCGTAATCGGGCTGCGAGATGGTGAGCAACGGCGCGGTTTCGGTGAGGCCGTAAATTTCCATGAAGTGCCAGCCCATCTCCGTTTCCATGCGTTCGATGAACGCTGCGGGCGGCGGTGCACCGGCCACTGTGAAGCGCAGCGAGGTGTTCAACTGGTAGTCGCCACGGGCTGGGTAGTCGAGCAGCGTGCGCAGAACGGCGGGCGCCATGCAGGCGAAGGTCACCTTCTCGTCCTGCATCAAGCGATAAATGTCGGGCGCATTCACTGCCCGCAACACCACGTGCGTACCGCCCATGCCGGTTAGCGCGTAGACGCCACCCCAGCCATTGCAGTGGAACATGGGCAGCGTCCACAGCTCCACGTCCTCGTGCGCCACACGCAAGTGGGCGATGAGGTTGTAGGCGTTGATATAGCAATTGCGGTGCGTGAGCATCACGCCCTTCGGCCGCGCCGTGGTGCCCGAGGTGTAGTTGATGGACACCATATCGTTTTCATCGCGTTCAGGCGCATCAGGAGTGCTGGCAGGTTCGTCCGCGATGATGCTGTTCCAGTCCTCCCAGTCCGCCACCGGTTCGCTCGTGTACGAGGCCACAATGTAGCGCTCGACAGCGGGAATGCGTTCGCGGATGGCATCGACCATAGCGGTGTATTCGGCATCCACCAACACCGCTTTCACGCCCGCATGGCCGATGATGTACTCGTGGTCTTCGGGCACCAAGCGGTAGTTCAACGGCACCAGCACTGCGCCAATGCGCGCCGTGGCGTAGAAGCTTTCCAGAAAGAAGTGCGAATTCGGGCTGAGGATGCAAACCCGGTCGCCTTGGCCAATGCCGCGGCGACGCAAAGCGTGGGCGAAACGGTTGACGCGCGCCTGGAACTCGCCATAAGTAAAGTAACGCTGGCCATCAATGATGGCCGTCTTCGCGGGATACAACTGCGCCGCGCGGCGCAGAAAGTCATCCACTAGCAGGGGAACGTGCATCGCTCTTCCGTCCTTCTTCCAGTCGGTTGTCTACTTCGCGAATTCAAGGGCCGCGGCCATGCGGGCAGCCTGTCGCCGGAGCATGGTGCCGAATTTGGCTTGGTCGCAAAAGGCCTCGAACCCCGGCAGGTCGGGGGTGCGGCGCAATAATGCCGCCGGCGAAGGATTCACCGGCACATCGCAGGCAATACGGGTGAGTTCGCGCGCCAGAAAGGCCTTGTCACGGTGCAGGGCCAGTTTTTCGGCCACGCCCTTGGCGCCGCGCATCGGCAACCCCGGCACTTCGTGCAGGCTCGCGTAGAGGTGCTCCAGGCTCTCGTAACGGTCTAGCAGCACCCCAGCCGTCTTCGGGCCCACCCCGGGCACGCCCGGAATATTGTCGACACTGTCGCCCGTCAGGGCCAGATAGTCCGCCATGCGCTCCGGGCGCACGCCAAAACGGGCGGGAATTTCGTCGTAGCCATAGCGTTTTTCGTCCGCCCAGTCCCAGAACACATCGCCCTCGCGGATGAGCTGGGAAAGGTCTTTATCGCGCGTGAGTACCACCGACGTCTGGCCGCGCCCGCGTGCCAGCGTAACGAACGTGCCGATAATGTCGTCAGCCTCGTATTCGTTGGAGCCGAAATCCGCGACCCCGAGCAGGCCACACAGCGCACGGCAACGCGCAAATTGCTGTTCCAGTTCTACCGGCGGCAGTTCGCGGTTTGCCTTGTAGGGCGGGTAAATGCGGTTGCGGAACGACCGCGACAGACTTTCGTCGAAGGCAATCGCCACATGGGGCGCTTGGGTGCGTTCTAGAAAATCGAGCAGGAAGCGGGCGAACCCGTGGACTGCATTGACCGGGCGACCGTCCACATCCGTCATGCCAGGCGGCGTGGAGAAATAGGCACGAAAGATGAAGTAGCTGGCGTCGACGAGATGAACAGTTGGCATGGTCCGCGGAGGATACTAGACCTCGCGCTGGTGCAGCGGACTGCTGCGCGGAAAGTGCGCGCGCAGATACTCCATTTGGTCGGCCAGCACCCGCCGACCCTTCAGGTAGATGTATTCGGCATAGGTGGGCGTGAACGGCACCGCCAGCAGCTGCAACCCCGCCTGCTCCGGCGTGCGGTTGGCCTTGTGGTTGTTGCAGCGGCGGCAAGCTGTCACCACGTTCGTCCAGCGGTCTTGGCCACCGAGATAAAACGGCCGCACGTGGTCCCGCGAGAGCTGCTGCGCCTGAAAACGCACGCCGCAATAGAGGCACAAATAGGCGTCGCGCTTGAACAGGGTTTCGTTATTCAGCGGCGGTGTGTAGTCGTGTCGCCGGGCACCAGGGTTGCGGGTATGCCCCACCGTGGCGACGATGCTGTGCACCACCACGGAAGTCCGTTGGCCCGAGCGTGCATTGGTGCCACCCCGCAGCCTAAAGAGCGCGGTGCCAAAGGCGTACGCCACCTGCCCCATGAACTGCAGGCGCACCGCCTCGCGGTAATCGATCCATTCGAGCGGCATGCCGGAGCGGTCCGTGCGCAGCACCTGCTGTCCCAGACCGCAGGCCGCCACGGCATCCCCGGCGTCCGGGAATTCCAATTCGGCAGGAGACAGGCCAGTAGGGGCAGTAAGCATCCCCCGAATGTACGCAAAATGGGGTGTCAGGCGCAATCGGACGACGGACAGACGGCCGTTCCACCGCGATACGAGGCCGAAATGGCCCGTTGTGGCAACGTCGTCGCCCCGCGACAATCCCAATGTTGCACTGCATACACATCTGGGACACCATCGAGGTATCAGGACACGCCCCACCACGGGGCACGAGGGGGAGAAGCGATGCCCATCACGATCGGGGTAGTGCGGGAAACCGCCGCTGGCGAACGCCGCGTGGCGTTGGTGCCGGAAGTAGCCACCAAATTCGCCGCACTCGGCGTCAGGCTGGTCATGGAGAAGGGAGCCGGCACCGCCGCTGCCTTCCCGGACAGTGCCTACAAAAACGTGGAATTCGTCGATAGTGCCGCCGCCGTGCTGGCACAAGCCGACGTCTTTCTGGCTGTGCAGCCGCCCGCGCCCGCCACGGTGGATGCGCTGAAATCCGGCGCAGTCGTCGCCGGCTACCTATCGCCCCACCTGCAGCATGATTTAGTGCGCGCCCTGCGCGACGGCGGCAAGACGGGTTTTGCGCTGGAACTCGTTCCCCGCATCTCGCGTGCCCAGTCGATGGACGCGCTGTCCTCACAGGCAGCAGTCGCCGGCTACAAGGCTGTGCTCATTGCTGCCAACGCGCTAGATAAGTTCCTGCCCATGCTCACCACGGCCGCGGGCACCATCCGCCCGGCCACGGTGCTGGTTATCGGCGTGGGCGTGGCGGGCCTGCAGGCCATCGCCACCGCCAAGCGCCTCGGCGCCGTGGTAGAGGCCTATGACGTGCGCAGCGCCACCCGCGAGCAGGTGAAGAGCCTCGGCGCCAAGTTCGTGGAAACCGGCATCAGCGCCGACGGCGCTGGTGGCTATGCCCGCGAACTCACGGCGGAAGAAAAGGCCAAGCAGCAGGAAGTGCTGGACAGCCGTATCGCCGCTGCCGATGCCGTCATCTGCACCGCCGGTGTCCCGGGGCGCCCTGCGCCGCGCATCGTTTCGAAAGCAGCGGTGGAGCGCATGAAGCACGGCGCAGTCATCGTCGACATCCTCGCGGAGAACGGCGGCAACTGCGAACTGTGCAAGGCCGGTGAAACGGTCGAGCACGGTGGCGTGCGCATCATCGGGCCAGTGAATCTGGCTTCGAGCCTGGCCTACCACGCCAGCGAGATGTACTCACGCAACCTGCTGAACTTCCTGACACCCGCGATAGCCAAAGGCGGCGAACTGGCCATCGACTTCACCGACGAAGTCTTTGCCGGCAGTGTCGTAACGCACAGCGGCGTCATCAAGCACGAACCCACGGCCAAGGCCGTCGGCTGAACACGGAGGCATTCCCATGATTGACGGCATCATTGCCCTGTATATCTTCCTGCTGGCCGGTTTCACCGGCTATGAGGTCATCGGCCGCGTACCGGCCATCCTGCACACCCCGCTCATGTCGGGCAGCAACTTTGTCCACGGCATCGTGGTCGTTGGCGCCATGATCGCGCTGTTCAACGCGGACACGCCGCTCGAACAGGCCATCGGCTTCATCGGCGTGCTGCTGGGCGCCGGCAACGCCGTGGGTGGCTATGTGGTCACCGCGCGCATGCTGGAAATGTTCAAGTCCAGCGGCAACAAGACCAAGAGCGGAGGGCACCACTAATGTCCTTTCTCAACCCTGTAGCCACCAAGTGGCTTATCGATATTGCGTATTTCGCTACGGCGTTCCTGTTCATCATGGGCTTAAAGCGCATGGCCTCGCCGGTCACGGCGCGTAGCGGCATCGTGTGGGCGGGCGGCGGCATGCTCATCGCTACCCTCGTCACCTTCTTGGCGCCGTCCCTCGGCACGGAGCTCTCCTCGCACCTCGGCACCAACATGGTGCTCGTCGTGGTGGCCATCGCTATTGGCGGCGGCATCGCGTGGGTGAGCGGACAGCGTGTGGCCATGACGGACATGCCGCAGATGATTGCGCTCTACAACGGCATGGGTGGCGGCGCGGCGGCTGCCATCGCTGCGGTAGAGCTCTACAAGGGTGAAGAACACACCCTTGTGGCTGGCATGCTCGCCGTATTGGGCGGCCTCATCGGTGGCGTTTCGTTCTCCGGTTCTGGCATCGCTTTCGGCAAGCTGCAAGGGCTTATCAAGAAGAGCTATCGGTTCGCTGGGCAGCAGTTCGTGAACATGCTCATCTTGGCTGGCGCCTTGGTGGTCGGTGGCCTCATCGCCACTGGCACCAATACCAGCATGGAAGCGGTCACCCTGTTCTTCGTGCTGGCGCTGTTGCTCGGCCTCACCATGACCCTGCCCATCGGTGGCGCGGACATGCCGGTCGTCATCTCGCTGTACAACGCTCTCACCGGTCTGGCGGTGGCGTTCGAAGGCTTCGTCATGCAGAACACTGCCATGATCATCGCCGGTACGGTGGTGGGCTCGGCCGGTACGTTGCTGACGCAGCTGATGGCGAAGGCCATGAACCGCAGCCTCGGTAACGTGCTGTTCTCGGGCTTTGGTGACACCGGCGGCGCTGCCACCGGTCCCGTCACCGGTTCGCAGAAGCCTATCGATGCCAGCGATGCGGGCGTGGCCATGGCCTTCGCGCAGAAGGTCATCATCGTGCCGGGTTACGGCATGGCGGTGGCGCAGGCGCAGCACAAGGTATGGGAGATGACGCAGCTGCTCATGGACCGCGGCGTCACGGTGAAGTTCGCTATCCACCCAGTGGCGGGCCGTATGCCGGGCCATATGAACGTACTGCTGGCGGAAGCCGGCGTGCCGTACGACATCATCGCGGACCTCGAGGAAATCAATGCCGAGTTCGAAACGGCGGATGTGGCGCTCATCATCGGGGCAAACGACGTGGTGAACCCCGTCGCCCGCGACGACAAGAGCAGCCCCATCTACGGCATGCCCATCTTGAATGCCGACAAGGCCAAGACCTGCATCGTCATTAAGCGTGGCCAGGGACAGGGCTTCTCGGGTATCGAGAACGCGCTGTTCTACTTGGACAACACGCGCCTGCTGTATGGCGATGGCCAGAAGGCTGCGGCGGGGCTCATCGCCGCCATTAAGGCGGTGGACTGAGGC
>Ga0164294_10002592_pt1 | contig 16322 bp, 10 predicted proteins | sample GEODES005metaG_FD_111479 | JGI IMG/M metagenome (GOLD analysis project Ga0164294, IMG submission 111479) | Oligotrophic lake water microbial communities from Sparkling Lake, Wisconsin, USA - GEODES005 metaG | ecosystem: Environmental > Aquatic > Freshwater > Lake | place: USA: Sparkling Lake...
CGTACCTACTGCCTAGACAACAAAAGCAAAATATTGGCCAAAAAAGAATGCTGGCACCATTTCTTTGACAAAGCGGCCAAAGACAAACCCAAAGACAAGCATTAAACACAATTAGTTTTTCTTATGGCTTATGAGTCCAAGGCTCTAAGCACCTGATACATACCCATTCAGATAATTAAATCATCTGAAAATTTAATAGTTTCAAGTACTTTAAGAGTAACGATCAGAGAAATTCATTTCCTTATAAATTTAAAGGTGCTATATTTCTAAATATGAAAATCATCAAAATTAATAGTTAAAGTTCGCGAATTTTTCGCACAACTCATTAAAGTAACTACCCTCCAAAATGACTACTCTCAAAAAATTCAATGACATCAGAGAGTTAAGTAACTCAGCCTCTTTTTATGCACTGGTCTGCATGGTCGTAATTTTTCTGGTGATTGTGTCTTACGGCTGGTCTACGATGCTCGCACCCATCATTGCCTTGCCTGCTGATTGGACACCTTATCTAGACCCCCTATTTAAGTTGATTCGTTACAGCGTTGGAATTGCGATTGCCATTGTGGGCGTCCTTCTCGGCAAGGCGGTCGCGGCTGAACAGATGCGAATTAATTCCGAAACCGATGCGAAATTCAAAAAAACATGGTGGGCCTATTTTGCTGTCTTGTTATTTATCAGCGCTCTAGGAACCATGAACACCATGTTCATGCAAACGCAGCAAACATCCGTATTGGGTGAAGTCATTTCACAAACCACCAAAAGCCTTCAAAAATTGAAAGTCAAGGTTGATGAAAACCTCACCACGCCAGCCTATGACCAACAAAGAACAGACGTACAACAACTCTTCAGTAATTTTGAAAAAGAGTTGCGAAACCCAGCCAATTGCGGAATGGGCGCACAAGCCAACAAACGTTTTCAAGAACTTCAGTCTGTTCTTCCAAAACTCAAACCGCTTGCGATAGGGAGTGGCGCCTGCAATAACGTCAACAGCTTGATTGACAACTACCGCGGTACGGTCAATAACCTTTTGGACGACTTACCCAACCAACAAATCAAAAAGCGCTACAGGCAAAGGGTGGCTATCACCGAAAAGATTGACGAACAAATTGTAAATATTGAGAACTTGAAAGTTCAAAATACCTCTTTGGATAAATCTGTTGCATTACCTGTTCTCAACGCATCTTGGAGTGTTTACGCTCAGGCCTTACAAGAAGCAGAGTTGCTGGCCAACGCAGAGTTTGGATTACCCCCAGAAATCGTGAGCAAGAATGCGCAGGGCATGGGCAACATTACCCAAATATTGCCTCTGCTGATTTCAAACCTTGACAATCCACTCACCTATTTGATTTTCTTCGCCGCTGTTATTTTTGATGTTTTGCTGATTCAATTTTTCTCTCGGTATTTGCATGGACTTGGTCTGATCAGAGAAGAATCCATTTACACGGCCCAATCAAACCTTACTTCAGGTAAAGCCAGCAACCTTTTTGAAGATTGACATCCATGAGCAGTCGTGACAACCAAGGGTCTTACTGGGGCTCTACAGAATCTAATCCGCCCAGCATGGGAAGTTCGTTTGAAACACCTGATACGTTTCAGCAGAGCACTTTTACGTCGCCACATCAATCAGATGAGTACGCTGAAAGAGCACAAGTTCAACTGTCCAAAGAACTTTCTGACAAAGGCTATCACCCCGTTCTGATTTTTGGAACCAGGGCATCAGGGAAATCTTCTCTGCTCGCATCTCTTTTTTACTACCTTCAATCTGATCCAGCGTCACCTGCAATTGCAATCAGGGGTGAATGGATCGTACCCATTGACACCCAATACGGGCAAAGTGTGGCCGATGCCGCATCGCATTTTTTAAATCATGTCATGAATGCGTTTCATGAAGGAAAGGCTGCACCAAGCACACGAGATGATTACCCTTATTACATCCCTGTGATCTTGAGGCCCAACAATGGGCAGCCTGAAGTGAAACTGGCTATCTTGGAAAGTCGTGGCGAATGGTATGCCATTCGGCGTGACTCAAGAGACTTGTACCCTGAATTGCGAAATGAAGTTTCAGATGTCTACAAGAACTTTGCCGACAGTATTTCGGTTTTGTTGATTGCACCATACGTCATTGGCGAAACACATGGCGAAGAAGGCCCCTCTGAATTGGCCAAAACAGAAATGCGTGAGAGCGATGCAGGAATTTTTGGGGCACTTCAAGCTTATCAAGAAACCAGACAATACCGAGATTTAGACAAGTATCTGTTTATCCTGACCAAATGGGATGAGCATGCGAAAGTGATCATATCCCCTGAATTCATCAAGCCCCCACGTGGCATGGTGTCGCATTTGATTGCAGAAAGATTCCCTCGCTCTTGGACACTGTTTCAAAACATGCAAACAGGAGACGCGCAATCGATGCAATACAGCTCTGGATTGATGAGTGGTGCTGAGCGTATCGACATACCCGCGAATCTCAAACCCATCATGAATCAATTTCCCAAAATGCTTTGGCGATGGTTGTATACAAATGCATCAGGCTATGAACTCTTTGAAGACCAACTGAATTCCACTGTTGATGAAAAAGAACATTTAGGTCAGCAAATCATGGCGCTTTTCCGAAAATTTCTAACGTGAAATCAAACAAACAATAGAAGTGAACCAACCCGTGATTTTTCTCACCCTATTTGGGACTACAACTGGCCTTGAAGTCCTAAATTTTCCACTTTCAAATTCAGCTTTGCCTTTCAAAATTGAAGATTCATGGATTGAAGTATCTCCCAGTCATTTGATCATCAAGCCAGGCAAAGAGAGTTACGTCATCCTGAGAAGGTTTGTTGGTACGCAAACTCTGACATGGATTGGGCTCTACAGAGCTGCCAAAGAAATTGGTTATGAGCGGCAAGGAAGTTTCTATGGTTCAGGTGTGTGGCTCATAGACCGTGTCGTTGATGTGAAATTGGCCATCGATGTATTGCGGATGATGGCTGATCAAATTCAAGCCAAAGCCATGAATGGAGACAGTTTCGTCAAACGGCTTGCAGATGTTCGAGGCGACATCAGCCCACCGAGCCAAGTAGCTGCACTGTCAGACAACCCTGTAAAAATCAACTCTGGATGTCACCCCTCGGGAGAAACAGCTTTCATTAATGCTGGAGCCAATCCATTAGAGGTCATTGACTGGGCCCAGCGTGCTGCTTCAGCACAATTTTTGAACAGAATTTTCATTGGTACGCAAGATCAATCGCCCGATGCTGGCGGCAGGGTTTCAACACAAGTTTTTCGATCACTTGCCAGTGCTATTGACAGTACTTTCAATCGAAAAACTTCTGATCTTCAAAAGAAAGTGTCAGAGCTTGATCTGAAAGTCAAAGAACTGAATCAACACCATACCAACCTTCATGATGACTATTTAAATATCCGCTCACAAATTGAAGGTGTAAGAGGCGAATTAAATTCAGCAAAGCTACAACTGCAAGAAACGAGTTTAAATCACCGCAGAGAGTTTACGCGTGCTGAACAACTGCAAACTCATCTCAACACCATACAGTCAAAAATCAACACAACGGTTACATCGGCACAAAGACCACTTGTAGAAACTCATCCAATTGCAGCGACTCAAGCCTTATCTGACGCCCCCCGTCAATCTCCCTCACCTCAAAGCAGGTTGCCATCTCATTCTGCACAGGGTCTAAAAAAATCTGACTCGCATTCACACAAAGCAGGTCTGAAATTTGAATGGATTGACATACTGCTCTCATTTATTTTTGGGATGTGTTTAGCAGCAATCATTAGTTTTTTGCTCTATCCAAAGCAACCAGAAAATCAAAACACAACAACAGGTATGCCTCCAGCAGTTTCAAACTCACCAGGCGCTCCCGATGGTGCAAAATTTGATACACAGTGGCCAGATCCCTAAGTTAATTCCCCCATGTCTGATCAAGAGTCGAAAGAACCAATCTCCAAGCCCTATTCAAAAAACTGATCGATCGAAGTACCAAGAAAAGCCATCCCCCAGACCTCCATCATTTCATTATTCATGTACGCTAACAGATCCCACACCGTCACAAGATTTGAAACTTGGTTGAAACCAGGTATGTTTTATTTTTTACTGCTATTGCTTTTGATCCTCAATTGGTTTGTCTGGTTTCAATGGAAATCTGGGACTGAAGGCTATAACTCCGGTGTGATTGCTGTGCTTGAAAAAGAACGCGACCAACTCAAGGGTCTTTTAGAGCGACTGTGTGGAACAGATGATCGTGCTGGCGTAACACCAGATCAGCAATCAACACCCTTTGGAGAAGACACAGGTTTGGTCGGCATGATGGAGGCTGGTGTTGTGCAGGTCACGACCAACAAGGGGATTGGAACTGGTTTTTTCATCGACCCCAACACGATTGTTACCAATTACCACGTCATTGAAGGCGCCAACAAAACCAGCATTGCGGTATCCAACAAGACATTGGGTCAAAGAATTTCTGCAAATATTGTTGCAACATCAACTTCAGGTGGTGCCGATTTCGCACTGCTTCGAATTTCACAATCACCACCAAATATCAAACCTTTGGCCATTGGCAGCAAGCCTGCTTCTCTACAGCCCGTGATTGCCGTTGGCTTCCCAGCCTCAGGTATTGAACTTGATGCCAATCAAAATTTTCCCGCTCATATTTTCACACCAGGCGATATCAGCGCCGTACAACCACAGCCCAGTGGTGTTGATTTTGTGAGTCACACAGCGGACATATCAGGCGGGAACTCAGGTGGCCCTTTGGTGGACCGTTGTGGGTCGGTCCTGGGCGTCAACACCTTTGTCACAAAGGAAAACAGCAGAATTGAAAGTCGTCGCTTTTACGCATTGTCTGCCGACTCTTTGCGCAAATTTTTAGATGCCAGCAGTCAAGCCTATACAAGCGCTGCGGTTTGCCAACCCAAACCTGCCAATTGATCGGATAACAGCATGGCTCGACTTCCCATCACCACACAGCGTAAGGACATCGATGTCAGAGTTGTCTTGGGACAAAGTATTTTTGATCTTTACCAACAAATACAGCATATTGTTCAGAGAGAAACCCCTGCGCTTTCTCATTTTTTTGCACAGCCCATCATCAATGCTGTCAGAGGTGAAATCACCTGGAATACCAGAGCAGTTGGACCCATCAAGTCTGCCAAAGACTTCTCACCAGATGAATGGCAATCTGCTAGACAAAAACTCAAAGACTATCAAACACAACTAAACAGCTTAATTCAGGAATTTGAAAAGCCTGGAAAAAAACACACCACAGCATCTCAAGCATTGCGCTCCATGCTGATGACGCCAGATTTGAATGATTCCCTTTTTCAAGTCGGAAATGATTTGGTGCTGACCCAATGGGGCTGCTACAAATTTGGGACAGATGCTCAAAGTGCCGATCTGTTTGAGCAAATAGACAAACAAAAACCTAAAGCATTGCCACCAGAGGATCCTGCGTTGCAAGAGGATCCTGCGTTGGCAGAGGATCTGCCCCCTACCGATACCATCTCAAACATTCAAAACACTTCGGACTCGCCAAAATCTGCTGAGCAACCCTTGGTTGAAAAAGTAACGCCTCCTGACGAACCGTTGCCCCAAACTCCACCTGAAGATGACCCCCCGCCAGAAGAAATCATAGAAGTGCAAGAGAGTTATGTGGATGAAGTGGAGTCACCATTTTTCTGGCGTTGGCTGCTGCTGCTTATTTTGCTGTTGCTTCTCATCTTTGGATTTCTTTGGCACTATTGGGAAAAACACGGCGCTCAAAGTGAAGCTGCTTTGAAAGCTGAAGTTGCAGCGCTTTGGGACGCAGTGGATAAAAAAGCAAAAGAATGTGGTCTACCGCCTTTTCAGCGCCCTCCGCCTGCGGTAGTAAATGAACCCCCCACTGATGGGAGTCAAATCAGTCCAGACGAAATTAGAGATCGTCGTTCTGAAAATAATGTGAACCCCAATGCCAAAGTTAATGTTTCTTTGGCTTGGAGCAATCAATCCGATCTAGATCTTTACGTTCAACAACCAAACGGTGATTTGGTTTTCTACAAGCCATGCACTTCTAGCAATTGTGGCTTACTCGATGTTGATTCAAATCGCTGCACTGCGTTATTGCAAATGACTTGCAGTTTGACTGACAGACCTCTTGAAAATATTACTTGGAAAAATGAAATGCCTTTAGGCAAATACCAAGTCATGGTTGGTCTTTTCTCCATCAACAATCAGTCATCAAATATCAATCCCATTCCATTCACAGTTCAAATAACCAAAGATGGAAAACAAGAAGTATTTCAAGGGGTTATTGAACCTCAAGAAATCAAGTGCGAAGAGCGTTGCTCATCTCCCAAAAAACAAATTACAGAATTCACCATAGAAGCGTCCGCCCAATGAAGAAATCTGACCAAGAACTGCCTCGCTACAGAAAAGTTGTTTCGCTCATTCCCGGCGGGACCATGCAGTTTCTCGATCTGGGGTTTGACATTCGACGTTTATCGCGCATCAAAACAGAGTTTCTAGAAGTCGAGGTTCCTGCGTTTGACAACAAGGTCAATATTCATCTTAAATGCATGACACCTTCAGACGATGGTGAATACTATGTAGACACCCAAACTGGCGAGCCTGTTGTGAATCCCTTGACGGGAATGCCTGACGACACGATCACGCCAAGTTATTCAATCAGTAACGAAAAAGCATTGGCGCCGTTTTTGAACCAATGGGTGCCTTTGCCTTTTTTCAGAGCTGAAGGAAACATCGGTGCCCATGAGATGCGATATCGCAATGGCCCGACCGATTGGGCCAGAGCTCGCTTGGTATCACTTGCTGAACCTGACCGTCAAGGTAACACGCATCATTTGGTCATTGCATTCGATACGCACATTCAAACAGACATAGATGTGACAAGCGTCAGTCTTGAAGAAGGCTATGCATCTTTGGCTGAGATGGACATGCACGACGGTGCAGAGTTGTCATTGGTTACACAGTTCAAATCCTATGCTTGGTTTTTGAATTTGGATTGGATGCGTGATTGGTTGCGTGAGCTGTTTTATGAAACGCTGATTAAAAAGAACCCTAAAAGAGCGATTCGCGAATCTGACTTTGAGCACCGTTACGAGCATCTGGCACGCTACATCGCATTCATTGAATTGTTGGGAGCCAGCGATGTCATTCCTAAGGTCAAGTTGACAGACCCCAGACGACATCCAGACCCCATCGATGTCGATTTGGTGTTGGATATTGGCAATTCAAGAACCATTGGCATGCTGATTGAAAAAAGACCTGGTGAAAATTTGTCACTCGACAATGGTTCCATACTCGAACTCAGAGATCTGTCTCACCCGACCTTGAACCACAAAGATACTTTCAATTCCTATGTGTGTTTCGCCAAAGCACGATTTGGAGACCCCACTGGTTATGCCCGCGGCTCAGGCAGATATCGCCCTAGCTTCAGTTGGCCGTCGGTTGTTCGGGTTGGGTCTGAAGCTTCAAGGCTGGCTATCCATTCGCGTCGCGAAGAGGGTCAAACATCCATGTCTAGCCCCAAGCGCTATTTGTGGGATTTAAAGCCTCGCGTACAAGAGTGGCGATATGCACCAGACGCAAACGACCCCTCTTCGCCAGAAGCACCGGTTAACAGTGGTGACTTTGTGGGCTTTATCAATAACGAAGGCACGCCATTGAGCGCGTTTGAATCACGCAAATCAAAAATCGTTGAATTCATTCAAGGGCAAAGTGAATTTCCAGTCACTGAACCTAAATTTTCTCGAAGTTCAATGATGATGTTTTTGATTTCCGAGATCTTGTCGCATGCCTTGGTACAAGCTAACTCACCAGCGCAGCGCAATAACCGCCTCAATCCAGATATTCCTCGCCGACTTCGAAGCATCATCTTGACGACCCCCCCTGCCATGTCAGTGTCTGAGCGAATGCTTTATGAACAATGGGCCAATTGGGCTGTGGATGTCATTTGGAAAGCGCTTGAATGGCAAGACTATGAAAGCGCAGCCAACGACTATCGTTCAAAACCCAGACTCAGAATGAAGTTGGATGAAGCCAGTGCCACGCAACTGGTTTTTGTTTACAACGAAATCGAAAAAAGGTTTGCTGGAAACTCTACCCAATACCTTGAAATTTATGGCAAACACCGCGAGCGCTATGCCAAAAAACCTTGCTTGCGAGTTGCCAGCATCGATATTGGTGGCGGCACAACCGACATGGTCATCACCACTTATCTCACCGAGTCAGCAGGTGCCACCAATATTTTGATTCCGCATCAAGAGTTTCGTGAAGGATTCAACGTAGCTGGTGATGATTTATTGAAAGCAGTCATCGAAAATCATTTGGTGCCTGAGTTGACAAACTTTTTAGCTTTGCACAATCCATCGGTCAATAGAGAAACCATCATGCGCCGCTTGGGTAAAGATGCAGTTGATTTGACAGAAAAAGATCGAAATTTGCGGGCGCAATTTGCACAACAAATTTTGGCTCCTACTGCACTGGCTGTTTTTGCAAAACTTGAAAAAGTGCCGATGGAAGATCTGTCTTCCTATTCTGCCTTCCAACTTGATCTGCAAACAATTCTCAAAAACACTGAAGGAGTGGACCCCGAAGTTCTTAAATTCATTGAAAAGCTTGTAAATGTCAACAATGAAGCCAGCTTTGACTTTCTCAACTGGCAACCAGTTTTTGATCTGGCTGCTGTTGGTACCACCATCAGTGCAGCCATATCACCTTATCTGCAAAACATGGCTGAAGTTGTGAAATTGTCAGATTGCGATTTTTTAGTCTTGTCTGGCAGACCCTCTTGCTTGCCTTCCATTCAAGCCATCTTTCTAAAATCCCCTCCGGTACAGCCTTCGCGCATCATTGCGATGAGTGAATATCAAGTTGAAAGTTGGTATCCGTTCTGGACAACATTGGAAGGAAAAATCGAAGATCCCAAAACAACGGGGGTTGTCGGCGCTTTGCTTTACACAGTTTCAGAAGGAAATCTCAAAAATTTCCACATACGTACCGCGGCCTTGAAACCAGCATCGACAATTAAATTCATTGGCTCCATGGGTGTTGACAAACAAATCAAAAATAAATTTTTACTTTTTGATGGTAAAGATGTGAGTCAACTAAAGGATGAAGAACTCACTTGCACCATCCCCTTCCAAACACAGACTTTCATTGGTTTTCGGCAAATGGAAGTTGAGCGTTGGAAGACCACACCTTTTTATCAATTGGTTTTTGCCAACCAAAAAGCTGCAGAAAAAGCCACGAGCAAAGGCCCTTACCAAATCACAATTTCTTACATCCGACGGTTTAATGACGACGATGAAATAAATCCTCATGCGGAGAATGAAGGTGTTCTGAAAATCGTTGATATTCTTGACAAGGAAGGTGCATCAATACCTAAGTCCGATCTGGTGCTTTCACTGAAAAGCCTTTGGGATGAAAGTCATTGGTTAGACACTGGATTATTTGAAATTAACTGAGGCAGAGCATAGTGACCCCTACATCATCTGACATCATCACTCAAAAAGCTCTCTCTGCCCATTCTGCATTGACGCAAGCTTTAGCTTGGGTTGTGAACTCCAAAGAAGCTGAAGTGGCTGGCAATCCTCGCCTCATTAAAAAGCTTCGAACCAGTGTCTACCAAAGCCGCTACCTAGCCGCAGCTGCCAAAGCCAAAATGTGCGTAGGCGTTTATGGCCCAAGTCAGTCTGGTAAATCCTATCTCGTATCTGCATTAGCGAGAAAACCTGGCGAGCGACTGGTTGCTGTTGTCGGTGAAAAGGATGTCGACTTCATTGAGTTGATTAACCCTGAGGGGGGCAAAGAATCCACAGGACTTGTGACTCGCTTTACATCGGATTCAATTTCAGCGCCCAGCGGCTTTCCAATTCAATTGAAGATATTGAGTGAATTGGACCTGATTAAATTATTTGTCAATTCATATGCCAACGATATCTTGCCAGACGAAGATGAAGAACTCCAAAAACATCAAGACCAAGTTCAACGGGTATTGAATGAGTTAGAAACAATGCCCCGAGGATCAAGCCCGTTGTCTGTTGAAGATGTCTACGACCTAGAAGATTATTGCAACCGCGGATTTTCAGCCAACCTTCGCATTCAAGCTCTGAAAAAAACAGATTTCTGGGCACGCGCTGCAGAGTTACTTCCATTCCTAGGGGAACCTGGGCGGCTACGCATGGTTCAAGTACTTTGGGAGGAGTTGCCCTCATATTCGCTTATTTTTGCAAATTTGATTGCTGAGTTAACCCGAATCGGGCATGAATCACAAGTTTATTGCTCCCCCAATGCGCTTTTTGAAATCAATCATGGCCATTTTGCGAGATCAGAGACCAGCATCATCAACGTCGCCACCTTGGACAAGATGGGAGCGCAAGCAAGTTTGCAAGTGGATGTCAAACTCTCAGCAGGTGCCACTGTTTCAATTTCTGTTCACAATCTCTGTGCGCTCACGTCAGAGCTCGTGATCCCCATGAGGAACAAGCCGCACGACATGTTTGCAAGAGCAGACCTACTCGATTTTCCTGGTGCAAGGTCCCGTAAAGGTCATCCTAAAAAAGACAAATCATTGGAACAGCCTAATGTGCGGGTTGACAATTTTTTGCGCGGCAAAGTTGCCTACTTGTTTGACAAATATTCAGCCAGTTTGGAATTGACATCCATGGTCTTATGTATCGGACCCTCCAACCAGGAAGTCGTTGGACTCGATGACATGATTGAAAGCTGGATTATCACATCGCATGGCGGTAAACCTGAGGAACGAGAAAAGCTCAAAACTGCTTTGTTTGTGGTCCTGTCGAAATTCGACATGGAATTTGCTGAAGGCGCGGGTAAAAGCCTAGATGGCTCGCGCTGGACCACAAGGCTTCAAGCCTCACTGCTCAATTCATTTGGTTCACATGCGCATAAAACCAATTGGGTGAAGAAATGGACAAGCCAGTCAGCTTTTAATAATACCTTTTGGTTGAGAAATCCCAATGCAGATCAATCTGGTTTGATTGAATATGAAGGTACACCCGGAAGCTCCAAAGAAACAGCTTATGCCAGTAAAAGATTAAGTGTGATCAATACACTTAAAGAAGCTTTCATTGCTAATCCGACGGTGCAGCAACATTTTGCGGATCCTTTGATGGCATGGAACGCTGGCATGGCCTTGAATGATGGCGGAGCAAGGTACCTGTTGGAAAAATTAGATGAAGCCTGCACCAATGATTTGAAGATAAAACAGATCAACGAACGTTTACAAACAATGATCCGAGAACGTCATGCTGATCTCTCGAAATACTTCACCAGTTCTGACTTGGAAGGTCTGGAGCGCGAAAAGCTTCAATTAGCCAAAAACCTGACTGCTTCGTTGGCTAAACAAATGACCAAGCAACGTTTAGGTGAATTCATACACGCGTTGCTTGAGTCCGATATTGACACTGTTGACACGTTCAAATTGACTTTGTTAGATTTTGAGCGAGCAAAACACAGCAAACACACCAAAGATCCGTCTGACACTGCATCCAGTTCTATTTCCATTGATCCGCGCTTGGCTGAAGAACTTGGACTTGATGCTCCAATTTCAAGTGGTGAAGCTACCGAAGTGAAGATATCCCCTCATTTGTCTTTTCCTGAGGTCTTCATCCAACGGTTTTTGGATGATTGGAGAAGCCGATGTATGAATCGATTTTCTGCTGTCAATTTATCTGACTACCTCATTACTGAGAGTGAATTGATGCCACGCCTTCTCAATGAGCTAGAACTCGCAGCCAGACGAGCAGGACTTGTTCAGCAATTGATCGATCAAGTGCAAATCAACCACCAGTACAAAACCGATGACCGAAGAAGCTGGATTTGGCGACAAACTGCAACCGTCACAGCTCAGTTCAATGATTTTCTTACACATGGTGGCCACATTAAAACCGAGCGTCATCCCATCAAGGTTCTAACTTTGCAAGGGAAAGATCGCGATGTATTCTCTGATTCACCCTCAGACTTACAAAATGTGACTGTTCCTGAAATTCAAACTGATTTCAGTGAACGATATTTGTTAGATTGGATACAAGCCTTGCAGCAGTCGATTCGGTCCAACGCGGCTTTTCAAGCTGGCATCAAATCGGATGCAACTCAAAACAGCCAACTTGGAATCATCCTTGAACAACTGAATGTCCTTGTAAGCATGGAGATACATTCTCATGCGACTTGAAAAGATTTCCCCTGAACCGTCTCGCGGAAGAGGATGGGCTAGCGTCAAATTCAATCAATGTACGGAATTAGTTGATGTTGACAGCATGGCCATTGTTCGACCTAGACACAACGAATCTTATTTAGGTAAAAAAGGATGGCAGATTTCAGAGGTGCGAATGCCTTTGAATATTGAAAGCACGACTAACGATGAATTAACCTTGCTTTTGTCGCCTTCAATTGTTCAGCACCTAGATGTCAATCAGAATCTTGAATTTATTTTTTTTGATTCAAAAGTTCAACGCACAAGTTCAACGATTGTTCGTTGGTATGGAATGTCCTACCGATCCCCAGGCGGTGAAATTCCCCCTATCGAGGTGATCCAAGCTGATGAAATTCAGTCAGGCAACCAAGTACTTGCTGTTTCAAGTAAAGAAAATGAATCTGAGGCAAATGAGCCTTTAATTGGTGCATGGCAACCTGCTGCAGATCTTGCAAGTTCTGTGGATGAGCACCCTGAGGTTTCTGGACTTACTCAAGTCCATCCATTTGTACTACCTACGCCTCAAGCCCCTACCCTATCCTTGGTTCACAGAATGCGTTGTAAAAATGCTCAATGTAGCCATGAGATATTGAGCACCATGAAAATTTGTCCATTTTGTGCAAATAAACAATAGTTAATAGCTAGTGCGCGCATTTAACGAATTAAATAATATTAAATATTTTATGATCCACAAATTAAAAATTAAAAGAACTTATTTAATTGTTACCTTAATTAACTAACATGACTCATAAAAGTACAATAATATTCCCTTGATTGTTCCCCAGAGAAAAAAGCATGAAATCCACAGAAAACCGTACTCTCAAATTTTTGAATGTCAAGTCGCTTCAAAAAATGCTTTTCAGTCTGCTTTTCTTAGGCAATAGTGCATTTGCTGAGCAACAATTTATCGATATTGGCTATACCCCTGGCAATAGCTCTCTTACTGAAAGTATCAATTTTGGGGTGTATGGCCTTCATGAAAATAAACCCATGTACATGAACTTCAATATAGGACTTACACCAAGCGACTATATTGATTCCACCTCCACCTACGGAACAGCCTCTGATATCAAACAAGTTCCTCTGTCTATCAATATTGGGCGCACTTTTTCTATAGTGCCTGACAGTGCAAAAATGCCTATCTATAAATCGATACACTCTTATTTAGGTATTGGATATGCCTCACTCAGTGGTGTAGCCAAATACACCTCGTCAGGAACCGACCTTGGTTATTACAACTACCCTAGCAAAGATAAAAGCGGTTTAAATTTAAACGGTGGCCTCATTTTTGTATTTAATACGTTTGGATTGAATATCGGCGTCAATTCTTTTACTAAATCAGCTTATTTGAATATTGGAATTTTGGTAGATTAACCATGGGGTTAGTATCGATTTTTTATGAGCGATTCATTTAATTTTAATTTCAATACTTTTAATGATAAAAAAATTATTATCAGTATTGCATTAGGCTGTATTTTAAGCTTAGCTGGTTGCGGTGGAAATTACACCGAGCAAGTATCCAAAGTTGTGGGTCAAACAAAGTACTTGGCCCCCTCGCCAGAAAACGAAAGGGCACAAGGATTTGAATATATAAATTTAAATAATCAAGGAATACTAGAGTTCAAATTAATCGAGAAAATTTACGCTCCTGAATATCAAGCACCTATTATTCAAAATAGTAAAGTAGAAGGCATAAAAGCAAATCCAGTCGGAACTATATTTGCTACTTTTTTTACTCTCGGCCTCTACCCTGTGATTGAAACAAAAGATGCATTTCAATTAACTACTGGTCGCAAATTGAATGAAACCCTGTTAAATGAACAACCAGATCTGACTCAGCAGCGTAAAACTGGGAATTACGCTTGGCTGACTAAACCCCTAGATTCGGCTTCATTAAGCGTCACGGGCCTCGCAGAATCCATTCCCATCAAATATGCGCACAATAACAGTCAAGTCTATTATTTAGACATCAGTTCTGCGCTACTTGAATGGGCATTAAAAAATAATTCAGACCCTCAAATCACAATTGAATGTCACAATTGCATAAGCAATGGCAAAGAAAATATACCGACCAAAAAAACGCTTTCCTTTACAACCCCTGAAATTTGGAAATTAGACGCCAAATACAGAAAGAGTTTTGATGTTATTTGGGCTGCAGATGATAATCTCAATAATTTCAATGTATTCAGCAATCCTCGAACAGGGTTGAACACTGACAACAGTTGGAATAATATCCTCTCTGGAATCAATTCAAAAATAAGCAATAAACTTCAAGATCAAATAAAGTTACCATCTGAATTAGTAAGAGCCAGAAATGATTTGTTGAAATCTGCACCTGCCTCAGAAATAACAATCTCCCGAGATGAGTTCGAGTCAACCCTTGAATTTAAACAACGCTTAACTAGACTAGAAAATATTCAAAAACAAAAAATTATTGATCACAATAAAAAAGTAGACGCGCTAGAGATGAAAATATCAAATTTTCAAAGTCAAGCGCCAACATCACTGACCAAGCCCCAAAGACAATCTATCATCAACAGCACGATCCAACAAATTGCTGGCGACCCGATTATTCGTAATGTTAAATACGATGCAGATTTAAAGCGTTTGATTGTTCAAGTGTCTGGAGCATCTCAAAGCAATCGAAAAGATTTAATTTCCTTGGTGTCTACCAGCGAAGTAATGGCAGCAGAGGCTAAAAAGATCAAAGAAAATTTCAAAGCTACGCGAGTTTATTTGGGGTTTAATTTAAATGATAATAAATTGATACCCCAAGGAGGTCATATTTATGATGGACAAAGCATTTTTAAATTGCAGAATTTAGACGAATTAGTTATCCCTGAATTGCACACGGCAAAAATTATTATTAACGAAAAAACGAATTTACCTTTAAATTTAAAAATTGACCCTGATAAAAGTAAATTTTCTCCCAATATCAATCTTTCAAAAGATCCAGAAATAGCAAAACTTCATGAGCGTTTAGATAGCCTTAGAAATGAATTAATTGAAAAACAACAAATTTCAGACAAGGACATTATTAATAATGAGATCAAAAGCCTTGAATCTAAACTCAAAACAATCAACGAAGGATCGTTCAATGATGATTTGAAAGATCTTTTTTCCAAACCTTCTTCAACGACAGTCAACAACAATATTTCTGCTATTGTTGTTGGCATTGCTGATTACTACGAACTGCCAAAAGTCATTTTTGCTGATAGGTCGGCTGATGCCTTTGCCACCTTGTTGAACAAACAGTTTGGCGTTCCTGATAAAAATATTTTACTTATTAAGAATGAACAAGCCACAGGTTTTCGACTGATCGAACGAATTCGCAAGGCTGCAGAAAGATCTACAGAAGGACAAAAATTGATTTTTTACTTTGCTGGCCATGGAGCACCAAGCCGTGATGGAAAAAATCCAATTCTGATTCCCTTTGATGCCAGTGGCACCATCATGGACGAGAAAGCTTTTCGACTAAATGAGATTTATAAAATATTGCTTCAAAGCAAAGCTAAACAAATTTGGGTTGTTTTAGATTCTTGTTTTTCTGGCCTCACAGATCAAAACGAGATGATTTTTAAAGATATCGCACCAATCATGCCTAAGATCTCAGAACTGGCATTTCTAAATGACAAACGACTGATTGTCTTGGCGGGAAGTGGCCCCAACGATTTTGCACACGCATTTAGAAACAAAGGACATCGACTGTTCACTTACCACCTGATCAAGGAAATTTCCAATTCCAAGGGCTTATATAAAATTCGTTATCCCAATTTGGTTGATACTGTGATGAATGATTCTTTCCGTTTGGTCCCCTCTTTTGAGCAAAAGCCCATGTGGATGGGTGGCGAATTCAACTTAACGCCTGCACCATAAAATCGCCAATTTGTATGCCTAATCTGTCTAATGCACCATGGGAAATCCAATGATCTTTAACAAAAAACTTTTCGGAGGTAGTTATTTGCAATGGAAAACGCTATTGAGCATATTGCTTATCAGCAACTGCCTTCATGCGGAAATGGCTCACGGTGTGGGAGAGTACTTGTACGGTCCTGAAACCTCTGAATCTAAGGCCTGTGAACTTGCGGAGGATAAAGCCAA
>Ga0164294_10002593_pt1 | contig 16317 bp, 9 predicted proteins | sample GEODES005metaG_FD_111479 | JGI IMG/M metagenome (GOLD analysis project Ga0164294, IMG submission 111479) | Oligotrophic lake water microbial communities from Sparkling Lake, Wisconsin, USA - GEODES005 metaG | ecosystem: Environmental > Aquatic > Freshwater > Lake | place: USA: Sparkling Lake...
CCAAAACGGAGACCCCCAAAACCCAATAAACCAGTTATTCTAAAAGGGGGGCATGTTATGGGGGGGTCATTAAGTCACGCGGCAAGTGGCGCCACGGTTTGGCCCGTAATCCCCCCCCCCCCCCACCCCACCCCGTCCATGGCATCAACCTTGGCAGTGATGGTGCTGATGCTGGTGCTGGTGACAGCGGTAGCTACAGTGGTAGTCAGTGAAGGGGCCCAAAAGGGCGGTTTGCACACGGTGCTGCAGGTGCAACCCCCCAATTCCGAGTTCCTAGAAAACCGAAGCCCCGTGGGCAGCCACGTCCCCGGGGAACTTCGGTTCTATTTTGGGTATCAGCTTCCGCCCGGGGCCAGGGGTTTGGTGGCTGCTGCTTTTGTGGGCACGGGGGTGCGGGTGCAGGGCTGTGCCCAGGGCGAGTCATTGGTGTGGACCCCCATGGGCAGGGTTAGTCAAGGTCCCTTGGCGGGCCATGGGTTTTTTGTGTCCCAGGGGTGTCGACCCCTGGGGACCCGAGTTACTCTCACCATGCCACAGGGCTTGGTTGTCAACAAGGCAGGGGACATGCTGCAGGGCTGTGAAGTAACGTGGGGGGTGTAGTTGCACCCACTTGTTTTGGTGAGTGTATGTGTGCTGTTGGGCGGGTGCGACTCCTTGTCCACGGACAACAAACAACCATGCGTGGTTTGGGGTGGAACGGAAGAGTGGTGTTGATTGTGTTGGTGATGTTGGTGGTGGTTCTTCAAGCAGCGGCAGACACTGGGGTTAGGGGTGGGGGTGGGGGTGGGGGTGGGGCAGAGGACGCGCAAGCAGCAGGGGCGGAAGCAGAAGATCCCGTGGCAAATTCCCGAAGGGGCATCCGGGGCCTTGGCAAGTTTGAAACTGTAAACATCGAGGGGCCCGTTGATGTTCAGTACCTTCGTAGTTTAGTTGGGTGGCAGTACGTGGCATGTGCGTCCGTGGCCTGTGTGTCCGCAGCGTGTTTGTTGGCCATTTTTTGTAGATTTGTGTGGGGGTTAGTGTTTGGTGCCAACGTTGTGAAAAGTGACTAATTGAAACAAAAAAAAACACAGAAGCATGGGTTGTATTCAAGGAAGGAAACAACATGGGGTGGGAGAGGGTGGGAGAGGGAAAAGGGGAGTCACTGGCTTGCACGGGCCCTCATCCACAGCTCTGCTTGCACCACAAGGCTGGCAAGGACGATGACGATGCCCACAAAAGCGGCGTTGACGATTTGTTGGACCTCTGAATTCAGTGTGGTGGAGAGACGCACAAAGTTGCTGAGGGTGGTGGCGGTGGTGGAGGTGGCCACATAAGTTAGGTGAGGAGGAACGCCCGCTTGGGTAAATGTGAGATTGCCGTAGTGGGTCAAGTTCATTCTGCCGTGGTGCAGGAACCCTTGGTTGGTGGCCTCCCAGCCCTGGCTCGCAATGGTCAGGGTGTTCTTGAGAAAGAAGACCCCCAACAGGGTCCTGCAAGCCGTGCTTACAAGCAAAACCAGGGCGACGTTTGGTGGTGTTGCCTTCCTGTTCGACGCTATACAGGGCACCAAGGACGCGGCACACAGGACGCCAGTCACGGAGGTAACCATGGCCCAGGTGTCCGTGAAATTGGAGATGGCGTAAGCATCGCTGGTGTGCAGGCTGCCAAGGACCACCAGAATGACACACCAGCAGATCTGAAGCAGCCCAAGAATGATGCCCGAGTTGGAAACACACCGCCCCCTTCCACTCATGGGTGCAGCAATGTGAGGCACACTCCAGGGGGGTCGTGTGTTGTAATATAGGCTCGACAGCAAGAAGGGGGTACAAGGTTCACAGGGGGTGGGGGGCAGGGTAGGGTAGGGTGAGTAGGGTAGGGCGTGGCACAGCGGAGAATTTGGGAGAGCGGCAAAAAATTCTCCCCTCCCCGCTTTTTTGTTTCCCTTCCCTATTACACACACGTACACACAATCCACAATTCACAACCCATTTTTCACTGTCCCTGTTAACAATGTTTTCTGTGGGAGGGGGCTCCGCAAAGCTTGAGCCACCCCTTTGGATTTCAGATGCTAAGTGGGAGAAGAGCGGGAAGCTGGTGAAGGAAGAGACGGTGCGGCAGCAGTTGCTGGACGCGAGGCCCAAGGAGATTGTGCCACAGTCCCGGCTGGAGTTTGCGGTGTTTGTGACCCGGGTGGAGGAGTGTCTGAAGCGGTTCATGTTGGATTTGGGCGGTCTCCCCGGGGAGATCGATTACTGTGTCATGGTGCTGAAGAACATGATGTTCCAGGAGATGGACGCACGGAAGGTGCACGTGTTCACTGCCCTGTTCATGGCCATGTACGGGTTTGTGGCCCCAGTGGGGCCGGACCTGGATGCCTTGGCGCGGAGGGAGGTGGTGGTGGCCCACATGCGAATTCGGGGGGGAGTCCCCAGGACTCTGGTGGCGGTTCTGAGGAAGCCAGGGCAACCCCAGAGTACCATTGAACGTAGCCACGGGGCGGGGGTGGTGTGCAGGGTGCCGGTGGCCATCAAGGGGGACAACCACATGGACAGTCGGTACCCTGTGGCGAAGGGGGTCATTGAACAGGTGTTGGGAAGCTCGGTGGCGCCCGAGATCACCGACATGTTTCTGACGGCGTTTCAGAATTTGGCACAGGTGGAGGGGGTGCCCGAGCGGTCTGTCCGTCCCGCGTTTGTGACCCAGAAGGGCAGTGCTGCCCCCAAGAACCGCTTTGCGGCAACCTTCAAGAAGAAGCCAGTGGGCATGTCTGTCGGGGCTCCATCGACAGGGTTTACCTACACCCAAGCTGCGTACGGACCGGACCAAAACTTTGACGTGTTTAAGTTGGCCATCGCTGACTTGTCCCGGGAGCCTGGGCCCAGGGTGGTGGCCGTGGGGTTCACCATTGGGCACGCGGACTGGGACTGGCACGAGCCCTGGTTGCCAGAGGGCGTGGAAGTGGGCACCAGTGTCAGGGTGGTGAACCAGGAAGACGAAACCAGGGACGCGGCTGTGAACCCGCTGCAGGTGTCTTGGCAGTGCGTGGTGTTGGTGGGGAAGATGGCCTCTGGGGTGTTTGTGCCACCCATTGTATTGACAACACCGGTGCAATTTGGGTACGCCGGGCCTGTACCAGACCTGGTGGAGGCACCCAGTGCGTTGTACGCCCTCGTGGGCACCTACTTCATGTTTTCGTGTACGTGTCAGTGGTTTGCGGCGGATGCATTGGACCTAAGGTCCATGCCACTGGACTCCACAACGGACGACATGATAGTGCGTGTTGCAGGGGACGTGTTCGGGGAAAACGACTCGTTCATTGCTACGGATGACGATCTTAGTGGAAGTTTGGGGGAAGACGAAGACGACGACGACGACGACGACGACGAGGACGACGAGGACGAGGAGGAAGAGGAGGAAGAAGTAGTACCCAAGGCCAAGGCTAAGGCCAAGCCAAAGAAGGGGGAAGAAGAAGAGGCAGATGGGTCGGAACCGGAGTTTGTTTTTGAAGCACGCTCCAAAGTTGGTGGTGGAGCTTCTAGAGACGGCGGCGGCGGCAGCAGTAGTAGCAGCAGCAGCAGCAGTAGCAGTAGCAGCAGCAGCAGCAGCAGCAGTAGTAGCAGCGACGACAGCAGTAGCAGTAGCAGCAGCAGCAGCGACGACAGCAACTTGGATATCAAGGCTAAAGCCAAGGCCAAGGCTAAGAGCAACCCCGAGATCAAGGCCAAGAAACTGAAAAAAAGACCGGCGACCGTAATGGAAGACGGTAGCGTGGCGGGCTCATTACGTTCCTTGGGGGACGAGTCAGAGTCAGAGCCGGAGCCAACGCCGGCGGCTCCAAAATCTGGTGCGCCCAAACGCATTCGTGTCGAGGAAGACGAAGACGACAAATAGCGTCGTGTGTGTTGCTTTGCTTTGCCTTTTGATTTTTGATTTTTAACTGTGTCGGCGTGAATGACATTTTGCATTGCATGAGTGGGTAGAGTGAAACAAGGTGGGGTCACATGGCAATGACAAGGGGAGAGCGCGCTACATGACCATTTGCGTCATGGATCACAAAGCTTCGGTGTCCTGATTGGTTGGTGGCGTACATGGGGTCTCCATTGGCAATAGCCAACAAGGCCTCTGAGGTAAGGGAGGGCTTCTCGTAGCTAAAGTCTCCCCGGTTGTTGATAAGCACCACTACCGCGGTGTCTGCTTTGTGGTGCCTGTCCACCTCAAAGCTATGTTCCTGCAGGTGGGGTTGCTTGTTTGTGTTCCCCAGCACGGGCACCAGTTCCGCCTCCACCCCGCCCACTGCTCCCTCTCCGGCTGCAAGGTCCGGGGCTTGGGGCAATGCCACCCGAAGCCACCCCACGTCTCTGCCGTGCCACGTCATGGCCGTGGCACCTGGACCAGGCGCGGGTTCGTAGATGCCATTGAACATGGTGAAGTATGCCCACTTCTTGTTGATGGCGTCACACTTGATGGTGTTCCACCTAAACAGTTCCGTGTGCAGGTGGCCCGCGCCACTGGTGATGCTGCCGTTGCACAGCTCTACTACTGCAGCCGACGCGATGATGGGCAGGTTGGCAATGATTTCATGGGTGCGGTTTGCAAAGGCAAGCCACGGGAGATGGTCCAGGGCGTCGTCGGGCGCGTCCCGCCACCGGTGTGCGGCCTCGGTGTAGTGCAGTGCGTTGAAGTGAAACATGGCTACCACGTACAGGTTGGCTTTGTTCTGGACGAGTTGCAGGGAGACCCCAGGGATGGCGCGCACGTGGGTTCTCAACACGTTTATGAACGCAGCACCTGCCCTGCGCTGCATCTCGGCCACGCTTTCTCCGGTGGGCACCAGTGTCAAGGCCATGCCCTCCATGGGCGTGAGCATGGGGGAGGACACGACTCGATCCCGTGGCATGGCGGCCATGGTGGGCTCCCACTTGCAGGGGCCATCCGCGGTGGTGACACCCTTGGGCCCCACCTTGCCCTCCATTATGTTTGTGCCCAACAGGAACTTGGCGTCTGCAACCATGGCCACTGCCCCGGCAGAGTGGGCGCCCTTGAACATGCTGGTTTCTGTGGGCATGGGGTCGCACACGCCCCCAAAGGGGCTGTCCATGGTCCGGTTGTGCATGCGCACCACGTAGTCCCGGGGTGGGTACACTGCAAGCACCTCCGTGGCCTCCTCGGTAACCGTTGGCAGGTGCCTTTCTCCGCTGCCCTCCATGCTGGGTTCAAAGGGGTTGTACCCTTCCTCGCCGGGCTGGAAAGCGTCCTCAAAGTCCGAGGAGGTTTCAGTGTCTTGGGGCCCCTCTGCCCCTGTGTCCGCCACAGGCCCCGGTGTACGCTTGGCCAGGGACACGTGAGTGGGGCCTCGAAACCCCGGGCTGGGAGTTATCGTACACCTGAACCCCTGAGTGATCAAGGGCCGCAGCATGCGGTAAAATATTCCAGTGCGCGCACTGGAGACGACCCAGGACCCCAGATCCCCACGTGTCAACTCCGGGCACACCCCTTGCATGGTGGCCACAATGTCCAGTGCAGGGCGCCCATGGGCCACGCGCTTGCCATCGTCGCCCCGTTTGGAACGAACGACCCACCTGCCCTCGGGCATCTTGCCCGTCGTCCGCGGCAACACCCATACGGATTGCCAGGAGCAGTCCCCGGGGCTGCACATTTTTCGGGTCACTGCCGCGAAGGCCTCGTGCAAAATGGTGGACACGCACCTCTCAACGTGCACGGCTGGCAGGTGCCACATGGGAGGCTGTTTGTCTCGGCCTTCCACGAGTGGACCTGGGTCGGGTGGGCCACCGGTCCCCGAGGGTTTCACCAACACCGTCAAACTCTTTTCTGTGTGGTAGTGGGCATATGTGTCCCGGAGTTCCTTGATGAGGGACACGGCCAAGGGCCCAGGAGCACTGGTGGGCAGCACCCGAGACACAAGGCCCATTTGGACCAAGTCTTCCTCGGTTAGGTTCTTGATGCAAGCACAAGAAGCCGCCCCACAAGCAGGGCACATTGTTAGTGCCATGCGTTTGGTGGGTTTCACTGGGGGGTGGTCCCCAGCTCTGGACATGGACGTGACCGAGGCACTGGAGGAGGAGGAGGAGGAGGAGATTGAAGGCACACGCGTGTACCCCGAAAAGCCACCAAAGTCGGGTTCGGACACGACGACGTTTCGACTGCCCTTCAACACAAAGGGGGAATCTGGTAGATGGTCTTTTGGTTTTGGGTCTGCGCCTGCGCCTGCGCCTGCGCCTGTGCCTGCGCCTGCACTCGTGCCGAAGGCAAATATGGGGAGTGTTCGAATGGGTCTGTCCACATCATCTCGGAACCCCATAGACGCCCCTGGCTGTGTTGGGGCCACTGGGGTGTGTGTTGGGGAGTCGCTGGCGGGATTGTGCCCCCTAAAGGCCCTGGACCCCAAAAACATTGGATTGGATGTACTTCACGGTGGGACGGGAAGGGGTGGAGCACAGCAAAGTAAAGCGAAACGGGGTAAACACGCAGTGAATGTGTGAATGTGTGAATGTGTGTGTGTCATACATCTGCCTAAGAGGGGTTCCCTGGAATGGAGCTTGGAATGGGGACTGGGGGGCGGGCACGGGCACGGGCATGGGGGCGGGGGCGGGATCTATGTTTTGCTTCCCACAGTAATTCCACTACGCCCGAGCAGGTGTTTGCCACAGCCCGTGTGAAGTCTGGGCTGGGGGACGTAAACGGGGGCACACAGTTTGTAAATGAGAGGGGCTTGGTCTCGTTGTGGGCTCGAAAGGGGGCCTCCGCCACGGGACACAGGTGCCTGGGGTCCACCCCCAGGTCAGGTGTGTCCGGGTAGGCGGCCACCGCGTACATGCCAAGTGCAACGGCCAGCACCCCGCCCTCCTCCTCCTGCAGTGGCCACAGGGCTGTTGCCAAGGTGGGCAGTTCCCTGGAATTGTGGGTGAACCCCGCCACGGGGTCTTCCCTCTTTAGGTACCCAAAGGTGTTGGTGGCCCACGCGGGCACCTCCCGTGGCGCCCCTCGGTAGGCCGCCAGAGTCCTGCACACGTGCACCAGGGTGGTGCAGTCCACGGAGGTGGCAGAGCCGTCCCCAGGGGCCCAGGTGCACCGAAACCAGGCGGTGTCCCCGTCCCCGTCCCCGTCCCCGCTTCCCCCCTCCTCCACCACATCTGAACCCAGCAGGGCGGGGCTGCAGGGGGAAGGAACCCACACACTTCCCCGAAGGGGAATGGGGGTGGGTGTATGCTTGGGGGCGCGATTGGTTACACTGGAAAAACACCCCACGTGACACGGAAACTCTGTGTGGGCGGGGGCACAGCCCCCCCCTGGGGTGCATCCCAACACCGCCAGACCCCGCGCACGAACAGTGTCGGAGTCAGGGACCTCTATGTCCGCATGGGCTTGGGCCCGTGTCAGTGCCCATGTCCACCCCTCGGGTGTGCCTCCGTCGTCCACCAGGGCGCACAAATTGGTTTGAAGCTGCAAGTCGTGGGGGGTACCTGGATGTACCACGGCCCACGCAAAGGCGTGCACCAGGGCCGCCGCACAGTGTGCGGAAGATGTTCCCCGCGCACGTTTGTGGCGATGAAACTCAGGGTCAGGGTCAGGGTCAGGGTCAGGGTCAGGGTCAGGGTCAGGGTCAGGGTCAGGGTCAGGGTCACTGCTTCCCAAATCCCACACCGCATCCCAGCCCCCGGCCCAGCGCAGAGCCCACAACAGGGCAGCCAAGGCACGAACGGGGTGGTGAGACCCAGAGGCCCGGGTGGTGGCCACGAACCCAGTGACGTCACACCATGAAATGCCAACGGCCGTGGCCAGCCACGCCCACACGGGGACACTCAGGGTGTGAGCAGGCACTTGGGTGTAGGTGTCCGCATGGGTGTGGCCCAGGGCGGCACACCCCAGGAAGGCCACACTAGTGAAGGCTGGTGTGGCCAGGGCGCCATGGATGTTCGTGCCCAGGGTATTGGGGTTTGCATCCAGCTGCACCGCCAAGGCACACACGGCCAGGGTGGCCGTTGAGGCGCGCCCCCACACACAGGCACACCCCAGTTCGTTGTCCGCGTGTAGGTGCAGCCCCTGCCACGGCACCCACGCCGATGCCATGGCACTGAGGAGGTCCGTGGATGGCACCTCTGTCCAGAAAGGGGCCACGGGAGTCTTGGCCCCCGTGCGTGGCAGAGCCAGCACCACCTTGGGGGCCACTAGGAACAAGGGGTCCCCCCCGGGACTGACGGCCCTGTGGGTTCCGTGTGCTTCGTGGGACGCGTCCGCCTCTTGGGTGGCCCGGGCGCACGCGGCGGCAACTACGTTCATGCGTTGGGCAGTGGCCAGGACGTCTTTGGGGGGGGGCACAGGGGCCCGGGCCAAGGCCGTTGCCATGGCCCGGGTCGCGACCTTGGTGTCATCTGCACTGCAGGGAATGGGGTCCACCTGGAAGACCAGGAAGGTGAGGCCCACGTGCCGCACCGCCACCCATAGACTGGACACCACCGCGGGCACGGTCAGCATGAGGTCCCTGCAGGGGGTGCCCATGTCCAAGTACCCAGACTCCGCCAGCAGCCTGGACACCCACACGGTGACCTGCCAGATGGAGGCCACCACACTGCGCACGACTCCGTGGTCCGCCGTGGTTGCACACGCCTGGGCCGCCCTGGCCGCGGTGGTGGCCGCCAGGCCACCGGGCTGGGGTGGGGTGGTCGTGTCCGTGGGCACCCCTGCGCTGGTGGCGTCAAAGATAGTGGCGGCAGTGGCGTCCAGAGCCGCTTCCAGGTTGATGAGGCACAGCTGGACACAGTGGGAGGGGGCGAGTAGGTGGGCTGGGGGCCCTGTGCGGCACAGGACCACAATTTCGCAGGCAAAGTACAGGGTGGTGATCACCCGCATGGCCACCTCAAACACCGCCAACCGGGGGTGGCCCAGCCAGAAGGTGTCCACCTGACGGACGGCAACCAGGGCCCGGCGCACCTGGGCCATGTGAACCAACAACAACTCGCCCGTGAGGTAGGGCCAACACATGGACGCAAAGGCGGTGCAGGCCAGGTGGGGGCTGCCCAACACCATGGCCGACGACAGTTGGTAGGGGGTCTGCATGGCGGCACTGGTGTTGATGAGGGAACACAGTCGCGCGGTCTCCTCGGCTTCTGTGCAACTGACGGTGGTGGGGGAGAACCAGCCCCGGTCGTCCCTGCAGGGGTTCCCCGTGGGCAGCACCAGGCGGGAGATGTTTCGTCTGGAATCCACGGTGTGTATCGTGGGAATGTTGGCCCCGGAGTCCATGGCCCGGGCCACCACCTCTGGGGCCAAGTCTGCGCTGCGCAGTAGTACCCTTGTGGCTGCTTGGGCACACACGGATGCCACGACAAAACCCCGGACCACGAGGGCACACGGCCCCAGGACGGCCCTGTCCTTAAACAGGGCCACCCCCCGTGTGGCACCCAGGACCCCGGGCTTGCGTCTGCAGTGCGCACCCCCATCTTCATCCCCGTCCCCAAAGAATTGACGAGCTTGGTGACTTGGGGGTGCATGGGGGTCCTCAATCCGTGCTTGCAACTCCTGTTCCTTAAACAGGGCCTTGGCGTAGTTAGAGGTCGTTTTCCACATGTGGGACATCACATCGGGGGTGTCCATGAGGGGTATGCCCACCTCGCAGGCTGGCCCCGAGGCCTTTGCCTCTGCCTCTGCCTCTGCCTCTACCCCGAACCCAAACCCGAACCCGAACCCGGCCCCGGCCCCGGCCCCGGCCCCGGCCCCGGCCCCGGCCCCGGCCCCGGCCCTAGCCCCGATCCCAACTCCGGCCTCGGGTCCAATGTATGCCGCGCGCAGTTGTGCCATCAATGCATCGTCCCTGCCTGGGGCTTCTGGGTCCACGATGCTGGCAGGTGCTTGCACCACAAACCCCGACCTCCAGGGTTCCTGGGGCGGAGACGTGGTGCCACCACGCACTCCTTTCGGGTTCCTCACTGCCACCACCGCGGGTTCCAGGCGACGGTGGTACTCCCGTAGACGCAGGACAGTGGATGGGCAGTGCAGACGTGTTTCCAGGGGAGCGTCTCCGCACGCCCACCTGCCCAGGGGCACGTGCACCTTCATGCAGGCCAGATCCCACACCAACTTCACGGTTGACTCTGCGCACAGACCCCTGTCCTCCAACACCAGGGCTGCGCACTTGGAAACCAACTTCTCTCCACCCTCTGCAATGGGCTTCAGGCACAGGTCCGTCCACATGCGCCACTGCCCCACGCGACCCACGAGGGCATCCACGTCCTTGGCAAACCGAGCCACCACGGGGGTAGTCTCTGGCAGCGTGGGCTTGAACCTGGCCTTGATTTCCGCCCACTTCAGTGGCACCGCATCCGCAAACTCCAAAAACAGCCCAGAGCCCTTGCGCAAGGCCGCAGCGCCCAGGGCCTTCAGAGCCAAAGCCGCCACACAACTACGGTCTGCTTGTGCCAGGACCTGGGCCGGGTCCCTCAAGTTTACCCTGTCCCCAAAGGTGGGGGTGGGGGCAGGGGACGCCCAGGGGGACACGGGCATCCCGTCGGCGCCCACCTCCGTGCTGGTGCACTGCCTAGCCATCTGCAGAATGGACACGTGGTCCGAGTCAAGGGCCTTGAAGGGCAAAACAAACACAGAGTCCCCTCCGCCCCCGCCCCCACCCCCACCACGGGTGTCCAGGGGTCCGTAGAACAGGTCTACCCCAGTTTTGGTGACGCGGATGTCCCAGCACACCCACAGGCGCACAAAGAGGGACATGAACTTTTCCAGGCACGACTCCAGGGTCGTGTGCACGGGGTGGATGGACATCCATGTGTTTACGGGCGCCCTAATGGTCTCTGTGTTGCACATGCATGTTCCCAGGACATCCCGAAGTTGGTAACACAAAGTGGCCATGCCGGCACAAGGGTGTTTAAATGTGACACTTTCCACACTAAACTGTTGGGTTGGGTTGGGTTGGGTTGGGTTTGTTTTTGCCTCTGTCGTTGTTTACTGACAACCCTTGGTTTTCAATTTTTACACCCTCCCCTCCCCATTCATAGTTTTGTGTGTTGTACACGCACCGTAAACATTTAAACCAAAAACGGGGAGAATACAAATGAAATGAAAGGGAAGGGAAGGGAAGGGAAGGGAAGGGTGGGGGCAGATACGTTGCATACTAGTCGTCTTCCTCCCCTTCCCCCTCCTCCTCCCCTGACCCTTCCTCCTCCTCCTCCCCTGACCCTTCCTCCTCCTCCCCTGACCCTTCCTCCTCCTCCCCTGACCCTTCCTCCTCCTCTTCGTTTTCTTCCTCGCCTGAACCTTCCACGTCTTCTTCCTCGTCCTCCCTAAATCTTGCAGGAGGTTGTCGACGGCGTTGTCCTCTTCCAAATGCAAATGCAAGTGCAAGCTTGCTCGCTTCCAAACCTTCAATGGGTACGTCTTCGACACGAACAAGAACACCACCCCCTGCCTGCCCGTTTGCAGGGGTTTTCTTTTCAGTATCTGCACCCACGCGATCGTCCAACACCGCTTCCAGTTCACGGAGAGCCTTGGCGACGTACGTACTCACCGAGGTAAGCTTTGTGGTGGTGATGTGGTTGCGCTTCTTTTCCATTTCTACGCTGTTTCTTTGTTCCGTGGACGTTTTGATACAGGGGGGGCACAGGAACTGGTTTACGGGGGCTTTGTCGGGGGTTGGTGCCTCACGCTGCAGCCAGCGATTTACCGTAAAGCGGATGGGCTCCTCCGCAGACCCCGTGAAGGTGCTGAGTACCATGTCTCCGATGGTCCTGATGGCCAACTCCCCATCATGTATGACATCATCGTGTTCTGGTCTAAAAAAGAGACTGACCGAACCTGCTCTGGTCATGTACTCCGTCACCGAGTCCAGGGTTACGTGAAGGGTTTCTGTGGCAAACTCTGTCAGGGCCTCCATGACGTCCGGGGTGTTGGTGGCACAGGGGGTACTGGGCACCGGCACCCTCAACGGCGCCACAACCCCGAGGCACCGTCTGTGGCCCAATTCCGTCTCCATGGCGAGGCCCCGCTGCAGGCAGCAGGCATTGAACAGCATGCTGGCCACGGTCATGACAACGACAGCAGGGGGAATTAGGGTTTGCATGGTAAGTGTGTCTGTTTCGGCGCCCGCCGCCGTGAACGCACGTTTGATGGAGTACATGTGGGCCATTTCGTCGCGGTCCAACAAGAACCCATGGCCAATGGCGAAGCCAACCCCGTCCATCTCTTTCACCGCGCGAAGACACTGCTCCACCGAGGGTTGTGTGGGCGGCTTAACCCCGGGGTTTACACTGCCCAAAATGCATTTGTAGAGTAAGGCAAAGTCCCCCAGTACTGCGTCTGCGACATTCGTTTTGGGTGCCGTGTCCGTGGTGGCAGCTGGGTCGGGTAGGGTGCCCGCGGACCTTGCCCCCGAACCGCCCCTCCCTGACCTTGTTCCGTCCTGTCGCCCCCTTTTTGCTGCAGCAGTAGCTGCCGCTGCCTCTGCCTCTGCCTCTATCTGTTTGGCATGCAACAGGAACACCGTGTCGTCGAGAGTCTTCATGCTGCAAGCGAGGAGGCCCGCGAGTAGCTGTGGAGGCGTGTCCCCGTCTTTGTACTGGGCACGTATCTCAACAGAGCATGTCTCCGCAAACCAAGTGCGCACGGAATGCAGCGCAGCGGCCCATGGTAACTCCACGTTGTCGCTGTTTGTTGCCCAGATACACGCCCGGGTCGAGACAACACACGCGGCCAACAACCGTGTGCACGTCCTGGCGGACTCACTGTCTGCGCGAGTGAAGGTCCCGTCCGTGCCCATCATGCACTGGACGGCCTCATAGAACGGCTCCATGGAGCCGGCGGTCTTCTTTTGGCCGAGCCTGGACAGAAGATCGTCCCACGAAGAGCGAGGGTAGAGCGGGGCGTCTTCGTAGTACTTGGTTGGTGCCAGGGTGACCTGCAGCAGTTTCCTGTCGTGAATGGTGGTGGCTTCGTTGGCGTGCTGGGCCATGATGAACATCATGACCGTGGGCTGCATGCGCAGGGTCGTGATGCCCATTCTGGAGCTGTACAACTGCAGCAGGGCGATCTTCAGGCGGGTGGCGTCTGTCCCGTTTAGGCCCCACATCAAGAAGCAGCGGTGCAGGCCGTGCACAGGGTTGGACACGCCCGCCTCCGCGTCAGCTGTGTGGAGGTCACGGGAGGCTGTGGACACCACGGGTGTAAATTCGGTGCTGGGGTACAACTCGTCGGTGCACAGGAAAAGGACGTGGGCCGGGGAGAAACCGCCGTGGGGCAACAACGCGCGTCGGTGGTTGGATGCGGGGTCGATGGTCTCGAAAAACACCACGTTGTGCACGCTGAACTTGTGCAGGGGGGTAGTGCGGGGGTGCTGACAGGCCAGCCAACCCACCACGGGGCTGCCGTCAGCGGTTCGGGCGGGACCCCCCAGGTACCAGGGGGTGGGAATGATCCAACTGGAGGTGTCCAGGAAGCACAGGGGCAGGGCGGAGGGCGTGGTGTCCGTGTGGGGCGTGGGGTTGGCGTTGAACAGGGAGCCGCCGTGGGGTTTGATGCGGCCAAGGGCAAGGACCTCCCCTCCTGACCCAAACACCGTCCTCACGATGGCCGTCATGAGCTTCAGGAACGTTTTGGCCTGGGTCGCTGCAGGGCCCTCCCCTGCGGGGTTTGGCATGCCCGGAAACATGATGCCCGCTGACGCGAGGTGCAGTTTGGCGATGTTTTTGTTTGGAGGTCGGCACACCAAAAAGGCCCCACACATGTCAAACACACTGGTGGGGTCACCACCACATGTGGGGTCGTAGGACACCTCTCTGTTGGCCTTGTTCACGTCCAAGCCCACCAACACCACGCCACGGACGTGCGTAGTGTCTATGGTTTTGTGCGCAGGCAGCTGGGTTTGCTGTGCACCGGGGTCGCTGGTGGATGCCAGGGAGTAGGAGGTCTCGAAGGGTTCTTCGGCCCACTTGGTCACCACCGCGGCCTGGGTGTACACCTGCACCGGATCCCTGGGCTGAAACACCCGAATGTTGTGCAGTAACAGGGACGGGGTTCCGGGCACCACTTGAAGGTCTGCATTGACCGGCACGTGGATGCCTGTGCTGGTTGGGTCGCACGTCCACACAACCACCTCCGGGGCAGTTGTCGTGCACTTAAATTCAACCGGGCTCGGGACATAGTCCAAGTGGGTGGCTGTGGGCTTCTTGAACACAGCTGCGACCGGCGTGCCCTCCATCGCGTCCGTTTCCGAGTCGCCGCCCTTTGCTTCCTCCTCTCCCTCCTCCTCCTCCTCCTCCCCCTCCCCCTTGCCCTTTCTCTTTTTCGTTGCCATTTGTGAAAGTGGGGTCAGCACTGGGCTGCCCGACCCTGCTGGTGTGACTGCAGACATGGCACGATTCATGGGGTGTGGGCTGGGTGTCATTGCTTTGGTCATGGGGTCATTTGTACTATATTTACATGGAACATGGGTGGGACGCGGGTGTGTGGGTTCAACTGGGCACCACAGTTAGCGCACTTCTAGACACAGCACAGTGTGCACAAACACGTGCACCGTACACGTGGTCCCACAAAAACTGAACGCGGTCGGAGATGGAGTGCGTTTCAGGGGACTTCCCGGCACACGCCATGCACCCTGGCAGCTGAGTCACCAACTTCAGCATGGGGGTGGACATGGTCACAAACTGAGACGTTTGGTCGGGTCCGTGGGTGCGCCCAAGGAACAGAGCAGCCGCGCTGTGTGCAGCAGACAGTTCCGGGAACACGGTGCCCAGAACCGACTGGGCCACCTCGTGCTGGTCTCGATACAGATGCACCACTTGCGGGTCCCAGGTACGGGTTGCAGGTGCAACATGCCACAGGGGGAGCTGCAGATCTTCCAGGGCCTTTCCGTCGACCCCAGAGGACATCACCGTCTCCAAAAAGGCCTGCAGGTCTGCCTGTGGCGCTGACGCTGGTGTACTCATGGCACCCGTTGCGTGAACAACCCGGGCGTATCATTGTATATACGGATTCAAGGACACCCCCAGAAGCAACACCTCCCGCTGGCAACAAACGGGCAACCATGGAAATAGGCGCAGATGCAGGCGCAAGCGCAAGCGCAGGCACAAGTGCCGACAGCAGTGTGCCCGGGTATTACCAAGTTCGGGTGGCGTTGTTGGTGAATTTGTACTCCAAATGGAGGGAGGAAACCTCCACAGAGGTGCAGAACGCGCTGCATACCTGCCTGACCACGTCTGTCAAGGAATGCCTTTCAGCGTACCCCACAGACACAGACACAGATGAGCAATCACTCGTGTCGCTGGTGTCGTTTTACACGTCCCCGGGCGATGTGGTTCTTGGATTCGAAAGTCTGGGACTTGCGTTGGAAGACTGCGACCCGGAGTGTGAAGACGTACTTACGGCGGCACCTGAGTGGGCACTTGCTTCTGGGGCATACCAATGCACAGGGGCGGCATGGAGTGGACGGTTGGTAATTTGTGGGGCAAACTTCATCTGCGTTGCCGCCAAGGGCCCGACAGAGGTAACAATACACGCCTACATCGGAGAGACACCCATGGAAGCAGAAACTACTGGCAAGCTGGTGACTTGTGTCAAGTCGCTGTGTCGCGTGCCCAAGACGAGCGGGGCACAAACAGTCCTGTTTCGCTTAGAAGAATTTTTCTTGGGTAATGTGTTGAGCCCCACGGGCCCTCGTAACTTGCTCAAGCTGTAGTAATTGTAAGCCCCGTGTCGTGTATAAAGTAAATACAGTAATGGACACAATTGTGTACTTGGGGTAGGCGGTTTCACTTTTGGTGTGCGCCCACCAGGCCCACCCCTCACAAAAAAAGTGGCGCTGTATCTTGGGTGGCCGTCGCCACTTTTAAACCCCGTCTTCCTCTGTGGGGGGTTCCGTGGCAAGGGGCCTCGGGCATGGCTGTGGCGCCTTGCAACAACCATGACTTTGTTTTGCTCGCTAGACGGGCCCAGGTTCATCTGGGTCGTGCCCACCCAATGGCACGAAAACGGAGGTGTGGACAAGACACGCCCATGCACCAAGCGTGGATGGGCGCAGAGGGACACAGAGGCGACACGGACTTTGGCAAGGACAAGGGCAAGGGCAAGGGCGCCAACAGGGGGTCTTGCAAAACGGCGTGGAAGACCAAGGGCACTGCCATGGGGCTCTATTCCCGGGAAACTACTCCCGGAATTGGAGTCACGCATGTACCCATGGTGCATGTGGAGGTGGCGGCGTGCCCAGAGGCGTCCCCTGGACCAATAGCGAAGTTTGGGTTTGGAGACTACCATGGGCCTGGGCCTGGGCCTGGGCCTGGGCCTGGGCCTGGGCCTGGGCCTGGGCCTGGGCCTGGGCCTGGG
>Ga0164294_10002594_pt1 | contig 16310 bp, 18 predicted proteins | sample GEODES005metaG_FD_111479 | JGI IMG/M metagenome (GOLD analysis project Ga0164294, IMG submission 111479) | Oligotrophic lake water microbial communities from Sparkling Lake, Wisconsin, USA - GEODES005 metaG | ecosystem: Environmental > Aquatic > Freshwater > Lake | place: USA: Sparkling Lake...
AAGGTTTAAAAGTCCAAATTGAAAAGTCTCAAGGGTTTTGGGCATGTGGGGCCGACTCACGGAATCGTGCTGATAAATAGGGCGGTTTGTGACAAAATTGGATCCGTGCGGGGCGGGGGGGGGGCGACAAAAACGGATCGGTTTGGGATCTAGAAAACGGATAGCCGGCGCCTACATTACATCACACATCACATCACATTACATCTATCATGAGCATCTTTGAGCACAGCAACTACGATCAGGACTATCAAACCTATCTGGACTGGAAGGACAAGCAGGCGGAGCTTGACAAGGAGTACGACCTGGCGGAGGAGTACGAGCGTGACCTCCAGGAGGAGATGCGGGAGGCGGAGACGACGGGCGAGCGGTGCGTGCGTGATGCACAGGAGGAGGACGTTCGGCAGCTGGCTCAGGTGACGGTGGGCGGGGTCTACCGCTACGAGCTGGAGTGGCTGCCGGAGACGGGTGAGGTCCGGGTGGAGGTCGACCAGTTCCCTGACGGGTCGCCGCTGTATCTCTGGTATCCCGACTTTATGGGGACGACAGAGGTGCTGTCCAAGATTCTGAACATCCCCGAGGAGAAGATCCGCATCACGGGTCTGGCGTTCTTCACGAAGGGCGACATGCTGACAGCGCTCAACTACGAGCTACGGCAGTTTATGAACAACGCATGGCGGGACTACACCGCTGACGGCACGGCGATGCAGTTCAATGTGGAGATCGTATGCCCCAACAACTGCTACGACGCATCGTGCGATGGCACGAACTGCGAGTTCAAGCCGCTCCTCCCCCACGGCTTCGATGTGACGCAGTGCGACTGCTCGGACTGCACGCTCGACTACGGCCTCTGCTCGTGCGGATGTGCGGGCAATCACCAGGCACACGCCGAGTGGCTGGAGGAGCGGGAGAAGGAAAAGCAGGCGTTCGTTCACGAGACGGCTAAGCCGCTGGTGGGAACGCTGGCGGAGTACATGAAGGACTACATGTCGGAGCCGGACTCACCGAATCCGACGCCGGAGGTCGAGGATGATGCGGAGTCAACGAGCTCGGTGGAGTCGGTGGAGGAGAAGGAGAGTCGGCTGTGGTCGGACTTCAAGCTGGCGATCATGGTGGCAATGACGGCGCTGATGATGGGTGCGTATATCTGCAAGGTTGCGTGTTTCTGAAAGCAAACCAAAACAAAAACAAAAAAGAAAAGGACTAGAGTCTTTTTCAATTCCGATTCTGCGAGAGGAAAACGGATTCAATTCTATGAGGAGAAGACAAAGGCAACTAGAATGCCCGTATGTTCTGCCACAGTGAGAAAGACCGGGCTTCCGTGTACAAAAGCAGCAAAGACTGGAGGTGTTTGCGGAGTGCACGCACCCCGTCCTCCCAAACCCGAAATCCCCGACGCCGAGCGATGCATTTATATCATTCGTGGAAACTCTGGTATCTCTCGGAGGTGTGATCACAGGAAGAATGCCGACAGCCAGCATAACGAGTGTACAGCACACCACCGTCAGCGAACGCTGGCTGCCGAGCGTCAGGCGCTCTATCGCAGACGAATTGAGGTCCATCGGAACTTTGCGACGGAACTATGGGCGTTCTGGTCGGAAATGCGGCGGGATAATGTTATCATCAATACATATCAGGTTGTCACGAGAGTGCTTACGCTCGCAGGGGATACTACGCCCACGTTGGAGATTGTGTGGGCGGTGATGGAAGAGATCCGGCAGGCTCACCAACTTGCCCCCCTCACGGAACTACAGAGGATTGCTCTAGATACCCAGAGCATACATACGAGACCTGTCACGGAACAACACCGGAAGAATCTCGCCATCTTACTTGCGACTCCAGTGTCCGAGGGCCAAAAGACAATGGAATCAATCAAGTTGACGTGGGGAAAGATGTACAAGTCTATCGACGAGAGGATATACGTCGATATGCAGAAATGGTATGACACCGAAACGTGTCGTACACCAGGAGATTGGATGTATCGCAAGACACTGGATCATCTGATCGCCAGGATCGCATTAATTGAAAGCAAGGAGACCCGGCGGGAACTGATGAAACGACTGCAGCAGGAATGTGCCGAGTCTTATAGTATGTGTTGTGACGGACATATCAACCGTCTCACCAACGTAATGGTAGGGTTCGACGAGGCGTTCCAGCAGGAGATTCCGAAGGGGTTGATTCTCCAGACAAAAATGGCGGAGATTGCGAAGATCGAAGATGTAGAAGAGCGGTTCAAAGCTGCGACTGCTTTGATGGCAGAGTTGAATATCGGTAACGATGAGGCGGGGCCATGGTTGGATGCTATTTCGGAGTGAAATCGTCAATGTAGTATACCGGTTGAGGAAATAGTTTTTTCGTCAACCAGGACGGAAATTTAGTGAATACGATATGTCTGACTTGATAGTAGAGTTCAAGGGGGGCCGAATAACGGGGTTCGGCCGTCTGCCTCACTAAATATCCAAACGACGGGGGAGGAGGGGGCAGCATTGGTCTGTTGTCCTCCTCCTTGACTATTTTTTCGTTTTACGTGGACGGCGGAAAGATTAAGGAAGAATAAGATGTCACTCTACGAACGACTCGGGGTTCAAAAGAATGCGACCCCCGAGGAGATCAAGAAAGCCTATCGCAATCTTGCGAGAGAGCACCATCCAGACAAGGGGGGAGATCCAGAGAAGTTCAAGGAGATCCAGGAAGCACATGAGGTTCTGACGGATGAAAGGCGGAGAGAGATGTATGATATGACAGGGTCAACGAACGAACAACATCAGCAGCACCAGGGTGCACCGACGGGGTTTCCGTTCTCGGATATATTTGCGAACATGTTTGGCGGGGGAGGAGGAATGCATCACCAACAGCAGCAACAACGCAGCACCAAAGGCCCGTCCAATCTTGTGAATGTAGGCTTGAAGTTGGAGAACTTTTACAGAGGGTTTGAGGTCTCAATGAATTTCAAGCAGATACGGAAATGCCGTGATTGTTTGAGTTCGTATTCGACCTGTGGGGCATGTGGAGGAACTGGAGCTAGAACAGTAGTGCAGCAGATGGGTCCGATGATGATGCAGACGCAGGTACGGTGCGGAGCTTGTATTGGCAAGGGCCAGACTGGGAATTCGACGGGGTGTTCGGGGTGTGGAGGAAAGCGAATGATAGAACGTGATCGCACGATTACTGCGAAGATTGTTTCCGGGATGCGTGATGGAGAGCGCATCATGTTTGAAGGCGAGTGTTCGGAGACGCCCGAATGTGAGACCGCTGGTGATATTGTGGTATGTCTCCAGCTGGAAAAGAGCAGGGTTGAATGGCACGGTGATGATCTGCACTATACTCACCAAATCACATATGCGGAATCCATCCTGGGGTTTGAGATGGTGTTTGACGAGCATCCGAGCGGTGGAAAGCCGGTATATCGGTGGGAGGGAGGGCCTGTTATTGGAGGCAAGGTGCTGACGATGGCAGGTGGGGGGATGCCGAGGAAGGGGGGTGGGTTCGGAGACCTGAAACTGAAGATCGAGATCGGGGATCCGCACGTCACACTGTCCCCTTCGGACCGTGAAGCGCTGGGAAGGATTTTCGGGATACCGACGTTTGTTTCGTCCTCTTATCAGACTTTGAGAGTGTAGGCAAAATAACATGTGGCGATAAACAAATGTCGGATATTAAGGTTGGAGACGTCATGATGCATAGGTATCAGAGTCGGGAGTTTCTCAAACCAGTCCAGGTGAAGGGTAAGATCACACAGATTCTGTATGAGTTCACTCCGGATGACATGTCAGTCATGGATGGACCCGTGACTGTTACGGCGGCTAGATTAAGCAAGCCTGTTTCGGGTGGTGGAGAGACGCTAGGGGAGATGGGGGACAGGAAGAGGAGGGAGGCGGAGGAAAATCTGAAGCATGCGCGTAAGGATGCTGCTGCTACTGCTACTGCTGCACAGCGGCGGAAGTTCACCGACGATGATCGGGCGATTGCGGTTTTTAAGAATAGTATGGAGGAGATGCGTGATAGTGGACCACCCCAGATGATGCCGAGTATGGGTGCTCGTCGTCGGAGGACTCGGCGTCGTAAAAACGGAACGCAGAAGAAGTAAATCAAGTAAAGAGAAATGGGACTGTGTCAAAGCACCCCTGAGTATGTTCTCACCACGCTGAGGGGAGGGAGTTGTGATGTCCACTACTGCCGCCGAGCCCCCAAGGACGGGGTCCGGTGCTCGTTCCATCTGGAAAACGGATTACAGAAGGGTCAGATGTATTCCAGAGCATACCGAGATAAACATGGACGAACCTACATCAGGACGCAGGAAGAAAGCGGATAAGGCGAAGGACAAAAAGGGACGACCATCCTCCAAGCACGTGCGGCAGTATCAGACACGCATGGCATCCAAGAAATAGTCTTCTAAGAATACAAACCAAAATGAGCAACCAGTCTCTCCTCCTAACGTTTGCCGTAGCGATCTTTGTCGGTGGAGCGCTCAAGGACTTTTTCCAGTCTATCATTTCGAACCTAGTTACTCCCTTCCTCGTTGTTCTGATGCCGGAAGCACAGGAGGGAGTCGGCGGCCTGACTGTTCAGGTAGGACCCGTCAAGCTCAAGATCGGCGAAGTCATCGGTGCTACGGTCACGCTGGCGATTGCTCTGTTCGTCACAGCGGCTGCAATGCCCTACCTCCGTGCCTACTCCCCGATTCAGGGCGGCAAGCGTGCGTAAACACCCAAAAACGGATCTGAAATTCTTCAAGTAGGGAATAGCAAGTTACATCAAAATGCCAAAGAATATGCAAGGTGGATCAAAGCACAAGAAGGGATCAAACTCGGAATCATCAACATCGAAGAAGAACAAGAAGCTGTTCGACAATCTCCTCTCTGACATTTATGACGAAGAGGATATTGACGGGATTCATATTGGGAGAGTGGCTAAGAAGCTGGGTGACGGGCGGATGGAAGTAGAGTATTTCGAAAAGGGACGTCTTGAGATTGTCAAGGCGCCAATGAAGGGATCGATTCGGGGTAGGGGGAAGAAGGATGCGTGGGTAGATGTGGGATCGTTTGTGATCTTGAATGAGACGGGCGTGGTGGGCACTATGGCATACGAGATCGTGATGCCGCTGAATCCGCTGCAGGTGAATAAACTCCGGAAGGAAGGCCAGATTGACGAGCATTTCTTCGAGAAGCAGACAACGGGGGAAGACATTGAGTTTGAGGCTGCCGGGGACGAGGCCGAGGCACCTGGCGAAATCAATGTGGACACGATATAATGGAGCATCTCCGTCCACATCCCACGGAAGTGGCTGAAAAGAAAAATATAGACAAGAAGTTCGAATTGCGGAAGTCGGAGGCATACCATTACGCCTTCAATCCCCGTAATTACTGCGACATTGAATTTTTCAACTACAACAAGGAACCAACAACGGTATATGCCGGGCTTCGGTATGCGTTGAGGTACGCTGCGAAGCCAATAATTTTTTTCACGGGATATGATGTGGGGCCAAATGATGTATTAGGAGCCTTTGTTCGCCACGTAGTGTGTTCCCTCGCAGTTCATGAGGGAGATCGTATTAATATTTACTTTTTCGATATGCGGAATCTCCGTGATATTTCTCCGAGCATGCAGAAGGATATGGAAAAGGAGTTCAGCAAACACGCTGGACGACCTGTCTATATAGTGAACTCTGCATGTGTAGACCGTGCCAAATGCGTATACTTGCAGCGCTTCAAGGGAGACACCGAATTCGGATGGTGTATAGGCTGGGCTTTGTTGTTCTTGGATTATCTGACCAAGCACCCAGCAATTCTCCGACAGTCTAGCAAAGACAAAAAGAAGACGATTGCGCATCTGTATACCGACCTGGATAACCGTCTATCGGAGAAACGGTCTAATCATTTTATTGAGGCATATTACATTCGGTTAATGGGTCTTTAAGTTTAGGGGCCACAACACGGGGATTCTGGTCAGTCAAAGCACGTTGATGTTCCGCACGGTAATCGTAGGAACATGAATGGACGGTATCGGGTTTGTGGAGGGAGCAGTAGACATTGCCGCATCGGCACTTCATGGCAGAGTAAGCCTTCTTGCGACAGTCGTCGTGTTTACAGCGTTCCATCCTGGGATGACCTATATTTCTTCAAAAGAAAGAGTATCCGTTTTGTATATATAATGGAAGGGAACGAACCAGTTGTTCCTGTTCCCCGAGATCATGAAACAATGAATAAAGAGCTTTTAACTGCTGCAAGGCGTGGGGAACTGGATAAGGTGAAAGAACTGCTGGCTGCTGGTGCGAATGTCAACGCCCAGGACGAAGAAAACTTACGGACTGTTATCATGTATGCTGTGGCTGAGGAGAAACTTGATGTCGTGCAGGAACTGCTTGTTCGTGGAGCGGATTTAACGATGGTGAATCATAGTCGAGCGACTGCACTCCATATAGCAGCCCACAGTCACAACACAGAGATTCTGGGAGAGATCATTGAAGCACTTCTCGCAGAACGTGAGAATCTTAACGCCCAGGACGATCACGGACGAACTGCTCTACATCAAGCTGCCGAAGGAGGATACGAGCATGCGATTGAACTCCTTTTACGAAAGGGGGCAGATCCTACGATCCTGGACGATGATATGCACACGGCGGCCGATCTTGCCCCTCCAGGATTGCAACAACTCTTTCCTGGGCGTGCTGACCCTGCTCCTGCTGCTCCTCCTGTTGTTCGCGAACTTCCGGCGTATGCTCCAGACCCAGACCCCCCCATCGTGTTCGAAGTCATGAAAATCCAGTACAAGAAACAGAAAGTATATGACTTTGAAGAGAACGAAGAGGTGCCGATACTTTCGCTTCTATCGAAATCGTGGTCTATTATTTTCAAGGCGAAGGAGTCGTATTTTACACTACCGCTGGATACGATATCAAAGGGAGTAAAAGACGGATCGCAGGTTCGGCACAAGTGCAATAAAGAACTGGATGGAGCACCTTACGAGAGAGATGTGGATATGGTGCGGAGATACTACTACGTCCAGGGAAATGGCAATTTCTTAGTTTGGTTATATCAGTTAGAGCAGGGTCTTCTACAGGACTTTAAGATTTATGACCTGGAGGAGACGGAGGAAGAGTTGGCCAATGTCGCTTCAGCACAGAATGTCCAGAAAACTCCAGGAGTGAACCGGTATGGGAACCCTATAAATATTGTAAGTGGAGATCATTGTCAGAAGGGAACGAAGCAGAAGGTATTCAAACTGACCCCTGTGGTGTTTACGGACGAAGCCCAGGCCCCTGCTGCTTCTTCGGGAGAAAAGAGGCGGAGGACAGGAGATGATGCCTCGCAGGAGTCACAGGCGGCAGATATTCTGCGTGGAATGCGGACAGGAGCAAGACGGCGGACGTGGAAGCGTAAGGGGAAGGGGAAGGCCCGGAAGACCAGGAAAAGTCGGAAGTAAGTATAAGTATAAGATGTCAAGTGCAGCACCGCTGGCTCCTCCTCCAGGCACGCCGTACTCTCTGTCTAGGAATGCTCAATACCTTAACGTTGAGGGAGTGAAGGCAGATTTGGCGGCGGGGGTTGACCCGAATGCGTTAGATACCACTAAAGATTGGGTGGTTTCCCGACCGATTCGTGAGGCGGTACATCGTTGGGAGCATCCGGCAGGAAAGGAAATCGTCAAGCTACTCCTAAAGGCAGGAGCGGACCCGAATTTACCGAATCCTCCGGCGAGGGGTAGAGACCGGGGCACGTATAAAGATAGTATTTCTGTTCAGGATGCGGTGTATGAACCAGAACTCATGAGGCTGCTGCTACTTGACCCCGACACAAAAATCAAGGTGGATCCGAGTATTCAGTTACAACTTGTTGATGGGAGGGTGTTCTTTGTTGGAGGACCACCTCGTTGGCCTCCGGGTCCTTACCCGCTGCGTGAGTACGTTTTGAGGGCGTGGTCTCCTCCCGTCAACTCTTTAAACTTACGGGCTCATGACAAGATCCGTGACGAAATTGTAGCGATGGTTGACAAGGCAATACATAATCGGGCCGTTGGTGTGAAGAAGGCACTGAATCAAACATCACTGCCCCCCGATGTGCTCAGAATAATTGCACAGATGGACAGCGGGCATATACCGAAGCCGCAGCGTTCGGATCTTGTAGCGGAAGAACCGGTAGTGATACCGGGAGCATACGGACCGAAGCCGAAACCCGGTGGTCCCGGGGGTCGTCGGCGTCGTGCGACGACGAAGGGAAAGAAAAGGGCTCGGAAGACCAGGAAAAGTCGCAAGTAAGTATAATGGCGGAGACCAAAGCAGAACAGAATTTAGCAATGGCGTATCTGGTTCCTAGGGGACCGGACGAAGAGGATGTGTCTAGAATAAAGCTCTTAGACCTTTATGTCCGTATGAAGCACGGGGATTATGTTTTTAAGTCTCATCCAGTTGAAAAACTCGCCCAGCGTTTATTTGAAAAGGATGAGAAAGATAAAGCTGAAGTGCGTGGTCTAAAGAAGACGGTTATGTCGGAACTACGAGCTATTCCTGGAGGGCCCGACGCCTCTGCGGCGATAGGGAGGCTTACAGGAGCTCCCCCTGGCGGACGACGGACGGCAATCAGGAAGAGGAAGGCACGAAAGACTCGGAAGACCAGGAAAAGTCGCAAGTAAGTATAAGTATAAGATGCCAAGACCATCGGGAGACGAACCACGTCCCCGGGAAGAACTCGGTAAAGAACTTCTGCGAGCGACGTATGAGGAAGATCTTCCTGGTGTTCTCGAAGTGCTGCACGAAGGTGCGGACATAAATTATCGCGGAACGGAAGGAGAGACCGCACTGATGATAACTGCAATGGAGAATCCGACGTTAGATATGATTAGGCTACTTCTGGAGAAGGGAGCAGATAAATCTATCAGAGCTAGTCCCGATGGTGAATTTGAAGGGAAGACCGCATTGGAAATTTTTAGAAATTACCTAATAAGTGATCCCGACTATGCCGATGGACCAGAAATCATTCGTCTTTTAACCGTGAATCCACCGGGAGGAGAACCGGCAGGTGGAGCGAAGAAGAAGAAAAGGGCCGGTCGGCGGTTCACCCGGAAGCAGTGTAAGAAGTTCAAGTGTGCCAAGATGGGGTTCACGCAGAAGGCTTCGTGCCGTCCGTATAAGAACTGTTACCGCTCAACTGCGGGAGTACATAAGAAACGGCGAACCTACAAACGCCACAGCCGCAAGTAAGGCAACAATATCCACTGTCCGCACGATCTTCTGCCATTTCAGAGGGAGCTCCTCCACTTCCTTCTTGTACTGGGGAGGCTTGAACGGAGCCGAGATCCAGCCTAGGAAAGTAGGTTTCAGATGATCGTTACAATCGTACCACACATCGTACCACGCCATCAGAATATATCCCGTGAACGCGAGACCTATTGTGATAGCACGTTTGACTGCGATATCGTAAGGAGACCGAAGAGGAGCCCAGGGGGGCATCCAGTAGATGGCAATCAAGAGTCCAGAGAACGCCAAGCATTTGGGATTCAAAGCCAGAGGAGTTCCAAACAGTCCGCCTCCCATTCTGTCCTGTATTATCTTGTGTATGGTAAGAATAAACAGATAAATGTCTGGTGGTCGCTCTACCTTCTTTGGACTCCCTGATAACGCAAACGGTGGACGGGCGGGTGCTGCCGACCAATCCGATCTCCTGAAGGCAATCAAGCTCCAGGCAATCCTGAAGTCTGTGAAGTCTGGATCGAAGAACGTGAATACTCGGCTACACACGGAGTCGGCAATTGAGCGTGCATCGTATAACCCGAACCAGCAGGCGATCCAGCGCTCTATATTTTATAGGCCAGTATAAGCAATAGTAGGATGGCTTCTGCGTCGGAAGAAATCAAGAAGCAGGTAGAGGTCCAAGCAAAAGCTCTTCCACCTGCATCCTTGGCAACGCTAAAACAACTGAGACAGGAGAACTGTGGTCAAACGTCCCGAGATTTTCATTTGCAGTCATTCCAGGTCTTTGTCCGTCGTATGCTGTCCCCCGACAGTCCTACCCGCAACATGCTCCTAGTCCATGGCACGGGCGTGGGAAAGACGTGCACATCGATCCAGGTGGCGGAAGAATACATCTTACGACCGGAGTTCCAGGACAAGAAGGTCTTGGTTCTGGCCACGTCGGCAGTGGAAGAAACGTTCCGGTCGCAGATCTTTGATGTGAATCGGGTAGAGCAGGATCCTTCAGGACTTCTGCGGTCGCAGCAGTGCACAGGTCGGCGATACCTGGATATGCTGGAACGTGCCCGCTCGGAAGAGTTGAGGTGGGAGAATCCCGAGAACAGGGAACGGCTCAACACCATCGTCCAGAAAATGATCAATGATTTCTATGAGTTTTCGGGGTATATCCAATTCTACAATCTGGTGGAGACTAAGCGTATTAAATTATCCAAGCCCGATTTTGAGGCGTGGATTCATGAGAATTTTGACGGACGGCTCCTGATTCTGGACGAGGCACACAAGATGGGAGAGAGCGATTCGGAAGATGCGAAGCGGACATCCGAGAGTATTCAGAGGATAGTGAAGGTTGCGAACGGAATGACCCTGGTGCTCCTGACGGCTACACCGATGTATGATTCGTTCCAGGAAATCATCTTGTTTTTCAATCTGTTTCTGTGGAACGATAAGCGGCAGAGCCCAGAGGATAAGTTGAACCCCGCTACCTTCTTCAAGACCGATGGAACGTTCAAGACTCCAGATGCCGAATCCCGGTTCCGTGGATGGTGCCATGAATACGTGTCATTTATTCGTGGCGAGAATCCGTTCACGTTCCCGTTCCGTCTACCCCCACCCGCACCCATGGTTGGACTCCTGGACCGCAAGACAGATTTCAAAGGCGGTAAAATCACTACACCCCGCAAGTATCTGCCTCTAGTTGTGTCGTATGTGGAAGGTGTCCAGAAAGAGCGGGTGAAGGAAGTGAGTGGAAAGATCCAGGAAGATGTAGTTCCTACCATCGTCGTATCCCCCGACGGCAGATCCATAGTGAAATGTTTTGAGAAGGCTACCAACACTGCGAGGTTCCAGTATCGGTATGCCAAAGATGTTCCGACATTCTTGAGTCCTTCGCAGGTTGGGGCCCATGCCGCCAAGTTTTCTACCGTGATCAAATGTATCCAGGAGTCTACTGGTATTGTGTTCGTCTACTCCAACTACGTGCGTGGCGGAGCCCTCCAGTTCGCCATGTGTTTGGAAGAGCACGGGTTTGATCCGGCGATCGGAACGAGACTGCTGGAAAATCCGTCGGGGGAGTATACGGGTTCATCCAAAGGCAAGTATGCATTCTTGACGTCGGATATGACGGATAAACAGATAGCGGTCCTGATTCGGAGGTTGCGGAAGCCAGAGAATTCTACAGGACAGGATATTCGGGTGATTGTGGGGTCCTACATCATTTCGGAAGGTGTGGATTTCAAGAATGTCCGGCAGGTGCATATCTTGGATCCGTGGTTCAATATGAGTCGGATGGAACAGATTATTGGGCGTGGACTGCGCACGTGCTCGCATTCGTCGCTTCCGTTCGAGGAACAGAATTGTACAGTCTATCTCCATACTCTTCGGTATTCTGATTCGACACAGGAGACGTATGATGAGTATATCTACCGAGTGTTTGTGGAAAACAAGGCGAAGGCAATTGCGAAGGTGAAGCATATCCTAGCCGAGTCGTCGGTGGACTGCACGACCCAGATCTCTACCAATCAACTCCCCGACGCATGGCGGTCACTGATTATCCCGCAAAGGAGGGCACAGGATCGGGAGATGGTAGAAATGCCATTGTCGGCTCTGTCGGCTCCCACCTTTGAAGACGGAGTTGTATCCCTCGTGTGTGCGTTCGGAGCAGGTCCAGCCACTGACGAGTCGTATACTCGCCCGCTCAGTTCGTATCTTGATATTCGTGACGAGGTGTTTGACGAGATTATCCGGTTATTCAAAGAGAAACCACTGTGGAAGCGTGACGATCTTCTCCAGAAACTGACGTATGCTCCTTCGGTGGTGACGTATATTCTGGAAAGTGCGGTCCAGGAACATCTGAAACTAAAAGATCGATCGGGACGGATCGGGACGCTGGAAAACAGGGATGGAGTCTACTCGTTCCTGCCGCAGGGTGCGAGTAATGCTACAATGTTTGAGCGGTCGGTGGCGGATCCTGGGGATGTTCCGATACCGGTAGACATTCCAGAAGATGTTCCAGAACCTGAACCGGCGGTGGCGCCTGCGATCAAGAGCATTGCTGAACTGCGTGCTTCGTTCAAAGAGTCGTCGTTGTTCACACCGTTCCGACCGGAAGTGGTGGAATGGTTTCTGGTGGACCAGGTGATGAAGCCGGAAGATAAACAGGCGCTCATCGTATCCAAGCCGACTCCGACGCCAGCTTATGCGGAAGGACTGGAATTACCGGGAATAGGGTTTGTGATGGGACACGAAAAGGTGGTGGATGCGGAAGGAAAGGCGGTAGATCTTACAGGAACAGATCGGGATGCGTATTCGTTGTGGGCGACGACGCACATGGACCGTATTTCCAGCCAGATCAAGGACGGCAGGATTCTGTGCACGTGCGAAGACCAGGTGTTCAAGATAGCGGCGTTCGAAGTTGTGGATGGACATATCCAGCGAGTCAAGCGGACGAAGACAGTGAAACCGAAAGCGTGTGGATCCTTTGATGCCAAACCAGATCTGGAAACGATGGTGAAAGATGCGGGAATGGTATTCCATCCGGATGCCAAGGAGAAGAAACGGCAGTGTATGTTTATCAGCATGGTTGTGCGATCTGGAAGCGATAAATTCGTATGGGTTCTTCCTGAAATATGGTCGGTTATTTCTGGGCCGTCGTATGCTGCGACTCTAAGGAGTAAAATCGTGTAAAACAGATCGGATGCTTAATACAACATGTCTGTAGCAAAGATGAATATGTTCGAGCGAAGGGAGTTAACTCGGACCCTGAACATCCCGTCAAAGCATCTGCAGCGGAACATCCAGTCTTCGCTGTTGTCGCAGCTGAAGGGACAGATTGAAGGTCGGTGTGGGATCGAGGGGTATGTCCAGCCCAAGACGAGCGTGATCCTGGACTATTCGCTGGGGATGATGAATATCTTGCGGTCGGGTGCGACCTACGAGGTTCGGTTCCAGGCGGATATCTGTTACCCACGCAAGGGCCAGCTCCTGCGAGTCCCAGTCGTATTCCGGTCGAAGATTGGAGTGCACGCAGAACAGCTGCCGCTACGTGTGCTCCTTCCCCGTGATCTACACATTGGGAACCCCGAGTTCGAAGCAATCCAGGAGAACGACGAGATTGAGTTCGAGGTTCTGGGTGCAGAGTTCAAGCAGAATGATGAGCAGATGTTCGTCCTAGGGAAGCTGATTAAGCGCATCCCTGCCGCCGCAGAAGCGAAGCCCGAGGCGGTCATCCCTGTTGTGGAAGAGGTTGTATCAGCGGCTCCGTCGACGGAAGGAACCAAGACGGTGACCGTTCAGGAGTCGGCCACGCAGCCGGCAAAGGAACCTGTTCGCCGCAAGAGGAAGCTGGCGCCTGCTGGTTCAAGTTTACAGGGACCAACCACACTACAACTAAATGTCGGCCTTGGCGGAGAAGCTCCTGCCTCTTCTTGAGAGGCTTGAGCAGAACGAGCACGAACAGATATTCAAGATCATCCGTAAGTATACGAACGAATACACTCGTTCGGATACTGGCGTATACGTATCGTCCAAGAACCTTCCCGAGGAGTGTCTCCAGGAAATGGAGCGGTATATTGCTTTTTGTTTTGACCAGCGGGCACACTTAGAGGCGGGAGACGTAGATAGGAGTAAGTACGAGAAACTCGCAAAAACGGGTAAACCTGGTCGTTTTTGATCTAAGAAACTAATAATGGAGCGGGCCCTAGAGAAAACCCGCCAGTCGGCAGATATTGCCGAGTTCATCAATATATCCAACACAGATCCACGGGCGGAATTTGAGGCCAAGGTTCTCGCTGGCCGAATCCAAACTCGTGATGTCGCCGAGCGCATTCTTGCGGCTATCAAAACCATCGCACCTGAATCAACCGAAGAACAGCGTCTTACATGTATCTACCCCCAGGACATTCGTGTCCACGTCCTCGGTGCATCCAACATCCACAAGGTTTGTATCACAAAATCGTTCAAGAGTATCCCGCTGGATGTGGAGCGGAAGACTCGCTATTTCGATTCCGTGGATCGGGCGGAGACAAAGACAGCGGCAACTCGTGACGTCCTGGACGTGAACGATTTCCTCTGCCGTTTCTCGCTGAAGACGGAGAAGCATCTCAAGAAGGATTTCGCAGGGGATCCCGACGATCCTGCTGCGCACGTCCGTGTCCTCCACCGCCAATCATTCAAGGTTCCTGGCAGCGAGTTCCGTATTGACTTCTCGATGGTCAAGACGAAAGGCTCGGCCAAGGAGGGTATTCGGGATGTCTTGAAGAACTCGCCGCAGTATGAGCTGGAGGTGGAATACACTCCTCGCAAGGATCCTCGTCCGGCCAAGGAGATTATGCGTGTGCTCTACCGTGTTCTGGAGACAATCTTGGGGGCGTATCAGGAGACCACGCACATTCTTCCGCTGTCGGATCTGCAGAAGTATGCCCAGGAGTTCAAGACGTCGGGTAGTCTGTTCTACAATCCTGTCACGCTGGAACGCCGGCACATTGTCAAGGACCGGCCCTACAATATCCTATCTGGATACACGGTGACCAACAAGGCGGACGGTCAGCGATGTGGTCTGTTTGTGACCCGTGACCGCAAGGTCGTGCGAGCCAACCCGAACGGTCAGGTGGTCTTCACAGGTCTGACAGCAGGATCGGATGCGCACAACGGAGATTTCCTGGACGGGGAGTATATCCCGCAGAAGAATCTGTTCTGTATCTTCGATGTGTATCACTACAAGGGTCGGGACACCAAGTCACTGCCACTGTTCACGACGGATGACGATATCAAGAAGAATCCACTGCTGTCACGACTGGGATGTGCCCGGCAGTTTGTGAAGGATACTGCGACCGAGTTCTCATCCGCATCAGAGACGACGCTGCGGATCGAGACGAAGCTGTTCTTGGCAGGGGAGGGTGCGGCGATGGAAGATGCGATCAAGACGATTCTGGATACGGAGTTTGAGTATGAGACGGACGGCCTGATCTTCACTCCACGGTCTTCTCCAGTCGCCCCAAATCTGGACACGAGGGGTAAGACTTGGACTCGGGTCTACAAGTGGAAGCCTCCACACCAGAACTCTATTGATTTCTTGGTGAAGTTCGAGGATATGCCGATCTATGATGTGGTGCGGAAAGAGATGGTGAAGAAGGGGACGCTGTATGTCGGCCGCACACCGGGGCTGGATATTCTGTATCCGTGCGAAACGATCACGGGGGAGTATGTGCCTCCGAAACTTCCGCCGGAGTTCATTCAGCTAGCGGATTCGGGAACACGGGTTCCTTCCCCGTTCCAGCCGTCTGCGCCTCGCTTTCCCGACGCCTATGTTCTCCACTGCCCGCTGAACGACAAGGGCATTCCGATGGATATTGGGGGGAATAAGGTGGAGGACAATACGATCATTGAGTGCTCGTATACGGTCGATACCCGCACGTGGACGGTGATGCGGACACGTTACGACAAGACGTATCTCTACCGGGTCCTCCGCCGTGCGGAGTTCGGTAACGATATCAATGTGGCAGACTCGATCTGGACATCCATTCATGTGCCGATCACGGAAGAGATGCTGAAGATGATCTCGACGAATCCGCCGGACGATACGTTTGAGGACGATATGTATTATCGTGACGACGAGACTTCTCGGGAGCGGAACCAGGTGCGGGCCTTTCACAACCGGGTGAAGGAGGGGCAGTATTCGTCGTATGTGGTTCCGGGAAATACGTTGCTGGAGTTGGCGGTGGGGCGGGGCGGAGATCTGCACAAGTGGCGGCGCACCAAGCCATCGAAGGTTCTGGGACTGGATATCTCAGCATCCAACATCAACATGCCGAGACAGGGAGCGTGTGTGCGTTACCTCAACGAGAAGAAGCGGTCGAACGAGTTCCTGCCGAAGGTCTTGTTCGCACAGGCGGATATGACGAAGGCGTTCGAGGAGCAGGAGTCTAGGTATCTCAAGATCGTGTTTGGGGACGAGCCGGCGACCACCCCGTATCTTGCGGAGTTCAAGGGTATTCAGGAATGGGATCTGGTCGCATGCCAATTTGCGATGCATTATGCGTGTGCGTCGGAGGAGATGTTCAAGACGTTCGTGGGAAATCTGAAGCATTGTAAGACCATCTTCTTCGGGACGGTTCTGGACGGGCAGGCGGTA
>Ga0164294_10002600_pt1 | contig 16283 bp, 12 predicted proteins | sample GEODES005metaG_FD_111479 | JGI IMG/M metagenome (GOLD analysis project Ga0164294, IMG submission 111479) | Oligotrophic lake water microbial communities from Sparkling Lake, Wisconsin, USA - GEODES005 metaG | ecosystem: Environmental > Aquatic > Freshwater > Lake | place: USA: Sparkling Lake...
CGCCCGGCGCCGCGCCCGGCGCCGCCCCCGGAAGCGCGCCCGCGCCCGCTGCTCGTGGCCGCCTTGAGCAGCGCCTGTACCGCGCGCGCCGTCGGCTTCGTGAAGCGCTCGGGCGCCTTAATGTCGCCTGAGCCACCCGAGAGTTCGCGGTAACTCTTGCGGCGTGTCTCCGCTGCAGCGCGAAGCGCAATCTCGCGGTCGAGAAGAAGGGCGTCGACCTCGTCGAGCACGACCGCGCGCAGGTTGCGCACGAGCAGTGGCGCCAGGCCGTCGCCCGAAACCGCGAGCGCCCGGCGCGAATGCAGCCGATCTGTGCCGGCGAGGTGACGGACGAGAGAGAGCAGCGGGCGCGGCGTGGCTACGATCACGGGGCACGCCGCCAAGCGCATCTGCTCGGCGACCTCCGCCGGCGGCGGCGTGCCCGCCAGCATGAAGGCACGCCGCGTGCCGTGGTGCGGCCACGTCTTCTCGATGACCGCCGCTGTCTGGAGAGCCAGCTCGCGCGAGGGCACGATGATGAGCAGCTGACCAGGCTTGCTCACGTGTAGGCGAGCAAGCAGCGGCAGGAGGTAAGCAAGCGTCTTGCCGCTGCCGGTCGCAGAGTGCAGTAGCGTGTGCCCACCGCGGTGGATCGTCATGCTCGATACCGACTGGATCGGCGTCGGCCGGTAGATCTTGGAGTCGGCAAGTGCGCTGGCGATCGCTGGCGGCAGCGGTAGGTCGCCAAAGCGACCCACTGGCAGGTCCGTGGCGACGAGGCTCACCCTACCGCTGCGTGCCGACACGTACGGCGATGGCGCATGGCGGAAGGCCGTGTGCGACTCCGGAGCGCGCGGGAGGGCGAGCGCGAGCAGGCACGTCGTCAAGGACGGGTTTACCATGGGCACACGTCTCACGGAGGCAATCAAGGTCACCGTACTTGTACAAGTTCAGTATGAATAAACCTGTTAGGAAGAATGTTGCGCGTATCCCGGTGTCTTCTGGAGTATGAATGTGCTCGTGTGATTGATGATACCGGTGCCTGTGAACTACCGTACCGGGTACGGGTACGCTCTACGGTGTAACAAACTTTACGCTCTTGATGATTGAAGCATGGTGTAAATCACGAGGGGGAAGCAAGAATCATCGTGTTCCCCGGGGACATCATGAAAAGGCGGTTGTGGTAACTTCACCTCGGAGGGACCGAAACGGACCTGCTCACACCCATGATGGCGAGAGGCGGAGACGCCGTCGTCCATCCGTGTGTGGAAGTGGAATCTTCGCACCCTGCACACGACTCACACAAGGCGCGGACGTCTTGGCCCTCATGGGAATCCCCAGCGACGTTCAGCAGCTACCTCTGTCTGAATGGCTGAGCTCCTCAACGGCGCAAAATTGGGTCCTCTCCGACGTCGCTCCGTACGCGGGGCCGCCCCTTGTCGCTCTCGTGCTGTTGCCAATGCTCCTGCTCCTGAGCTTGACGCTGACCGCATGCGGCTGCCGCAAGTGGCTGAAGCGCTCGCGCGGGCTGGGATGCGCGTTTGCGGGCGCGCTCGCGGCGCTGACCTTGCTCGCTGGCTCGCTGTACGCGCTCATCATGCTGCTCGGCACCGCAACGGCCTATGAGTCGACGGCAGTAAATCTGACGACTGAGGCGTTGCAGTTTGCGTGCTCGACGCCGTCGTCGGGATCGAATGGCACCGGGGCGTTCTGCGGCACGCCGCCAGCGCCTCCGCCGTTTGCGCCGCTCGCGCCGCCGCCTTCGTGCGAGAGCGACTCTCTCCTTGGGTTCGCCGCCGGGCTTGGGGACTCAACAGACGCCGTGGCGAGCGCAACGGTGTCCTTTGTGGGCAACCTGCTGGCGAGCGCAGACGCGTTCGCGCCCGTAATCAACACGTCGGCCGCCGCCGTCGCCATCGCCGATCAGGTCGCCGCCAACCTCACCTTACTCAACAGCTCTCTCGCATCGCTAGTCCAGGCACTCGCCGCCGCTACGAGTATTGCGGAGCCTTATTGGACCACGTGCGCTGCGAGCACCGATCCGGCGACATGCACGGCCTTCTGGACGCCGCTGCAGCAAGCGCAGGCGCTCAACCTCTCATACGTGCCCGAGCCTTTAATCTCCGAGACCTCCGAGCTCGCTGCCCAGCTCGGCGCGTCGCACGACGCGCTCGTCAGCGCCGTCGAATCCGCCTTTGAGGCAGTGGAGATGCAGACGGCGCCTATCCTCGCGCAGGTGTACGAAGTGAACGCGAGCGTGCAGTCCGAGGTGGGCGCGCTCGTCGATACCTTTCAGGGCACGCTCACCCGCTTCAACGGCTACTGCTCGGACATCGACACCTACTGGACAGGGCTTGGGCTGCCCGCTGGCAACGGGTACGCAGGCACGGACGCGTATGATTCGGAGCCGATCTCGCCCCTCGACCTCGGCGAGCCCGCGCTGCTGATCGCGCTGGGCGTGGTGCTCACGGTCGTGCTGCCCGTGCTCCTCCTCCTCTGTGCCGCCTTCTGCTGCTGCCGCGGCACCAGCGCGCCTCAAAAGTACGGGCGCGGCGCCGGCTGCGGGCTGAGCTGTGTGGTGCTTGTCGCGCTCATGCTGCTGCTGATCGGGTCGTTGGTCTGCTTGACACTCGCCCCAGTCCTCACCGCTGCGTGTGAGCCGGGCGTGCTTGAGACCTTGCTGGAGGTCAACCTGCGATCGCTGGGGAACGTGACCCTCTTTGCTCCACCCGCGGGGCAGCCGAGCGACGTCAATCCGCCCACCTCGCTGCCCATCTCGACGCTCGTGTCTGAGGCGTTGCAGTGCGGCAAGGAGGGCTATGCGACCAACCTGATCGCCATCCTGGGCCTTGAGGGCGTTCTCGACTTCAACGGCCCGCTCGCCAACCTCACAAGCAGCCTGAATGAGCAGCTGGGCGCGTTCAACACGACCGCCCTCGCACCGATTGACGAAGCCCTGAGCCAGGTCGGTATGGCCGAGATGATCCTGCTCAACGTGGCGCGTACGCCGGATGCGGGCGTGGACATGAGCGAGCTCGAGCAGCTACCCAATCTGACCTCGACCATGATCAATGCGCTCCCTGCCGACACGATCCCCGTCCCCGCCGCCGATCGTACCGCGTGGACGACGCTCTTCCAAACCCTCTATCCTGGCTCCACTCCGCTCACCGACCCAGCGATCCGGGCGACGAATGTGGCGCTCAAGGCGGCGCTCGCAACGCTCGGCGACAGCGCGCCGCCCGTCGTGGCCGCGCTCAATACCTGCAATTACACGTCGTACGTCTTAGCGCCCACCGTGCTCTCCGCGCTCAACGAATCGCTCATTACGGCGCGCTCCGTGTGCGAGGACGCGGTGGCGCAAGGCATGGATCTCGCTGCCCAGCTCGAGGCAGCGGTGGATGAGATCGGCTTGGCAGAGCAGGTGACCAGCTGCGCCTGAGTGCATCTGAGTGCATCTGAGTGCATCTGAGTGCATCTGAGTGCATCTGAGTGCATCTGAGTGCCTCCCTCATCAGGTGACCAGCTGCGCCTGGGTGAGCACTTCGTTTGAGCACGTCAAGGATCTCACCTGCGGCCCTGCGCAGCAGCAGCTCGGGCTGCTCGGGCTGGCCCTCGGCTGCGCGGCCCTCTGCCTATGGTTCGGGCTGTGCGGTCTCGCATGCCTGCGCCCCATCCCAGCGGTCGCCCTCGAGTGGGTGGACCATTCGAGATCGGGCCGAGCTCGAATCGCCACCGGCGAGATGGGCACGGGGCCGCGCGATGGCCGTTCGGCCGGGCGAGGCGCCGTCGCGGTCGAGCGGGAGAGCCCCTTTGCGTACTTCAGCGGCTCCGTCCCGTCCCAGGATCCAGGATCGGGTGCTCGCGCCTGGGACGGGACGCAGCCGCTGCCGCGCGTGTCGGCGACGTTGATGCCAGGGCAGGCGCAGTACATATCCTCTCCAGCGAGCCCGCTGCCTCCACAGCGCGGTCCGTCCGGTGTACACCGCCCACGCTCGCTCGCCCCCGACCTCGCCTCGCCCGACCAGCCGTTGGTCCACCCCGGGTCCGGCGCGTACGACTCGATAGCGAACAGCCGCGCCGACTTTGACGATCGATGGTCCGGTCGGCGGCGGGAAGGGTCGTCGTCCATTGCGACAGGCTATACGACACGCGGTGGTGCCAACGCGGAGCCGCTGCTCCGCATGTCCAATCCGGTGTATGGCGACTATGATGACGGTGCCTCAAGCGCCTCGGACAACGAGGGTCAGAGCAACAAGCCCAAAAAGTTCCGCCCGGGCAAGTGGCTGAGTCGTGCCGTGTTTGGCAAGCCAAAGCGCAGGCAACCTTAGGGGCCCTGGGTTGTGCACCCTCCGCCTGCAAGCGTGCGGCGTTGGGGTTGGGGTTGAGCTACCCTTGAGGGATGGGACGGTCGGGTTGATACATGATCTTTTGATGGGGGCGATCACTAGTGCACCATTGCATGCTCAAGGCAGCGCGCAGCGACCCATGCGTGCAGCACTAAACAGGTGCTGGTTGAGCTCAACATGCTCAACGAGGCGCGGATCGAAGTCGCTCCGGCCTCCCGCCAGCTCCCGCGCTCCGCGGCTCGACGTCGCCCCGCGCTCCGCCGGATCCGAGCGGGCGACCTGGGGGCGCGTCACGTTACGTAGCCGATGGCGCGCGGCGACGAAGTCGGAAAAATAGGATTTCACATGTCCACTTTGCATGACCACTTGGTCACCCTGCCGTGACCGGACACAATAAACACACCACCCCGCGACCGTGCACGAGAGACGAGACTCTCGACGGACGTTGCCTCCGTCGGGGCACCGACCCTTCGTTGTTTACTTACTAGGCGCTCGGGCGGGGCTCGCACATGCGCGTTCGTGCTCATGGACCGTCGGCCTCGGTCACGGTCGCCATCCTGAGCAGTTACGAGCTCAGCGCCAACTCGCCCGGCTGGCTCGCGGAGGCCATCCCCGCGACGTCATTGCCTACCTTCACTTTGTCAAGTTCGAAGTTGGTGGCTCGGCGCGCCGCTATGACTCCGCCTCTATGACTCGGCGCGCTCGGCGTGCGCGCCGCGCGTGCGCAGATGCACGGCGGCCTGCGGCGAGGACCAATCGAGGAGTCGCACGAGAGCCGGCACGCGATTCTGCTGCGCGAAGAGCCATCCCTTGAGCTGCTCGAGCTGAGATAGCGGCAGGTAGTGCGCCTCGTCGGTGCAGCCGTGCGTGTCGACCAGGGCGAGCAGCCGACGCAGTTCGAGCCAGCCGGCGTCGGAGGCACGAGGCGCGGCGCTAGAGGCGCAGAGCAGGTGACGAAGCGCCGCGTGGGCCTCGTGCAGCGTGAGTAGCTCATCGACCGTCTCGCTCGGCAGCTGGCGCAGCGCGTCCCGTGCGTCCCGCTCGCTTGCATGCAGCAGCGCGACGAGCGTTGGGTGGTCCAAGAGGTGGTTGAGGCTGTGGGATTCGTACAGCGCGCACGAGAGCACCTTGGCGGCCGAGTCGGCCTTGGCGAGGAAGCCGACGGCGCGCCCACGAGGGAGACCGGTAAGGAGCGCCGCGGCGCGTTCGCGGTCATGCTCGAAGATTCGACGGAGTTGCAGCCGCACGCACGAGCAGAGGAGATCGCTCAGTGTGCTGTGAAGAATGGGCCGGCCGGAGGTGGCGAGCTGGCTGAGCTCGTGGTCGAGCTGCTGGTGGCACGAGCGCACGCGCGCGAGCTGCCGAGACAGACGACGGTCGGCCGCCGCCGACGCGCTGCCATCGCCCGCCGCTGACAAGGCCGTCGACGCGATGAACGCGGACGACTCGAGGCTCGCCACGGCCTCGTCGCGCGCCGTCCCGAGCGCGTCGCGCACCACCTCCAAGAGCGCGCGCGCCTCCGCGGAGATGTGATCTTGATGGGCTTTGGAGGACGTGGTCGCCGGCGCGGTGTTCGCGGCGTACGAAGTGACCATCAGCGCAGGCGACGGCTGTTGCAGCTGGATCGGCGCCGGCACGACGCGGCTGCTGCCAAAGCCGCCGGCAGTGCGCGCCGACAGCCCTCGGCGCGGCGACGCTTGGGCTCTCGAGGCTGCCGTCGTCGCCGCCGACGACGCGCGACGAGCCGAAGACAGCGACCCCTTGGCGCTTGTCGTCGTCGTCGTCGTCGATGGCGGCGGCGCGCGCACCAACTCGAGCCATGCGCGCTGTGGGGAGAGGGCAGCGGCGAGCCGCAGGCACTCCGCGACGCGCGGGCACGAGGGCGGCGGCGCGCCCAGGACGGCGCCCGGCGACAGCCGGGAGCGTCCAGCGGCGGTGCGCGAGCCGGCTTCGTTAGGCAGAGGAGGATCGCGTCCCCACAGTGGCGGCTCCAGGTGAGAGCCATCGGTAGTGCAGAAGCTCACGAGGCGCGCACGCTGGCCGACCGGCGGTGCGGGCACGGCCGCGGCCGCCTCCGCGTCCCAGGACGCGAGCAGTCCACACAACTCGAGCAACGCGCGCTCGAGGGCCTTCCACTCGCCACCACGAGGTGCTTGCGCATCCACCACGTGCACCGCCCGCCGCAGCAGGCAGGCAGCGCTCACGACAGCGCTCACGCGCGGCGGCGGCGGCGGCGCGGCCGATGCTGTGACCGACGCTGCGGCCGATGCTGTGGCCGATGATGTGGCCCATGCCTCAACGGGCGGGGCGGCTGGCTCGAGAAGCTGCAGGCTCGAGAAGCCGGCGGTGAGCGCCGCCGAGGTCGGCGAGGTGCTTTCGATCAGAGAGGCGGGCGGCGAGACGGCGGCCGCGGCCACGGGGCTCTCTGCCTCGAAGTCGTCCTCGTACTGCTCCATGGGGATGGCCGCCCAAGCCGACTTCGGGCAGCTGGGCGGCGCTGCCGCAGCTCGCGATGGTCTGACGCTGGACACAACAGGTGACGGCGTGACGGCCGCGGGGGCGGGCGCCGCGACGGCGGGCGACGGCGTGAATACTCGCGGTGAAGGAGAAGGAGGCGCCGGACTGATGGACGACTGCGCTGGAACCCAGCTGCGCCGGCGCTGTGGCCGCGTCTTGACCTCGCTCGCGGCGGGCGGGGGCGGGGGTGGCGGCGGCGATTCGTCGTCCTCCTTCTGCTCCCGCACAGGTGACCCTGCTGCCGGCTTATCAGGCTGGCCAGAAAGTGGTAGCGCCGCGCGCTTCGGAGGGATTTCGGCCTCGCTCGACGGACTTGGTGCTGCCACCAGCAGGTCCGCAGGCAGGCTCAGCCCGCCAATCCCGACCGCGCTGCGCCGGCGTCGTGATGTTTGCTGCTTCTTGAACATGGACATGAGCCCGCTGGCCAGGTCGTCACCCGCATTCTCCTTCTCCGAGCCGCTGAGCATCACGGCGAGCGGATCGAGCGGCATGGCGCAAGGACAGCCACGCGCAGCAGCGGCGCAAGGAGTGACGCCCCTCGATTTGAACCTCCCGCGAAATTGGATCTGATGAAGCATTCGATCAGGCGACCGCGATTGCCCGTCGATCAAGAGCTTTTCACGAAATGAAGATAATGTAAACAATGGTCGGTACCTTGTGTGTCGATTCAACTGACCCTTCCTCAAACAATCTCCCGCCGGACGTCGACTAATGAAGCTCCATTTCCTCGCAATCGCACTCCTCGCCATCGCTGTCATCCCGGCCGATGGCTATTCGCTTGTGCCGCTGAAGAATCTGGGGCACCCTCAGGCGGCCAAGCGCATGAGCCGATTAGTGATGGAGGAGGAGGAGCCCCCGTTCACAAAGGGGATCTCGCCAGTACTCGGCGGTGGCAGGTTCAGCACCGACGCGCCTGATCCGAATGCCAAGGTTCTCAAGGCCGGTAGCGCTGTGGCATTGTACGCGAAACTGGGCACGTGCAACGCAAACGCTGCGCCACGAATAAATGCTCAGCGCCCGCACGACCTCGAATCTCACCATATCGCAGCGGCGTGGTGGGTCTTGCTCTTGTCGGCGGTGCCATCTTTCCGGACTTTGTCGAGGGAATTGCGAAGTCGCAGCAGGTTACTAAGCCGTGCGTGGATAAGATTTCCAACGGCAAGAAGATCACATGCAAGGAGGAGGCAAGCGCTATTGTGTCGCCCTTCCCGTCGATGGCTTGAAAGGAGACCCTTTGCATTTCGTCGGCGTTTTGGCGGATATCTGCACCGACCTTTATCTTATGTTGGACTTCAGATCCGCAGCCACAGGCGCATGTTGGCATGCAATTGCTGAGGGCTAGAGCTATTTGAGTCCGGAGAAGTGCCGGTGCGGACGAGAACACCTCTCACCTGACATGTGGTGGTCCACTGGTCGGGTCCCGTGAAGTCCATACAGATTTGACTCAGAGCTGAAAGAGTCTCAATCTGAGTCTTCATATTTAGTATTTTTGGGGCCGAGCGTGGTCGACGTGTTTTTCGAGAGCGCTTTTAGCAGCCTCGAGCCTGCGCCATAGGCCTAAGCAGCTACACGGAGCCACGCACGAGCAGCGCGACGAGGCCCTCTTCTAAATTACTGCCGCCTCCGCTTCTTACCGCCGGCCGGCTTTGTCTGCGCCGGCGACGGTAATGTCCGGTGACCGTCACGGCGCTCATGCCACTCCGTGCCGAGTCCCGCCGCCAACACGGCGCGCTCGTCCTCGGCCGACCGGCAACGCGTCGCCTCGAGCAGCCGAGGGAGCGTGCGTTCACAGCCCGCGACGATCCGCGCCACGTCCAAAAGACCATTAGGCAAGCCCGAGCGCTCGATCGGCAGCTCGGCCGGCTGCGTGTTTAGATCGAAGATGGGTACGCGGCGTGAACGCGCCGTCTCGAGCGTCTCGTCGGTCACCTGATGAGGGAGGCATTCAGAGGCGCTCAGAGGCAGTCAGCAGCAATCAGCAGCACTCGGTGCGCCGTATCGAGCGCCTCGTCGGGTCACATGCACGGCGAAGGATGTGCCCACGAAGACGACCGCCTGAGCGGCGCGCATCCAGCGCGTGGCCTGCATACAATGAGGGACGCAATCAGCATGCAGTGCCCACGAAGACGACCGCCCGGGCAGCGCGCATCGAGCGCGTAGCCTGGCGCTGAGAGGTCATCAGAGGCACTCAGATGCAAGCATATGCACCCAGATGCAATCAGCGGCGCGCATCGAGCGCGTAGCCTGGCGCCGAGAGGTCATCAAAGGCACTCAGAGACACTCAGCTAAGGCTGGTCAGGTGGCAATTGGAATCGCAATAGATTCGCACTCCGAGTCGGTCGCACTCAGAGTCGTCAATAAGTCGTCACTGAGTACTTATCACCTTGCGCCACTCGAAGAATGCATGCGACTCGTACAGCTCGTCGAAGAGGAGCGAGCACGGCAGGCACGGCCTCCCACACGCCTCGCACCGCGGCACCTCGCCGTCGAGCTCGCACCGGCCGTCGGAAGCGCGCCGTCGCAGTGCGAGAGGCTTCGCTGCCATTACCTCGGCGAAGGCAAACCGGCACCCGTTGGTGATGCACTTGAGGTAGGCGTGCGAGCCATGCACCTCGATGAGACGATCGCGGGGCAGCACGCCACTCCGCTGGTGCAGCCCGTCGATGTTCTGAGTGATGACGCACACGGACGGATTCTCGAGCGCCAGCGTGGCCAGCGCCTCGTGCGCCTCGTTCGGATCGTACTGCCGGATCTCCAAGCTGCCATCGGCCACCACGTGCGCCGGCAGCCAGAAGTTGTTCCACCACTCCAGCGGGTTCTCCTCAAAGCGCTCGCGCGTGCCCCATTCGAGCACATAATTGGCCCACACGCTGCCGTCTGCGCCTCGAAACGTGGGCACCCCACTCGGCGCGGACAATCCCGAGCCGCTCACAAAGAGGACGCGCTTGCCCGCGCGGATGAGCCGTGCGAGCCGGAGCAGCTCGGAGGTTGGCTCCTCGGCGGGAGCATCCATTGTGAGTGTGAGTGTGAATCAAGGGACTCGCCGCACTTTCTCCGTTTTGGCTGTTACTCAGCACTCCTCCTGCAGGTGTCTCATTTCGAGACCTGTATTGCTGTTTTACGTGTTGGCGTGAATTCACATGAATGATGACGTGTCTTTCATGGATTCTTGATTGGCTTCCATCGGCTTGACGAGAATACTCATCGACGGTGCCGTTGACCAGCATGCGAAGTGAGTCTTTGCCGGGCTGCCTCATCGGTAACATCATCCCAGCAGCAACAATGGGCGGTGTCTTCACGGTGCTGAATGTGGTGCAAGGCGCACCACTCACCCCACAGCTGGCCGCTGTAAACGTTGGATTCCTGTACGCCTACAGCGCGCTTCAATGTCCAATGGAAGCACTCACAGGTCGACGGTCGTGGGCTCATAACTTGATCGCCGGGGGCACGCTCGGGTACGTGGCGTTCGAGCGAGGGATCGCTGGCATCCCTTTCAACCTCGAGTCCACATTCCTTATGCGACGAGTACCATTGTCCCTTGGAGCAGCCATGGTGTACGGTGGTATGGGAGCAACTCTAGCGATCTTCCAGGGTAAGCCTTTGTGATGATTGACGGAACCGAATCCTCCTCCTTCGGCTTCTCGCATGCGACGGGGCACTTCACTCCAATCCATTCACACATCGGAGACATCTTCGCCCAAGGACGCACAGGAGGCTCCACCAGCGCTCCTCGCCACGAGCTCCAGCCAACCGATCGATTTATCTCGCCCGGCACAGCCAGGAGGCAGGCTGTGGTCGGTGGCACGCCACGAACACAGGAATGACTCGATTTGTGCGTCATGACTTGTGCCTCAACGTGGCCGCACTGAGCAGAATCAGACCACGTATATGACGCCGGAGAGCGGAGTGAAGCGCGCGGACCGTCTCAGGAACATTTTGACTGTACAAATGTTTAATACAAATGTTTAATACAATGTTGACCGCTGTGTAAAAACGTCGTTGGTGTGTGCTCGGGACGGTATGTGCTACCACGGAAACGGGGAGAGCGCGGGATGCACTGCAGAGAGACGTGCGAATCCGTGCCGCTGCATCATACACGGTGGCGGGAATCCAATGCACTGGCCACTGCCAAATTTCCAGCAACAGCAAGACCATGCCAGTTGCAAACTGCAACGGCTCGCCTCGTCTCAGCCTAATTGGCCTGCATGCGAGATGGATCCGAAGTGTCGTTCTCAGGCCTGCCTCTTCCCTCTACGCCATCGAGAAGCGCTTGCGCTTTGCAGCCTTGCCGACAGCGACGCCCTCGCCCGAGCCGGCGCCGTCGCCACCTTGCTGCTGCAGAAGGGCAGCGAGGCGAGCCGCACGATCCGCAACGGCCTTGGCCGGGTCTTGCATGCCGGCCGCCGCGTCCCGCCTCTTCGCCTTCTTGGCCGAGTGCTCACCGCCGAGCGCCCACGCGCCGCCGTGGGCGCGCGCCATCTCCGCGACCTCGCTAGTGAGCACATCGACAGGACCCGCGCCACCCGCGCCGCCCGCGCCGCCGCCAGCGAGCTTGCGCCGTTTCTTGGCGAATCCCGAGAGGCCCTGGCCCGCCGCCGGCTTCCCGGGCTCGGCGGGCGCGGCGGGCGGAGGTGGCTTGGCGGCGAGCGGCGCAGTCGAGGGCCGCAAGCGAGCTGGCTCGGCTGCAGGTGCGGGCTTGGCAGATGTGGCGGCGGCGGGCGCGGCGGGCACGGCGGGTGTGGTGGTCCGCTTGGCCTTCTTCGTCGCCGCCGTCGTGGGCACGTGGTCAAAGATCGCGTCGAGCTCTCCCATGTCGTGCACCAGCGCCTCGCCCATGTCGTCGTCGTCGTCATCGTCGGGCGGCTCGCGCGCGCGCGCCGTCGCGGGCAGCGCCGTCGCGGGCGGCGCACGCGCGGCCGTTCGCGCGCTATTGCCCGCAGGGAGCGGCGGCGGTTCACGCGGCTTGTTCGCCCTCGGCGCCGCCGTGGGCGCGGGCTCGGACGCGAGAAGGTCCGAGAAGGCGGTGCGTGCGGTACGCGAGCGCTGCTCCCCCCTTTCCCACGAGTCGTAATGATGACGCCAGTGATCGAACCGGAGCTTCTGGAGCAGGGCGCCGCCGTGGGCACTCGAACGCAGGTCTCCTTCGATGAGGGCGAGCGCCTCGAGCACTTTGCCGCGCTTGTCAACGGCTGACCCTTTGAACGCCGCCTCGAGCACATGGGAGCCCGAGCGATCGCGTGCCAGCCGCGCCGCGCTCTCGCAGATCGAGTTCGAAAGGATCAGCCGTGCTGCCGCGCCGCAAGGGCTGCTGAGAAGGGCTTCGAGCGCGCGCGAGCCCTGTGCATTCACGGCGAGGCTCGCCACCTGCGCGGGCGGCAGTGCAGCCGCGCTCGCAAGCAGAGGGTCGGCCGCACCCGCCGAGAGCCCGGCAAGGGCCTGCACGAGACGTGTGCCCACCGCGCCCACGACGACGCCCTCGCCACCCGCATACCCGCCGCCGCCGCCGCCGCCCGGGGGCGCGCCGATGGCGAGAAGGGCGGTGAGGAAGGAGGCGCCCGAGGCCGCCGCGGCCGCCGAGGCCGCCGCGGCCACCGCGCCTCTGTCGGCGGCAGCGCCTGTGGCGACCGGCGGCGGCGGCGCGACGGCTGCACGCAGACCTCTGACAAGCTCCTTGCCACCGGAGCTGTGCTTGAGTGCCTCGCGCGCCATCGTGAGCACCAGCGAGGCGCCCGGCCGGCTCTCGAGGAGGGTCGGTAGCGCGGGCAAGAGCTCCTTGAGCAGCTTGCCGAACGCGGGAGCGTTCGGTGCGCCACAGAGCAGAGCCTGCGTTCCAAAATTGGCAACCGGATGGGAGCCGAGACGACAAAGATCCCCTTGGAAGACGTGCGCGTACAGCGGCCACCACCAGCCCGGGCAGGAGCTGAGGACCGCCTCGAGCAGGTGCGAGCCGCCGCGGTCCGTGGCCATCGAGTGCACGTGCGCGATCGCCCTCTCCGAAGGCCTTGGGCCTTCTTTGCCTGCTCCGGCCGCGCTGGCCGAAGGCCACTGCAGCAGCCGGCCGCACAGGCGGTGCAATGGCTCCGCATCGGGCGGCAGCGCGCGCAGCAGCCCTTGCAACACCGGCGAGGCGGAGGCATGCCAGCTCATCCCGTACAGCACGCCGCCACTGCCTCCGCCGCCATCGCCTCCGCCGTCACCGCTCTTCTCGTCCCAGTCTTCGGCCTCGGGGGTAGCATCATCGAGTTCGACGAGCGTCGTGGCGATGCGCTCGAGCGCGCGCGTGAAGCTTGCTGGCACCTTCGTGCGTGGCTCCTCAGCACCTCCGTCCGCATCCCAGCCTCCGCCGCCCTTGCCGCCGCCCTTACCGCCGCCACCCTTGCCGCCCTTGCCGCCGCCCTTACCGCCGCGACCGCCCTTGCCGCCGTCGCCCTTGCCGCCGTCGCCGCCCTTTCCGCCGCCGCCCTGGCCGTCCCACTCGCTGCTAGGCGGCACAAAGCGCCGGCCACCGAGGACCAGGAGGAGACCGCGCACCACGTGCGTGCCATACTGGTCCCGCATCGCCTGCAGGAGCGCTCTTGCGCGCTCGGCGAGCAGCGTGTCGGTGAAAGCCACGAGAGATGCGGCGAGCGAGTGCGCTTTGCCCGCATCCTCTTCGGCCGCGTCGGCCGCGTCGGCTGCGTCGGCCGCGTCAGCCGCGCCCGTGTGCAGGCTCGGCAGCACTTGCGCTAGCACGGCCTCGAGCACGTGCGACGCGTACTTGTCAGTGAGGAGCGCGAGTGGCTGCTTGGAGCGGAGGAGCGGAGCAGCGAGGGCGGCACGTTGCGCGCCGTTTCCAACGCCGATGGCGCGCTGCATCACCGAGCAGCCGAAGACGTGGCGCGCGCAGGCCACCTCGTGGCCGCGCACTTGCTCGATGAGCGTGCCGCACACCTCGTGTAGGCGGTCGACGTCATCGTCCACAGGCTCGAGGAGCTGGGACGCGCGGCGCACGAAGGAGAGCACCTCGGCGTCGAGATTGGATTTGCTCGAGGAGGCCATGCTCACCGACGGTGAAGGCGAGCGCCAAAGAGGCGACGAGGAATGACTGTGCGGGTGGCGAGAGGTCTTTGATTGGGCCAGCCATCAGTAAAAAGACACCGGGGGGAGCCGGGAGTATCCATCATGATGTTGAGTGGGTGCAGATCGAGCCCGAGCCAACAAGACCTCTTTATTTTTGCGCGGCCGTTAGCCTTCACACGGAAGAAGTTTCCCTTCATACTTGAACGAAACCTTCATTTTGATGATGGAGCCAGCCTCCGCCCGAACGGCATCAGGTCTCACTCCCCTTCTAGCCCGACATGCGAGGCGTCCTTCACATCATCGTAGACGATCTGCGCCCGGAGCTCGGCGCGTATGGCCTCACCGGGCGTGCAACGCCGAACATCGACAGCCTCGCGACCACGGGTGTAACGTTTGACCGTGCATACGCCCAGATCGCCGTATGTGGCCCCTCTCGCAATAGCTTCATGACGGGCCGCAGACCGGACCGCTCGCGCTCCTGGAACTTCATCAATTCGTTTCGCGAGGATCATCCTGATTGGACGACACTGCCGGGCCTATTCCTCAAGGCGGGTGGCGTGGCACTTGGGGTGGGCAAGGTGTTCCACCCGATGCTGCCGCCCGCGTATGATGGGCCCTCCTCATGGAGCTCCTCGGCACTGCCGTATTTCAACCCGTGCTGGAACACGGCCGATCTTCCCGAGGCGGTTCACGCATGCGCGGGTAAGGCACAGTCCGCCAAGTGCGACGGCGGCCTCCCCTGCGTGCCATGCCCGATCGACATTCAGAACGGGTTCGACAAGTGGCGTTCCGGGCACGGCAACAACGTGAGTGTTGCCAATGAGTTCTGCGAGATCGACGCCATTGAGGATATACGCACCGTCGAGCACGCCATCGCGCACTTGCGCGGAGAGGCTGTGGCGGCTGCCGTTGCCGCGGGTCTGCCCTGGTACCTTGGCGTCGGCATGCACAAGCCGCATATGCCATGGCAGGCGGCGCCGCACGACTGGTCACAGCATCCGCTCGAGTCGATCGAGCTGCCCACGCATCAACAGCCTCCCATCGGCATGCCCGCGCTCGCATACCATTTTAGTGATCCAGTCGACGGCCACATAGACCCATGGACTCCGCTGCCCCCTCACGACGTACGTGCGGCGCGCCGTGCGTACCGTGCCGCGACAACAGGCATGGACCGCAAGTTGGGTGCGCTGCTCACAGAGCTCGATGTGTTGAGGCTCACCGCGAGTACGGCGGTCGTGCTGCACGGGGACCATGGCTGGCATTTGGGCGAGGGCGGCGCGTGGCAAAAGTTCACCAATTTTGAGGCGGCGACCCGCGTGCCCCTCATCATCCGTGCTCCGTGGCTCATCAGCGCTCCTCAAGACACGTCAAGGGTTCTCAGCGGCGGCGCCATCTGGACGGATGGCGGGACGAGCAGCACAGACGGGACAGGTGGTGCAGGGCTGGTGGCGCCCAGGGCCGCCTCGCTTGTGGAGCTGGTCGACGTGTTGCCCACCATTGCGGCGCTTGCAGGCGTAGCATTGCCCGCCAACGAGACCTTTGATGGTGCCTCGATGGTGCCACTGCTGAAGGCGGCCCTGGGCGGAGGGACCAGCCCCGCCGCCGCAGGCTGGATCGATAAGGCGGCAGCCTTCTCGCAGTACCCTCGACGAGTGACTGACCCGTTACGGCCGTGGTATGACAATTCGATCATCCACAACAACCGGTCGACGTTCACGCACATGGGCTACACAGCACGCGCCGTTGGGTGGAGGTACGTCGAGTGGGTGGCATGGAATAGCACGACACTCGCTCCTGAATGGGACCACGTGGCAGCGCGGGAACTCTACGACCACCGGCTTGAGCCGAGCTTCCCAACGGACTTCGATGCGGGCGAGCTCGTCAACCTGGCCGACGAGCCCGAGTACAACACCACGGTCGCAAACCTGTCGAGGCTTGTGCGTGAGCAGTTCGGAGCAGTTCGGGAGGTAGAATTCTTGTGAGCGGAGCGAGACGCGTCCGATGATCAATGACAAGTCGACTCTATTTCGAATTATCTTCTAAGAGTTCTTGCGATGGATCCATTGGATGGATCCATGCAGAATTTTGCCGAAACACGCCTCGAGACTCTCACAGCCACGACATAACCGGGGCGGGTCGCGGGATAAAGTCGATACGGACATACAAGATCCGTGATTCCGCCGCCAAACGCCGCCGCCATGCGCCAACCGCCGCCGCCAAAACCGCCGCGCCTCGTCTCATCACTTCTTCTTCGCGTCCGTCGTCACGTTGAACTTGAAAAAGATGATGTCCTTGTCCAGCACGACATAATTCTTGCCCTCCTGCCGGTACTTGCCCGCCTCCTTCACAGCCGCCTCGGAGCAGCCATTTTCCTTCCAGTCC
>Ga0164294_10002601_pt1 | contig 16277 bp, 13 predicted proteins | sample GEODES005metaG_FD_111479 | JGI IMG/M metagenome (GOLD analysis project Ga0164294, IMG submission 111479) | Oligotrophic lake water microbial communities from Sparkling Lake, Wisconsin, USA - GEODES005 metaG | ecosystem: Environmental > Aquatic > Freshwater > Lake | place: USA: Sparkling Lake...
CGCCAGACGCTGCTGTTCAGCGCCACGCTGTCAAAGGAGATTGAGGCGCTGACGCATGAGTTCCAAAAGACGCCGAAGATCGTGCAGATCGGCAAGCGCTCGAACCCGGCCGAGACAGTGACGCAGGTGGTCTATGAAGTGCCGCGCCACTTGAAGCTGGAGCTGCTGAAGCACTTGCTGCTGCGGGATGATGCGCTGCAAATGGTGCTGGTCTTCACCCGCACGAAACATGGCGCGGACAAGGTGGCGAAGAAGCTGGAGCAGTCCGGCGTGAAGTGCGCCACGCTGCACGCGAACCGCTCGCAGAACCAGCGCCTGCGCGCGCTGAATGACTTCAAGGCCTGGAAGGTGCGCGTGCTGGTGGCCACGGACATCGCCGCGCGCGGCATTGACGTGGACGGCATCTCGCACGTGGTGAACTTCGACTTCCCGCCCCAACCCGAAGACTACGTGCACCGCATCGGCCGCACTGGTCGCGCGCAGGCCATTGGCGACGCGGTGAACTTCGTCTGTGGCGAGGAGATGGGCTCGCTGAAGAGCCTGGAGCGCTTCATCGGCCGCGGGCTGGTGCGCAAGCGCGCGGAAGGGTTTGACTACTCGGCAGCTGCCCCGGCCACGCCGGAGGAGAAGCGCCCGGAACGCCGTCAGTTCGGTCATCAGCGGCCCGATGCCAACAAGCCGCGCAACCCCGAGCACAAAAAGCCGCAGCGCCGCCCGGACAATCGTGGTTCCGGTGGCCCTGGCCCGGCGCGTCCGCAGGGCAATCGAGAGAAGCCCGCAGCGGAAAAGCCCAAGCCGGAGAGCAAGGGCAAGGGTTTGATGGGCTGGTTCCGTCGGTAACCGGCAGGAATGCCCTTTGCTGTGCGTATCGTTCTGTGGCACTAACCCCGACATCCTTTTTCTGACATGGTCAAAAAGCTACTGCACACCCGTTATCGCGTGAACGATCTGGAGAAGACGATCTCGTTCTACAAGGACGTGCTCGGACTGGAGGAAGTGAAGCGTCACAAGTCGCCGCGCGGCTCGGAGCTGGTCTTCCTGAAGACCCCGGGCAGCGAGGAATTGATCGAGATTTGCAGCTATCCCGCCAGCGGTCCGGTCACGTTCTGCTCGGATCTCACCCACCTTGCGTTTGAGGTCGAGAACATCGAAGCCTTCGCCAAGCACAGCACTGCTCTGGGCTATCCCTTGTCGGACGGGCCGACTGCAAGTTCCTCGGGCAGCGTCTTTGCTTTCATTGACGCGCCGGAGGGTTATGAGATAGAACTCATTCAATACCCTCGCTAACCCGCCGCCCTCCCGCGTATCTCCCGACCCCTCACGCACATGGACTTTGACTGGATCGACGTTTCCTTCGACCTCGCGAAGCTGCCTCCCAAGGACATTGAGGAGTCGTTCGAAGATCCTTTCTCGCTGAAGCTCCTGCCTGACGGCACGGACTCCGCCGGGGCCGACGCACGCTATTTCAACCTGGGCCGGGCGCTGAGCGGCACGCCGATCTTTTCCGTCTTCTGGACTGACGGCAAACGCTACCGGGTCATCTATGCGCGCCCGATGACGACCGAGGAAGCCTACTTTTACGAGCGCAAGAAAGCCGAGGAAATCTAAGCCATGGAACCCGCCGCAACGCTAAAAGTCATCCGCGCCTGGAAGGAGGTCCCCTCGTTCGAGACGGACGAGGCCGAGGGCAAGTTCTGGGCCGAGCATCAGCTGGACGGACGCATCATGCAAATGTCCGTGCACCGCCCGGACGTGCGCGAGAGCACCACGATCACCTTGCGCTTCGATCCACGCATGCTCAGCCGCATCAAGCGCATCGCGCGCCGCCGTTACCTGAACTACCAGAGCATGATCAAGCAGTGGCTCAGTGAGCGGCTGGAGCAGGAATTGCGCGACTAGTTCGATGAGACTGCTGCCTTTGCCTCGCGGCTTCTGGTGGGCCTGTGTCGTTGCCTTGCTGGTGGTTTTGTTTGTGGCCTCATCCCAGGCCAGTTATGTGCCACGTCTGCTGTTTACCTGGCAGGACAAGGTGCAGCATTTCGTCTTTTTCACCGCCTGGGGCTTCTGTTTTCACCGCGCCATCCGCCCGAACAACTGGCGCGCCGGGCTGCTGTGGACGGTGTTGTTTTGCGCGCTGAACGGCGCTCTGGACGAATGGCATCAGACCTTCACACCGGGGCGCAGCGGCAACGATGTTTTTGACTGGATGGCGGATGTCCTGGGCGGTTGCTTTGCCGGGCTGCTGGGCGCGCTCTTCACGCGCAAGTCCCGAGCACACATTCCGTAGGCGCATTCGCCAGAATGCGGAGAGCCTTTCATTCAACGCCCTTCCACTGCGCCCTTCTCCACCTCGACTTTAACCGCACAGAGGACTGTGCGGACCACACTCATGATCCTGCAAATCGCCCCGCTGCCCGAGTTCCTGCTGCAACCCCTGCGCGAGAAGCATGAGGTTGTGGATTACTTTCATGCCGCTGACAAACCTGCGCTGTTGCGCGACATCGGGGCGCTGGTAAGCGGCATCGTCATGACCGGCGGCAGCGTCACACCGCCCGCGTTCCTTGATCAACTGCCCGCGCTGGAGATCATCAGCGTCAACGGTGTGGGCTATGACGGCGTGCCGATCGACTACTGTCGCGCACGCAGCATTCGCGTGACCAACACGCCGGACGTGCTGACCGATGACGTGGCTGACATCGCCCTGGCCCTGGTGCTGATGACCAGCCGCCGCCTCGTGCAGGCCAATCGCTGGCTGCACGCGGGCGACTGGGACAAGGGCGCGACCACGCTGACGGGCAAGGTCTCCGGCAAGCGCGTAGGCATCATTGGCCTGGGCCGCATCGGCAAGGCCATCGCGCAGCGGCTCACGGCTTGTGGGATGCAGATCGGCTACCATGGTCGCAGCGCTCAAGACGTGCCCTATGCCTTCCATGCGGAGCTGCTCAGCCTCGCCGAGTGGTCGGACTTTTTGATCGTCGCTTGCCCTGGGGGCGAGAAGACGAAGCACCTGATCAATGCCGAAGTGCTGCGTGCGCTTGGAGCGTCAGGCACGCTGATCAACATTGCGCGCGGCAGCATCATCGATGAAGCTGCGCTCATCGAAGCGCTGCGCGAGGGCGTGATCGCCTGCGCCGGGCTGGATGTCTTCGAGCACGAGCCGAAGGTGCCCGCCGAACTGCTGGCGATGGAGCAGGTGACGTTGTTGCCGCACATTGGCAGTGCCACGCGCGAGACTCGCGGTGCGATGTCGCAGCTCGTGCTCGACAACCTGGACGCTCACTTCAGCGGCAGGCCGTTGATCACGGCAGTGGTGTGATCAATGGTTGGTAGTTCGAGCTTCAGCTCGTTCTTGATCATTGATTTTCGAAGGCGAGCTGAAGCTCGAACTACAAACAGCCCTTTCTCAAGAAGCAGCTCAGAAGTCCAAGAAAATCTCTGCGCGGCGGTTGCGGGAGCGGCCTTCGGGATCGTCGCTGCCGTCGGCCTTGGTGTTCGGGCTGAGCGGGGCGGCCTTGCCCATGCCTTCGGTCACGACTTGATCAGCAGATACGCCCAGAGCTCCCAGCTTGGCCTTCACTTCAGCGGCTCGGGCCCGGGACAGCTGCACGTTGTAGTCGTCGGCACCCTTCGCATCGGTGTGGCCGGTGATGCGCAGCTTGCGCGCGCTGTTGGCCTTCAGCAGGCTGGCCACGATGCCGAGCTGCTTCTCCGCACGCGGGTGCAGGTTGGCCTTGTCATACTCGAAGTAGAGCGCCAGCGACTCGCCACCGCGCGGGTTGGTCACGATCGGGGTGTAGGGCACGCCTAGCTTGCCAGCGGCCTTGCTGAAGGAGCCGAGCAGGTCGGACAGGTTCAGGCCCACGATGGTCCAAGGTTTGTCTTCGGCCGTGCGCTGCATTTCCACGCCAAACTCAGTCTGCTCCTGCAGCTTCTCGGACTGGATCTGCGCGATGACCCAGGAGACGGTGGGGCTGGCCACAGTCATGACCAGCGGCTTGGCGGGCTTCAGGACGTATTCGCCTTCTTCAAAGACGATGCACAGGCCAGCCAGCTTCTCCGCAGGCACTTTGGCCTCGTCCGTGAATTTGCGCGCGGCGGCGAAGTCTTGCTTCAGCAGCGCTGCGACGAACTCGCTGGCCGTGCCCAGGGCGTCCGGCGAGTTGTCGACGACAAACAGGGAGGAAGGCCTAGCGGCGGCCATTGTTGCTGTGCCTGTGGGTGCTGGTGGGGCAGCGGGGTCAATGGCCACGGTCATCGACGCCATCGCGCTTTGCAGCTCCTTAGGCAGGCGGAATTGAGCGATCTTCCAGCCCGTCTTCGGATCGCGCATAGCGTCCAGCTGCAGACTGATCGAGGACTCAGTTTCGCCGGGTTTGATCAAGGGGATGGAAAGGCGCGTGGCATCGCCGATCTGGCCGAGCATCTGCACCTTGTCCTCCGGCCCCACTTTGAAGCCCAGGTCTTTGAAAATCTTTTCCAGCACCGCCTTGGCGGCGGCCTCGGAGGCGTCATCGCTGGAGCCGAGCTTGGCCACGTCGCCAAACTCGCCCATGGCAAGGCTGCGCGCGACCTGCGTGCCGAGGTCGAGCGGACGCGCGAAGCCAAAGGTCATCGCGGGCTTTGGTGGCGCAGGAGCGGGCGGCGTTGGTGCGGGTGGTGCCGGGGGCTCCAACGGCGGCGTGAGCATGGGCTTGGCTGGAGCTGCTTTTTCAACGGCTTCAGCCACCACCGGGGCTTTGGGGCCTAGGCGCTTCTTGGTGAACAAAAAGAACACCGATGCGCTGATCAAGAGCGCGGCGATAATGATGATCACTGGCTTCAGGCTGCTGCCAGAGGGGCGGGGGAGAACGTTCGACATGGACGCGGGAGTCACGACGGGTGACAGCACATAGCTTGCCATCGCAGCCCGCAGTCTAGCAAGCACATTCCCCACTCTCTTTCAGCCTGCCTTGTGGGCTTGCCAGCCGCCCGTGCGCGTCACCCAGGCCTCGATGGTCAAGGCGATCAGCAGCGCGATGAGCAGCCATCTCTCAATGCCACGCCAAGCCGGAGGTCGTTCCGCGCGCCAGACATCGCTGAGGTCCACACGCTCCGCACCGCCCGTGCGGGTGCTCAGCGTCTTCAACTCGGCCACCCGCGCGGCATCGAAACTCCACTCGGGATTGGTCGCCGCATTGATCGGGCCAAACGGGAATGCCGAGTTTCCAACCCGCACCGCGCCGCGCAACCATTGGTCGCCTGCGACGTCGATGCTGGCCCGGTAGTGCCCAGGCGAAAGGCGCTCCCAGGCCTGCGGCATCGTCTTGCCATCGGCTCCCTGCGCCAGAATCAACTGCGGGGCCGAGGCGGCGATGCGGTCATTCCAGGTATCATCGTAGAACAGGTCGGCGTTCAAGCGGCTGCCATCCATGCCCACGCGCAAGCCCAGTCCTGGCGGCACGTCCTCGCCCATCAGCCAGCGTGTCAGGCTCTGCACCAAGTCGCCATACTGCGGCCACGCGCGGGTCTTGGCCGAGAAATCACCGCCCAAAGGAAAGCTCACCGCCGCTACGCGTCCGGCACCGCGTTGCCAAAAGGCGAGCAGCGGCGCGGCATACTCGTCGTTGGTCACCGCCGCCTGTGTCGCGCCGGGTTTAAGGTAGCTGAGATTGTAGCCATCGGCTTGCGCCAGCCATGGCATGGGCGTGCTGGCCAGCTCCACCCAACCGGCGGCCCCTTGCACCGACACGGGCTCTTCGAGAAAAGCCGAGCGCGCCACGGCCACCGTTTCCTGCGCGAAGATCGCGGGTAGCTCCGTCGCCTCATCGAAGAAGATGCGCCCGTTGCCACGCTGCGCGATGTCTTTCAAAAAGTCCACGTCCTGATCCTTCTCGGTGCCCATGCCGATGACACTGATGCTGACCTTTTCCTTCTTCATCTCCTCGATCAGCTTCACATACTCGCCGGGTTCTTCGGCATCGTTCGCATCGGCAAACAGAATGACATGCCGCTGGCCCACATGTGCCATTAGCAGCTCCTGCCAGGCCTTGCGCAGGCCCGTGTAAACGTAAATACCGCCACCTGCGACGGCGATGCGTCGGGTCACGCTGACTAGCTTTTCCTTGTTGGGTCCGACGGGTGTCATCGGCGCGATCACATGCGCCGCGCTGTCCACCGCGATGACACTTACCTGATCGCTGTCGCCCAGAAGCTCGATCGCACGAGCCGCCCCTTCATTGGCCAACTCCATCTTCTTCTGCCCGCCGGGCGTGGTCATGCCCATGCTGCCCGAGCGATCCATGACAATCGCCACCGCCACTGCGAGCTTTCGGTGCTCCTGCTTCAACTCCATGCTCACCGGCAGCAGCGGCTCCACAGGCGAGCCAAAGTAGCCACCCGCCGCAAAGCTCGTTTTGCCACCGATCATCGCGAGTCCACCGCCCTGCTCGTTGACAAAGAAGTTGAGCGCGCTCAGGAACTCGCTGGGCACTCGATACGCTGGCACGTTGTTCAAGACGACGGCCTTGGCCGCGCTCAATGCCCCCACATTCAGCGTGGCGAGGTCCGTAACGACCTCGACTTCAAACCCCTGCGTGCGCAGCACCTCAGCCATCGGGTCATTCGGATACGCCGTCGCCAGCAGCGCGCGCGGCCCACTCTGCACCTCCACCCACTGGGTGGCCACGTTGTTACCGGGCAGGCTGTCTTGTGAAGGCAACAGCCGTGCCTCATAGCGATACGCCCCTGGCGTCGCCAGCCGGTCCGTGAAGCGCAACCGACCGATGCCTTGCTTCAGCACCACCTCTCGTTGGCCCATGGATTGGCCATTGCGCAGGATCTCCACCGGCACCGTCGCATCGACATCGGCTGCTGCCACGACCTCGACCATGAAGGCCTCGCGCGGAAGCACGCGACGCGGCAGGGTTAGCGCGGCCAGCCGCACATCGCCTGCCAGCGAGGCATTCGCCAAGCGATAGTCCAGCGCGACCTCTTGCTTGAGCAAGCGCTCGGCGAGTCCTTCCAACGGCTCTGTGCTGAAGCCATCGGTCAACACCAGCAGCCGCGCCGCACGATCTGCCTCCATCTGCGCTAAAGCATAGCCCAGGGCGGTGCTCGTGCGAGTCGCCGTGCGCTGCCCGCTAAAATCCGTGCTTCCCGCCGCCAGGATAGCCCCACGCTTCACGGCTTCTGCGGCGTAGTCCACGAAGTGCAGCCGGTCCTTCGCGCCCTTCGAACGCTCCAGGATCTGCTCCCACTCCGGCAGCTTCGCACTCAGCACGTCCTTCGCTGAGTCCGACCGGTCCACCAGCACCCACAAATCCAGCCCATCACTCTTATATCGAATCTGCGGCTGGATTAGCAACGCCACCACAAACAACGAACACGCGATTCGCCACGGACGAAACAGTCCTCGGCGCGGCCAGAACCACCCCGCTGCCGCAAGCATGGGCAGAAGCAAAAGCCAGTGAGGGGCGAGGAGGCGCATGGGGGGGAAGAGAGTGTTTAGTGCTTGGTGGTTAGTTGCGTTCGGTGTTCACGCTTCATGGCTGGTTGTTGGGCATTCATAAACTGAGCACTAAAGACTCATCGCGATTCACTTCTTCCCGGCCCCCCAAGCGCCCATCAGACACCCCAAAACCAATAGCACCCACAGCGCCTTCAGCGGGTCGGCTTCCGTCTCGCGCAGCGCCGCTTCGGTGCGACGCGACTCAGTCGTGTCCGCGCTACTGCACTCGCGCAGATTGGCTTCTCGCGCATCGGCGAAGTGACTCGCGCCCCGCACAAGTCGCTGCTCGCCTTGCTTCACTTCGAAGAAACCCACACGCTCCGGCGCGCGCTCCACAAAAGCTTCAGACACTTGGTTCATCACCATCTGCAAGCCCGACTTCGTCCGCAGCTCGATGCGTTCATTCAACTCGTAGTTGCCCGCGCGTTCGCCATCCATGCCAGCGCGCAGAGCTTCCAGGTGGCGTTGCAGCATCAACAGCAGCGCAGGCCAGCGATGTGCGTTGCTCTGGGCCAAGTCCCAATTGAGCAACAACTGCTGCACGGGCTTGCCATCCGCTGTGATCGTGCGGCGCAGGAAGGCTAGCGCGGTCTCGCCTTTCCACAGCAGCGGCGTGTCGCTGTCCAGCAAGGTCATGCCGCTGGGCTTGGGCGTGAGCAAGCCCATCCAGTTCAGCTCGCGTGTCAGCGCGTGACTTTCCGCCACGACCATCGCGGCATCCAGTTTCGCGTCTTTGGGCGCAGGTGTGTCGATCAGAATCGCGTCGGTGCCTGTCTCAGTGCCGATCTCAGCCAAGGTCACGTCTGGCTGGTCTTTGGTGAAGACCACATCCGGCAGTGCTGCGATCATCTTCTTCAGTAGCTCGCCCGATTCACCGCCGACTCGCGCGTCGATGCGCACCGCGCGTTCCACGGGCTTCTGCATGGGCAACTGATCGTCGAGCGGAAACAAGTCGCCCTCCAGATGCAGCGTCGCTTGCTCGACATCTGAAGGCAGCTCGCCCTGAATCGCGACGGATTGCCCGGCTTGCAGATCGAGCTTCGACTTCGTGGGTTCAGAAGTCAGCTTGTGCTCGATCCACCAAGTGCGCAATTGCGTTGCGGCACCATGATTCGTGACTAGCGCGCGCCACTTCATGCGTCCTTGCTCCAGCTTGACCTCAATACCGGAGAAGCCCGCGTTGTCCTTCGGCACCCCGACAGCGAGCAAAGCGATGTCCGAGGGCACCTCGACCTTGTGATCGGTGACATGAATGACAATGCCATGCCCGTCCTTCACGAAGCTACGTGCAATCATGAACGCATCGTCCGCGCTGTGCGTGCCCTTCATCGGCTGCCACCGGTCGAGCGCGGTAAGAGCTTCATCAAGCTGTGGGCCGGAGTAAAGCGTGGGCTTGCGTGGATCCGTTTCCAAGACCTGCCACTGTGTCTTCACCGCGTTCTGCGACCAACGGCCCAGCGTGCGATTCAGCGCCGTCTTCGTTTCGTCCTTGAAGGCCGACATGCTGGCAGAGCTGTCCAGCACCACGACGACGGTTTGCACCGAATCCGCCCGCACCCAGCGCGGTTCAGCCAGCAACCACGCGATCAGTGCCGCCGCGATCAGTTGCAGCCACAATGGCAGTGAGTTCCGCAAACGCTCAAAGCGTGCGCCACTCGCGCTCTCGGGAGCCACGCGCTCCAGCAGGAACAGAGTGCTCACGCGCAGCCGCCGCGCACGCTCCTGCAAGCAGTGAATCGCAAGGATCACCGGCAGCGCAAGCAGTGCCCAAAGAGCGAGAGGATTGGCGAAATGAATCATGTCACACCATTTCCACGGCTCCGGTTTTCGCTGCCTCGGCGCGCAGCGCTTGCACAAAGTCTGCCTCGGCAGACACGCGCGCCATCGCGATGCCCTGCCTCAGACACGGCTCTCGCCACAGCTCAAAGTGGCGGCGATAGGCCAGCAAGTAGCGCTCGCGGGTGGCCGTCGGCACGCGGCGTTTCTCGTGATGCGCGGTCTCTACATCTTCAAAGTCAATGTTGCCCGTCCAGTCAGGATCAGCTTCCTCCGCGCAGAAGGGCGCGAGCAAAATGCCGCGTCCACGATTGGTGGTTAAGGGAGTCGTGATGAGTTCCGGCGCGGAAGGGAACAGCAGGTCGGAGATCAGCATGCGCAGGGCTCCGGCACGCAGTGGCACACGACCCAACTGCGGGCCTTCATTCATCCCGCCGTCCTCGGTCAACGACCATGCCCCCGCCAGCACATGCTCCAGCGGCACCTCACTGCTGGCGCGTCCCACGGCATACACCTTCAGCGAAGCGCCAAGTTGCAACGCACTCTCGACTACGAAGTAAGCCAGCTCCCACACGCGTTGCGCTTTGGACTCATTCAGAAACATCGACGGCGACACATCCAGCAGCAAATCGACACGCGGGCTGACTTCCTGCCGATACAGCTTCATCGTGTAGCTGCCGTTGCGTGCATAGGCCTGCCAGTTGATGTGGCGAGGATCGTCGCCGGGCACATAGGGACGCTGATCCTGAAAATCCAGTGAGCTGCCCGTGCCCTGGCTGAAGACACTGCCATTGACGCCGCTCCACTGCCCGGAGCGCAATGGCAGCCGAACAACCTGCGCCACGCTTTTTATGCGCTGGCGAATCGCTTGCAAGTCGATGTCAACGATGACGCTCATGCCTTGTCGTTGGGCGCAGTCGCCTGGGCTTCCATGGTGCGGATGAGCCGAAACTCGCGCAGAGCACGCAGTAGAATAACGACGAGGATCGCCGCGCCGATTGCGCCGCCCACGATCGCAGCGCTCCAGAAATCGCCGCTCTCGCCCTGGTTGCCAAGGCACCAAAGGTAGGCGGAGGTGGGCAGCACGCCCATCACCGCCGCAATCGTTTCATCCGAGATGGAACTGATCCCATCCAGCATCTCGCCCATGGCCAGCAGGAGCAGGGCGGCGACTTGCAGAAACACATAGGTCCAGCCGCGCATCTTCGACAGGCTGCGCAGCAGAACCACCGGGGAAATCAGCGCCACGAACAGTAACCCCGCCAACGCGGCGTTCTCGAGTGGCGAGAGTGTGGACATGCCCTCCATGAAGCCCATACACACGGCTAGCAGCCCGACCAGCACTGCCGTGAAAATCATCCCTGTGGCACAGCCGGGATAGAACACGCGGCCCGCGAGCTTGCTCAGGCCACCGCGCTTGGCCAGTGCGGCATACACACTGGGCACCTCGCTGGTGCGTTCGACCAGGGCTTGGAGCACAGCGATGAAGAGCACGGGGAGCAGCAGACCGATCCAAGCGCTGTCATCAGGGGAATCGGAGATCATTGTCGCTACGGTGGCCATCAAGGCGGCGACCAGTGCCAACATCCGCATTGCCAACGCATGGTTTTCCGCAGCGGGCGCGATGCGCGAAGCGGCGAGCGCGAGCAGGAACAGTGTGCTCATGACCACCGCATGAATCATTGCCAGCGCGGTTGGTCCCGAAGCAGGCCCACCAATAGAGGTCACCATCAACATCGTTGATGTGAAGATCGACATTGCAGGCAGCGCCCCCACCAGCAGCACGATGCGGGTGGGCATCGCATGAGTGGACAGCACCAGGCATGCAGCCGTTAGGGCCATCGACCCGACCATCATCCACACCAGTAACAGGAGGTTCTCCACGATGTCGATGCCGCCGAAGAAGTAGCGCAGCACCGCATACGGCAGGATGGCCACACTGAGCAGCAGGGTCTGGCTGACCAAGGCGATCCATTTTCCCCACACGATGCGCGTGGAACTGAGTCGCGTGAGCTGCACCAGATGCAGCGTGTTGGCCTTTTCCTCCTCGCTGATCGCCGTCAGCGCACGCAGCGGCATCAGCACCAGCAGTGCACCGCCGATGGCCGTCCACAGCAGTCCGTCCAACATGCCTGCAGTGTAGCCAAAGGGATCATTCTGTGCCAGCAAGCGGAAGCCCATCAGGATGACTAGCGCGACCTGCACGAGCACGAACACGATGACGAAAGCCTTCGTCTTCAAGCCCTGGCGCAGCTCCTTGACCAGCATGGGGTTCAGCCAGTCGGAGAAGTCTTCCTTCACAGTGATTGCGGGGGGCGTGCTCATGATTGTTTCTCCTTCAGCATCTCGACAAAGGCATCTTCCAGGCGGCGCTCTTCGCGATGGAAATCGACCACAGGCAGGCCGTCCTGAATCATCTTCTTCAATCCGGCGGCGAGGTGCGAGGCATCCTTGCCCACCATCGCCAAGCGCGCACCATCCCGGCGCTGCTCGATCAAGCGCCAGCCCGGGTTCATGCTCGCCCACTCGACCAACGCATCGGCCGTGCCTTCCATAATCACATCGACCATGACCTCCGCCGCTTGCGCGTCCGTGCCACGCCGTAAGCTCTCCGCACTGCCGTGATGAACGATCTTGCCGCTGTCGATGAACAGCATGGTGTCGCACATCTCGCCGAGTTCGCTGAGGATGTGCGAGCTGATGAACAAGGTCTTGCCCCGCTGCGCGAGCAGACGCACGAGGTTCTTGAATTCCATCCGCGCCTTCGGGTCCAGACCGGCGGCTGGTTCATCGAGAATCAAGAACTCCGGGTCCGGCAGCAACATGCGCCCAAAACACAAACGCTGCCCCATGCCCTTGCTCAGCGCATTCATCATGCGGTCAGCGAGCGGGCCGAGATCGGCGAAGTCCATGACCTCCTGCACACGTTGCCGACGAGTTGCACCCTTGAAGCCATAAGCCCGCGCGAAGAAGTCCAGATACTCGAACACGGTCATGTTCGCATACGTGCCAAAGTGGTCCGGCATCCAGCCCACGAGCCGCCGCGTGTGCTCCGGCTGCTGCACCACATCTTCATTGGCGATGCGGATGCTGCCGCTGGTTGGCGTGTCCAGCGTGGCCATCATGCGCATGGTCGTGGTCTTGCCTGCGCCATTCGCGCCGATGAAGCCGACGACCTGCCCGCGCTGAATGTCAAAGCTCAGCCCTTGCACGGCATGGACATTGTCGAACACACGATGCACATCGCGCACGCTGACGAGGGTTTCGGGTAAAGGCGGGGGCATGGGGCGAAGGGCTGAGGTGTAGTCCGCACGGTCCCCGTGCGGAATTCAGAAAGGAATGAAATGCTCAGTTGGATGATGGTTGGGTCGGCTCTTCGCTCACCGTGTAAGGTCCAATGACAAACGCGCGATCATGCTGCCAAGCGATGGAATTCAGCGTCGGTGTCGCGAGCTTCGTCGGCTCGCCCACTTCGGCAAAAACCCAACTGGATGGCTGCTGGCAAGTGTTCACACGCTCCTTCAAAAACGAACTGGCGACGTCGAGCAGTTGCCGCTTCTGCCAGCTGGCGAAGCTCTTAGTGTCTGTTTTTTTGAGGACGGTTCGCACCCCTGTGGCAACGTTCTCAGCCATCCAAAGCATGTCCTTGTCGTCCTTTAAATACAGCGTCTTTAAAGGTGTGCTCAGGCTGCTCACGATGCTTGGATTCTCTCCGGCCGTGAACGCGATACCGCCGCGATTCAGCTTCACACCTTGCAGCATTTGTGCTTGCAACGAACGGCTAGCGAACCAGCCGCCCCAGGCCTCGGTTTCGCTTTCGAAGTGCTTACGGTCTTGATTGGGACCACCCACGCCGGTCCTGATTCGAAAGCCCCGGGGCCCGCTGCTTGGCGCGCTATCAGGGATCGGCACCGGCATCATCCACATGCCGTCCGCCTTGCTGAAGCGGCTCCCCAGAAGAATGCCTGTCCGTGCAACCTGTTCCTGGATCACTACCATCTTTTTATCCTGAGGCAACAGCACCGCTAGCGTGGTGCGTGCGCCGGTGCCTCCGAAGCCATCTTGCACAATCATGAGCGCGCCCAGCAAGCCTGCGCCAGCCAGCGAAATGAGCGGCGTGGTCCAAAACAAGCGCGGGCGATTTTTGCCACTGGCGAAGACAAACAAATTCAGCGGCCCGACCACGAGGGCGAAGATGAGGATAAAGCCAAAGATCAGCCCGCTCTGCAAACGCACGGCACCCACCAGCACTGGCAAGCCCCATGCACTCTCCTGCATCTTCCCAAGCAAGTTCTCAGTCGCCTCCGTTTGAGCATTGATGATGAAGTTCGCGCCGTCTTTCGGCACCGCCTCTACACCCGTCAGGAAACGCACCTGACCCAGGCCATGGGTGAGCACGTCGCCTTTCACTTGGTCTGCACGAAACGGATCGGGCACAGGTGTCGGCTGATCATTGTAAATCACGAGCCGACCGCCCAGCGCCACCCAGTCCAGAGTTGCGGCCCGTTGCTGCAACGATTGCGCATTCCACTCCGGCGCGGTCAGCCACCACTGGGACAAGCCGGAGTAGCCACGCCAGTCGGCAGGCGCGTTCACGGCATCGCCCAGCGTGCTCGCACACAGCCGCGCCCCGCCCGTTTCGACCATGCCAGGCAGGCCAGGGAACTTCTGACCAAAGGTCTCGCTGGTCGCAAAGAAGGGCACGCGTTCCCCGCTCTTGTAGGCAGTTGTAGTTGATGATGTGCTGATTCCCGGCACAGGACTTGGCACTAACACCGTGCGTGATCCCATGCCTGTTTTTGAAGTCGATGACCATGTCGGCGTGTTCAGTCGGAATGCAGCGCCGATGCTGTTCACGCCCGTCCCGCGAAAGGCGACGCCGAGGTTCTTATAGTAACGCTGGTCCATGTCCAGCACCGGAGCTAGCGGTAGCAACAATGGTTTCTCCACGCCCGATTCCGCTGCCGCGCCGAAGGCAAACTCGGCTGCCATGCTGCCCGTGCCAAAGTTGGCATCCGTGCTGGTGGCTGTCCACTCCGCCGGCGACTTGCTGTGGTTCAGCGCCCTGATCCTTACCTCCACCATGCCCAGTGGCGGGCAGTGTTGCAGCCAGCACTGCACCTGGATGTCGGTCGAGGCATCGGTAGGCACCTTCAAAGGAGTGCTTGCGTGTGAACTGAGCGTGAGCAGACAAGCTAGCAGCGAATAGAAACGTGATTTCATGCGCGGGTGGGGAAAGAGATTACACCTTCGCCGCCGCCAGAGTTCCTGGCAGCGGCTTATCCTGCGCGGGGATCGCTTCAATCAACCGCTGCACCACGCTGTCCGTGGTGAGGCCCTCGACCTTGGCCCCGTAATCCAGAATCAAACGATGCCGCAGCACCGCACCGGCAATCGCGCGCACATCTTCGTAGCTCGCATTCGGTCGGCCTTCGATCAGTGCCTTCGCCTTTGCGCCTGCGGCCAAGGCAAGCGCCGCACGCGGACTGGCACCGAACTTGATGCCTGTGGCATGAACCTCGCCCGGCTGTGTCGCATGCACTATTCGCGCGATGAAGTTAGCCACCGGCACCGGCATAAAGATGCTGCGTGCGATTTGCAGCAGTGTCACGAGACCCTTGCGATCCATCACGCTCGCCACCTGCGGCTCCACGCCGATCTCGCGCTGCAAGACGATCTGTTCCAGCGTGGCGGCATCGGTCGCCCGCACATCCAGCTTGAACAGGAACCGGTCCAACTGCGCTTCAGGGAGCGGATAAGTGCCCTCCAACTCAATCGGGTTTTGCGTTGCGATGACGAAGAACGGATCCGGCAACGTGTGCGACTCGCCCATCACCGTTACGCGCCGCTCCTGCATCGCCTCCAGCAGCGCCGACTGGGTCTTGGGCGAGGCACGATTGATCTCATCGGCCAACAGCAAATTTGCAAACACCGGCCCCGGCTGAAACACAAACTTCCGCCCTTGCGGCGTCTCTTGCAGCATGGGGTTGCCCGTGATGTCTCCCGGCAGCAAGTCCGGCGTGAACTGCACTCGCTTCGCGTCCAGCCCGAGTGCTTTCGAGAGCCCCTTGACCAGTTCCGTCTTGCCCAGCCCTGGCAAGCCTTCGAGCAAAAGATGCCCGCGCGCCAGCAGGCCGGTCATGACCGAGTCAATCAGAGCGTCTTGTCCGAAGAGAACGGACTGGAGTGTAGTGCGCAGTTGTTTGAGCGTGGAAGAAGCGGAGGCGAGATCGGAGTCAGAGAGCATGGGGGGAGAATGAGTGCGAAGTGATTGGTGGTTAGTGCGAAGATTCCAAGGGCTTCATTTGAAGTATCTCTTCAACACCTCGCGCTCGCTCGGCAGCAAACTCTCTTTCCAGACCGCTGCGCCGCCTTCGCCAGTGCTGTTGATCGTTCCACCGTCTGCGTTCATTTTCGCGGTCTCATCCACGCGATGCTTGCCATCTTGCATGCCGAGTAGATCGCCGGGCGCGACGCGCTCGGGGTCGAGGTTCGGGTTCATGCCCTCGGTGCGCTTCGTGTTCAGGTTGGTTTCGTCCTTCTTCACGGTCAATTGGGCATCGCCTTTGCCGCGCTTCGGATTGCCTTCGCCGGGCTGGTCGCTGTCGCGATTGCCTTTGCACTGGGCGCACTCTTTGAAGTCGAATTCGGGAGCATTGGCCAAGGCTTGACGCAGGGCCTCGGCATTCTGTTTCAGTCGCTCTTGAAGCTTCTGCATCTGTTCTTTGCTCATGCCACTGAGCGCCTTCGGGTCCATGCTTTGCAATTGCTGGAGCAGGTCGGCATCGGCCTTCATCGCGCCGCTGCGCAGGCCTTGCAGGTTCTGGCTCAGTTGCCTGGCCATGCCATTCTTCGCGGCGTCGGAAAGGCTCGATCCCAGGTCTGCCAGAGCCGTGAGATTGCCGCGCGTTTGCTCCAGTTGCGTGCCCATCTCTTGCAGGGACTTGCCGGTTTGATCACGCAGATTGTCAGCAGCTTCCAGGCTGGCGTGCTCATACCACTGATCGCCAGGGCG
>Ga0164294_10002602_pt1 | contig 16275 bp, 13 predicted proteins | sample GEODES005metaG_FD_111479 | JGI IMG/M metagenome (GOLD analysis project Ga0164294, IMG submission 111479) | Oligotrophic lake water microbial communities from Sparkling Lake, Wisconsin, USA - GEODES005 metaG | ecosystem: Environmental > Aquatic > Freshwater > Lake | place: USA: Sparkling Lake...
TTCGACTCAATTGACTCATCTCCGGTGGGGTCTCCATCCGGTGTCATTCATTCTGAGGCAACGATCCGCCAACACCTCACTCGTTCACGCTTCCCCGGTGTGATTCTTTTTGAGGCAACTCGGGTTAAGTCGAATTAAAAATAATAAGATTGACTTTTCAAAGCCAAATCAATTATTTTATATTTATAATCAATTCCATGATTTAATGTCGATTACTTTAGCCATTTCTGCTATTTTGAGCCTTGCCTTGGGCATCGCCTGCCTGCGAATGGCAGGAGATTCGAGAGCCTGGCGTCTACTCTGGATGGATATGCTGGGTGTCATGGAGATGGACGTGAACCGTCAAATACGGAAGACCCAAGAGCGTCAACTGTCTTGGATGCTAATGCTTCTCTTTGTCATGCTACTTGCAGTCTCTAGCAGCTGTTTCTATTGGACCGTGGTCGAGGTCCTTGAAGCTCGACGCGATAAAACCACGATCGAGCGCGAAATGGAAATGGGCCGAGCCGAGGTAGATCGCATGAGGGTGCGTTTCGGACGCTAACAACTCGTTGCTGAAATCTGGCTCGACGCTCTCTTGTTAACGTGTTAGCGATGAGACCGCCCGTTCAAGACCTTCCAATCGAAACTTTTTGGGCCGTTTTTTCTTTCAATTATGGCCAAAGCCGATTCGCCTCCTACCCGCCAGACTCCCAGTTCCCCTCAAGAAGATAGTCCGCTGCTTTATCGGCGGATGTTGCCTTACTTGAAGCCTTTAAAAGGGCGTTTTATTTTGGGAATAGTTCTGGGGGTGGCTGCGGCTGGGTTTAATGCGGTTCTACTGATGTCTTTTCAGGTGATCTTTTCTCTCGTTTTGCGGGGACAGTCCACCACCTTGGGAAAAACCATCGATTTGCCTTTTGGGATTCATTTTAATCTGGCAGATAGTCTAGGTTTAGCTGCGGACACGCCGGTAGGGTTGACTGGGGTGATCATTGCTTGTGCGTTTATTCCAGTTCTTCTGTTCACCAATGGCTTCCTAGAGTACCTCAACAAATACTGCTTGGCATGGGTGGGTAATCGGATGCTGTATGCGATCCGAAATGATGTTTTCCGCAGCATTCTTCGGCAATCTCCGGGCTTCTTCGCCACTTCCCGTGCGGGAGAGTTGATGCAGACGGTCTTTAATCAATCGCGAGTGGCTCAGACCAATGCGGTGCAATTGGTTCAGTTGGTGACAAATCGTCCGCTGACGATCATTGTCATTCTGGCGACGCTATTTTCTCAATATCCCTTTTTTACAGGGATGAGTTTGTTTGTTTTCCCGCTGTGCATCTGGCCCATCATTGCTCTGGGGAGGCGGGTGAAAAAGTCGGGCAAAAATGAAGAACTGGAAACGGGTGCCATGATGACTTCCATGCATGAGTCCTTTACTGGCATCCGGCTGGTGAAAGCCTACGCTAGGGAGGATTACGAGGTGGCCCGCTTCGAACGGGCCAATGCGGCCATGAGCCACAACTCTATCCGCTGGCAGCGTGCCATGGAAATGGTGGGACCGATCGTCGAATCAGTGGCATCATTAGGCATCGCTGCAGGTCTCATCTACTGGTGGTATAAGGACTGGGAAGCGGACAAATTCATCACCGTGATTTTCACTCTAACGCGCATTTATCCACCGGCGAAGGAACTGAGCAAAGTGAGTCTGCTCCTGCAAAAAACGACCTATGCCGTGAATAATGTCGTTGGACTGCTGGATCGTAAACCTGACATCCAAGACCCACCGAAGGCACCTAAACTGCCAAGGATTGAGGGATCTATCCATTTTGATAACGTCAGCTTCAGTTACCGCAAGCCAGACGGCACCCTGCTAGAGACACCAGCTGTCAGCGATATTCAACTCACTCTAGAACCAGGCCGATTTTATGCGTTTGTAGGACCAAGCGGTGCAGGAAAGAGCACCCTCTTCTCGATGCTATTGCGGTTTTATGATCCTGATCAGGGCCGCTTGCTCATGGACGGGATCGATATCCGCACAGTAACCCAAGACAGCGTGAGGGATAACATAGGCATCGTGAGCCAGGACACATTTTTGTTTCACGACACGATCCGGGAAAATATCCGCTATGGGCGGCTGAATGCCACGGAGGAGGAGATTGTGGCTGCGGCGAAGAAGTCTCACGCACATGACTTCATCATGGCGCAGAACAAGGGCTATGACACCGTGGTGGGTGATGCTGGCTGCAATCTCTCAGGCGGACAAAAGCAGCGTCTATCCATCGCCCGTGCAGTGCTTAGGAATGCTCCGATCCTATTGCTGGATGAGGCGACCTCAGCACTGGATACGGAGACAGAACGGATCATTCAGGATGCGATCCACCAACTCTCTGAGGGTAAAACGGTCATCGCGATTGCCCACCGCCTCTCCACCATCATGGAGGCGGACCAGATCGTGGTGATGCGCGAGGGGCGAATTCAGGCGGTGGGCACTCACGCGGAACTTTTGGCGACTAATGAACTTTATCAGAATCTGAATGCCCTACAGTTCAAGGAAACGTGATGAATGATTATCCGTGACAAGGACTGCTGTTCCTTGCTAAGGCTTAGCTTTGACTTATGTCCCGCTCGTTTTCATTTCGTGACTATTCCATCGCCCTAACGCTATTAGGGATCTGCGTTTTTTTTGGCGTTGTTGAGCCGAAGTTTCTCGACTCACGGAATCTGTCTCTGTTGATGACGGAGCTTTCTATCACAGCAACACTGGCGGTGGGGATGCTACTGGTCATTTTGCCAGGCCACATTGACCTCTCTGTCGGCAGTGGCTTGGCTCTACTAAGCGGGATCGCTACAGTGCTGACGACCAAAGCTGGACTGCCAGCGCCACTAGCACTGAGCATCGGATTGATCGTGGGCTTGATCCTTTGGTGGGGCAAAGGGGTCCTCATTGTAAAAGAGCGTATCCCAGCCTTTATCGTGACACTGGCTGGCATGTTAATCTTTCGTGGATTGTTTTGGCTGGTCATCCAAAATCAAACGGTGCCTGTGGTAGCGGGCGGACAGACGAATCTTTACTCACAGATCAGCACTTGGTATCTACCTCCGATGGCTGGCTACGCACTAGCGGTAGTGATCATCACTGCGATGGCGCTATTTACTCTCTCAGCGCGTAAGCAGAAAGCCAGCCATGGCCTCGAGGGCGAGGATGGGGAGTTGGCTTTTATGCGAGTCTTTGTAGCTTCGCAGGCAGTCTTACTGTTTGTGGTCGTAACGAACCAGTTTCGTGGCATTCCTCTACCAGCACTGATTTTTTTCAGTGTCGCGCTGGTGATTCATGTGCTGACCCAGCATACGCCGTTTGGCAGATATTTATATGCTATCGGTGGAAATGCCGAGGCTGCCATAGTCTCTGGCGTGCCAGTAAGCCGGGTAGTCATCGTAGCCTTTGCCATTATGGGCGGGCTGGTGGCAATCACGGGCTTTATGCTGACCTCTTACACAGGCAACAGCACCACGGACATTGGCGAGTGGATGGAACTGGACGCCGTCGCAGCTTGTGTCATCGGCGGAGTCAGCCTGCGCGGTGGCCGCGGAACGGTTCTAGGAGTATTGGCTGGAGCACTGATTATGGCCACTCTTCTCAATGGCATGACGCTGATGGCGGTGTCACCTGAATACAAGCTCATGGTCCGCGGCAGCGTGCTGCTGGCAGCGGTTTGGATGGATGTCCGCCTAGGTCGGGCGTAATTCGACATGCCTCTGCTAAAATCCGGTATGGGAAGAATGAACGATTTGAGTTCAGATCAGCGTTGATATCTTTGGGAGTATCAACCCTCCCTTCAACTCTATGTCTTACCCCCCACAAGAATACGACGAGTCTAAGTCAAACACCGCTGTCTGGACAGCAACGGTATTGCTGATCCTCAGCTTTGTGATCGGTCTACTTATTTTCCCGCCCTTGTATGATGCACCGAAAGGTGAAGCCGCCAGCACGGTTCTTTTCATTGGGCGCTTTCACCCCATTTTACTGCACCTACCAGTCGGTGCCCTGATTGTGCTGTCCATCATGGAATTGGCCTGCCTGACCAGCAGTGGCGAATACAGATTTGGATCAGCTGCACTTTTGACCCTCTGGATCGGAGCAGCTGGCTCTGTGCTGGCAGTTTTAGCAGGCATCATGCTTTCGCGTGAAGGCGGCTATACAGGAGGTAACTTCACGCTGCATCAGACGTTGGCGTTAGTGGGAACCGCAGGTGTCCTCCTAGCCCTGTGCCTCCGTCTTTATGCCATGGGACAGCAGAATCGAGAGCTGATGCATGCTTACCGAGCTGTATTTTTTGGCAGTTTCGGTCTCATGAGCCTAGGCGCACACTTCGGTGGCAATATGAGCCATGGGAGCAAGTTCCTGACCGAACACGCGCCGGAGCCGATGAAGAGTCAAATGATCACCATGGAGAAATGGATGCTCAGTATGGTGGAACCACCCAAGGCGTCTGCCAATGAATCCAAAGCTCAGCCAGCCGTAGAGCCGATCACTCCTGCGCCGAAGCCAGCACCTGCGCCCAGTGTCGAAGCCCCACCTGCTACGACCATGCCAGCGCCGAATCCGAACCCTCCCCCAGCTTCTCCGCCAAGGGGGAAGGATAAACTCGTCTTCCAAGATGTGATCCTGCCGATCTTTGCAGCCAAATGCAACAAGTGCCATGGCGAGGAAAAGCAAAAAGGCGAACTGCGCATGGACACCTTTGAAAGCCTCCTGATTGGCGGTGAAAACGCCGCAGAAAAGAAAAACAACATTGTCCCAGGCAAGCCTGACGAGAGCCTGACCATTCAGTCCATTGTCGCTCCGATCGACGACGATGTTCACATGCCACCAGAGGGTAAAGATCAGCTCACGCCAGCCGAAATCTCAGCCATTCGATACTGGGTACAGGCCGGTGCCAGTGCTACCCAAAAGATCAGCGACGCACAATTCCCCGCTGACGCGAAAGAAGCCCTGCCTCAATAACGAACTTCCTAACCGACAAAACTACCCTTTTACGCATGAAACACGCCATCCTCATCTCACTTCTAGCTTTACCACTGATGGCTGCGGACCAACCCGCGGCTGATCCGGCGCTCAAAGCCACTTTGGATCAAGTCAACGCGACGGGAGCCTCCCTGATGCCAGTCTCCGCCGATGGTCAGACCTATCGATTCACCGCTTTGAACGTGGCTAAAGAGTTCGTCGATGCTGGACTAGCTCCACTGGGCCCAATCGCAGCAAAAATCTCCTCACTAGATTTGGCCAAAACTAAAGTCACGGATGCAGGCTTAAAAGCTTTGGCTGGATTTAAGAACCTTAAAGAATTGCACCTCGAAGGTACGGGCATCAGCGACGCAGGGCTGGATCATCTCAAAGGGCTAACCTCGCTAGAATATTTGAATCTCTACAACACCAAGGTCACCGATGCAGGACTTTCAAAACTGACTGGATTGACCAAAATAAAGTCCCTCTACCTCTGGCAGACTGGTGTCACAAAAGCTGGCGTCGCTCTATTAAAAGGCAAACTCAGCGGTGCTCACATCAACACTGGTTGGAGCGCTGAAGATGATGCCAAACCTGTAGCGACCGCCGCTGCAGCTCCTGCCTCTGTGGCAAAACCAGCGGCTGCTCCTGCAACGGCGCCTACTGCAGGTGGAAAGCTGGACCCTGTCATCGCTGCAAAGGCGATCGTCTATAAAGACGTCATCGCCCCGATCATGCAGGCCAAATGTGTTGCCTGCCACGGAGCTGAGAAAAAGAAGGGGAAACTACAATTGCATGAATTTGCGGCGATCATGAAAGGAGGCGGCGACGGAGCCACCACGGTCATCCCCAAAAATACCAAGGACAGCCTCATGCTTACCCGCATCAATCTGGCCAGCGATGACGACGATCACATGCCGCCGAGCGACGAACCTCAGGTCACTAAGGAAGAATTGGCGCTTCTAAAATGGTGGATCGAAACGGGTGCCTCTGACAGCAGCACAGTCGCCGCTGCTAAACCCACCCCAGAAGTCGAAGCAGCGCTTGCTGCCATGCTCGGCAAAGGGTTGGCCAAAACGCAGGCACCTGCCGCGGCAGCAAAAGTCGAAAAACCAAAAACCAAGCCACTTTCGGACGCTGAGAAGAAACAAGTCGCTGAAATTTCAGCTAAAATGCAGGCTTTAAACGCCAGCTTGATGCCTTTAGCGCAGGATACTGAGCAACTACGACTGAGCGTGATCAATGCAGCCGATAAATTTGGTGATAAGGAGCTCGCCATGCTGGAACCAATTGCGGCTCAAATCGTCTGGGTCGATCTTGCCCGCAGTCAGATCACAGATGCGGCTAACGCTACGCTAGCCAAGCTGGTAAACCTAGAACGTCTGCACTTGGAAAACACCAAAATCACCGATGTCGCTCTTGCTGGGCTTGGCTCTCTCAAAGCGTTGGAATACATCAATCTCTACGGCACCAAAACCACTGATGCAGGCTTGACCAAGCTTTCCGGTATCAAATCCCTGAAAAAAGTCTTCGTCTGGCAGACCGGCGTCACAAGGGCCGCAGCCACCGCGCTTGAAGGACAAATCCCAGGTCTTAAGGTCAATGTCGGGCTTAGTGACGCCGAGATCGCCAAGCTCACCACGCCACCTCCAGCGCCGCCTGCTGCTCCAGCCAAAAAAGAAGCGCCAAAAAAAGCCGAGGCTACCAAAACTCCTGCGAAACCGGCAGCAAAGCCAGCCTCAACACCAGCTGCGCCAACCAAGCCTGAGGTCAAGCCTGCAACTGCAACTGCCGTAAAATAATTGAAGCTAGCCAAGCGCTTCATCGCGTTTCATATCTTGGAAGTCGCCTTACTTAAGTCCCTAGGTAAGACGGCATTCATTCGTTTTCCCCCACTGTCATGTCCACACCCGCTTCAAGACTCAAGGCAAGCCTCGCGCACCTTTGTCTCCTTTTATCCCTCGCATTTTCCAGTTGTGACCGCGTGTCAGAGCGGATGGAGATCACACAAACGCGCGACATTTCCACCTATGAGGCCAAACCCAAGTTGAATGCCTATCCGCAGGAGCGCTTTGGTGACGAGCGGCTGCGCTGGGAAACTCCAGCAGGCTGGGCCCAGGCTGAGCGCAGCCAGATGCGCCCAGTAAATCTAACCTTTGGCCCGAACAAAGAGGGCGAGTGCTATCTAGCCATGCTGCCGGGAGGTGCTGGAGGTGTCTTAGCCAATGTAAATCGTTGGAGGAAACAAATGGCCCAGCCTGAACTCACGGAAGAAGACTTGGCTAAGCTGCCGCAAAAGACGCTGATGGGTATCCAAGGTGTCTATGTCACCGTCGATGGAGCCTATACCAATGTTGGCGCACCTGAAGCCAAACCAGATCAACGATTGCAAGGCATTGTGGCTTCTCTTGGCGAGGCAGGATTGTTTGTGAAAATGGTTGGCCCAAAAGCTCTCGTTGAGGCCAATACAGCAGCTTTTGATCAATTCATCGCCTCACTCAAGCTGCGCACACCGCAGCAGTAACTGTCCCCCCAATGACTCCCATGTCTGCCAAGCCCCTCAGTCTATCCGGTCAACTTTTTGCCATCCTGTCCTCCTATGGGCTAGCGATCACGGTCCTGAGCTTCTTGCTCATAGATACCTTCCTTGGCACCATCTCACAAAAAGACATCGGCCTGCTCGACAGTCAGCGCATTTACTTTGATTCATGGTGGTTGATCCATGACGTCAATCTTGGTGGCACCCTGATTCCTCTGCCGCTTCCTGGAGGTGGGCTACTCATGGTCATTCTCTTTTTTAACATGCTCTGCGGAGCTGTCATCCGCATGAGAAAAGGTTGGCGCACGATGGGCAACTTAATTTCTCATTTGGCCATCCTGTTCATGCTAGCCGCAGGCTTTGTGAGCTTTCTCTACAAAACCGAAGGTGCTATGCCGCTCTTCGAAGGTCAGGCAAGCGATCAGTATCAGAGCTATCACGAACGCATTTTAGAAGTGCATCGTTACGATGCCTCCGGCAAAGGCGACGACAAGGCCCTGATCATTCCGATGAAGCACTTCGCCGATCTTGATCCTGGGAAAGCGCGCACCTTTTTCGCCAAAGATCTACCCTTTGAAATCCTTGTCACGGGCTATCAGCGCAACGCTAATGTTGTTCAAGCTGAAGACGGCGACAAAACGTCCATCGACGGCTACCGCATACAGCCTGTCAAAAACGCCAAGGAAGATGAAGGCAACGTCTCAGCGTTGGAAATCGCCGTAAAATCTAAAGATGCAGCCGAGCAAAAGGCCATCCTCTGGGAGCGCGACCAAGAGCCCTTCACGGTCAAAGTGGGAGACATCTCCTATGCCATTTCCCTCAGTCGTATGAAGTGGAAACTGCCGTTTGCCATTCGTCTGAACGACTTCGTTCGTGAGCTTCATCCAGGAACCATGAAAGCCAAAAAATTCACCAGTCATGTCACCAAGATCAGCAGCGATGGCAAGGAAGAACCCAAAGTCGTGACCATGAACGTTCCCGTTCGTGATCAGGGTTACGTGGTCTATCAAGCCAGCTTTAGCGAAGGCAGCAACGGCGAACAGTCCGTCTTCACCGTCGTCACCAACCCATCAGACCAATGGCCCCTCTGGAGCTGCGTCGCTGTTGCCATTGGTCTGATCATTACCTTCCTGGGCCATCTCGTGCGCTTTTTGAAAAGGCCGCTCAAAACGAAGACCGCGTAAAATCTTCCCACCCCCTTGCTTTTTCTTTTTTGTCCTCTGCCATGAAAACCTTCATTCTCGCGCTCAGCTTTTTTGCTAGCTCGCTGTTTGCCCAGCTTCCTGATCCCGCTCTTCTGCGTGATAAGGAAATCGTCGCCAGCTTTCAATCGTTACCTGTTCAGGAAGGTGGGCGCATCAAGCCGTTGGATACTTACGCGCGATTTTTGCTCCTACGTCTGCATGGCAAACAAAGCATCTCTGTCGATCATCCGCAGCTGCCAGACGTGAAGAAATTAAAGGCTATCGAGTGGCTACTGCTATCTTGGTTCCGCCCAGACATTGCGCGCGATCTACCACTTTTTGTCGTGGATAACTCTCAGGCTGTTGGCGAAATCGGTGTGGACCCGAAAAGTCTACGTGACCGCTACTCCTGGAATGAAATCGTCAAGGGCAAGGAAGAGCTGATCAAACGTGCTCAATCCTACGGCGAACTAGAAACCGACCAACTGACAGGTGTTCAGCGCAACGTCATCGACCTAGCACGCAACTTTTTCGACTACGATGCGGTGAGTGACTTCATGACGGCGGCGCGCACCAATTGGCCCAAGGAGATTTCAGCTATTTTACCGCCTGAGTTGGCCAAAGAAATGTCAGGCTCCAGCGGAGTCTGGGATTTGGCCGTGAAGCTCGGTGATCTGATCCGTAATCCGGAAAAGATGACTGCTCTGGGTGAGGCACCCCGAGCGAAGCTCTTGGAGCTATTCATCAATACCACCCTGCGACCCGGCAAGACCCTCTCCTTCATCCCGCCCGATGACGCTCAAAACAACACTTGGTTACAAGTTGAGCAGACTGTCACTAGTCTTATGAAAGAAGGTAAAATCCCAGAGGGTGAACTGCGCATCTCTAAAGCCAAGGACGCACTCTATGCAGCGAGCCTGAAGACAGAAACCTTTGGTCCAGCAGTCAACGCATTTGTCTCCGACGTGCGTGTAGCCTCTGAGAAACGTGGCGAGCTGAAGCATGTGGACCGTGAGGTCAGCTATCTTAAGAACGATTACTTCACCTACGCGCTTGTTTGGTATCTACTGGGTTTCCTTGTCGCATTCATCAGCCTGCTAGCCCCTAAGACCAGCCTTTCTAAATGGTCGGCTCGCATTGCTTGGATCAGCATCCTTCTAGCTGTGGGTTATAATGTCTGGGGGATCACCCAGCGTTGCATCATCAATGAACGCCCACCGATCGCCACACTCTATGAGACGATTCTTTTCATCACGGGAGTCGTCGCCATTGTTGGTTTGTTCATCGAGCGCTTTACCCGTCAAGGCATCGGCCTCGTCGTTGCAGGCTTTGTGGGTGCGCTTGGCATGTTTGCCGCCAATCGATTCATGGCTCTGGATGCCCGAGACACCATGCCCACCCTTGAGGCTGTCTTGATCACTAACTTCTGGCTCGCCACGCATGTGACGTGTATCAACATTGGCTATGCAGGTGCCATGCTTGGTTCTATCACCTCCATGGTCTATGTGATTTATCGCCTCTTCGCTCGTGGTGAGCTGGTGATCGAATCCCGAAAGCTGCTCACGAGGATTGTTTATGGCATCGTTTGTTTTGGTGTGCTCTTTGCGCTTGTTGGAACTGTTCTGGGTGGTATTTGGGCCAACGATAGCTGGGGGCGCTTCTGGGGCTGGGACCCAAAAGAAAATGGAGCTCTCATGATTGTGCTCATGGGCCTCATTATCCTGCATGCCAGGCTCGGCGGCTACATTCGTGAGATTGGCTTGCACGCGCTTTCATTGCTACTGGGAGCCATCACTCTGTTTAGCTGGTTTGGTGTCAATCAACTCGGTGTCGGCCTGCATAGTTACGGCTTCACCGCCGGTATCTCATTGGCCCTGAACACTGGGTACAGCATTAAATTCATCTTCATGTTTATCTGCCTCTGCTTCTGGTGGAGTGAGCGTGCTGCGAAAAGGACCTTGGCTTAGAGACGAGAAGGATCAATAGTCATCCTTCTCGCATCAATCATGCCGCCCCTTCTTGCCGCCGCTGAAAGCCTACCACCGCTGTTCATTTTACTAGCACTCATGCTAATGGCGGTGGTGGTCGTTTCACTGTTGTTGCTAAAGTTACAACAGTCGCTGCTTGCAGGATATTTTCTTTGTGGCGTCATGATCTCCAATAGCGGCGTGCTGGAGCTTCTCGGTGGTGGTCACTCTCATACGGGGATCAGTCAGATGTCAGAGTTCGGGGTCATGCTGCTAATGTTCACCTTGGGGCTGGAGTTTTCCCTCAGCGATCTCAAATATGTTCGCCGGCTGGCCTTTGTCGGGGGCGGCTGGCAGATGGGACTTTGCATCACATTAGCCGGAGCAGGAGCACTCCTGATGCAGTTTCCGTGGGCAGCCGCCGTAATTGTGGCAGTGGCTTTAGCGATGAGCTCTACGGCCGTGAGTTTGAAGTCGTTTCAAGATCTCGGTCATGAGTCGAGTCCAGGAGCCCGCATGGCTTTGGCCGTAGCCATATTCCAGGATCTTTTCATCATCGTTTTTTTTCTGGTGTTACCGCTCTTATTGCCGACAGAGGCTGGTGATAAAGACAGCCTGCTAGCCCGTGTTGGCTCACTGCTTGGCCGCGGTGGGCTATTTGTTATCCTAGCAGGAGTCAGCGCACGCTGGATCATCCCAGCGCTGCTGAATGCGGTGACCCGAACACGCAATCGGGAGCTATTCACCCTTTCCATCGTTGGCTGCTGCATCGGACTAGCTTTTGTCGGCGGCCTATTGCAATTGGGATTAGCGCTGGGGGCTTTCGTCGCTGGTTTGGCAGTCAGCGAGTCGATCTTTAAACCGCGTATTCTGGCAGATGTGATGCCCATTAAGGATCTGTTTTTGACACTGTTCTTTGTTTCTGTGGGCCTCATGGTGGATGTGCGCATGGCCATCGTTTACTGGCAGCCGATTATCGCACTCACAGCCGGCTTAATGCTCATCAAAGCAGGCCTCATTACAGTAATCGCACGTCGGCTGGGACTGGTGCATCGGCAGGCTTTGATGGCCGGAATCGGCCTGTGCAGCGCGGGGGAGTTTTCTCTGGTACTGCTGCAAAAAGTAGGACCCCTTGGCTTATGGAGCACCGGGGCCCAGCAAATTCTTGTGGCCAGTTGTGCGCTGAGCATGGGACTACTGCCTGGACTGATGAAGATGGCAGAGCCTTTTGGTGCCTGGCTAGAGAAAAAAGGCTGGGGCAGACGTAAGCCAAAGCTGCCAGAATCTGATGTCCTCCGACAGAAGATAAAGCAGATGACTGGCCATGCCATCATTGTTGGTCATGGCCCTGTGGGTGAGCGCCTTAATAAGGCCCTGCTCGATCAAGGGATCCCCACCTTGGTTATTGATCTCAATGCCGAGACCGTGCGCCTTTTGAAGCGCCAGGGTCAACCAGTGCTTTTTGCCGATGCCGCCCATCTGGAAACCTGGGAACTGACCCGACTGGATCAAGCACGCATGGTGGCCTTTACCTTTCCTGATGCGCCAATCACCGCAGAAGCTCTCTCCATCGTTCGCGAACTAAAACCTGAGATGCCAGTCCTAGCTAGAGCGCGCTTTGCCTCAGATGTCGAACGGCTAAAAAGGCTGGGGGCAGCAGTCGTCGTCAATGATGAGCTTGAGGCAGCGAAGTCCATCGTCGAAAGCGCCATTATCATGCAAGGGGACAGCTAAGCGCCTGCTAACTGACAAGAGCGTCACGAAAGAATATTCACAATCACCCAAGATTGTGAATAATTGGCTTGTAGCCTGCTTATGATTTCGACAGTGTTTAATCATCCATTGAGTACTTCACAAAAAACTGAACATGGAACGGCAATCTTGGCACCAAACTTAAGCCAAGCAGGGATTACCACCCCTCAATGCCGAAACTCGGACTCACCCTAAACCCAACAACCCACAGCCATGGACCGCGACGACCACCCAGCTAGCCACGCCTCCACCCTGATCAGCCACCTCGACCTCGGACTGAAATCATCCACTAGGTCGGCTGTTACGCCCAAGAAGCGAAAATCTGCCACCAGTCACAGGGCTTCTGCGGCCCCAGTTGGCACCAAAACGTTCATTCTGGATACCAACGTTCTTTTGCATGATCCGGCGTCGTTACAAAAATTCGCCGAACATGAAGTTTGCATCCCTGTGGATGTTCTGAGCGAGCTAGATCGCTTTAAAAATGAGATGACCGAGCGTGGTGCCAATGCGCGCGAAGCCCACCGCGCCCTGACCAAAATTTTCTCGGCACCTGATGCCTCCGTCTTAGATGGCGTCAAAACTCTAGGTGGAGGCAAAATACGCCTCCTGACCTACGATCCAGATGCAGCCAACCGCATCCCGAGCATTGCCGAGTTTCAGCGCATCTTCCCGGAGAGCGGGAAGATCGATCATCGTATCCTTGCAGCTGCCTTATTACTCCGTGACCAGGTCAGTCCGCCAGTGATCCTCGTCAGTAAAGACCTCAACATGCAGCTTAAAGCCCGAGCTGTGGGCATCGAGTGCGAGGATTACCTGCATGATAAAGTCGAACAGCGTGAAGTTTCTAACTTCGACATCGCTCGGATCGATGTCAGTAGCCATGAACTCCAACGCTTCGCCAGCAGCGGACGTCTCAGCATTCCTGCGAACCGGGTTGGCGATGTCATGACCAATGATTACGTTCTCCTCATGTCAGGTGATAAAACCTCCATGCCAGCCAAAATGAACGCCCAGGGAGATTTGGTCAGACTCATGCAGACGCCTGAATCTCTGAAAGTCGGGCAAGGCCGCAGCATCAAGCCTATGAACCTAGGCCAAACCTGCTTGCTCGATGCCCTGCTCGATCCCGAGATCAGCCTTGTTACCTGTTATGGACAGGCTGGCACGGGTAAAACGTTGCTAGCCGTGGCAGCAGGCCTTTCACAGGTCTTTGGCCGCACCTACAATGGCATGACGATTAGTCGTCCCATCGTCGCCATGGGTCAAACCGTTGGCTTTCTTCCCGGCACGCTGCAAGAAAAAATGCGCCCATGGCTGCAACCGGTCTATGATGCGCTGGATCTGCTCATGCGCCCCGTGGAAAACATTCAGGGACCACAGCGAAAAAAAAATCGCTTCCTCCCGGATCGCCCACCAGCCAAACCAGAAGTCGCCGCGCCCTACGATCCACTCATCCAACAAGGAGTGATCGAGATCGAAGCGCTCTGCTACATCCGCGGACGCTCCATCCCCGATCGTTTCTTCGTGCTGGATGAGGCCCAACAACTCACGCCGTTAGAAGCCAAAACCGTCGTCACACGAATGTCACGCGGCTCCAAGCTCGTGCTCGTCGGCGATCCAGCTCAGATCGACAACCCTTATGTGGACAGCCGCAGCAACGGCCTCGTTTACACTCGCCAACGCATGAGAGGTCAACCCTTCGCCGCGCATGTCCCCCTGGCCAAAGGCGAGCGCAGCCCCTTGGCTGAAGCTGGTGCACGTCTGCTTTGAACAGTGACCATCAATGAACCGTTGGCTGAGTTTAGACTTAGCCAGCGGTTTTTCCGTTTTAAAGACAACTCTGCAGCATCAACGTCCTCACCGCTGTCTGCATACGATCCAGAATGTAATAAATCGTCTGACTGCGCAGTCGCACTAAATCCGCACCGACGATTCGCGGCACGAAGTCAGCTGTGACCGCAAGAATTTCATCCGGCAGACTGCCATTGAATCCACGGCAAAGAATGGTCGTCATGGCTTTGGTCAGTGTCTGAATTTTCGGCCCGAGCTCAATGGCAAACTGTACGCAGCCCTCTCCATCTAAATACAAAAAAACGCCCACTGTGTCTGAGCATTCCTGATCCTTCCTCACTTCTTCCAGATCATAAATCAGCCCAGGCTTCCGAGCCTGCGAGGAGGCAGCTTCCGCGTAATGAATCAAATTTTCACGACGCTCCGCTTCGGGCAAAGGCTCGAAAAGGTCGATGATTTCCTGAAGGGTTAAGGGGATCATGAAAAGTGGTGCGCACTCTCGTGGCAAATCCGTGTTCCTTGGGATATACATGCGACTGCCTCTAAACCGCAAGAGCCACCATCACCCCTGAACCCATGTCACCCGAGTCACTGAACCAATCTTTTCTCTGCGACTCCGTGCCGCCAGAGATGATGGATCGGCTTTGGGAGGCTGGCTGGCGACATTTTGGTGAGACCTTTTTCCGTTACAGTTTAAGCATCGACGAACACGGCGTGAAAACCATCACGCCACTAAGGGTGAATTTAGACAAATTCAGCCTGAGCAAAAACCAACGCCGCGTGCTCAAAAAAAATGCCGATCTGCATTGCACCTTCGTTCCAGCCAGCCTCTCACCAGAAGCCCACGCCATGTTTCAGCGGCACAAAGAACGCTTTTCTGACAATGTGCCTGATAATCTAGACACCTTTCTTTCTGCCAGTCCAGCCAACCTCCCCTGCCCCGCCGAGGAGTGCCGCGTTTATCTCGGAGAGGAGCTCATTGCACTGAGTTTCTTGGATTTAGGGCAGAACAGCACTTCCGCCGTCTATGGCATGTTTGAACCAGTTCATAGCGAACGCAGCCTGGGCATTTTCACCATGCTCAAGGAGATCGAATACACTCAATCGCGCGGAAGTCGCTATTATTATCCCGGTTATGCCACCCTGGAGCCCAGTGCCTACGATTATAAAAAACAACTCCGAGGGCTGGAGGTGCTGGACTGGCAGACCGGTCTGTGGGATGATTACGCCAGAAAAATCAACCCAGACACCCCATGAACCCTTTCCAATTCGACATCCGCAACCTGCCTGATGACGGCAAGCAGGTCGCTGGCACACTGCCTGCCAGCTTTTTCCAACTACCGGAGAAGGACAGCGCAATCGCCACATCGCCATTGACCTATGACCTAAACATCTTGCGGGATGACAAGGACATCATCGTCACTGGTAGCCTAGATGCGACCTTCAGCCTGGAATGCGGCCGCTGCCTAGAGCACTTCACGCATCGCGTAGAAATGATCGAATACCAGACTGAGGCTCCCATTGAAAAGGAAACAACGATGGACTTGACAGACCTCATAAGAGAAGACATCCTGCTCACCCTTCCGAACTTCCCGCGCTGCGAAAATGGTAACGTTGATCTGCGCGACTGTCCTGCCGAAGGCCGTTTTGAGAGTCCTGAGTCATCAGCGCCTCTTGAAATGCCTGGTGCAGACCGCGGAGTTTGGAATGCACTCGATCAATTGAAATAGCGACCCCCTTCAGAACATGGCCAATCCAAAACGCAGACAATCCAAAAGCCGTCAACGCCTCCGTCAAGGAGCGAACCGCTGGCGTGCACCCGTCCTCAAGTCCTGCCCTGAGTGCGGCACATCCATCCCAGGCCACGTTGCCTGCCCATCCTGTGGCTACTACAAAGGCCGTCAGGTATTGACCGTGACCGCTGCTGAATAAGCTGCGCTAACTGTTTTATTTTCCATCAACCCCGCCGAGGTAACTTGGCGGGGTTGGTTTTTTTATACCTTACATTCGTGTAAATTAATCCCAGAAAAAAATCTGCACATTTGTTGCACAGCTTTCAAA